>Ga0114984_1000106_pt1 | contig 32404 bp, 27 predicted proteins | sample Shrwel1BS1Day1_FD_96987 | JGI IMG/M metagenome (GOLD analysis project Ga0114984, IMG submission 96987) | Subsurface microbial communities from deep shales in Ohio, USA - Utica-3 well 1 S-1-Day1 | ecosystem: Environmental > Aquatic > Deep subsurface > Shale gas/oil reservoir > Produced water/Flow...
CCCAGCCTGCCGATGGAGGCGCTGGACAAGGGCGAGCTGGACCTGGTGCTGGGCCGTTTCGACGAGATGCCGGCGCGTTTCGCCCGCCGTCACTGGATGAGCGAGACGCTCAAGCTGGCGGTGCGCCGCGAGCATCCGCTGCTGCACCGGGGCAGCCTGGATCTGGAAACCTTCCTGCGCCTGCGCCACCTCTGGGTGCACGGCGGGCAGACCCGCGGCATGGTCGATCAGTGGCTGGGCGAACAGGGCCTGTCGCGGCAGATCCTCTACACCACGCCGAACTACCTGCAGGCGGCGCACATAGTCGCCGGCAGCGAGCTGGCGGCAGTGCTGCCCACCGCCCTGGCCCGGCATTTCGCTACCCTGCTGCCGCTTGAGCTGTTCGACCTGCCATTCGCCTTGGGCCCCTTCCACCTGGAGATCGTCAGCCTGGCGCAACGTCAGCGCGACGCCGCGCTGCAGTGGCTGATCGAAGAAATCGTCGCAGTGGCGTAGGGCGGGGCCCTGCAATGGCGGTTTCACCCGCCCGACCTTTGCGCCTGGTGATCGGCGCGCCCGCCCAGGTACCAGCCGAGCACGCCCCATAGTGCGGCGCACAGCGCACCGACCATGGCCACCAGCCAGGCACCGTGGCCGAGCATGTCCAGACCGGCCTTGGCCCAGCCGCTGAGGGCATCGCCGCCGCGGTAGACCACGGTGTCGATGAAGTTCTTCGCCTTGTACTTGCTCTCGGCATCCAGCGGCGCGAACAGCATCTCCCGCCCCGGCCGGACGAAGGCGTACTCGCCGATGCGCCGCACGATCATCAGCCCCGCCAGCATGGCGAAGGTCGGCGCCAGCGCCAGGCCGATAAAGCCCAGGCACACCAGCGCCGGCACGGCGGACAGCAGCACGCGCACGCCGAGCTTCTGCGCCACGCGGCCGGTGATGAACAGCTGCGAGGCCAGGGCGCCGGCCTGCACGATGAAATCGATCACGCCGAACACCCGTACCTGCGCGGCGCGATCGGGGAACAGTTCGGCCACCAGGCGCGCCTGCTCGAAGTAGAGGAAGGTGCTGACCGAGGTCAACAGCAGGATGAACGCGCCGATGCCCAGCAGATAACGCGAGCCGAGCATGCGCGTCAGCCCGCTGAACGGATTGCCCGGCACCGGCCTGCGCGGGCTCTCGCTGGGCGCGGCTCCCGGCCGCCCGGCGCCCTGGCGTTCACGCCAGGCCATCAGGTAGCGCTTGAGCGCCATGGCCGCAGCGAGCAGCACGGCGGCCATCAGCATCAGCCCGGATTCGCCGATGGTGCCGATCAACAGAGCGCTCAGCAGCGGCCCGCACAGCCCGCCGACGCTGGCGCCCGCGGCGATGAAGGCGAACAGCCGGCGGGCCTGGGCGCCGTCGAACACATCAGCCATCAGGCTCCAGGCCACCGAGACGACGAACAGGTTGTAGACCGAGATCCACACGTAGAACACGCGCGCCAGCCAGACGCTGTCGTGATCGAGGCGAAACAGCAGGACGAAGACCAGCAGATTGAGGCAGAAGAAGCCGTACACCCAGTCGATGAAATGGATGCGCGGCACCTTCGAGTTGAGCCAGGCCAGCAGCGGCACGGCCAGCAGCATGGCGACGAAGGTGGCGGTGAACAGCCATTGCAGGTTGTTCACCCCGCCGGTGATGCCCATCGCCTCGCGGATCGGTCGCAGCATGAAATAGCCGGCGAACAGGCAGAAGAACAGGGCGAAGCCGGCCAGCACCGCCGCCAGCTCCTGCTCCTCGGCATTGATCGCCCGCGCCAGGCGCCGGGTGAGCGCCTGCATCTCAGGCGAACAGCTCGATGATGCGCTGGCGCTGCGCCGCGTCGGGCAGACGGCCCTGGCCGGCGAGAATGTTGTCGGCCATGTAACGCGGGTTGGAGGTGGCCGGAATCACCGCCGTCACGGCGGGGTTGGCGAGGATGAACTTGAGCATCAGCTGCGCCCAGGAATTGGCATCCAGCTCCACCGTGGCCCAATCCGGCAGCTCCTTGCCGCGCACCCGGTCGAACAGCGCCGAGCGCTGGAACGGTCGGTTGATCAGCACCGCGATGCCCTTGTCGGCGCAGTAGGGCAGCAGCTCGCGCTCGGCATTGCGCTCGCCGATGGAGTAGTTGAACTGGACGAAATCCACCGGCTCCTGGCGCAACACCTCGAGCAGGCGCTCGTGAGCGGAGTCCAGGTAATGCGTCACGCCGATATAGCGCACCCTGCCCTGCTCCTTGAGCTCGCGCAGCAGGCCGAGCTGGGTGCGGGTGTCCTGCAGGTTGTGCACCTGCATCAGGTCGATGGTGTCGGTGCGCAGGGCGGCGAAACTGGCTTCGATCTGACGCTCGCCGGCCGCGCGCCCGGTAGAGGACACCTTGCTGGCGAGAAACAGTTTCTTGCGCATGTCGTCCTCGGCGGCCAACGCGCCACATACCGCCTCGGCGCGCCCGTAGCTGGGCGCGGTATCCACCAGGCTGGCGCCGCCATTGACCAGGGCCTGCAGTACCTCGCGCAGAGGTTGCAAGGCTTCGTCGGTCAGCGCCACGTCGTGGGTGCGCGAAGTGCCCAGGCCGATTACCGGCAGTTGCTCGCCGCTGCTGGGGATCGCCCGACTCAACAGGGTGCCGGCGGCGAAGGCGGACGCTGGCAACCAGGGCAGCAGGGCGGCCAGCGCGGTCAGGCTGGCGCCCGCTTGCAGGACTCGACGACGACTGGGCATGACGTGGCTCCTCTCTCGGTGACCGGTTGGTTATAGGCACTGACCACGCGCCGACCAAGGCGTTACACCAGCAAAGGAGCATGCGGAGAGAGGCGATGAGAGGCCGCCGGAACGGCTGTAGCCCGCTTGTCACGGGGCGAAGAGGGGAATCGAGGAGGGGCAGCGGAGCAATATCCGGTAACCAAAAACGCCGCTGCGCCAGATGGGGTTGAGGGCGCAGCGGTCGGGAAAGCGGTCAGGCAGCGCGTGTGGATTCGCTTATCAGCATGCCGTGGGAAACGAGGTAGCAACGATGGCCGTTCTGCAGCATCAGAGGGCTGCGACTGGAAATGATCCAGCCTTTGCTCAGCAGTTGCTCTATGTGCGCACGCAGTGCGGGTAGATGGCGCTGTTCCTTCATGGCCGACCTCTCATTGAATGGGCGCTTGGCGCTTCGTTGTGCTTCCGTGACACAGCTCGCAAAAGTGTAGTGGCGCTGTGCCAGGAAAGTAAGCGGCGCGATTGTGCATTTTTTTGTAGGACATTCGCCATAGGCACCTTCCACTCAGGGCTGCAAAACTGCCGTTTGCGGTTCTGCCTGGGGCGCAGAGAACACCAGATAGTCGTCTTCCAGCTGGCCGTAGCGCAGCAGCGCCAGATCGAGCAGGTAGTTCTGGTGCAGCTTCCACGGTACCCGGTCGCCCTGCGCCGGCAACAGGTGCGCGGCGCGCTCGATATAGCCCGACTGCAGATCGAGAAAGGGCTGCGGGCGGACGCCGCCGCCATTGTCGCGTGGCGTCACCTGGCGCATGCCGATGGCGTCCATGTGCCTGATCAGGCGGCAGAAGTACTCGCTGGAAAGATCGGCCTTGAGCGTCCAGCTGGCGTTGGTGTAGCCCATCACCACCGCCAGGTTGGGCAGATCGCGCAGCATGATGCCGCGGTAACCCATGCTTCTGGGCGCCTCGAAGGGCACCCCGTCGACGCTTACCTCGATGCCGCCGAACAGCTGCAACTGCAGACCGGTGGCACTGACGATCACGTCGGCAGCCAGCTCCTCGCCGCTCTTGAGGCGCACACCCTGCGCGGTGAGCCGCTCGATCTCGGCCGTGACCACCTGCGCCCTGCCCTGGCGCAGCACGCGGAACAGGTCGCCATCGGGCACCGCACAGACGCGCTGGTCCCAGGGTTTGTAGGACGGGCTGAAATGGCGCATATCGACCCGCTCGCCCAGCTGGCGCCGCACCAGCCCCAGCAGTATCCGTCGTACCAGATTGGGAAAGCGCTTGGCCAGCTTGTAGAAGACCAGCTGCAGGGTCACGTTGCGGCTCCGCGCCAGGCGATACACCCACTTCTCCGGCAACACACGGCGCAGCGCGTTGGACAGCGCATCTCGCTGCGGCAGGTTGATCACGTAGCTGGGTGAACGCTGCAGCATGGTGACCTGCGCCGCTCGCTCGGCCAGGGCCGGCACCAGGGTCACGGCGGTGGCGCCGCTGCCGATCACCAGCACGCGCTTGTTGCTGTAGTCGAAGCCCTCGGGCCACCGCTGCGGATGGATGAAGGTGCCCCGGTAGTCCTCGCGCCCGGCGAACTCGGGGGTGTAGCCGGCCTCGTAGCAGTAGTAGCCGGTGCACATCATCAGGAACTGGCAACTCATGCGCAGCGGCTCGCTGTCCTCGCCGCGCTGCACCCGCAACTGCCAGGTGGCGCTGGCGCTGCACCAATTGGCCTCGAGCACCCTGTGCCGATAGCGAATCAGGCGGTCGACGCCATGCTCGGCCGCCGTTTCCTCGATGTAACGACGAATCGACGGGCCGTCAGCGATGGCCTGCGGCTCGCGCCAGGGCTTGAAGTTGTAGCCGAGTGTGTACATGTCCGAATCGGAGCGGATGCCCGGATAACGAAACAGGTCCCAGGTACCGCCCAAGGCCGCGCGTCCTTCGAGAACGGCGAACCGCTTGCCCGGGCAGAGGCGCTGGAGGTGGCAGGCGGCGCCGACTCCGGACAGGCCGGCGCCGATGATCAGGACATCCAGATGCTCGGTGGACATGACTCAGCCTCGCTCGGCTCGGGACATTGAGGATCACCTTAGTCCATGCGTCTGTCATCCGATCTTTGGTGTGGCCAGGCGGTTGATGCGCGGCGCCATGGCCGGCCGCTCGACGTCGCGACTGGCCTGCGGCCCCTATGCGGCGCTAAGCTGTGGCGATGACCATTCCCTACCTGACCTCGCAACCGACCAGCAGCACGGACGCCGCCAGCGGCCTGCACATCGGTGGCGACTGGACGCTGGCCCATTACAGCCGACTCGAACCCCAGGTGCTGGCCCTGCGCGGACGCCTGCAGGGCGAGCCACGCGTCGATCTCGGCGGCCTGGCCGCGCTGGATACCGCCGGTGCGGCACTGCTGGTGGAGCTGCTGGGCAGCGAGCGCCTGCGCCAACTGGCGCAGCAGCAGGCGCTGAGCAGCGAGCGCAGGGCCCTGCTGCTGGCGGTGGCCGATGCCATGGCCGGCAGCCAGCAGGCGCAGGAACACGCCACGCCATCGGCACTGCGCGAGGTGCTCGGGCATATCGGCGAGGCAGTGGAAACCACCTGGTGCCATGCCCGGGAACTGCTCGGTTTCATGGGCCTGACCCTGGTCAGCATGCTGGTGATCCTGGTGCGCCCGATGCGCTGGCGCCTCACCTCGCTGGCCGCGCACCTTGAACAGTGCGGGCTCAACGCCGTGCCCATCGTCGCCCTGCTGACCTTCCTGGTCGGCGCCGTGGTGGCCTTTCTCGGCGCCACCATCCTCGCCGACTTCGGCGCCAGCATCTACACGGTGAATCTGGTGGCCTTCTCCTTCCTGCGCGAGTTCGGCGTGCTACTCACCGCCATTCTCATGGCCGGACGTACCGCCAGCGCCTTCACCGCGCAGATCGGCTCGATGAAGGCCAACGAGGAAATCGACGCCATCCGCACCCTGGGCCTGAGCCCGATCGAGCTGCTGGTGCTGCCGCGGGTGTTCGCCATGCTCATCGCCCTGCCGATCCTGACCTTCATCGCCATGCTCAGCGGCATGCTCGGCGGCGGCGTGGTGTGCGCCGTGGCGCTGGACATTCCGGTGACCATGTATCTGTCGATCCTGCAGGACAGCGACCTGCTGCAGCACTTTCTGGTCGGCCTGCTCAAGGCGCCGATCTTCGCCTTCCTGATCGCCCTGATCGGCTGCCGCGAAGGCTTCAAGGTCAGCGGCAGCGCGCAATCGGTGGGCGAGCACACCACCTCGGCAGTGGTGCAGTCGATCTTCGTGGTCATCCTGCTCGACGCCCTGGCCGCGCTGTTTCTGATGGAGATGGGCTGGTGAGTCGGGACAAGGTCATCGAGGTGCGCGGCCTGAACAACCGCTTCGGCAGCCAGGTGGTGCACGAGCATCTGGATTTCGACCTCTATCGCGGCGAGATACTCGGTGTGGTCGGCGGCTCGGGCACCGGCAAGTCGGTGCTGCTGCGCAGCATCGTCGGTCTGCGCCAGCCCAACGCCGGCACAGTGCGGGTGTTCGGCGAAGAGCTGCTGAGCCTGCCGGCCGAGTCCCGCTCGCAGCTGGAACGGCGCTTCGGCGTGCTCTACCAGCGCGGCGCGCTGTTCTCCTCGCTGACCGTCAGCGAGAACATCGCCCTGCCGCTGATCGAGCATGCCGGCCTGTCGCGCGCCGCGGCCGAGCGCCTGGCGCGGGTCAAGATCGCCCTGGCCGGGCTGCCTAGCAATGCCGCCGACAAGTATCCCGCCTCGCTGTCCGGCGGCATGGTCAAGCGCGCCGCCCTGGCCCGCGCCCTGGCGCTGGACCCGGATATCCTGTTCCTCGACGAACCCACCGCCGGCCTCGACCCCATAGGAGCAGCGGCCTTCGACCAATTGATCCGCACCCTCAGTGACAGCCTGGGTCTGAGTGTATTTCTGGTCACCCACGATCTGGACACGCTCTACAGCATCTGCGACCGGGTCGCGGTGCTGGCGCAGAAGAGGGTGCTGGTGGCCGACCGCCTGGATGTGGTGGCCGCTACCGACGACGCCTGGATTCAGGATTATTTTCACGGCCCGCGTGGACGCGCGGCTGCACAGGCCGCTGCGGCGGCAGGGAGTCGATGAATGGAACCCAGAGCCCATCATGTACTGATCGGCCTGTTCACCGTGCTCACGGTTGGCGCCGCGCTGCTGTTCGGCCTGTGGCTGAACAAGGCCGGAGCGGATCGCGCCTTCACCGATTACGAGGTCATCTTCAACGAGGCGGTCACCGGTCTGTCGCAGGGCAGCGCGGTGCAGTACAGCGGGATCAAGGTCGGCGACGTGATCAGCCTCGGCCTCGACCCCGATGACCCGCGCACGGTGCGCGCACGCATTCGCATCGTCGGCAACACGCCGATCAAGCAGGATACCCGCGCCCGCCTGGCGATCACCGGCATCACCGGCCTGGCGGTGATCCAGCTGTACAGCGGCAGCCCGGAAAGTCCGCCGCTCAAGGGCAAGGACGGTCAGCCGGGGATCATAGTCGCCGACCGCTCGCCGCTGTCGCGGCTGATGGCCAATGGCGAGGACCTGGTGAGCAGCGTCACGCGCCTGCTCAACCGCGCCAACAACCTGCTCTCGCGGGACAACGTCGAGCGGGTGGCGCGCACCCTGGAGAACCTCGAACAGGCCACAGCCGGCCTCGCCGACCAGCGTGGCGAGCTGAGCGAGGCCCTGCGCCAGACCAGCGCCGCCACCCGCGAAGCCGCCGCGCTGATGAAGAACGCCAATCACCTGCTCGACAACCAGGGCAGCCAGGTGCTGGAAAGCGCCGAGCGCCTGATGGCCTCGCTCGAGCGCAGCAGCCGCAATATCGAGGAGCTGCTGCAGAACAACCGCGGCGCACTGGACAGCGGCCTGCAGGGCCTCGGCGATCTCGGCCCGACGATCAGCGAGCTGCGCGAAACCCTCGGCGCCCTGCGCGGCTTTTCCCGCCGCCTGGAGCAGGACCCCAGCGGTTACCTGCTGCGCAGCGACAGCATCAAGGAGTTCCAACCATGAAGCGTCTCACCCTGTTGCTGGCCGCCGCCCTGCTCGGCGCCTGCTCGATCCTGCCGCAGAGCGAACCGCTGGATATCTATCTGCTGCCGGCCACTGCGCTGCCGCCGCAGACGCAACGGGTCGACTGGTCGCTGCGGGTGAACAGCCCGGTCAGCAACCAGCTGCTCGACGGCACGCGCATCGTCGTGCTGCCCGAGCCAGGGCGGGTCAACACCTACCAGGGCGTACGCTGGAGCGAGCGCACGCCGCAGCTGTTGCGCGGCCGCCTGCTCGACGCCTTCCAGGATGACGGGCGGATCAAGGCGCTGAGCAACGAGGAGCAGCGCCTGCAGGCCGATCTGGAACTGGTCAGCGATCTGCGCAGCTTCCACAGCGAATATCGCGACGGCACCCCGTATGCGCTGATCCGTCTCGACGTCAACCTGGTGGATACGCGCAGCCAGCAGATCATTGCCAGCCGCCGCTTCAGCGCCAGCCAGGCGGCTGGCGATACCTCGATTGCCTCGGTGGTGGCGGCTTTCGGCCAGGCCGCAGATCAGTTGGCGCGTGAGCTGGTGGACTGGACCCTGGCCGAAGGGCAGCGCAGCCGCTGATTGACGCTGTGGGAGGCGCTGTGGGAGGCGCTGTAGCGGCGACGTGCGCCTCAGAAGCGTCGCTGCTACGACTGCATGGCTGCAGGAGGTAGAGCGAAGCACAGGATGCCAGAGCCGAAAGCCCCTCCCACAGTCTCGGACTAGGCGCCCTGCAACCAGTCGCGCACCTCGGCGTAGGGGTAATCCTCAAGCGCGGCGAAGCCGGCCAGCTGGCGTGCCTTGAGCTTGGTGAATAACGGCGTGGTCACCCCGCAGAGAAAACGCGTCAGGCACTCATGGCTCGGTTCGTGCCCGGCGTACTGCCGGTGCTTCTCGACGAAGGCGGCGCCTAACGCCTGGGCGTCGCGACCGCTCAAGGGCGGTAATTCCGGTGGTTGCGGCAGGGTCGCGACGTGCCCCTGGCACACGGAGCAATGCCCGCAACGCTCGGGCGCCTGCTCGTCGCCGAAGTACAGCGCCAGACGTCGGCTCAGGCATTCGCGGCTCTCGAACAAGCCGAGCATGGCCTGGATACGGCCGATCTCGCTGGCCTCGTGGGCGCAGAAATGCGCATGCAGATCGGCCGCCAGGGTCTCGCTCTCGAAGCCGCCGTCGAGCACGGCGTAGACCTCGGTCATCTGCTTGCTTTCCAGCTCCAGCCAGCCCTTTTCCTGAAAGTAATCCAGCGCCTTGACCACCCGCGCGCGCTCGGCGCCGTACTGTCGATACAGCGCGTCGAAGTCCAGCGTCGACCAGGTACGCGCGCGCTTCGAGCAGGCAAGGATCGCCTCGACGAACTGGCGCCGCTCGCCCTCGAACTGCGCCAGCAGGGCCTCGTCCTCCAGCAGCAGCTTGAAGCGATACTCGGCGAAGTAGGCATAACGCGGCGCGATGATGCCGCGTAGTTCCAGCTGCACCAGCAGGGTCTTGAGCGGCAGCGCACGGATATTGCTCAGCTCCGACAACTGGCCGAGCATCAGCTCCCACTGCCCGCCCGTACCGACTGCGCGCAGGTCGTCGAGCACGGCACGAATGCCGGCGAGCTCCGGCGTATCGCCGTAGACGAAGTTCTCCAGCACGCTGAGGCCGTCGCGGCTGGCCAGCACCAGGCAGTCCGAGGCCTGGCCATCGCGTCCGGCGCGGCCGATTTCCTGGCTGTAGTTCTCCACCGACTTGGGCAGGTCGAAGTGCACCACGTTGCGGATGTCGCGCTTGTCGATGCCCATACCGAAGGCGATGGTGGCGACGATGCACTCCAGCTCGCCGGCCATGAAGCGCCGCTGGATCGACTCGCGCACTTCGTGCGCCATGCCGGCGTGATAGGCGCTGACTGCCAGACCGTCACGCGCCAGGCACTCGGCGACCTGTTCGGCGGTCTTCTGCTGGGTGACGTAGACGATGCTCGCCTGACCGCGCCGCGGCGCCAGCCATTGCTGCAGGCGCTGCGTCTTGGCACCGCCAGGCACCGGCTCGACCAGCAGGTTGAGATTGGGCCGATAGAAGCCGGTGGTGACCACATCCGCCTCGGCAATGGCGAATTTCTCGCGCATGTCGGCGATCACCCTGGGCGTGGCCGTGGCGGTGAGCAGCAGCACCTGCTTGATGCCGAACTGGCGCTGATAGTCGGGCAGCTTGAGGTAATCCGGGCGGAAGTTGTGGCCCCACTCGGAAATGCAGTGCGCCTCGTCGACCACCAGCAGGGAGATCGGTACCTGGGCGATGAAGTTTCGGAAGCGCTCGTTCTTCAGGCGCTCCACCGAGATCATCAGAATCTTCAGCTCGCCGCTGCGTGCGCGGTTCATCACCTCGGCGGCCTGCTCGCGGCTCTGCGCCGAATCGATGCTCGCCGCCGCGATGCCATGGGCGTGCAGGAAGGCCAGCTGATCCTGGATCAGCGCCAGCAGCGGCGAGATGACCAGGGTCAGGTGCGGCAGGTGCAGCGCCGGCAGCTGATAGCACAGGGACTTGCCCGAGCCGGTGGGGAAGATCGCCGCCGCCGAACGTCCCGCGAGTACGGCGCTGATCACCGCCTCCTGGCCGGGGCGCAGCTGATCGAAACCGAAGACGCGTTTGAGGGTGGACATGCGCTGTCACTCCAATGACCGCCGAATGGCCCCTGACCATAACGCGGTTGGGTAGGGTGCGCCACGCGCACCGCAAATAAACAAGGTGCGCACGGCGCACCCTACCCGAAAACGACAAAGCCGCCCGAAGGCGGCTTTGTCAGAGACCACAGGCCAGCTTAGAGCTGCGGGCCGGCGTTCTTGATCGCTTCGCTGACATCGAACTTGGCGAAGTTGTCGATGAACAGCTTGGCCAGGCCCTTGGCGGCTTCGTCGTAGGCGTTCTTGTCTGCCCAGGTGTTGCGCGGGTTGAGCAGGTTGGTCTCGACGCCCGGCACGGCCTTGGGCACGTCCAGGTTGATGATCGGCAGGTGCTCGGTCTCGGCACCGATCAGCGCCCCGCTCTGGATCGCCGCGATCACACCACGGGTGGTGGGGATGTTGAAACGCTTGCCGACGCCATAGCCACCGCCGGTCCAGCCGGTGTTGACCAGATAGACCTTGGAGCCGAAGGCGTTGATGCGCTTGATCAGCAGCTCGGCGTAGACGCCGGCCGGACGCGGGAAGAACGGCGCGCCGAAGCAGGTGGAGAAGGTCGACTTGATGCCGCCGCCCGAACCCATTTCGGTGGAACCGACCAGCGCGGTGTAGCCGGACAGGAAGTGATAGGCCGCCTGCTCGTTGTTGAGGATCGACACCGGCGGCAGTACGCCGGTCAGGTCGCAGGTCAGGAAGATCACGGCATTCGGTTCGCCGCCCAGGTTCTTCTCGCTGCGCTTCTCGACGTACTCCAGCGGGTAGGCCGCGCGGCTGTTCTGGGTCAGGCTGTCGTCGCTGTAGTCGGGGGTGCGCTGCTCATCGAGCACCACGTTCTCCAGCACGGTGCCGAACTGGATGGCTTTCCAGATCACCGGCTCGTTTTTCTCGGACAGGTCGATGCACTTGGCGTAGCAGCCGCCTTCGATGTTGAACACCACGCCCTCGCCCCAGCCGTGCTCGTCGTCACCGATCAGGTAACGCGATTCGTCGGCGGACAGGGTGGTCTTGCCGGTGCCGGACAGACCGAAGAACAGGGTCACGTCGCCATCTTCGCCGATGTTGGCGGCGCAGTGCATCGGCAGCACGTCCTTTTCCGGCAGCAGGAAGTTCTGCACGGAGAACATGGCCTTCTTCATCTCGCCGGCGTAACGCATACCGGCGATCAGCACCTTGCGGGCGGCGAAGTTGATGATCACGCAGCCGTCGGAGTTGGTGCCGTCACGCTCCGGCACGCACTCGAAGTTGGCCACGTTGAGGATCTGCCACTCGGCCTTGCCGGCCGGGTTGTAGGCGCTCGGGTTGATGAACAGCTGACGGCCGAACAGGTTCTGCCAGGCGGTGGCGGTGGTCATTTTCACCGGCAGGTAGTGCGCTTCGGCAGAGCCTACGTGAACGTGGGAAACGAAGTGTTCCTGGGCGTTGTTGAAGGCTTCCACGCGATCCCACAGGGCATCGAACTTGTCGGCCGGGAACGGACGGTTGATGTTGCCCCAGGCGATCTGCGCCTCGGTGCTCGGCTCCTGAACGATGAAGCGGTCTGCCGGCGAGCGGCCAGTGCGATGACCGGTACGAACGACCAGCGCGCCGTTGGCGGCCAGTTCCCCTTCACCACGGCGAATGGCTTCTTCGACCAGTTGCGCGGCGCTGATGTCGGTATACACGGCGTTGTTGGCTTGCGTCATGAGGGTCCCCGTCGGCCGCTGGCCGAGTCTTCCGAACGTTGTGTAGTGCAGGGGCAACTGCACTACACGGTAAAAAAGTCGCGGGAGTATGCCAGAAAAGCGAATCGCTTGGCAGCCTCCGATCCGATAGAGAACTTCTATAAGGAAGAAAAGTTCATCAATGGCGTGTCTGCGACGGCGCTTCGCTGCCGGCACCGGCGAACAGCTGGGCGATATCGGCGGCATCGAAGGCGTAGCGCTCGTTGCAGAACTGGCAATCGATCACCACGCTGCCGCCCTGCTCGGCCAGCAGCAGCTCGGCGTCGGCCTGGCCGAGGCTGGCCAGGGCGCTGGCCGAGCGCTCGCGCGAGCAGCTGCAGCGGAACTGCAGCGGCTGCTCGTCGAACAGGCGCACGTTTTCCTGGTGATAGAGGCGGTGCAACAGGGTCGGGTTGTCCAGGCCCAGCAGCTCTTCGGCGGTCAGGGTATCGGCCAGGGTCAGCACGTGGTTCCAGCTCTCGGCGCGCTCCTGCGGCTCGCTCTGGTGGTGCGGCGGCAGCTGCTGCAGCAGCAGGCCGCGGGCGCGCTGGCCATCGGCCTTGAGCCAGAAGCGGGTCGGCAACTGCTCGGAGCTGGCGAAGTAGTTGGTCAGGCATGCGGCCAGGTCGACGCCGTCAAGGTCGACGATGCCCTGATAACGCTGGCCGCGGGTGGGGTCAATGGTGATGGCCAGCACGCCATTGGGCATCAGGCTCTGCAGGTCGGCGTCGGCGCCGATCTGCTCGGCGTCGTAGCGGGCGATGCCGCGCAGCTCGCGGGCACTGGAGCATTCGACCATCAGCAGCGACAGCGGGCCTTCGGCGCGCGCCTGCAGCACCAGCAGGCCGTCGAACTTCAGCGTGCCGACCAGCAGGGCGGCAGCGGCCATAAGCTCGCCGAGCAGCTGCGCCACCGGCTGCGGGTAGGCGTGCTTGGCCAGCACATGGGCGTAGCTCTCGCGCAGCGCGACCATCTCGCCGCGCACGTCGGTGTCGTCGAAGAGAAAGCGTTGGCTGAAGTCATTCATGGCGGCTGGCCCGGGTCTGCAAAAGGGCTGGCGATTTTATGCACAAACGCCAGCACAACCAAGGGCCGAACGTCATGTGCGGCTGTTCACAGGCACGACCGCACCCTGAACCCTGGCTGAACGAGCACGCCGCCGCCCCTTGTACGGCGGTCAGCACGACCTATCATCCGCGCGCCCGGGACAGGGCCTGTCATCTATCTGCAAAGGGATCTTTCATGTCGAGCACGTTCATCAATCGTCACTGGCAGCCACGCGCCCTGCTGGTCTGCCATGTCGTGGCCTTCGCACTGCTCGCCAGCTGGCTGTGGCAGCCTACCCGCGAGCTGTGGAACGTCTTCGATCTGTGGCTGTTCAAGCTGCTCAACGACCCGGTACACGCCGGCGGCCTGTGGGCACATGTCTGGGCCATCGGCAGCATGCGCCCGGTCGATGCCGGGGTCGGCGTGGTGATGCTGGCGGTGATGCTCAAGGCCGATCTGATCTTCACCGGTGCCCAGGTACGTCGCGCGCTGTTCGCCTTTCTCGTCGCCCTGACGGTGATGCTGCTGATGCGTGTGCTGTTCGCCGATCTGGTCGAATACATGGGCTGGCAACACGCCAGCCCGTCGCTGGTGGTGGAAGGCAGCGCGCGCCTGACCGAGATGTTCCCGGCCTGGGAAGAACGCTGGGACCTGAAGGACAGCGCCAGCCGCAGTTTCCCCGGTGATCACGCCTCCGTGCTGCTGATCTGGGCCTATTTCATGAGCTTCTTCGCCCGCGGCTGGCGCCTGCTGCTGGTCTGGGCGATTACCGCGATCGGCATCCTGCCGCGCCTGGTGGCCGGCGCCCACTGGGGCGCGGACGCCTTCGTCGGCGGCGTGTTCCTCAGCCTGCTGGCCCTGGCCTGGAGCTGCTACACCCCGCTCGGTTACCGCGCCAGCGAATGGCTGGAGAAGGTCACCCTTCCGATCACCTCGCGCCTGGCCAGGCTGCCGCTGCTGGGCCGCCTGAGCATCGTCAGCGGGCGCTGAAGCGGGTAGCCCGGATGCAATCCGGGACGGGTCGATACGATTCCCCGGATTTCATCCGGGCTACAAACTGAAACGTAGGGTGCGCCGTGCGCACCAACATCGATCAGTGAAGATTCGGTGCGCATAGCGCACCCTACCTAAATACGAGGCTATTCGTCCTCGTCCGCCCAGGGGTGGCGCAGGCCACCCTCCCGCTGTTCGTTGAACTGATGGATCTGCCGGCGCTGCTTCTTGCTCGGTCGGCCATCGGTCTGCACGCCCAGGGCGCCGGCCTTGCGCATGGCCGCGGCCTGCTCGCGGCGAGCGATGCTCTCGTCGGTTTCGCGATACAGCAGCTGCGCCTCGGGGGCGCCGCGGCGTACCGCCGATAGCGCCAGCACCACCACCGTGCGCTCGTCGAAGCCGGTGCGCAGCACGTACTCATCGCCGACCTTGGGCTCCTTGCCCGGCTTGCAGCGCTCGCCGCGGTGATGCACCTTGCCCCCTTCGATGGCCGCCTTGGCCAGCGCGCGGGTCTTGTAGAAACGCGCCGCCCACAGCCATTTGTCCAGGCGCACCTTGTCGTCGTCTTTTTCGCTCATCTGGCTCTCTGATGGATTTCGCATCCGGCACGGGCGCCTGATGCAGTTGTCATAAGGCACAACTAGAATGCGCGGAATCATAGGCCGTGTAGGCCGCAGGGGACACTCTCACCTTGAAGACTTTCGACCAGCTCAGCGTGATCGGCCTGCGCGAGTGGATCAACCTGCCCGAGCTCGGCATCATCGGCCTGCGCGCCAAGATCGACACCGGCGCCAGCACGTCGAGCCTGCACGCCAGCGACATCCAGCCGTTCCAGCGCGATGGTGAGGACTGGGTGCGCTTCACCGCCTACCTCGGCACCCAGGTGCAGCGCCGCCATCGTTGCGAGGCGCCGCTGGTGTCGGTCAAACGCATCAAGAGTTCCAACGGCCAGGCACAGAGCCGCTACGTGATCCGTACCGATCTGGCCCTCGGCGATCGCCTGTGGCCGGTGGAATTCACCCTGGCCTGTCGCAAGACCATGCGTTATCGCGTACTACTCGGCTCCAAGGCGCTGATCACCGGCCAACTGGTGGTCAATCCTGCACTCAGCTACGTGCAGGACAAACCCTCACTTTCCTCGTCCGTTCCAGGTGCCCAATGAAGATCGCCGTGCTGTCGCGCAACCCGCGTCTGTATTCCACCCGCCGTCTGGTGGAGGCCGGTCAGCAGCGCGGCCATGAAATGGTGGTGATCGACACCCTGCGCGCCTATATGAACATCGCCAGCCACAAGCCACAGATTCATTACCGCGGCCAGGCGCTGGAAGGCTTCGATGCGGTGATCCCGCGCATCGGCGCCTCGGTGACCTTCTATGGCTGCGCGGTGTTGCGCCAGTTCGAGATGATGGGCGTCTACCCGCTCAACGAGTCGGTGGCCATCAGCCGCTCGCGCGACAAGCTGCGCGCCCTGCAGCTGCTGTCGCGCAAGGGCATCGGCCTGCCCGTGACCGGTTTCGCCCACTCCCCCGACGACATTCCCGACCTGATCCAGATGGTCGGTGGCGCGCCGCTTGTGATCAAGGTGCTGGAAGGCACCCAGGGCATGGGCGTGGTGCTGGCCGAAACGAGCAAGGCCGCCGAGTCGGTGATCGAGGCCTTCCTCGGCCTCAAGCAGGACATCATGGTTCAGGAGTACATCCAGGAGGCCGGCGGTGCCGACATCCGCTGCTTCGTGGTCGGCGACAAGGTGATCGCGGCGATGAAGCGCCAGGCCAAGGCCGGCGAGTTCCGCTCCAACCTGCACCGCGGCGGCAGTGCCAGCCTGATCAAGATCACCCCGGAAGAGCGCATGACCGCGGTGCGCGCGGCCAAGGTCATGGGCCTGAACGTCGCCGGGGTGGACATCCTGCGCTCCAACCACGGCCCGCTGGTGATGGAGGTCAACTCCTCGCCGGGCCTGGAAGGCATCGAGACCACCACCGCCAAGGACGTCGCCGGGATGATCATCGAGCATCTGGAAAAGAACGCCGAGCCCGGCCAGACCCGCACCAAGGGCCGCGGATGAGCCGAGCCTTCGCCGGCCGCCTGGCGCTGATCGCCCCCGCCGCCGCCATTGCCGAAGACGTACTGGAAGCGACCCTGGCGCAGCTCGATGTACTGGGCCTGCGCTACCACCTGGGGCGCCACGTGCGCGCCCGCCATCGTTACCTGGCCGGCACGCCGGAGCAGCGCCTGGAGGATCTGCACCAGGCCTTCGCCCTGCCCGATATCGCCGCCGTCTGGTGCCTGCGCGGCGGCTACGGTTGCGCGCAACTGGTGGCGGATATCGACTGGACCTTGCTGGGCCAGGCCAGCCCGCGCCCGCTGATCGGCTTCTCCGACCTGTCGATTCTGCTGGAGGCCTTTGCCCGGCGCGGTCTGCCCGCCATTCATGGCCCGGTGGCCACCGCGCTCGGCCATCAGGTGCTGTCAGCGCCAGGAGGCCAGCGCGAACGCCTGGCTTCGATGCAGGCACTGTGGAGCCTGCTCAAGGGCCAGCACCGGCAGCTGCCGCTGCGCCATATCAGCGGCCCGCAACATGCCATCGAGGGCACCCTGCAGGGCGGCAACCTCACGGCACTGGCCAGCGTCTGCGGTACCGATGCCGAGCTGCGTCTGGCCGAGGATTCGATCCTGATTCTGGAAGATGTCGGCGAGCCCTACTACCGCCTGGAGCGCAGTCTCTGGCAACTGCTGCACAGCTTCGCCGGGAGAAAGCCGCGGGCGGTGTGCCTGGGCAGCTTCACCGACTGCCCGCGGCGCGGTGTGCACCACAGCCTGGAGCAGCTCATCGGCGAATACCTGGCACCGCTGGGTATACCGCTGTACGGCGACCTGCCCAGCGGCCATGGTGACCTCAACCATCCCTGGCCCTACGGGCAAAAGGCGCGGCTCAGCGCCAACCGCCTGAGCTGGTGATTCGCCTCAGCGCGAGCGCGCCTGCAGCCAGGCGAGAAACTCCGTCTCGGTCATCGGCCGGCCGAACAGATAGCCCTGCCCCAGCGCGCAGCCCTGCTCGCGCAGCAGCGCCAGCTGGCTGTCGTGCTCGATGCCTTCGGCCACGCACTCCAGATCCAGATTGCGCGCAATCATCAGAATGGTCTGCACCAGCATGCGCCCACTGGCCGCGCCGTCCAGGTCGGCGACGAAACTGCGGTCGATCTTCAGGCGGTCCAGCGGCAGGCGCTTGAGGTAGGTCAGCGACGAGTAGCCGGTGCCGAAATCGTCGATGGCGAAGCGCACCCCCTGCGCCTTGAGCCGTTGCATGTGGCCGATGCAGCGCTCAACGTCCTCGAGCAGCACGCCTTCGGTGATCTCCAGCTCCAGCGCCTGCGCCGGCACGCCGTGATCGCGCAGGCAGCGCTCGACGCGCTCCACGCAGCCGGCCTGGCGCAGTTCGCGCGGGCTGAGGTTGACCGCCAGCACCAGGCGCGGCCATTGCGCCTGCCAGCGCGCCAGGGCCGCACAGGCCTGCTCCAGCACCCACTGGCCGATATCCTGGATCAGCCCGGTTTCCTCGGCCAGCGGGATGAACTGATCCGGCGCGATCTCGCCACGCTCGGGGTGTATCCAGCGCAGCAGCACCTCGGCACCGGCGACCGAGTCTTCGGCCAGCATCAGCTGCGGCTGGAACACCAGCTGCAGCTGCTGACGGGCAATGGCCTGGCGCAGCTCGCTTTGCAGCTGCAGGCGCTGGTCGATGGCCGCCTGCATCTCCGGGGCGAAGAAGTGCAGGGCATTGCGCCCGGCATGCTTGGCCCGGTACATGGCGGTGTCGGCCTGCTTGAGAATGTCCGCTGCGTGCTGCAGGCCCAGCGGATGCAGGGCGATGCCGATACTGGCGCTGATCGCCAGCTCGTGGCCGTCGATCAGGCAACTGCCCTGCAGGCCGCGCAGCAACTTCTCGCCCACCGCGGCGGCTTGTTCGGCAACGGCCTGCGGCTCGTTGCCCAGCGCCTCGAGCAGCACCACGAACTCGTCGCCCCCCAGGCGCGCCAGGGTGTCCTCGGTGCGCAGTTCGCCAGCCAGGCGGGTGGTCACCTCGACCAGCAGGGCATCGCCGACCAGGTGGCCGAGGCTGTCGTTGACCGTCTTGAAGTGATCCAGATCGATGAACAGCAGGGCGCCCAGGCTGCCCTCGCGATTCTCCCGGTCCATGGCGTGCTGCAGGCGGTCGAGCAGCAGGCGCCGGTTGGGCAGTCCGGTCAGCTCGTCGCTGTAGGCCAGGCGCTCGATCTCGCGCTGGTAACGCTGGCGCTCGGAGATGTCGGTGACGCTGGCGCGAACCAGCAGCTCCTCGCCGGGCATGCGTACCAGGCGCACCTCGCAGGGCAGCTGGCGCCCGGCGCTGTCACGGTGGCTCCACTCGAACACCGGCGTGTCACCGGCGATGGCCCGCTGCAAATGCTCCCTGCCGGCGCGCGAGGACAGACGACCATCGGCCTGGCGCAACGGGCTGATGCTCTGGATCGTCTTGCCGAGCAGCTCTTCGCGGCGATAGCGGAACAGGCGCAGGGCGTTCTCGTTGCACTCGACGATGCCGCCATCCGGGTTGAACAGCAGGATCGCCTCGGGCGCATGCTCGACCAGGGTCCGATAACGCGCTTCGGCCTGGTGCCGCGCGCTGATGTCCTCGACCAGCAGCAGGAACAGGGTCTGCCGCCCGGCAGTAGCGCGCACGGCACGCAGGCTGACGCGGGTGAACACCACCTGACCGTCGGCGCGCAGGAAGCGCTTGTCCATCTCGAAACCGTCGCTGTCGCCCAGCAGCACCTGCTCCACGCTGGCCTGCTCGGCCGCCAGGTCCTCCGGGTGCGACAGCTGCTGCCAACTGCTGGCCAACAGCTCGTCGCGGCTGCGCCCGAGGATGCTGCACAGCTTCTGGTTGACCTCTTCCCAGCCGAAGCTCCGGGTGGTCAGCGCCATGCCGATCAGCGGCGCCTCGAAGAACAGGCGCAGGCGCTCGTCACGCTCGCGCAACTGCGACTCGGTACGCCGGCGCTCGCTGATGTCCTGCACCACGCCATAGATGCGCACCAGGCTGCCGTCGTCATCGCGCTCGGCCATGCCACGCACCCGCACCAGACGCCCGCCGAGGCGCGCCGCCAGCCGCAGTTCGATGTCGAACTCGTCGAGCTCGCCCAGCGCCGCCTGCAGGGTCTCGATGATCAGCGCCTGACTCGGCGCGTCGTAGTAATGCAGCGCTTGTTCGAAACTGGGCGGCCCAAGATGGATGTCACGCTCGACGATGCGGTAGCAGCCGTCGCTCCAGAACAGGCTGGAATCGCCGAGTTCGAACACCCAGCCGCCCAGGTTGGCGATGTCCTCGGTCTGGCTGAACAGGTGATTCTGGCGCAGCAGTTGCGAGCGCTGCTGCTCGACCTGCGCCGCCAGCTCCACGCGCGCCGTGACATCCTGCTGCAGGCCGACGAAATGGCTGATGCCCTGGTCGTCGCGCATCGGTGCCAGCACCACCTCGTTCCAGAACGGCTGGCCGTCCTTGCGGTAGTTGCGCACCACGGCATGACCACTGCGGCCATCGCGCAGGGCCGCACGCAGGGGTTGCAGCTCGAGCTGGGCGCGATCCTCGCCGAGCAGGAAGCGGCAGTTGCGCCCCAGCACCTCCTCGGCGCGGTAGCCGGTTATCTGGCTGAACGCCGCATTGCAGTAGACCAGCGGCAGGTCGGCCTGGCGCGCGTCGGCGATGGTCACGCCCAGCGGGGTGGCCTCCATGGCCAGGTTGGCGCGCGCCAGTTGCTGCTGCATCTGCGCGCTGCGCGCCAGCGCCTGGCGCAGGTCACTGAGCGCACGCCCCACCACCAGTGTCGCGCCCATCAGCAACAGCACGATGAAATGCAGCTGATTAAGCTGCAGGTCGACTTCGGCAAAACTCAAGCGGTCACGCCAGAGCGGCAATGGCAGGGTGGCGGCGTACACCAGCAGCACGCCATACAGGGCGCCCACGAAGGCATGACGCAACGCCAGCACCAGCATGCTCAGCCCCAGCAGCGGCAGGGCGAATTGGGCCGGCAGGCTAGCGCTGAGCGTCATCAGCACCAGCAGCACGCCGGCGGCCAGCAGCCAGTCACCTGGCGAGCGGCTGATGGCCAGCGGCGAGGCCTTGACCCGACCCCGCTCGCGCAGCCAGCCGCGGGCATGCAGCAGCGGCGTGCAGAGGGCCAGCAAGGGCGCCGTCAGCGCCAGCAGGTTGATGGTGTCGCTCAACCAGACCGCCAGGCTCGCCTGCGCCCACTGCTCATCACCCTGGAAGCCGGTAAGCCAGAGATTGCTCTGCAGGCCGAGGGCTACCAAGGTGGCCGGCATCAGCACGGCGAAGGCGAGAAACCTCAGCACATCGCGCAAGCGCCCCAGTGCCGGATCGAACGACTGGCGCTGCAACAACCACCAGCCCAGGGCCACGGCGGCGGTTTCCGGCACGGCATAGAGCGGCGCCCACTGCCAGGGCAGGCCCCATAACGGCACGCTGAACAGGGCATTGAGGTAGAGCGCCGGCAGCACCCGAGGCCCCCACCACAGGCACAGCGCCAGGCCGAGCACCAGGGGCAGGTAGCACAGCGCCACGCCGTCGTTCAGACGGGTCGCCAGGGAAATCCAGGTTGCCAGGTGGAATATCGGCAGCGGCAGCCACCAGGTCCAGTTGGGCAAGCGGTCGGGGAAGGCGGCGGGCATGCGGGCCTCGAGTTGATGCGCTGGCACAGCATAGCCCAGCGCCGAAATGCTTGGCAGCAGATTGCCAGCACCAGGGCGCGGTCTTGGGACGCTCCGCCTAGACCGCGTCGCGCGGCAACAGCAGCCCCAGCGGCAGACGCACCCGCGCCTCGAGACCACCGCCGCTGCGGTTGCGCAATTCGACGCTGCCACCATGCAGCGCGGCGATGCGCTTGACGATGGCAAGGCCGAGGCCGGTACCGCGTCCGCCACGAGCCCGGTCGCCACGGATGAAGGGGTTGAAGATGCTGTCCAGCTCGGCCGGATCGATGCCGTTGCCGCGGTCCAGCACGCTCAGCACCACATAGGGCGCACTGTGATCACCGGCCAGGCTGGCGACCACCTCGACGGCGTCGCCGCCGCCATGGTTGAGCGCATTCTCCACCAGGTTGGTGAGCAGGCGCTTGGTCGACACGCGGCGCAGCGGGAATGGCGGAATCGCTTCCAGGCACAGGCGCACCCGCTCGCCGCCCTGGTTGTAGGGCGCCAGGGTTTCGCGCACCAGTTCGGGGAAGTCGGCCTCCTCCACCGGCTCGTCGCGGCCGTCGCGGATGAAGGCGAGGAACTGATCGAGGATGGCGTCCATGTCCTCGATGTCGCGCACCATGTCCTCGGTCAGCTCGGAATCGTTGTCCATGAACTCCAGGGCCAGACGCAGGCGCGTCAGCGGCGTGCGCAGGTCGTGGGAAACCCCCGCCAGCATCAGCTCGCGCTCGCGGCCGGCCTGCTCGACATCCTCGGCCATCTGGTTGAAGGCGCGGTACACCTCGGTCATCTCGCTCGGTGTATCGCCCACCGGCAGGCGCACGCTACGGCCCTGGCCAAGCTGGCGCGCGGCGTAGACCAGGCGCTTGAGCGGGGCGTTGAGCTGACGCACGAAGATCCAGGCCGCTGCGGTGGAAAGCAGGCCGATGCCGAGGAACCAGCCGAGCACGCTCCAGATGCGCTGGCCACGCAGCGGATGCGGGTACATCGGCACCCGCACCCAGCCATCGCCGAGGCTCGGCGCATGCACCCAGAGCGCCGGCGGCGTGGTGGCGCGCACCCGGGTTTCGGTGTCGGGGCCAAGTTCGGTCTGCATCTGCCGCTGGAAGATTTCGCTGTAGGGCCAGTGCTGCTCGCTGGCCGGCACCTTGTCGCGCGGGATGCGCTTGAGCCCGGCGGCCTGGGCGATATGGTCGCGGTCCTCGGGGTTCGCTGCCCAGTAGGCACGCAGGGTCAGCGCCGCGCCATGGCTGTACTGGCGATCGACCAGCACGTCCTCGTTCATCATCAGGTACACCAGCGTCAGTGCCTTGGAAAACAGCACGACGATGAGCACCAGCCACAGGGTGCGGGCGAAGAAGCTTTGCGGGAACCAGTAGGGGGCTTTCATCAGCACAGAACCGTAGGAGCGAGCGCGGCTCGCGGAAACGTTACTTCAATTCGCGAGCCGCGCTCGCTCCTACGCGTCACTTGTTGCCGTCAGGAACGAACACGTAACCCACACCCCAGACGGTCTGGATATAGCGCGGCTTGGACGGGTCCGGCTCGATCAGGCGGCGCAGGCGGCTGATCTGCACGTCGATGGAGCGCTCCAGGGCGTCCCATTCGCGGCCGCGGGCCAGGTTCATCAGCTTGTCGCGGGTCAGCGGCTCGCGCGCATGCTGCACCAGGGCCTTGAGCACGGCGAATTCGCCGGTGGTGAGCATGTGCACCTGATCACCCTTCTTCAGCTCGCGGGTGGCCAGCGACAGCTCGTACTCGCCGAAGCTCACGCTCTCGTCCTCGGTACCGGGTGCGCCCGGCACCACCGGCACCTGGCGACGCAGCACGGCCTTGATCCGCGCCAGCAGTTCGCGCGGGTTGAAGGGCTTGGCCAGGTAATCGTCGGCGCCCAGTTCCAGGCCCTGGATACGGCTGGACTCGTCGCCCTTGGCGGTGAGCATGATGATCGGGATCTGGTTGTTCGATTCGCGCAGGCGGCGGCACGCGGACAGGCCATCCTCGCCGGGCAGCATCAGGTCCAGCACCACCAGATTGAACAGTTCGCGCGCCAGCAGACGGTCCATCTGCTCGACGTTCTCCACCGCGCGTACCCGGTAGCCCTGCTCGTCGAAGAAGCGCTCGAGCAGGCGGCGCAGACGGGCGTCGTCATCGACGATGAGAATCTTCTCGCCTTCGGCGACAGTAGCAGCGGTCTGGGTCATGGCGTCTCCTTGGACAGCCGTACTAAGGACGGCAAGTGGCGGCATTATCGCTCAGGCGCTTGAGTGGGCGCTTTAGCCATTGTTAGCAGATTTTTCCCCGAACGGTTCCCAGCACCCCTGAACGCGGTGTTTATAATGCGCCGCTTTTGTATCTGGCCTGCATCCCTGCGGCCACCCTAGTCGTTCCAGTGTGGGTAGCTTTATCTATGGACAGCATCAACAACCGCATCGCCGAAGAGCTGGGCGTGCGCCCGCAACAGGTCGCCGCCGCCGTGGCCCTGCTCGACGAAGGCTCCACCGTGCCCTTCATCGCCCGTTACCGTAAGGAAGTGACCGGCAGCCTCGACGACACCCAGCTGCGCCATCTGGAAGAGCGCCTGCGCTACCTGCGCGAGCTGGACGAGCGCCGCGTGGCGATCCTCGCCAGCATCGAGGAGCAGGGCAAGCTGACCCCCGAGCTCAAGCGCGAGATCGACCTGGCCGACACCAAGACGCGCCTCGAAGACCTCTATCTGCCGTACAAGCAGAAGCGCCGCACCAAGGGCCAGATCGCCCTGGAAGCCGGCCTCGGCGAGCTGGCCGATGCGCTGTTCAACGATCCGGGCCTGACCCCGGAGCAGGAAGCCGAGCGCTTCATCGACGCCGCGAAAGGCTTCGCCGATGTCAAGGCCGTGCTCGAAGGCGCCAAGTACATTCTCATGGAGCGTTTTGCAGAGGATGCGAGCCTGCTGGACAAGCTGCGCAGCTTCCTCAAGGACAACGCCACCCTCAGCGCCCGCCTGGTGCCGGGCAAGGAGAACGAGGGCGCCAAGTTCAGCGACTACTTCGAGCACGACGAGCCGCTCAAGGGCGTGCCGTCGCACCGCGCGCTGGCGATCTTCCGCGGCCGCAACGAAGGCATTCTCAGCGCCAGCCTCAAGGTCGGCGAAGAGCTGCCGGGCACCCTGCACCCCTGCGAGATGATGATCGGCGAGCGCTTCGGCCTGCAGAACCAGGGCCGCGCCGCCGACAAGTGGCTGGCCGAGGTGGTGCGCTGGACCTGGAAGGTCAAGCTGTACAACCACCTGGAAACCGACCTGCTCGGCGAGCTGCGCGAGAAGGCCGAGGACGAGGCGATTGCCGTGTTCGCCCGCAACCTGCACGACCTGCTGCTGGCCGCCCCGGCCGGCCCGCGCGCCACCCTGGCGCTCGACCCAGGCCTGCGCACCGGCTGCAAGGTGGCGGTGGTCGATGCCACCGGCAAGGTGCTGGAAACCGCCACAGTCTACCCGCACGCCCCGCGCAACGACTGGGACGGCACCCTGGCGATCCTCGCCAAGCTGTGCGCCAAGCACGGCGTCGACCTGATCTCCATCGGCAACGGCACCGCCAGCCGCGAGACCGACAAGCTGGCCGCCGAGCTGATCAAGAAGGTGCCGGGCCTCAAGCTGACCAAGGTGATGGTCTCCGAAGCCGGCGCCTCGGTGTACTCGGCCTCGGAACTGGCCGCCCGCGAATTCCCCGACCTAGACGTGTCGCTGCGCGGCGCAGTGAGCATCGCCCGCCGCCTGCAGGACCCGCTGGCCGAGTTGGTGAAGATCGACCCGAAATCCATCGGTGTCGGCCAGTACCAGCACGACGTCTCCCAGCTCAAGCTGGCGCGCAGCCTGGACGCCGTGGTCGAGGATTGCGTGAACGCCGTCGGCGTCGATGTGAACACCGCCTCCGCCGCCCTGCTGGCACGCATTTCCGGCCTCAACGCGACCCTGGCGCAGAACATCGTGCAGTACCGCGACGCCAATGGCGCCTTCGCCTCGCGCGCCGAGCTGAAGAAGGTGCCGCGCCTGGGCGAGAAGACCTTCGAGCAGGCCGCCGGCTTCCTCCGTGTGATGAACGGCGACAACCCGCTGGACGCCTCGGCGGTGCACCCGGAAACCTACCCGCTGGTCGAGCGCATCGCCCAGGACACCGGCCGCGACATCCGCTCGCTGATCGGCGACTCGGCCTTCCTCAAGCGCCTGGACCCGGCCAAGTTCACCGACGAGCGCTTCGGCCTCGTCACCGTCGGCGACATCCTCAAGGAACTGGACAAGCCCGGCCGCGACCCGCGCCCGGAGTTCAAGACCGCCGAGTTCCAGGAAGGCGTGGAAACGCTGAACGATCTCAAGCTGGGCATGGTGCTCGAAGGCGTGGTGACCAACGTCACCAACTTCGGCGCCTTCGTCGACATCGGCGTGCACCAGGACGGCCTGGTGCATATCAGCGCGCTGTCGGAGAAGTTCATCAAGGACCCGCACGAGGCGGTCAAGGCCGGCGACGTGGTCAAGGTCAAGGTGATGGAAGTGGACATCCCGCGTAACCGCATCGCCCTGTCCATGCGCATGGGCGATACCCCCGGCGAGAAAGTCGAGGGCGCGCGCGGTGGGCAACGCAGCAACGGCAACCGCGGCGGCAACACGCCGCGCAGCGAGCGCTACTCCAGCCAGGACAAGCCGGCTCCCGCCACCGGCGGCATGGCCGCGCTATTCGCCAACGCCAAGCAGTTGAAGAAATGAGTACGGAAGGCAACGTCGGCGCCAGCAGCGCCTTTTCCCGCCTGCTCGGCCTGGAGATCCTCCAGGTCGGCGGCGGCGAGGCGCGCGTGCGCCTGACCCTCACCGACGAGCTGCGCAACCTGCACGGCAAGCTGCACGGCGGCGCGCTGTTCTCGCTGATCGACACCGCCATGGGCCAGGCCAGCCACAGCCTGGGCGATGGCGGCCCGAGCAGCGTGACCCTGGAGTGCAAGATCAACTACATCCGCCCCGTTTCCGAGGGCAGCGTGCTGTGCCATGCCAAGGTGCTGCACGCCGGGCGCCGCACCCAGGTGGTGGAAGCGGAAGTGCTGCAGGGCGACAAGCTGGTCGCCAAGGCACAAGGCACCTTCGCCTGCGTGTAATCGACCGGGAGCGAAGTCGTCTAATGTGGGGACATCGTCGCCCCCTTGCAGAGTGCGGGGGCGATCCCCATATTGTGGCGACTGCCCAGTTAGGAATTGCATCTTGAGCGATCTTCTCTCCCGTCGCCTGGCTCAGCTCGGCGAGCCGGCCAACCTGTCCCTGCTGGGTGAATGCCTGCATGGTATCGAGCGCGAATGCCTGCGCGTCGACCGCGACGGCCAGCTGGCCCTGACCCCGCATCCGCAGGCGCTGGGCTCGGCGCTGACCCATGCGCAGATCACCACCGACTATTCCGAATCGCTGCTGGAATTCATCACCGGTACCGCCACCGATCCAGCCGCCACCCTCGCCGAACTGGAAGACATCCACCGCTTCGCCTATGACAAGCTCGATGGCGAACTGCTGTGGAGCCCGTCGATGCCCTGCGCGCTGCCGGACGAAGAGACCATCCCCATCGCCCGCTACGGCAGCTCCAATATCGGCCGTCTCAAGTACGTGTACCGCAAGGGCCTGGCGCTGCGTTACGGCAAGACCATGCAGTGCATCGCCGGCATCCACTACAACTTCTCCCTGCCAGAAGCGCTGTGGCAGCTGCAACAGCGCAGCGAAGGCAACGCGCAGAGCGCGCGCGACTACCAGTCGGCGCGCTATATCGCGCTGATCCGCAATTTCCGTCGCTACAGCTGGCTGCTGATGTACCTGTTCGGCGCCTCGCCGGCGCTGGACAAGGGTTTCATGCGCGGCCGCCCGCACCAGTTGCAGGAGCTGGACGCCAGCACCCTGTACCTGCCGTACGCCACCAGCCTGCGCATGAGCGACCTGGGCTACCAGAGCAGCGCGCAATCCGGCCTGACCCCCTGCTACAACGACCTGGCCAGCTACACCGATAGCCTGCGCCTGGCGGTCGGCACGCCCTACCCGGCCTATGTCGAGGCCGGTACCAAGCGCGGCGACGAGTGGCTGCAGCTCAATACCAACATCCTGCAGATCGAGAACGAGTACTACTCCAGCATCCGCCCGAAACGCGTCACCTACAGCGGCGAACGGCCGATCCAGGCGCTGATGAGCCGTGGCGTGCAGTACGTGGAAGTGCGCTGCCTGGACATCAACCCCTTCCTGCCGCTGGGCATCGACGAGGCGCAGGCGCGCTTCATCGACGCCTTCCTGCTGTTCTGTGCCCTGGCAGATAGCCCGCTGCTGGAAAACGGCGAGTGCAGCGCTTGCACCAGCAACTTCCTCAAGGTGGTCAAGGAAGGCCGTCGTCCCGGCCTGCATCTGCGCAAGGGCAGCCAACAGGTGGAACTCAAGGTCTGGGCCGGCGAGCTGCTCGAACGCATCCTGCCGCTGGCCGAGCTGCTCGACTGCAGCCAGGGCAGCGGCGCGCATGTCGAGGCCCTGGCGCAACAGCAGGCCAAGGTCGCCGACGTGGAGATGACGCCCTCGGCGCAGGTGCTGGCGATTCTCCGGCAGGGCCAGAGCTTCACCGACTTCGCCCTGCAGCAGAGCCTGCGTCACGCCGAATACTTCCGCGCCCGACCACTCGACGCCGAGCGGCAGCAGGCCTTCGAGCAGGCCGCTCACGACTCCCTGGCCGAGCAGGCAGAACTGGAGGCCCAGCCCAGGGGTGATTTCGATGCCTTCGTCGCCGCCTATCAGGCGAGCATCCTGGCGCTGGCGGTGTAGTCGGCCCGACGGCTAGCGGCCAGGGATGGTAGGCCAAAAAGGTCGACTTCATCACAAAGCCAACCAGCGGGGCAAAACCCGGGATAGGCGGCCATATGCCGGGCCGCCCGGCAAGCTAGCATTGCCGGGTAAAGGACGATAGACGAGCAGCGCCCATGGCCGAAGACGCCACGCCGCAATGGAGCCTGGAGAGCCTGACCAAGGCCTACCAGCAAGGCTATATGGCCGGCCTCACCGGCCAGGCAAAGAATCGCCAGCCCTACCCCGAGGAAATCCCCGCCGCCGCCTGGGAGGCCGGCTGGGACGACGGCTTCGAGCAGCTGCGCCTGCAGCAGCACAGCGCCTGAATCCTGAACGCATGGTGGGGAGGGGGCTCCAGCCGCGACAGATGTAGCCCGGATGAAATCCGGGGGTATTCTGGCTCGCTCTCCCGGATTGCATCCGGGCTACATGCTCGGCCTTGGCCTCCTGCATCGCTCCAGCGTAGGAGCGGCTTCAGCCACGAAGCTCGCGGATAATCCGCCTCCTCAGCCTATAGCCCGGATGCCATCCGGGGCTTTTCGTCCTGGCTCGGTGCGCACGGCGCACCCTACAACGCCTTTTCGAACACCTTCGAGTTGCGCTGGTAGTTGTACAGCGATGCGCGCGCGGTGGGCATGCGCTCGACGCTGCTCGGCTCGAAGCCGCGCTCGCGGAACCAGTGGGCGGTGCGGGTGGTGAGCACGAACAGGGTCTTGATGCCCTGCGCCCGCGCCCGGGCCTCGATCCGCGCGAGCAGTTCGTCACCGCGACCGCCGTGGCGGTAGTCGGGGTTGACCGCCAGGCAGGCCAGCTCGCCGCAGTCCGAGTCGGCGATGGGATAAAGCGCCGCGCAGGCGATGATCAGCCCCTCGCGCTCGACGATGCTGAACTGCTCGATCTCACGCTCCAGCACCTCGCGCGAACGACGCACCAGAATGCCCTGCTCTTCCAGCGGGCTGATCAGCTCGATCAGGCCGCCGACGTCCTCGATGGTGGCCTCGCGCAGCGACTCGAACTGCTCCTGGGCCACCAGGGTACCGTTGCCGGTGCGGGTGAACAGCTCGCTGAGCAGCGCGCCGTCGGTGGCATAGCTGACGATATGGCTGCGCTTGACGCCGCCGCGGCAGGCCTGCGCCGCGGCATCGAGCAGCTCGCCCTGGTAGTTGCTGCCTAGGCGCGCCAGGTGCGCCGGCACCTGCTGCGGGCGCAGCTCGCGCACCAGTTGGCCGTGCTCGTCGAGCAGGCCGTCCTCGGCGCCGAACAGCAGCAACTTGTCCGCGCCCAGGTCGATGGCGGCGCGGGTGGCGACGTCCTCGCAGGCCAGGTTGAAGATCTCCCCGGTGGGCGAATAGCCCAGCGGCGACAAGAGCACGATGCTGCGCTCGTCGAGCTGACGATTGATGCCCTTGCGGTCGATGCGCCGCACCTCGCCGGTGTGGTGGTAGTCGACGCCATCGAGCACACCGATCGGCCGTGCGGTGACGAAGTTGCCGCTGGTCAGGCGCAGGCGCGAGCCCTGCATCGGCGACGCCGCCATGTCCATCGACAGGCGCGCCTCGATGGCAATGCGCAGCTGGCCGACGGCATCGATCACGCACTCCAGGGTCGGCGCGTCGGTGATGCGCAGGTCGCGATGAAAGTGCGGAGTCAGGCCGCGGGCGGCCAGGCGCGCCTCGATCTGCGGGCGCGAGCCGTGCACCAGCACCAGGCGCACGCCGAGGCTGTGCAGCAGCACCAGGTCGTGGACGATATTGGCGAAATTCGGATGGGCAACGCCCTCACCGGGCAACATGACCACAAAGGTGCAGTCGCGGTGGGCGTTGATATAGGGCGAAGCGTGGCGTAACCAGGTGACGTAGTCGTGCATGAGCAATCCATTAGCGTAGAGACGTAGGACGGCATGGCCGTCGTGTTCGGTCAGAAGGTCGGTCTCATCGTCGCTGCACGTCTTCGCTCCGGGTCAGGCAATAGTGCTGGATCAGTTGGCGCAGCAGCGCCACGGTAGGTTCGATGCGTGCCAGCTCCAGGTGTTCCCCCGGCTGATGCGCGCAGTCGATGTCACCCGGGCCGAGCACCAGGGTCTCGCAGCCAAGGCGCTGAAGATAAGGCGCTTCGGTGCCGAATGCCACCGCCTGCGCCGCATGCCCGGTCAGCCGCTCGGCCAGGCGCACCAGTTCGGCGTCGGCGCGCTGCTCGAACGGCGGCACTTCGGGGAACAGCGGGCCATAGTCGATGCGCACCTGATGCTTGAGCGCCAGCGGCTGCAGCTTGCCGCGAATCGCCGCGCGCAGCTGTTCCGGGTCCATGCCCGGCAGCGGGCGCAGGTCGAACTCCAGGGCGCACTGCCCGCAGATGCGGTTGGGGTTGTCGCCGCCATGGATGCAGCCGAGGTTCAGCGTCGGTTGCGGCACGCCGAATTGCGGGTTGTTGAATTCGCGCTGCCACTGCGCACGCAGGCCACGCAGCTCGCCCATCACGTCCTGCATGGCCTCCAGCGCGCTATGCCCGAGCGCCGGGTCGGAGCTGTGGCCGCTGCGCCCGAGGATGTCGATGCGCTCCATCATCACGCCCTTGTGCAGGCGGATGGGCTTGAGGCCGGTCGGCTCGCCGATCACCGCCGCACGGCCCAGTGGCCTGCCGGCCGCGGCCAGGGCGCGGGCACCGGCCATGGAGCTTTCCTCGTCGCAGGTGGCGAGAATCAGCAAGGGTTGCTGAAAAGGCTGGTCGAGCAAGGGCCGCACGGCCTCGATGGCCAGGGCGAAGAAGCCTTTCATGTCGCAGCTGCCCAGGCCCACCCAGCGGTCGCCCACCTCGCTCAGCTTGAGCGGGTCGGTCTGCCACAGGGCCGCATCGAAGGGCACGGTATCGCTGTGCCCGGCCAGCACCAGGCCGCCGGGACCGGAGCCGTAGCTGGCGAGCAGGTTGAACTTGCCGGGAGCGATCTGCTGGGTTTCGCAGGCGAAGCCCAGATCACCGAGCCAGGCGGCAAGCAGCTCGATGACGGGCGCGTTGCTCTGGTCCCAATTGGGCTGGGTGCAGCTCACCGATGGCGCTGCGATCAGCGCGGCGAACTGCTCTCGGAAGGACGGCAGGGGCATCGGCGATCTCCAGAAAACGATGCCCCATCATAGGGGCATCGTCCTGTCGGTGAAACCGCCGAAGTCGAATCAGACTCCGCCGAACAGCGAGCGCAGGATGAAGAAGAAGATGATCGACAGGATCGCGCCGGCCGGCAGGGTAATGATCCAGGACAGGAAGATCTTGCCGATCATGCCCAGGTTCAGCGCACCAATGCCACGTGCCAGGCCAACGCCGAGAATGGCGCCGACCAGAGTATGGGTGGTGGAAACCGGCAGGCCCAGGCCCGAGGCGCTGACCACGGTGGTGGCGGCGGCCAGCTCGGCAGCGAAACCACGGCTGGGGGTCAGCTCGGTGATTTCCTTGCCGATGGTGGCGATCACCTTGTAGCCGTAGGTGGCCAGACCGACCACGATACCCAGCGCACCGAGCAGCAGGATCCAGCCCGGCACCAGCGACTTGGCGCCAGCGGCCTGCTCACCACCACTCTGGATCACGCCGACGATGGCGGCCAGCGGACCGACTGCGTTGGCCACGTCGTTGGAGCCGTGGGCGAAGGCCATGGAGCAGGCAGTGAAGATCATCAGGATGGCGAACACCTTCTCCACGCTGGAGAAATGGAAGGCCTTGTCGGCCTCGACATCGACGTGAATGCGGCTGAGCAGGGCAATACCGAGCAACATCACCAGCACACCGATGCCGATCGAAAGCAGGAACCCTTCGGTGCTGGAGAGGTTCAGGCCGACATGCTTGAGGCCCTTGGTCATGGTCATCAGCGAGATCACGAAACCGGTGATGAACATGTACAGCGGCACGTAGCGCTTGGCATTGAGGAAGGGATTGTCGGTGTCGATGATCAGCTTCTGCACGCTGACGAACAGGCAGAAGGAGATGATCCCGGCCAGCATTGGCGTGACCACCCAGCTGGCTACGATGGGACCGACGCCGCTCCAGTGCACCGCATCCATCGACACGCCGACGGCGGCAAAACCGATCACTGCACCGACGATGGTGTGCGTGGTCGAGACCGGCCAGCCGCGGGTCGAGGCGACCAGCAGCCAGGTGCCGGCAGCCAGCAATGCCGACATCATGCCCAGCACCATGAGGTTAGGGCTGATCAGATTGGCATCGACGATGCCGTTCTTGATGGTTTCGGTCACCTCGCCGCCGGCCAGGTAGGCGCCGGCGAACTCGAAGACCATGGCGATGATGATCGCCTGCTTGATGGTCAGCGCACGCGAGCCAACGGATGTACCCATGGCATTGGCCACATCGTTGGCGCCAACACCCCAGGCCATGAAAAAACCGAAAAGGCAGGCAAGCACGAGCAGAACCAGCCCGTAGTCCGCAATCAGAGACATAAATTAGTTTCCGTAGATCCCAGAAAGGACACTGGCGCTTAGCGCGCCAGCAGTTGTTCCAGTCGGTTGCCCACTCGTTGGGCACGGTCGGCGACGTCGCCGATCCAGTCGATGATCTGATAGAGGAACATCACATCGACCGGGGGAAGGTCCTTCTCCAGCGCGAACAGGTTGCGGCGTACCTCGATCTGCAGGCGGTCGGTGTCGTGC
>Ga0114984_1000107_pt1 | contig 32318 bp, 28 predicted proteins | sample Shrwel1BS1Day1_FD_96987 | JGI IMG/M metagenome (GOLD analysis project Ga0114984, IMG submission 96987) | Subsurface microbial communities from deep shales in Ohio, USA - Utica-3 well 1 S-1-Day1 | ecosystem: Environmental > Aquatic > Deep subsurface > Shale gas/oil reservoir > Produced water/Flow...
CTGGACAACTTTGCCCACGGCCACCGTGGCTTTGATCTTTGCTTGCCGGTACTCCGGGAACTCGGGCAGGTGCCGGGCGTGATGAACTGGCTCCGAACCCGGCAAGATCTGGCCCTGTGGGCAGCGGCGGTGCTGCAGGGCCACTCCTGGGCTGAGCTGCAGGCCGCCGGCTTGTGCCGCGGCCAGCGGGATGGCGAAGACCGGCTGCGGGTAGTGGTGCGCCAACTCCAGGAAAACGGACCGGAGATGTGAACCGCTCGATTTAATTCCCGCCGTGCGCTGCCCAGAATAGGCCAACGTTCCAAAACAGAGATTGTTGATATGGCCAAGGGATCCGGCACCCTACACGCATTGTTCCTGTCGTTTCTTGCTTTAACCCTGTTGTCCGGATGCGCAGTCCGGGATGCGCCCAGTAACCTGGCCCGGGGGACGGCCTCCGGGGCATCCACACCGATTGTTCACGCAGCGGCGGCCGGTAACCTTGAAGAGGTCGCAGCCCTGGCAGAAGCCGGTCACTCACTGAACACCCTGACCGAACGAGGCTCTCCCCTGATGGCGGCCGTGCGCGCAGGCCAGGACCGGGTGGCCTGGTACCTGCTCAGCGAGGGCGCGGATCCGGACCTCGCCGCGCCAGGAGAATCAACGCCCCTGATGGTCGCGGCAGGCGACGGCAGTCGACGGCTGGTCCAGCTGCTGCTCTCGGCCGGTGCCAGCGTCAATGCGGTGGATAAACAAGGGTATACGCCGGTGGTCCGGGCGGCCGAGCAGGGCAACCTGTCCGTGGTCAAGGTGTTACTGGCCGCCGGGGCCAACGTCAATGTCAGTCAGGGTGGTGAGTCGTTGCTGATGAAAATTGTCGGCAGCGGGGATCTGCTGACCGCGGAAATGCTGCTGGCGGCCGGCGCCGACGTCAACTACCGGGCCAGCGACGGCAGTACCGCCCTGAGCCGGGCCCGGGCCATCAACAGCCGGGATCTGGAGATGTTGCTGGTCCAGGCCGGGGCACGGCTGTAAGTCCTTACTGCAACTGCATGGGGTCGGTCTCGTCGTCCCACTCCGGCTCGAAATGGGCGGCGACAACGTCCTCAGGGACCTCGACCACCGAGCCATAGGACCAGGATGGTTTCTGGTCCTTGTCCACCATTCTCGCCCGGATTCCCTCGGGCAGGTCCGGGCGCCGGCTGCACTCGAGGGCCATCGCCAGCTCCATCCGGAACACGTCTTTCAGGGACATCTGCTGGGCTTTCTTGAGCTGGGTCCACACCAGCCAGGCAGAGACCGGGCAACCGCCGCGCAGGTTGTCGATGCAGGCACGCCACCAGTCACTGTCAATATCCGAGCCAAGCAGCTGATCCACCACTGTTGGCAGTTCCTCCCCGGCGCTAAGGCGTGAAATCGCCTGCTCGTGCCGTTCCAGGTTGCTTTGTGGCAGCGCCCGGTAATCCGGTGCGGGCATCTGGTTCAGCAGCCGGAACAGCCGGTTGTCATCGGCAGCGGCTTCCCCGGTCCAGCGCTGTTCCTGCAGCCGGGAGAACAGGGTGTCCCGATCTTCAGACAGCAGTGCCATATCGGCCAGGCCCACTCGCAGGGTATCGGTAACGTTGAGCCGGGCACCGGTCAGACCCATGAACAGCCCCAGGCGGCCCGGCAGACGGTTGAGGAACCAGCTGGCGCCGACATCCGGGAACAGGCCGATGGAGATCTCCGGCATGGCCAGGGTGAGGTCCGGCGTAACCAGCCGGTAGCGGCAGGCGGACAGCAGGCCCAGGCCGCCACCCATGACCACACCGTGGCCAATGCCGACGACCGGCTTGGGGAACCGGTGCAGGCTGTAATCCAGCCGGTATTCCCGGGTAAAGAAGCGGGAAGGGGCTTGCTGGTCACCGTGACCGGTCATGGTGTCATAGAGCAGGCGGATGTTGCCGCCCGCGCAGAAGGCGAGCTCTCCGGCTCCTTGGAGCAGCACCAGACAGATCCTGTCGTCCGTCGCCCAACGGTCCAGGGCATCCTGGGCCTGCTCCACCATGGCTTCGCTCAGGGAATTGAGGGCGCCCGGCGAGTTCAAGGTGAGCAAGCCAAGAAAGCCTTCACGGCAGGGGAGTTCCTGGGCCTCTACGGACATGGGGTGTGTCTCCGGGTTGGATAAATCAGAAATCTGGGTATTCTACCTAATCGTACTTTCCCACTAACCCGCGAGTGCGGTAAAGGGGACAATTGTCGAAAGGAGCGCCTTGACCTATCACATTTGAGCGGGGCGCGCTCTGTGCTATAAGTGCATTACTGTCGAGTTTTAATAACACCTGATGGCGTTTTTACGCCGACAACGATGAGAGGGTAGTAACTATGAAATTCAAGAATTTCGCGATTGCCGGACTGATGTCTGCTGCTGTTGCCCTGCCGACCCTGGCCTCTGCCGCAGGCGACGTTGCCGCCGGCAAGGCCAAGGCCGCAGTCTGTGCCGCTTGCCACGGTCAGAATGGTCTGGCCCAGATTCCGACCTATCCGAATCTGGCGGGTCAGAACGAGCAGTACCTGGTGTCTGCGCTCAAGGCGTACAAGAACAAGCAGCGCTCCGGTGGCCAGGCCGCCATCATGCAAGGCCAGGCGGCGGCCCTGAGCGATGAAGATATTGCCAACCTGGCAGCCTACTTCGCCAGCCTGCCGGCAGACGGCGGCAAGTAAGCGCCACGTTTGCTGTTCCGGCGGGGCCTACGCGGCCCCGCTGACAATCCGGTAGCAGGGCTGATACGCCTGCGTTCCCGGTAATTTCATCCGGTTCTGGGCCACAAACTGCTCCAGCATGGCTTCCAGGGGCTTGATCAGTGAGGGATCCCCGGCGATCTCGAACGGCCCTTTCTCCTGAATCTGGCGAATCCCGCTTTCCTTCACATTTCCTGTGACAATACCGCTGAATGCCTTGCGCAGGTTTGCCGCAATCATGTGCACGGGCTGGTCCCGGTGCAGTTCCAGTGATCGCATGTTGTCGTGGTTGGGCTCGAACGGCAGCTGGAACACCGGATCGATCTTCAACATCCAGTTGAAGTAATAGGCGTCCTGCATGGCCCGGCGGAAGGTTTCCACCTCTTTCATACCCTTTCTCATGGCCTGGGCGACGCGGGCCGGATCATCAATGATGATCTCGTACTTGCTGGCGGCCTCGTCACCGAGGGCGTTTCGGATGAACTTGTCGATCATCTCGAAGTACTCCGCGTTCTCTTTCTCTCCGGTGAAGATGACCGGGAAAGGCAGGTCCGCGTTATCCGGGTGCAGCAGGATGCCGAGCAGGTAGAGGATCTCCTCTGCGGTGCCCACGCCACCCGGGAACACGATCACACCGTGACCACAGCGCACGAAGGCCTCAAGGCGTTTTTCGATGTCCGGCATGATCACCAGTTCGTTGACGATCGGGTTCGGTGCCTCGGCACCGATGATCGCCGGCTCGGTAATGCCCACGTAGCGGCCATTCCTGACCCGCTGTTTGGCATGCCCGATGGTGGCCCCCTTCATCGGTCCTTTCATGGCGCCGGGACCACAGCCGGTGATGATGCTCAGGCCGCGCAGGCCCAGCTGGTGGCCGACTTCCTTGCTGTACTGGTACTCCGCCTGGCTGATGGAGTGGCCGCCCCAGCAGACAACCATGTCCGGCTGGCGCCCGGCTTCCAGCACCCCGGCATTGCGCAGGATGTGAAACACCAGGTTGGTGATGTCTTCCGGGTTGTCCCGGCGGAACCCGGCAATGGTCTGGGGGATGGAGTGGGTATACACGATATCCCGGAGCACGGAAAACAGGTGCTCACGGATGGCCCGCAGCATTTCGCCATCGACAAAGGCGTAGCCGGGGGCGTTGACCAGTTCCAGCTTCAGCCCGCGGGGCTGGGGTACCAGGCGTACATCGAAATCGGCGTGGGCCTCCATCAGGGCCTTACAGTCGTCGGTTTCCACACCGGTGTTCAGTACCGCGAGGGCGCATTGCCGGAACAGCTGGTAAAGACCGCCCTCACTCCGGTCCTTGAGCCGGTTGACTTCGTGATTGGAGAGAATCTCGAGGGCGCCCTCCGGTGAAACGAGGGCATTGATCGTGGGTTCTGTCATTTAACGGTGAAACTCCTGAAGGTTTCGGCAATGCCGGATTTTGAGGCACTCTGACAAAACGGTACACTAAGCGCTTTCGTCTTTGTACGCCACCCGACAAAACTCCGATCTATGAAATTACTGATACGTCCCGCTCCGGAAGTTGCCATCAAGAGTAAGCCTGTACGCCGGCAGCAGATGAAACAACTCCGTCAGAACATCCGCAAACTCCTGGCCCGACTCGATCACGAGATCGTCGTGGAGGGCAGCTGGGATCGGGTGGACGTGGAGGTCCCGGATGATCGGGGTCTCTATGGCCCGGTTATTGACGCCCTGTTGCGCATCCCGGGCATTTCCAGCATCCAGGAAATTGCGGTGTATCCGCTCCAGTCCCCGGAGGATATCGGTGCGAAGGCCGTCGCCGCCTTTGCCGGCCGTCTGGATGGCAAGACTTTCGCTGTGCGTGCCAAGCGCCTGGGCAGCCATGATTTCCGGTCCATCGATATCGAGCGCTCGGTGGGCGCGGCACTGTGCAAAGCCTTCGATACCGCCGGCGTCGATCTGAAATCACCGCAGGTGGAAGTGCGGATCGAGGTCAAGGAGGACGGATTCCACATCGCCCGGCGCAAGCACCAGGGCCTGGGCGGCTACCCGCTGGGTTCGGTGGAAAGCGTCATGACCCTGATATCCGGTGGCTACGACTCCTCCGTCGCCGCCTACCTGATGATGCGCCGTGGCCTGCGCAGTCATTTCCTGTTCTTCAACCTTGGCGGCACCGCCCACGAGGTCGGCGTGCGCCAGGTGGTGCATTACCTGTGGGATCGCTACGGTGCCTCCCATAACGTGAAGTTCATTTCCGTGCCGTTCGAAGGTGTGGTGGCCGAGATCATGCGCTCGGTGAACAACCGCCACTGGGGCGTGGTACTCAAGCGCCAGATGCTCAATGCGGCGGCCGAGATTGCCCGTGACCTCAACGTTGCCGGGCTGGTGATGGGGGATGCGGTGGCCCAGGTATCGAGCCAGACTCTGTCCAACCTGAACGTGGTGGATCGTGCCAGCGATGAAGTGGTGCTGAGGCCGTTGATCGCCATGGACAAGCAGGAAATCATCCGCATTGCCCGCGACATCGGCACCGAGTCTTTCGCCCGCAACATGCCCGAGTACTGTGGCGTGATTTCCCAGAAGCCGGCCACCCGCGCCAAGCTGCACCGGGTCGAGGCCGATGAGGCGAACATGGACGCCGAAGTGCTGGTCCGCGCCATCGGGGAGCGGACCGAAACGCCGGTCAACCGTCTGCTGGAAACCACGGTCACCCCGGAAGAAGTGGAGCTGGTGGAAACGCCGGCGGTGAGCGACGTCATCATCGACGTGCGCCATCCGACGGAAGAGGAGCGGTCACCGCTGGACCTGACCAACAACCGGGTCCTGAAGATTCCGTTCTACGAGCTCAACCAGCAGATCGAGGAACTGCCGCAGAATTGCCAGTACCTGCTGTATTGTGACCGGGGCACCATGAGCCGCATGCACGCCGGCCACCTGAAGGCCGAGGGGCACGACAACGTCAAGGTCTATGCCCCGGCTTCTTGAGAAGTGAACCTCAGCCCTCCAGGCCCCTGAAGAACTGCTGCACGTTGGTGCTGAGGGCCTCCAGGTCGTAACCGCCCTCCTGAACAATCAGCGTAGGAAGGCCCAGCTGGCGGATATGGGTGCTGAGGCGATGGAAGCCCTCCGAGGATACCGATACCTTGGCCTGGGGATCGTTCTTGTAGATGTCGAAGCCCAGGGTGAGGATCAGGGCATCAGGCTGGAACAGCTTGATGGCGGCCAGGGCTTCTTCCACTTTGGCGAAGAAGTCCTCCTCACTGGAGCCGTGGGGCATGGGCATATTGATGTTGTAGCCGAAGCCTTCGCCCTCGCCACGTTCGTTCTCAAAGCCACTCACCACCGGATAGAAGTTGGTGGGATCCCCGTGGATGGAGATGTACAGGACATCGCTGCGATCGTAGAAAATCTCCTGGATACCCTGGCCGTGGTGCATGTCGGTATCAAAGATGACGATTTTCGGGAACCGGGATTTCATGTGTTCGGCGGCAATGGCAGCATTGTTCAGGTAGCAGAAGCCGCCGGCCGCGTCACGGCGCGCGTGATGCCCGGGAGGGCGGCACACCGCATAGGAAGTCCTGTCGCCGGCAATCAGTGCATCGGCCGCACCCAGGGCACTCTGGGCTGACCAGTAGGCCGCATGCCAGGTGTTTTCACCAATCGGACAGCTGCCATCGGCCTGGTAGCGGGCCGCCTCGGCGAGAATGCCGGTCAGGTGATTGGGCGAGCGGACGAAAATGTTCGAGATCACCTCGTCGCCCCAGTCATCCATCTGCTTCCACCGGCGGTGGGCGGACTCCAGGAAGCGGAGATAGCCCAGATCATGAACCTTTGATATCGGGCCGGCACCCTGGTCCGCCGGTTGCAGAACCGAAATACCCATCTCTTTCAGGCCGTCCAGCATTTGACCAGTGCGATCAGGCACTTCCTGCGGCTGACGCATCTGCCCACGGGTAAAGTAGGTCTGGGGAATATGCTGATCCTGTGCGGGATGGAAAAACGCTTTCATTGTCCGGCCTCCTGAAATGGTAATGCTCCGAGTATAGGCACAGTCGGAGGATGTTCAAAAGCCCGCCCTTGACTTTACAGGCTACGCTACAACACTCACTATGAAAGACATCACCCACTGACGCAACTGGTCCCGTGCGGGGCGCAGACAAACACTGAAGAGGAGCCGAGATGATTGAGTCACCCCTGCTGGAGAAACTCACTGGTTACATCGGCGGTCGCTGGACGGACAGCGCCCAGGGCAACACCTTCGATGTCTACAACCCCGCCACCGGCGAGGTGATTGCGAAAGTGCCCTCCATGCCGGCCGAGGACATCGAGGCTGCCATTGCGGCAGGCAAATCGGCCCTGAAGCTCACCAACCCGTATTCCATCGAAACCCGCCGCAAATGGCTGGAAGACATCCGGGACGGTCTGAAGGACAACCGCGAGGAAATTGGCCGCATTCTCTGTATGGAGCACGGCAAACCGTGGAAGGAAGCCCAGGGCGAAGTGGACTACGCCGCCGGCTTCTTCGATTACTGCGCCAAGCACATCCAGGCCCTCGACGCCCATACCATCCCGGAGAAACCCAAGGACTGCACCTGGACCGTCCACTACCGGCCGATCGGTGTGGCGGGCCTGATCACGCCGTGGAACTTCCCCATCGGCATGATCGCCAAGAAATTGTCGGCGGCGTTGGCGGCGGGTTGCCCGTCGGTGATCAAGCCAGCCAGCGAAACTCCGCTCACCATGATCGCCCTGTTCAGCCTGATGGACAAACTCGACCTGCCGGACGGCATGGTCAACCTGGTGATGGGCAAGGCCAGCGTGATCGGCAAGGTCCTGTGCGAAAGCCCGGACGTCCCCATGCTCAGCTTCACCGGCTCCACCGAAGTGGGTCGCAAGCTCATCGTCGACACGGCGGACCAGGTCAAGAAACTCGCCCTGGAACTGGGCGGCAACGCTCCGTACATCGTATTTGAAGACGCCGATCTGGACGCAGCAGCCGATAACCTGATCGCCAACAAATTCCGTGGCGGAGGCCAGACCTGCGTGTGCGCCAACCGCATCTTCGTCCACGAGAAAGTGGCCGACGCCTTCGGCGAAAAACTGGCGGAGCGGGTCAACAAGATGACCGTCGGCGACGGCATGAACGAAGGCGTAGACATCGGCCCGCTGGTGAACAAACAGGGCTTTGATAAGGTCAAACGTCACCTGGAAGATGCCCTGGACAAGGGCGCCAACCTGGTGGCCGGCAAGCAGCCGGGTGAACTCGGCGATGGCCTGTTCTTCCCGCCCACGGTCGTGCTTGGCGTCAACCGCGACATGTGCTGCTACCAGGAAGAGACCTTCGGCCCGCTGGTGCCCATGGCCCTGTTCCGCACAGAAGAGGAAGTCATCGAAGCCGGTAACGACACCGAATTCGGCCTGGCCTCCTACGTCTTCACCGCAGACCCCGACCGCGCCCAACGCGTGGCCGCCGGTCTCCGTTTCGGCCACGTCGGCTGGAACACCGGCACCGGCCCGACCCCGGAAGCACCATTCGGTGGCATGAAGGCCTCCGGTATCGGACGTGAGGGTGGCCTTGAAGGTCTGTTCGAGTTTGTCGAACCGCAGACCGTGCCGCGAGGTTTCTGATCCAGGTAAGCGTCTAATGTCGAGGGAGCGAGACTTCCCTTCGGTGCCAGACAGCGCAGGGGCGGGGCCTTCTTTCCAGGACTGTCTGTGGCCATCCATGGCCACAGACAGTCCTGGAAAGAAGGCCCCGCCCCTGTGCGTTAACTCCAAGCGTCGAGGGCAAAACCAAAATAGAGCCCCCCGACAAGCCCCGCCATACCCTGTTATACTCCCGGACCTGTTTATTTAACCAGTAGCGAACCGAATCTCTATGGACGTCTCCCACATCATCGATCCCCTGAACGATGCCCAGCGTGAAGCTGTCACCGCCCAGAACGACCACCTGCTGGTATTGGCCGGCGCCGGCAGTGGCAAGACCCGGGTGCTGGTGCACCGGATTGCCTGGCTGATGACGGTGGATCGGGTGCCGCCCACGGCCATCCTGGCGGTGACCTTCACCAACAAGGCGGCGAAGGAGATGCGCTACCGGGTCGAACAGATGATGCAGATCCCGACCCGGGGTCTGTGGATCGGAACCTTCCACGGCATTGCCCACCGGCTGTTGCGGGCGCACTGGCAGGACGCCGGCCTGCCTGAGAACTTCCAGGTACTGGACAGTGACGACCAGCTGCGGCTGATCAAGCGGGTGATGCGGGAGAACCAGATCGACGAGAGCCGGTGGCCGCCGAAGCAGGCCCAGTGGTTCATCAACAGCCAGAAAGATGAAGGTCTGCGGGCGGATCACATCCAGGAGAACCCGGGTGACCACTTCACTTCCACCATGCTGAAGATCTACCGGCAGTACGAAAAACTTTGCCAGCAGGGCGGTCTGGTGGATTTCGGCGAACTGCTGCTGCGCTCCCATGAACTCTGGCTGCACAAGCCCGAATTGCTGGCCCATTACCAGCAGCGCTTCCAGCATATGCTGGTGGACGAGTTCCAGGACACCAACACTATCCAGTATGCCTGGCTGCAGGTGCTTGCCAGCAACCGCGTGCCGCTCACTATAGTGGGTGACGACGACCAGTCCATCTACGGCTGGCGGGGTGCCAAGATCGAGAACATCCAGCAGTACCAGCGGGATTTCCCCAACGCCCGGCTGGTGCGCCTGGAGCAGAATTACCGCTCGACCCAAACCATCCTGAAGGCCGCCAACGCGGTGATCGCCAACAACCAGGGGCGTCTGGGCAAGGAGCTCTGGACCGATGGGCCCGAGGGCGAGCCGATCAGCCTGTATGCCGCGTTCAACGAGCAGGACGAGGCGAACTACATCGCCGATTCCATCAGCGCCTGGGTGGACGAGGGTAACCTGCGCAGCGAGGCAGCGATCCTCTATCGCTCCAACGCCCAATCCCGGGTGCTGGAAGAAGCGCTCATGCGCCAGGGTATTCCGTACCGGGTCTATGGTGGTCTGCGGTTCTACGATCGCCAGGAAATCCGTAACGCCCTGGCGTATCTGCGCCTGGTGCATTACCACCGGGATGATGCCGCCTTCGAGCGGGTGGTGAACGTGCCCACCCGAGGTATCGGTGCCAAGAGCCTGGCGGAGCTGCGGGAATATGCGACGGAGCAGGGTATTTCGCTGTGGGAATCCTCCGAGCGCTTGCTGGCGGCTGGTCAGGTGAAGGGCCGGGCGAAAACCGGTTTGCAGTCGTTCCTCGACATCATCAATGGTCTGTCCGAGATGGTCGACCATGCCTCCCTGCAGGGCCTGATGAAACAGGCGATCGAGGCCAGCGGGCTGAAGGATTACCACGCCAGCGAGAAGGGTGAGAAAGGCCAGGCCCGGGTGGAGAACCTGCAAGAACTGGTCAGCGCCCTGTCGGACTTCGAGGTGGAGGAGGGCGTGGATCCGCTTGCGGAATTCATCGCCCAGGCCGCCCTGGATGCCGGAGAGTCCCAGGCCGATGCCCATGAAGACAGTGTGCAGCTGATGACCCTGCACTCGGCCAAGGGTCTGGAGTTCCCGCTGGTGTTCATGGCCGGTGTCGAGGAGGGGCTATTCCCCCACAGCATGTCGCTGGAGGAGCCCGGCCGCATGGAGGAGGAGCGGCGCCTGGCTTACGTTGGCATTACCCGGGCCATGAAAAAGCTGGTGCTCACTTACGCCGAGTCCCGCCGGTTGTATGGCCAGGAGAAATTCCACGCTTTGTCCCGGTTCGTGCGCGAGATTCCGGGCGACTGCCTGCAGGAAGTCCGCCTGCGCAACACCGTGACCCGCCCGGCCCTGGTGGAACGGCCCAACGAAAGCCTGTTCAGCCAGGATTCGGCTCAGCAAGCTGGCTTCAATCTTGGCCAGCGCGTTCGCCATCCGAAGTTCGGTGAGGGCATCGTTATGAACTGCGAAGGCAGTGGGCACCATACCCGGGTGCAGGTGAACTTTGATGACGGGGCCAAGTGGCTGGTGTTGGCTTATGCGCCGCTGGAAGCCTGTTGAAACGGCTGAAATCGGGGTCAGATGAATTTTTCATCTGACCCCAAGGTGATTACAGCCAGCCCTTTCGCTTGAAATAAAAGTAGGGCGCGAACGCCGCAGCCACCATCAGGCCCAAGGCCCAGGGGTAGCCCAGCAGCCATTTCAGCTCCGGCATGTGCTCGAAGTTCATGCCGTAGATACTTGCGATCAGGGTAGGTGGCAGGAACACCACGGCCGCAATCGAGAAGATCTTGATAATCTGGTTCTGTTCGATGTTGATGAAGCCCTGGGTGGAGTCCATCAGGAAGTTGATCTTGTCGAACAGGAAAGTGGTGTGGGACATCAGGGTTTCGATGTCCCGGTTGATCTCGCGAAGGGTTTCACGCAACTCGCCTTCCGTGCGCAGATGTCGGATCAGGAACGAAATATTGCGCTGGGAATCCATCAGGCACAGCCTCGTTTTACCGTTGCTGTCCTCCAGCTTGGCGAGCCGGTTGATGGCTTCATCCAGCTCGGCCTCTTCATCTTCCAGCACAAGATAACTGACGTCTTCCAGTTGCCGGTGCAAATCTTCCAGTCCGTCGGCATGATTTTCCACTTTTTGCTCCAGAAGGATGACCAGTAGTTCGGCGGCATCCTGGGCCTCCACTTGCCCGCGCCGCGCCCGCATCCGGAGCAGCCGGAAATCTGCCAGCTCCCCCTCGCGAACGGTGATCAGAGTGTGCTTCTGAAGGATGCAGGCCACAGATACCGTGGAGTGCCTGCCGTCGGCTTGAGTCAGAAAGAGGGAGTGAACGTGGATGCCAGCCTGGTCAACGAAGCAGCGGGCGGAAGCCTCGATTTCCTCAACATCATCGAACTCGGGAATGTCGGTTTTCAATAAGCCCTGGAGAATTTGTCGTTCGTCGTCCGTTGGCTCATGGGCGTCAATCCAGTCCGCTTCGTCCAGATGGCTGCGGATATCGGTTTCCGGAACATCCAGTTCCTTGATCAGGCCATTTACGATCTTGAACAGTCTCAGCACCTGCTTTCTCCTGTCTTCATGAGAGCAATGGAGCCTCTGAATAACCCCCCCCCTCTATGCACACGCCACAAGGACTCCTGGCCGGAGAGTTATTCAGAGACCTTTTTTAGTCTAGTGCATAAGCATGGCGTAGATTATTACAGCCAGTATCAGCCGATATATGACATAGGGCCACATGCCGACTTTGTTGAGCCACTTCAGGAAGAAATGGATGGCTGTAATCGCCATGATAAAGGAAGTAAGGCCACCCACAAGAAAGCCGCTCCAGTCCACCGTTACCTCTGAGTTGGCAACATCCAGAAGCTTGGCGGCAGAGGCAAGGGCGGTGATGGGAATGGCCAGCAGGAACGAAAATCGTGATGCTGCCTCCCGGCTCAGACCCAGCAGCAAACCCGCAGTGATCGTTGCACCGGATCGGGAAGTTCCGGGCACCAGCGCCAGAGCCTGGGCCAGCCCGACCAGCAGGGCATCCTTCCAGGTCAGCGAATCCAGGGTGCGGCCCCGATTCGGTCGCCAGTCGGCCCAGCCCAGCAGGAGACCGAAGATCAGTGTGGTGAAGAAGATGATGTTGACCGATCGCAGTTCGTTTTCGATCAGGTCCAGCAGTGCCAGTCCTGCAAGGCCCGCCGGAATGGTACCGATCACCAGGAACCAGGCCTGGTTGCCCCGCCCCACAAACTGCCTTCTGACCAGGGATTGCACGCCGTCACGGGTGAGGCCGAGGACATCGTGATGGAAATAGAGCACGACCGCCAGCAGGGTGCCCACATGGACCGACAGATCGAAGCCAACCCCCTGGTCCTGCCAGTCAAAGATTGCCGGCGTCAGGATCAGATGGGCGGAGCTGGAGATGGGCAGGAATTCAGTCAGTCCTTGGAGAATACCAAGGAACAGGGCCTGGAAAAGATCCATTCTGTGGGTTCCGTTCGGTTCAGTGCTTCAAATGTGGGCGGGATATTAGCAGGGTGGCGATGAGCTGAACAGATTGCCGGGCTGATACCAGCGTCGGGCAACGATGCTCCCACGCTGGGATCCGTGTTTCACGCAGGGAAATGGTCCCGGGTCTTATTGGCGATGCGTACGAGAACCAGCATCATCGGCACCTCCACCAGCACCCCGACCACCGTGGCCAGCGCAGCCCCGGACTGCAGGCCGAACAGGGCGATAGCCGCGGCCACGGCGAGCTCGAAGAAGTTGCTGGCGCCGATCATGGCGCCGGGTGCGGCAATGCAGTGGCGCACTTTCCACAGCCGGGCCCAGCCATAGGCCAGGAAGAAGATGAGGAAGGTCTGCACGATCAGCGGTACGGCAATCAGGGCAATATGCAACGGATTGTTCAGGATCACCTCACCCTGGAAGGCGAACAGCAACACTAGGGTGACGATCAGGGCCGCCGGCGTCACCGGTCCCAGCCGCTTCATGAAGATCTCGTCGTACCAGTGCTGGCCATGGCGGACAATCAGGGCGCGTCGGGTCAGGTAGCCGGCGGTAAGCGGAATGACGATATACAACACCACCGACAGGAGCACGGTATCCCAGGGCACCTGAATATCGGAAATGCCCAGCAGGAACACCACGATAGGCGCGAAGGCAAATAGCATGATGATGTCGTTCAGAGACACCTGCACCAGGGTGTAGGCGGCATCGCCTTTGGTCAGGTAACTCCAGACAAACACCATGGCTGTGCAGGGTGCCGCGCCCAGCAGAATCGCGCCGGCCAGGTATTCGCTTGCCAGCTGAGGCGAAATCAGCGGCTCGAACACCACGGTCAGGAAAAACCAGGCAATCGCAAACATGGTGAACGGCTTGATCAGCCAGTTCACGGTAGTTGTGATGGCCAGCCCCTTGGGTTCTTTGCGAACACCGACAACGGCACTGAAATCGATCTGCGCCATCATCGGAAAAATCATTGCCCAGATCAGGATGGCAATGGGGATGGACACCTGGGCGTATTCAAAACGGGACAGGGTTTCCGGCACCGACGGGGCCAGTTGCCCCAGGGCCACGCCGGTGACAATCGCCAGAGCCACCCACACCGACAGGTAGCGTTCGAAAATCCCCATGCCGCCGGATGATGCTTCAGCGGTCAGTTCGTTACTGCTCATCACACATCCTTATATGGAACGTTGGTTCACGCGCTTCGACAGCTCCTCCGCGCTTTCCTTGCGCTCGGAGTAGCGGTCAGTCAGGTAATCACTGCGGTCCCGCACCAGCAGGGTGAACTTTACCAGTTCCTCCATGACATCCACGATGCGGTCGTAGTAGGGCGAAGGCTTCATGCGGTTGTTGTCGTCAAATTCCATGTATGCCTTGGGCACCGACGACTGGTTCGGAATGGTCACCATACGCATCCAGCGTCCCAACACCCGTAGCTGGTTCACTGCGTTGAAGGACTGGGAGCCACCGCACACCTGCATCACCGCCAGAGTCTTGCCCTGGGTTGGCCGAACCGCACCCAGTGATAGCGGGATCCAGTCGATCTGGGTTTTCATGATCCCGGTCATGGCGCCATGACGTTCCGGCGAACACCACACCATGCCTTCACTCCATTGCACCAGGTCGCGCAGCTCCTGAACCTTGGGGTGGGAGGCATCCTCGGCATCGGCCAGCGGCAGGCCGCGCGGGTTAAAGATGCGGGTCTCCGCGCCCATGGCTTCCAGCAGGCGCGCCGCTTCTTCCACCGCCAGACGGCTGAAGGAGCGCTCGCGCAGTGAGCCGTAAAGCAGGAGAATTCTTGGCTGGTGGCCTGAAGGCGCCGCGGCAAACAGCTCCTCGTTGGTTGGGGCACGGAATAGCCCGGTATCTATGTTCGGCAGATCAGATGGATTCATGGTCAGTGTCAGCTTGCCTGTAAACAGATTCAGCTCAGAAGTTTCTTGATGTCGTCGGCACTGGCCACCTTGCCTTCAACGGCAATGTCGCCGTCCACGGCCAGGGCAGGTGTGCGCATGACGCCGGCATCAATGATGTCGTTCACGTCGGTCACTTTTTCCACTTCATAATCCAGGCCGAGCGCCTTTGCCGCTTCTTCGGCGTTAGTGGTCAGTTGTTTGCACTTGACACAGCCACTGCCATAGATCGTGAATTTCATAACCATCTCCTTCGGGTTTGTGTTGGGCAGGTCTATACCCACCAGTTTCCATAAATAAAGCCGGTAATGGTGGCCATCACCACCACCAGGGCGCAATACACCAGGGTTTTTTGAGTGCCCAGTATGGTGCGAATAACCAGCATGTTCGGCAACGACAGGGCCGGGCCTGCCAGCAATAATGCCAGTGCCGGCCCCTTGCCCATACCGGAGCCCATCAAGGCTTCAACAATGGGTACTTCGGTCAGCGTGGAGAAATACATCAGGGCGCCCAGAACCGAGGCCAGAATGGTGGAAATCAGCGAGTTGTCGCCCACTGCAGCGGCTACCCATGCCGAGGGAATCATGCCTTCATGGCCCGGCCGGCCGAGGGCAAAGCCCGCGACAAACACACCGGCCAGCAACAGCGGCAAGATCTGCTTGGCGAAATCCCAGCTCTGAAGCGGCCACTCCCGGTCTTCATCCCGCATAGTCGCGATCAGCATCAGTCCGCCAATACCGATTACAAATGGCAGTTCCGGCATGGCTGGAGTCAGGGTGGCCGCGATGGCAATCGCCGCTGCCAGAATCAGCAGCTGACGGGGCGGCCAGTGCCAGCGCCAGACCAGCAGGACGCCCAGTGCAGCGCCAAGGGCGGCGGTGATCGGCCATTTCAAATTGTAGATGGCCATGATGTTGATGGCGGGGCCGGAGTAGAGAAAGGCTACGGCTGCGCCCAGGCCCGCGCCCCGGCGATAGATGCCACCGAACAGCGGCAGCACGGTGCAGGAACAGACAGCCAGTAAGGTGCCGGACACTGATGCCACACTGAACGCCACAGGCTTGGAGGCGGAGGGGCCAAGATAACGCATCACCGAGCCCTGGCTGATATAGACCGCCATGGCACCGGCAATCAGGAAGGCTGGCAGCAGGCACAGGATCACGTGTTCCTGTGCATACCAGTTGGTCAGCCGGAAAGCTTCCAGCACGGCGTTATCAAAACGCTCAGTGCCGGCGGGCATAAAGAAGATGGCCAGAAAGGCGAGGATCATGAAAAACAGCAGATTGCCTTCCCGCTTATTGCTTCGATAAATCTCGAGCAGTCTTTCTGTCATAGCCCTTTCCGGTGTCCTTTGACGGGTTTCCCGCGCTGGCCTTCTGCTAGCCTGCATGGCGGGTTACTGTCTTTACTCTGTCACAGTTGAGGGCTATTATCGCAAAAACTGCATATATGGCAATTCGAATATACGGAAATTTGCATGAAAAGAAGAGTCCTGTTTGTCTGCACCGCCAATAGCGCCCGCTCCCTGATGGCGGAAGCGTTGCTCCGGCATATAGCCGGTGATCGGTTCGAGGTGGCCAGTGCTGGTACCGAGCCTGCCCAGCCCCATCCTCTGGCAATACAGGTATTACAGGAGGCTGGCATTCCGACCGATGGGCTTTACAGCAAGTCGCTGGCGGAGTTGCAGGATCAATACTGGGATTATGTGATTACCCTGTGTGAAAAGGCTGCCCGGGAGTGCAGGTTGGTAGCTTCCGGAGCCCAGCAGATTGCCTGGGATTTTCCGGACCCGGCCGAAACTAACCGACACGCCACCTTTGCTCTGGTCCTCAAGGAACTGAAAGAGCGCATCGGCCTGTTCACCCTGGTTCACCAGAAAGAAACCGGCCTCAAGCAGGCCAGCTACAACCCGGTGACCATTTTCAAGGCGATGGGAGACGAGCTTCGCCTGGCCGCGCTGATGCTGATCAGGGACCAGGAAAAGCTGTGCGTGTGTGAACTGACCGAGGCCTTTGAGGTATCCCAGCCAAAAGTCAGTCGCCATCTGGCCTCACTCCGGGATGCCGGCCTGCTGGAAACGGAGCGCCGGGGCCAGTGGGTTTATTATTACCTTAATCCGGGTTTGCCAGAATGGATTGCGCGGGTTTTGGATGAAACCGCACGGAACAATGTGGAACTGATCGAACAGCCGCTGTCACGACTACAGGACATGGCGGATCGTCCGGTTGTGCAGTGCCCCTGACAATCCACGCACCGATTAGCCAACGCGCAAGGAGAACAGCATGAGCAAGATCAAGGTGGGAATTAACGGATTCGGTCGAATTGGCCGTCTGGCATTGCGTGCCGCCTGGGAGTGGCCGGACATGGAGTTTGTCGCCATCAACGACCCGGGTGCCGATGCCGGTACCCTGGCGCACCTGCTCAATTTTGACAGCATCCATGGCCGATGGAGTCATGAAGCAGTCCCGGATGGCAAGGACATGGCCATCGAGGGACAGAGGATCCGGGTGACCCATAATAAGGGCATAGATGAAACCGACTGGTCCGGCTGCGATCTGGTGATCGAGGCCAGTGGCGTCAACAGGAAAGTCAGCGTGCTGCAGGCCTACCTGGATCAGGGCGTGAAGCGCGTTGTGGTCACCGCGCCGGTCAAGGAAGCGGGCGCCAGGAACATCGTAGTGGGCGTAAACGACGGGGTTTTCGACCCGGCCAACGACCGGATTGTTACCGCTGCCTCCTGCACCACCAATTGCCTGGCACCGGTGGTCAAGGTGATTCACGAGAAGCTGGGCATCAAGCATGGCTCCATCACCACCATCCACAGCCTGACCAACACCCAGACCATCATCGATGCTCCCCACAAGGATCTGCGCCGGGCCCGGGCCTGTGGCAGTTCCCTGATTCCCACCAGCACTGGCTCGGCCACCGCGATTATCGAGATTTTCCCGGAACTGAAGGGCCGGCTGGATGGCCACGCGGTGCGGGTTCCGCTCACCAACGCCTCACTGACCGATTGCGTGTTTGAGGTAGAGAAGCCGACGGACCGCGACTTCGTGAACCGGCTGCTGAAAGAGGCCGCCGAGGGCGAGTTGAAAGACATCCTGGGCTACGAAGAGCGCCCGCTGGTGTCCATCGACTACAAGACCGATCCCCGCTCCTCCATCGTCGATGCCCTGTCAACCATGGTGGTCAACGGGACCCAGGTGAAGATCTACGCCTGGTATGACAACGAGTGGGGCTACGCCAACCGGACCGCGGAACTGGCGCGCCGGGTGGGCTCTGCCTGATATGACGGCTGTCATCCGACAGTACCTGGTCATCACCGGCAACTACTGGGCCTTTACCCTGACAGATGGCGCCCTCCGGATGCTGGTGGTGCTGCACTTCCACCAGTTGGGCTACTCGCCGCTGGAAATAGCCCTTTTGTTTATCTTCTATGAGTTCTTCGGGGTGGTGACTAACCTGGTGGGCGGTTACCTGGGTGCCCGCATGGGGCTGAATCGCACCATGAACATCGGGCTCTTCCTGCAGATTGTGGCACTCGCCATGCTCGCGGTACCGGCGGCGATGCTGACGGTGCCCTGGGTGATGGCGGCGCAGGCGCTGTCCGGCATTGCCAAGGACCTGAACAAGATGTCTGCCAAGAGCGGCATCAAGTTGCTGGTGCCGGATGAGCAGCAAGGAACCCTGTACAAGTGGGTGGCGATTCTCACCGGTTCCAAGAACACTCTCAAGGGGGTCGGCTTCTTCCTCGGTGGTGTGCTGCTGATGGCGGCCGGCTTCAAGGGCGCGGTGATCCTGATGGCGGTGGCGCTCGGGCTGGTGTGGCTGGCCAGCCTGTTCCTGCTGGGGCAGGACCTGGGCAAGAGCAGGGCCAAGCCGAAGTTCAGCGAGATTCTGTCCAAGAGCCGGGCGATCAACGTGCTGTCGGCGGCCCGCATGTTCCTGTTCGGCGCCCGGGATGTGTGGTTTGTGGTGGCCCTGCCGGTTTACCTGCACACGGTCTTCGGCTGGGATTTCTGGAAGGTGGGTGGCTTTATGGCTACCTGGATTATCGGCTACGGCTTTATCCAGACCATTGCCCCTCGCATCACCGGCCATGCCGAAGGAAAACGGTCGGCGGTACTCTGGGCGGCGGCTCTCGCCCTGATTCCCGCGGCGATTGCGATTGGCCTGACGGCAGGGTGGTCACCACGGGTGGTGCTGATCAGCGGTTTGTTGCTGTTTGGTGTGCTGTTTGCGATCAACTCTTCCCTGCACAGCTACCTGATCGTCAGCTATGCCCGGGGCGATGGGGTATCCCTGGATGTGGGGTTCTATTACATGTCCAATGCCGCCGGAAGGTTATTGGGTACGATTCTGTCCGGCTGGGTCTACCAGGCCTTCGGGCTGGAGGTCTGCCTCTGGATATCCGCTGCCCTGGTGGCGACGGCCTCGCTGCTGTCGCTGTGGTTGCCAGCCAGGCACCAAAGTAGCATGTGATCCGGCGCCCCTGGCGTTATAGTCTTGGAAAGATATCCCGAAGCAAGATAATAAAAATGATCGAGTTACTGCGGCGTTTTCCTCTGCCTGTAATTGTGCTGGCCCAGCTGTTCGGCACCTCGCTCTGGTTCAGTATCAACGGAGTCTGGCTGTCGCTGGCCAGCGAGCTGGGCCTGACGGAAGCCGATCTGGGCCGGCTGACACTGGCGGTGCAGGCCGGGTTTATCGCCGGCACCCTGACGATTGCGGTGACCGGTCTGGCCGACCGCTTTGGCGCCAGCCGGATCTTTGCCCTGTCGAGTCTGCTGGGCGCCTTGGTTAATGCCGGATTTGTCTTTGCGGCCGGGCAGCCACCCCTGGATTTCATCCTCCGATTCGCCACTGGCCTTTGTCTGGCAGGTATCTATCCCCTGGGCATGAAAATGGTGATCGCCTGGACGCCGAAGTACGCCGGAGCCGCCCTGGCCTGGTTAGTGGGTATGCTGACACTGGGAACAGCCCTGCCACACCTGATGCGCGGCGCAACCCTGGGCATGGCCTGGGAGTGGCCACTGATAGCGGCCTCCTGCCTGGCCCTGGCTGGCGGGCTGCTGGTTTTCCTGTTGGGCGACGGGCCGCATCTGCCCAAAAGCAGCGGCCGGCTACCCCTCAGCCAGGGGCTGGCGGCCCTGCGAATACCGGGATTCCGGTCCGTGGCCGGTGGCTACTTCGGCCATATGTGGGAACTCTATGCGTTCTGGACATTAACGCCCCTGCTCATCGGCCGGGAGCTGCAGCGTATGGAACAGAGTGACGCACTCATTCCCTGGTTGTCGTTTGCCGTCATCGGCATGGGTGCGGCAGGGTGCGTCTGTGGCGGCCGGCTCAGTCGAACCCTGGGCAGCGAATGGGTGGCCCGGCGAGCGCTGATGGTATCCGGGGCTTTCTGTCTGGTGTATCCCTGGTTGAACGGGCTGGCACCGGTTCTGCTGATTGCCTTGCTGGTGATCTGGGGGATTGCTGTGGTTGCCGATTCGCCCCAATTCTCCGCACTCGCCTCGGCAACGGCGCCGAAGGAGTCGGTGGGCTCCTCTCTGGCAGTGATGAATGCAGTCGGGTTTGGTCTGACGCTGCCTGCCATCTGGCTGACCAGTGGATTATGGGGCCAGTTACATGTCTGGGTGGTTCTGTTGCTGTTCCCTGGCCCCGTGTTCGGGTTGTGGTCCCTGACCCGATACCGGCGTCAGATCTAGAACAGTGCCGCCCGGGTTTCCGGTGATATGAGCTATTCTTTGCTAGCAATGAGCAAGTGGCGGAACGAAAGGCGCAGAAGGACCCGACATGGCGTATTTCAGCAAGCATTACCATAATCCCGGAACCGCGCCCGGTACCCTGGTGGCCAAAACCGATGCAAAGCGGCCGGTTAATATTCACCTGATCGATTATACCGAAGATCACGTTGAAGAAGTCAGCCTGGCCAACGCGGCTGACTGCCAGGATTATCTGGCGAAAGAGTCGAAAACCTGGGTTCAGGTCAACGGGCAGGCCGACCCTGATACCCTCCGGAATCTGGGGGATCTTTTCGATCTGCACGATCTGGCTCTTGAAGATGTGCTCAACACGGGCCAGCGGCCGAAGGTGGAATTGTACGACGACCAGCTGTTTATTATTGCCGCCATGCCGTTCTATGATGGCTCGAACCTCGAGATTGTACAGATCAGCCTGTTTGTTGGTAAAAACTACCTGGTCTGCCTTTGCCCGCTGGACGAGGACCCGTTTGAGCCCGTCCGAAAACGCATGCGGCTGCCAAATAACCGGCGTTTCGCTACCCGGGATATCGACTATTTGCTTTATGCGCTGCTGGACCTCATCACGGATTCGGCCTTTCCCGTGCTGGAGCAGTTTGGCTATCAGCTTGAAGAGATGGAAGCCGATCTGCTTGAACGGCCCAGTCAGCAGACGCTGGCCGGTATCCACGGCCTGAAGCGGGAGCTGCTGGTGCTCCGGCGTGTCCTCTGGCCCCAACGTGAGTTACTGACCAGCCTGATGCGAACCGAGGACCAATTGATCAACGCCAACACCCAGGTGTACTTCCGGGATTGTCACGACCACAGCGTACAGATTATCGAACTGCTGGAGAGCTTCCGGGAAATGGCCACCAGCATGCTGGATATCTATCTCTCCAGCATCAGTCAGCGCACCAACGAGACCATGAGGGTGCTGACCATCATCGCCACCATCTTTATTCCGCTGACGTTTGTTGTCGGTGTCTACGGAATGAACTTCGAAAATCCCGACAGTCCCTGGGCGATGCCGGAGCTGGGGTGGTATTTCGGCTATCCCATGGTCTGGGGCGTGATGATCGTAGTGACCGCAGGGCTGCTTTGGTTTTTTAAACGCCGGGGCTGGATGTAGTTCAATCAGCTGGCGCAGTCGATGCAGTAAAGGGTGGTCGGGTCTATTTCCAGCCGTTTGGCGTTGATCGGCTCGCCGCACTCCATGCATTCCCCATAGTCATTGTTGTCGATACGCCTGAGAGCGGCTTCGATCATTTTGAGTTGTCGCTCAGCCCTTTCCTTGCCGGCCTTTGCCAGCGCCTGCCCTTGCAACGCATCCATCCGGGAGAGCCGGCCGACACTTTGTTGATCCAGATGCACCGTGTCGCTGGACTGATCACGAACGTCGCTGGTGGACTGCAGGTCTTCCCGCCACTTCAGCAACAGGTTACGAAATTTGTTGAGTTCTTCAGGGGTCATTTCATTTCCTCTTTTCCTGAATGGCCTTCAAGCCCCTCATACAGGCGCTGCAGCGGCCCGGGCCAGGATGGCACTGAGGAGAATCAACACCGCAAACAGAACACCGATGCCAGTGGTCGTCACGTCAGCATCCAGCAGGACTCCCGCAAGAATCGGAGACAGCGCGGTGGAGAACACCATGCTCGCCTGCGCCACCGATCGGATTGTCCCGATGTGCCGAACACCGTAGCCCTCCGGCCAGATAGCGCCGCCGGCTGCGCCAATGAACCCCAGACTGATGCCGCAAAGGGCCAGGTAGAGGTTGGGTGTCCAGGCGACATCGGTCAGGCCCAGCACCAGCATGCTACAGAAGATGGGGATAAGACCATAGCTGAGTGACCGCTGAGCGCCGGGAAAGAAAGAGCAACACCGGTAGCAGTATGGCAAGCGGAATTCCTGCAGCGATGAACCACGGGGTGCGCCAGCCACTGGCGGCGAGAATCAGTCCGGCGGACAGCGGCAGAATGGCTTCGGCAATGGGAAAGCCACCCGCTGTCAAGGCCATGATCCGGCACCCGGCCGTCAGAATCGCGCCCGCCAGGACAGTAATACAGTTGAGTGACCACTTGTCTGCCAGGGGCCCAGGTTTCAGCAGCAGGATCGCTGACGTGAGTGTCGCAAGGCTGTAGATCAGGCCATAGGTGCTGTTCTGCAGGGCAAAGGTCTCGCGGATGCCGCTGCCAAATACCTAGAAGAAGAACGTTTGCCCAAAACCGGAAGAGGCCGTCGCAAGCAGGGCGAATAGCGCCAGCCTTGGGTTTTCTCGCATGAATGCTGGAGCTACCACATGAAATCCTGTTTCGTCTCTTGGTTGATTGGTTTTTGACCGGTCTGGTCAGGTTTGTTAGGCTTTTCCTATGTCATTCGCTCCACCCATTAAGAACAGGTTTTTTCCACTGTCGAACGTCTGTCCGCCCTAGCCCTGTAGTGAACCACACCGTCCTGCCCAAACTGGTTCATTAATACAGGGGATTATCAGTACATGAGCACAAAATCTGCGGCCAGCCTGACTGGTCAGAGTTCGCCGGATATCCATGCGGAAGTCCAGCGCCGGCGGTCATTTGCTATTATTTCCCACCCCGACGCCGGTAAAACCACACTGACCGAAAAACTGCTGATGTTCGGTGGCGCTATCAAGTCAGCCGGCACCGTCAAAGGCCGCAAGAGCGGCAAACATGCGACCTCTGACTGGATGGAAGTGGAAAAGCAGCGGGGCATTTCCGTGACCAGCGCGGCCATGCAGTTCGAGCACGACGACTGCGTGATCAACCTGCTGGATACCCCCGGCCACCAGGACTTCTCCGAGGATACCTATCGGGTGCTCACGGCGGTCGATGCCGCGCTTATGGTCATTGATGCGGCCAAGGGTGTGGAATCCCAGACCATCAAGCTGCTGGAAGTGTGCCGGTCCCGTAACACCCCGGTGATCACCTTCATCAACAAGATGGACCGGGAGGTGCGCCCGCCGCTGGAGGTGATCGACGAGATCGAAGAGGTACTGGAGGTTGAATGCTCACCGGTTACCTGGCCTCTGGGCATGGGCAAGGGCTTCGCCGGCGTCTACAACATTCACGATGACCAGCTCATGCGTTTCGATCCCGGGCAGGATCACGTGCATTCCGAAAGCCAGATCTTCGAGGGTATCCACAACGAGACTCTGAAGGCCGAGTACCCCATTGAGCATGAGGCCTTTCTGGAAGAAATCGAGCTGGTCAACGGTGCCGGCACCCCGTTTGATCTGGATCGGTTTCTGGCGGGTGAGCTGTCCCCGGTCTTCTTTGGCTCTGCAATCAACAATTATGGCGTTCAGGACATACTGAAGGCCCTCGTGGATTGGGCGCCAGCGCCACGCCCCCGTGCGGCGGAGACCCGCACCGTGCATCCGGACGAAACCCGGTTCAGCGGCATTGTGTTCAAGATCCAGGCGAACATGGACCCCCAGCACCGGGACCGGATTGCCTTTGTTCGCATTTGCTCGGGCCAGTATTTTGACGGCATTGCCATGAAGCATGTGCAGTCCGGCAAGAAATTCCGATGTTCCCAGGCCATTACCTTCATGGCCCAAGACCGCAGCCGGTTGCAGACCGGCTTTGCCGGCGACATTATCGGTATCCAGAACCACGGCCGCCTGAAAATCGGAGATGTCCTTACCGAGGGCGAGAATCTGGAGCTGGGCGGCATCCCCTATTTTTCACCGGAACTGTTCCGGATTCCACGTCTGAAAGATCCGCTCAAGACCAAGCAGTTGAAGCGTGCCCTGAAAGAGTTGGGCGAGGAGGGTACCATTCAGGTTTTCGAGCGCCTTGAGGGCGGCGAAGTGATGCTCGGTGCCGTTGGCATACTGCAGTTTGAGACCGTGGCCCAGCGCCTGGAATCTGAATTCGGGGTGAATGCGACTTTTGAGCCCGTGAATATTCACAAGGCTTTGTGGGTGACGGCAGAGACCGATCAGATGCTGAAGAAGTTCGAGCAGGCCAACCACCGTCGACTGGCCAGGGATGCCTCCGGATCACTGACGTTCCTGGCCCCAACCCGACAGATTCTGGAGCTGGCCAAAGAAAAGTGGCCAGAGGTCACCTTTCACACGACCCGCGAATATCGCGGTCTTGAGGCGGCCTGAGCGGGTGGACAATGTGAAAGATCCGCTCTCGCTCCAGCGCAATGCGCCCAGGGTCCTGCTGTTGTCCGGTTACGACGCCGCCAGCCACAAACGCTGGCGGAACCAACTCACCGGCATGTTCCGTGATTACCACTGGCACACTCTGGCGTTGCCGCCCCGGTTTTTCCGCTGGCGCATCCGGGGCAATCCGCTCTCCTGGCTGAACGAACCCGCTTTGCAGGAGCCGTGGGACCTGGTGATTGCCACGTCCATGGTCGATCTGGCCTCGCTTCGAAGCTTTCACCCGCATCTGGCCCAATCGCCCTGCGTGCTGTACATGCACGAGAACCAGTTTGCCTTTCCGGTGTCCAGCAAGCAGCGCTCCAGTGCCGAGCCCCAGATGGTGAACCTCTACGGAGCCATTTCCGCGGACTGTGTTGTTTTTAATAGCGCCTGGAACCGGGATAGCTTTCTCTCAGGGGCCCGGGAATTCCTGGACCAGATGCCCGATGGCGTGCCGGACGGCCTGCTTGCCGGCTTGCAGGATAAGTCCCGGGTCATACCGGTGCCGATTGAAGACCGGCACTTTGCCGAGCGGCAAAGAGCCCGGGACTGGACCTGCCCGCACCTGCTGTGGAACCACCGCTGGGAATACGACAAGGGGCCGGAGCGCCTGTTGAAGCTGCTGCAGGTCCTGGACCAGCGCTCACTGCCGTTCCGGTTGAGTGTGGTGGGCGAGCGGTTCCGCAGCCATCCAAAGGCGTTTGACCAGATTCATGAGCAGTTCGCGGACCGGATCGAGCAGTGGGGATTTCTGGAGCGGCGAGAGGACTATGACCGGCTGCTGTGCCAGGCGGATATCGTGCTTTCCACGGCCCTGCATGACTTCCAGGGGCTCTCGATGCTTGAGGCCATGGCCTCCGGGTGTGTCCCTTTGGCGCCGGATCGCCTGGCCTACCGCGAATACGTGCCGGACCCCTCCCGCTATGAAAGTCATGAACAGGATTCGGCCAGGGAAGCGGAGGCCGCCGCGGATTGTCTGGAAAGACTTCTTCAGCAAAAGCCCTCCCGCTGTCAGCCGGATGCCTGGCGGGCCTCGGTACTCGCTGGCCAGTACCAGACCCTGTTTGAACAACTTCTCCAGACCAACCGGGGTAACCAGAATCCATGAGCAATATGAACTTAGTGTCTTCCATGGCCAAACTGGAAGAGGCCCGGCAACTGGAGTCGGTCCAGTTTCGCCTGGAGCGGGCACTGAAAGAGGCTGACGAACCCCTTCAGGCCTATCAGGACGATATTCAGTCGCAGAAGGAGTATCTGTGGAACAGTCTGATGAAATGGACCATATCAAGAAAATCTCTGCCCGGGAATCCATCCAGCAGGCGGTGACCACGGGCGAGTTTGTGTTCGATCAGCGCAAGGAACTGAAAGCGGCCATCAAGGGTATGGTCAAGCAGTCCATAAAGCGTTCGTAAATTTATTTACAACCCTAAGAGTTTTCACCTAGGGACTTACTATTCATGCCGGGGTCTGATAGACTCCGCGCCCTCTTTTACGCAATTCATGACGTTTATCAAAGATACTGAAACCAGACTGTGACGATCCTTCCGCCCTAGCGTTCAAGTTTTACCCCCCTCCCTCGTTTATCTGTTGAGCAAGGTTTATACCTCTATTCAGTGCGCCGTTTCATGGTGCATGGATTCTTTTGTCTCAACGTTTCGCTAACGGAACTGCGGTTGTCTGGCAATGCCCAAAACGGTTATCTCTGGTTTTACACACAATTTTCTCGGTAACGCACCGGCCTGGTACAAGCAGACCATTCTTCTGTTTCTGCTGATCAACCCATTGGTGGTCTGGCTGATTGGCCCGGTTACGGCGGGCTGGCTGCTGGTGGGTGAGTTTATCTTCACTCTGGCCATGGCTTTGAAGTGCTACCCATTGCTGCCGGGCGGGCTACTGGCTGTAGAGGCGCTTCTCATTGGGCTGGCAACGCCGGACGCGGTCTATCACGAAGTGCTGGTCAACCTGCCGGTCATCCTGCTGCTGATGTTTATGGTGGCGGGCATCTATTTCATGAAGCAGTTGTTGCTGGTTGCGTTCACCCAGATTCTGGTGGGGGTCCGTTCCAAGTCGGCTCTGTCACTTTTGTTTTGTGCAGCGGCTGCGTTGTTGTCCGCTTTTCTGGATGCTCTGACGGTCACTGCCGTGATTATCACGGTAGCCGTGGGCTTCTACTCGGTTTACCACAAGGTGGCCTCCGGACGGGGCTACCACCACGCCAATCATAATGCCCAGAGCGACGAGCATGTGATCGAGCTGCACCGGGAAGATCTGGTTCAGTTCCGTGCCTTTCTTCGCAGCCTGTTGATGCATGGCGCTGTTGGTACCGCGCTCGGTGGCGTGGCAACCATGGTGGGAGAACCCCAGAACCTGCTTATTGCCAAAGTGGTGGGTTGGAATTTCGGAGAGTTTTTCCAGCGCATGGCGCCTATCAGCATGCCGGTTCTCGTTGCTGGCCTGGTCACCTGCTGGTTTCTGGAGAAACTGCGCTGGTTCGGCTATGGCGCCCGCCTGCCCAGGCCCGTACGCCAGGTGCTTGAAGAATTCGCAGATAACGAACGGAAAAAACGTACCAAAGCCGATCAGGCCGCCCTCTGGGTGCAGGGAGTGGCAGCTGTCATTCTGGTGACCGGGCTGGCACTGCACATCGCCGAGGTAGGTTTGATCGGGCTGCTGGTGATTATTCTGATCACCTCTTTCACCGGTGTTACCGATGAACACCAGATCGGCAAGGCATTTCAGGAAGCCCTGCCGTTCACCTCTTTGCTGGTGGTGTTCTTTGCCGTGGTGGCCGTGATCCACCAGCAGCATCTGTTCAAGCCGGTGATCGATTTTGTACTGGCCCAGCCACAGGCGCAGCAACCGGCGATGTTTTTCGTGGCCAACGGCTTGTTGTCCATGATCAGTGACAATGTGTTTGTGGCGACGGTCTATATCAGCGAAATCAAACAGGCTTTGGATGCGGGTTCAATCAGTCAGGAGCATTTCCAGGATCTGGCGGTGGCTATCAACACGGGTACGAACCTTCCCAGTGTTGCCACCCCCAACGGTCAGGCGGCCTTCCTGTTCCTGCTGACCTCTGCCATTGCCCCGCTGGTGCGGCTGTCCTACGGAAAAATGGTTGTCATGGCCTTTCCCTACACTGTGGTGCTTAGCGGTATCGGCCTGCTGTCTGTTATCCAGTTTTTGTAACGACCCAACAAGAAGAAATGGCGCGGTCCGGGCATTGGTCGCGCCCGGAACTCTATCAACTTCTAACCGGATAAACTGAATATGCTCAGTAGTATACGAAACAATTGGTTCTCCAATATTCGCGGCGACTTGCTCGCCGGTATTGTGGTGGCGCTGGCTTTGATTCCGGAGGCGATTGCCTTCTCCATCATCGCCGGCGTAGACCCGAAAGTGGGCCTCTATGCCTCGTTCTGTATCGCCGTCGTGATTGCCTTTGTCGGTGGCCGTCCGGGCATGATTTCCGCCGCCACCGGCGCCATGGCCTTGTTGATGGTCACCCTGGTGAAAGAGCATGGCCTGGAATACTTGCTGGCGGCCACGTTACTGACGGGTGTGCTGCAGATCATCGCCGGCTACCTCAAGCTTGGTGCCCTGATGCGATTTGTATCGCGCTCTGTGGTCACAGGTTTCGTGAACGCACTGGCGATCCTGATTTTCATGGCTCAGCTGCCCGAGCTGACCAACGTTACCTGGCATGTGTATGCCATGACGGCCGCAGGCCTTGCCATTATCTATCTGTTCCCGCTGATACCGGTGATTGGCAAAATTCTGCCGTCGCCGCTGGTCTGTATTGTGGTGCTCACCGGTGTCGCCATGACGCTGAACATGGACATCCGAACCGTGGGCGACATGGGCCAGTTGCCGGACACCCTGCCCGTTTTCCTGTGGCCGGACGTGCCGCTGAATCTGGAAACCCTGATGATCATCCTGCCCTACTCAGTGGCATTGGCGGTGGTTGGCCTGCTGGAATCCATGATGACCGCCACGATTGTCGACGATCTGACCGATACCACCAGTGATCGCAACCGTGAATGCAAGGGCCAGGGTGTGGCGAATATTGGCGCCGGACTGCTGGGTGGCATGGCGGGCTGCGCCATGATTGGCCAGTCCATCATCAACATCAAATCCGGTGGCCGTACCCGGCTGTCGACGCTGACGGCGGGTGTGTTTCTGCTGGTCATGGTGCTGGTTCTGGATAAATGGCTGGTGCAGATTCCCATGGCGGCCCTGGTGGCGGTGATGATCATGGTGTCCATCGGTACTTTCAGCTGGGGCTCCATCAAGAATCTTAGGGAGCATCCGCTTTCCACCAACATCGTAATGGTGGTCACCGTCATCGTGGTGGTGGCGACCCACAACCTGGCGTTTGGTGTTCTGGCCGGTGTGTTGCTGGCAGCCCTGTTCTTTGCCAACAAGGTCGGTCATTACATGCTGGTGACCTCGGAGTTCGATGATGCATCGGATACCCGAACCTACAACGTGGTCGGCCAGGTGTTCTTCAGTTCCTCCGAGAAATTCATCGAATCCTTTGACTTCAAGGAAGCGGTGGACAACGTGGTGATTGACCTCAGCCGTGCCCACTTCTGGGACATCACGGCGGTTGCCGCGCTTGATAAAGTCGTTGTGAAGTTCCGTCGCGAAGGTGCCGAGGTTGAAGTCATCGGGCTCAATGAGGCCAGTGCCACGATTGTGGACCGGTTCGGTGTGCACGATAAACCCGATGCCGTAGAACGCTTGATGGCCCACTAACGGAGTGAACGCGATGACAACTGATAAGACCGCAAGTGACGTTCAGAAGCCTCTGCATGTTGTGGCCTGTATTGATGGTTCAAAGGCCGCCCCGGCAGTCTGCGATTACGCGGCCTGGGCAAGTCTGCGCATGAAAGAACCGCTGATGCTGCTGCACGTGCTGGATGAGGAAAAATATCCCGCCAGAACGGATATGACCGGCAGCATTGGCCTGGGCAGCCGGGAGCAGCTTCAGGAAGAACTGGCCAATCTGGATCACCAGCGCAGCAAGCTGGCACTCAAGCACGGCCACCTGATGCTGGATGAGGCCGAGAAAAGGGCCGTGGCCTCCGGTGTTGAAAAAGTCACCCAGCGTCAGCGCCACGATGCGCTAACCAGCTCGCTGGTGGATTTGGAACCGAAATCCCGTTTGTTTGTTATGGGGCTGCATGGTGAGAGCAGCGCCGCTGTCGGACGCCATGTCGGCAGTCAGCTGGAGACCGTGATTCGAAGTGTCCATCGGCCGGTATTCCTGGTCCCGGATGAGTTTTCGGCACCCCGAAGCGCCATGCTCGCATTTGATGGCAGCCCGACGGCTTTCCGGAGCATTGAGTTGCTGGCCGGGACGCCGGTGTTCAGAAACATGCCAATGCACCTGGTGATGGTGGGTTCGGATACAGAGGAGCACAGGGCTCAGCTTCAGCGTGCAAAAGAGGCACTGGACAGTCAAAGCATGGACATTCACCTGGCCATCCGGAACGGTGATGTGGAGCAGACCCTGCACGCCTACCAGGAAGAACACGATATCGATGTGCTGATCATGGGCGCCTATGGTCATTCCCGCGTTCGCCGTTTTCTGGTCGGCAGTACCACTACCAAAATGCTTGAAACCGCAAAGAAGCCATTGGTGATTCTGCGGTGACCTGACCAAAGGAGCGCCCGGTCGCTTGCGGCTGTCACCGGCTCTGCCTAGACTCATGACTGTTGGACGGTTATGACAGGGAGAAGTGGCCATGGCGTTCCATACCCTTGATGGCAATGAAGCTGTGGCCTCGGTGGCCTACCGCCTCAGTGAAACCATTGCCATCTATCCGATCACCCCGGCGTCGGTGATGGGCGAACACGCCGATGACTGGGCGGCGCTGAAGCGCCCCAATCTCTGGGGGCAGGTACCCAGCGTGGTGGAGATGCAGTCCGAAGCCGGCGCCGCCGGGGCCGTGCACGGCGCCTTGCAGGCGGGCTCGCTGGTCACCACCTTTACCGCCTCCCAGGGGCTGCTGCTGATGCTGCCCAACCTGTTCAAGATTGCCGGCGAACTCTCGCCTTTCTGCATGCACATTGCAGCCCGCAGTGTCGCCACCCATGCCCTGTCGATCTTCTGTGACCATTCCGATGTCATGACCGCCCGTGGTACCGGCTTTGCGCTGCTGGCCTCCGGATCGGTTCAGGAAGCCCAGGATCTGGCCGTCATCGGTCACGCGGCCACCCTGGAAGCCCGGGTGCCGGTGATGCATTTTTTCGACGGCTTCCGGACCTCTCATGAAATCTCCAAGATTGTGGACCTGAGCGATGAGCAACTGCACGCCCTGGTCTCTCATGAAGGCGTGGAGGCCCATCGCAATCGCCGTATGACGCCGGACCGGCCGGTGGTTCGGGGCACCTCCCAGAATCCCGACGCTTTTTTCCAGTCCCGGGAGGCCACGAACCCGTTTTACCAGGCCTTCCCCGACAAGCTGGAAGCGGTGATGGACCGGTTCGCCGAGATCACGGGACGGCGCTACCGGCTGTTTGATTACGTGGGTCATCCCGAGGCAGAGCGGGTGGTCATCCTCATGGGATCCGGGGCGGAGTGTGCCCATGAAACCGTGGACTGGCTGGTCGAGCAGGGGGAGAAGGTCGGTGTGCTCAAGGTGCGCCTGTTCCGACCCTTTGCCACCGATCGTTTCCTGGCGGCGCTGCCCGATACTGTTCAGCATCTGGCGGTCCTGGACCGGACCAAGGAGCCCGGCGCCCAGGGCGAGCCGTTGTTGCTGGAGGTGAGCGGGGCGCTGATGGAAGCCTGGAGCCGGGGCGAGCGGCAGACCTTGCCGCGGGTGATCGGTGGCCGTTATGGCCTGTCGTCCCGGGAGTTCACGCCCGCCATGGTCTGTGCGGTGTTCGATGAGTTGAAGGCCGGGGCGCCAAAGACGCGCTTTACCGTGGGTGTTCGCGACGATGTCACCCAACTGTCGCTGGACGTGGACAGCGAGCTGGATATCGAATCCCCGAAGACCCGCAGGGCCCTGTTCTTCGGCCTCGGCGCCGATGGCACGGTCAGCAGCAACAAGTCCAGCATCAAGATCCTGGGCGAGGGCACGGACCTCTACGCCCAGGGCCATTTTGTCTATGACTCCAAGAAATCCGGGGCTACCACGGTGTCCCACCTGCGGTTCGGGCCGCTGCCGATCCGCTCCAGTTACCAGATTCGCAAGGCCCAGTTCGTCGCCATTCATGCGCCCCAGTTCCTCGAGCGCTTTGACGTCCTGGAGCATGCCGCCGAGGGCGCCACGGTGCTGTTGAATGTGCCCTGGTCCAGGGATGAGGCCTGGGATCGGTTATCGGTGGAGGTCCAGCGGGTTCTGGTGGAGCGCAAGGCCCGGCTGTATGTCATTGATGCCGCAAACGTGGCCGAAAAGGCAGGGCTGGAGAGGCGCATCAATACTGTGATGCAGGTGTGCTTCTTTGCCCTGGCCGATATCCTGCCGAAGGACGAGGCCATTGCCCGGATCAAGGACGCGATCCGTGAGACCTGGGGCCGTCGCGGGCCGGAGGTGGTGCGCCGCAACGTCGAGGCGGTGGATTCCGCCCTGGCTCACCTGTATGAAGTACCGGTACCGGACAAGGTGACGGCGACCCGCACCCGACCGCCCCGGGTACCGGAGGAGGCGCCGGACTTCGTCCAGAAAGTGACCCGGCTGCTCCTGGATGGCCAGGGCGACAAACTGCCGGTCAGTGCGTTTCCACCGGATGGCACCTGGCCAAGCGGCACCAGCCAGTTCGAGAAGCGCTCCATCGCCCTGGAAATTCCGATCTGGGAGTCCGATCTGTGCGTGCA
>Ga0114984_1000108_pt1 | contig 32153 bp, 31 predicted proteins | sample Shrwel1BS1Day1_FD_96987 | JGI IMG/M metagenome (GOLD analysis project Ga0114984, IMG submission 96987) | Subsurface microbial communities from deep shales in Ohio, USA - Utica-3 well 1 S-1-Day1 | ecosystem: Environmental > Aquatic > Deep subsurface > Shale gas/oil reservoir > Produced water/Flow...
ACCCGCCCGTTCACCAAGAACACCATCGACGAGCACCTGGACATGCTCATGGTCTGCCACCACCTCGACCCAAGCATCGCCGAGGACGTGGCCTTTGCCGAAAGCCGCATCCGCCGCGAGACCATTGCCGCCGAAGACATCCTCCACGACCTCGGCGCGTTCTCCATGATCAGCTCCGACAGCCAGGCCATGGGCCGCGTCGGCGAGGTGATCACGCGCACCTGGCAGACCGCCGACAAGATGAAGCAGCAGCGCGGCGCCCTGCCCGAGGACGTGCCGGGCAACGACAACTTCCGCGCCAAGCGCTACATCGCCAAGTACACCATTAACCCCGCCATCACCCACGGTATCAGCCATGAAGTGGGCTCCATCGAAGTGGGTAAATGGGCCGACCTGGTGCTCTGGCGCCCGGCCTTCTTTGGGGTCAAGCCGACACTGATCCTCAAGGGCGGGGCGATTGCCGCCAGCCTGATGGGCGACGCCAACGCCTCGATCCCGACACCGCAACCGGTGCACTACCGGCCGATGTTCGCCAGCTACGGCGGCAGCCGCCATGCCACCAGCATCACCTTCATTAGCCAGGCGGCGTTCGACGCCGGCGTGCCCGAGCAGCTCGGTCTGAAGAAGAAAATCGGCGTGGTCAAAGGCTGCCGCAAGGTGCAGAAGACCGACCTGATTCATAACGGCTACCTGCCGAATATCGAGGTCGATCCGCAGAACTATCAGGTCAAGGCCGATGGCCAGTTGCTCTGGTGCGAACCGGCCGAGGTGCTGCCGATGGCGCAGCGTTATTTCCTGTTCTGAAATAACTGGCCGAGACAACAATGGCGGGTTTCACCCGCCCTAGTCTTGGAGCCGACAGAACGACTAGCGCAGCTGGCTGTCCTTGCTGCCGCGCCGGTTGTAGCCGGTAAAGGCGGCGCTCTCCCGGTCGTGTTCGGCCTGGCAGTTGACGCACAGGCGCACGCCGGGAATGGCCTGGCGACGCGCCTCGGGAATGACGGCATCGCATTCTTCGCAATGCCGCAGGCTCTCGCCTTTCGGCAACTGGCTACGGGCACGCGCAATGGCGTCCTCGATGCTGCTGTCGATCTGTTCCTGCACCGCGTCGTCGCTTGCCCAACCGCTTGCCATGCTCGACCTCCTCGCTCTGTCCGGACAGATATGCGCCCGGAGAATGCGAAATGCAAGTACAGCCCGTCGTTACTCACGCACTTCCATGAACTCCCTGGCCCAGACGATGTAGTCCTCGGGCATGGTGTACTTGTGCGTCAGCTCGGTGGCGTTGAGGTCGCACGGCTGGGCGCCGCGCTGCTCGCGCAGGCAGTCGTAGGTGGCCTTGATCGCGGCAAAGTAGGCGGCGTGGCCGTTGACCACGATGCGCACACCCAGGCGGGCCAGACGCTGGTTGTCACGCAGCTCGGGGTTGCCGTAGGTGACCAGCATCAGCGGCACCTTGAGGCCTGCGGATATCTGCTCCAGGTGGGCGAAATCCTTGACCCCGACCAGGCAAATGCCATCAGCGCCGGCCGCCTCGTAGGCGCGCGTACGGCGGATCACTTCGTCCACCTCCAGTACGCCGGCATGGGTACGGGCGATGATCGCCAGCTCAGGATCGACGCGTGCTTCCAGCGCAGCGAGGATCTTGCCGACACCTTCCTCGATGGAGATCAGGTCGGTGGACTTACGGCCGAACTGGGCCGGCAGCAGGGTGTCTTCGATGGTCAGCGCGGCGACACCGGCGCGTTCCAGTTCGACCACGGTGCGCATCACGTTGAGCGCATTGCCGTAGCCGTGGTCGGCGTCAGCGATCACCGGCAAACGCGCCACGCGGCCGATGCGCGTGGCCTGCTCGACGAACTCGCTGAGGGTGATCAGGGCAAAGTCCGGCGCACCGAGCACCTGAAGGGAGGCGACGGAGCCGCCAAGGATGCCGACCTCGAAGTCGAGATCGGCGGCGATGCGGGCGGACATGGGATCGAAGACCGACGCGGTGTGATAGCAGCGGTCGGAAGCCAGCAGGGCACGAAAGGCACTGCGCAGCTCATGGTGGGATGCACGTTGCAGGATGGGCATGGGGGCGTATTCCAAAGTCGGTTGAATCGCTTTTTTCTCGTTTTAGTCATGGCGTAGACGTGACGAATGCTAGCGCAAGGCACTTGCTGCCAGCTTTCGGTCGGTACGCCCTGGCGGATAGCCAGCAATTTACCGGCCAGCCAGCTCCGCCGGCAGCGCCGGGAAGAAGCCGCCATCGCTCAGCAGGCCGTAGGCCATCCAGGCGGCGACCGCCAGATAGAACAGGCGCGGCAGCCAGGTCGCCAGCAACTGCTGCTGCGAGGCCAGCTGTTGTGCCTGCAGGCGGGCGAAGCGCAACAGTGCTTCGCCTGGTCGACCGGTCGCTTCAGCGGTATTGAGCACACCGATGAACATCGCCTTGCCGGGAAAGCTCAGCCCATCGAAGGCCCGAACCAGTGACTGCCCAGCCGTGATTCGCGGCGCCAGGCTGGCGAAATCCCGCCGCAAGCGCGCATTGCTTATGGCACTGCAGGCACGCGGCAGGGCGTCGAGTACAGGCATGCCGGCCTCCAGCAACAACCCGAGACTGTCGCAAAAATTACGCAAATCCGCCCGTCGCTGCAGGCTGACGAATAACGGCAGGGCCAACAACAGATCGTCGAGCAAACCGGGAGCCTCGCTCCGGCGCTGCTGCCAACGGCGCCATAGCGCGCTCACCGCCCATAACAGCCCAGACAGCCACAGCAGCGGCAACAGCACGGCGAGCAGATAGCCGAACCCACTCAGGCCACCCGCCACCAGGGCAGGCAAGGGTTTGACCACCAGCACCAGCAGCACGCCCGCCGGCAGCAGCAGGCGTGATCTCAGCTCAGTCACATGACGCGCCTGCTCGTCGCAGCGCTTCGCCAGTTGCCGATAGATGTGCGTCAGCGCGCCGGCCTCCTGCGCGGCATGCACCAGGCCGCTTTCCAGTGGCGTGAAGACGCCACTCAACTGGCCGGAACTCGCCAGATCGCGACCGTTACCTACCATCTGGCGCAAGCGCTTGAGCGCGGCCTCATGGCGTGCACCGAGCGTCAGGCAGGCCAACGAGCGATCGATGGGCACACCCGCCTGCTCCATCGCCCCAAGATGGGCGAACAGGTCAGCGCGACTGCGCAGATCGAGCGTAAGGTGAAGACGCGCCATGATCGGGCTCGGTGAATGGCCAGCGCTCAGGGTAACCAGTCGTCGCGCCAGCCGCTACGGCTCCATGGGCGGCATCGCAGCATGCGGTAGCCAGCGCTTGAGGATGGCGGCCAGGCTGCCGTCCTCGTGCATCTGCTGCAGGGCACGCTGCCAGCGCATCACCCGCACCACCGAGGTTTGCGGGGAAAAGGCGATGTAGTAGGCCGAACGCATGAACGGCACATGCGCCGTGACATCCTGCGGTTTGAGCTCGGCGGCAGCCAGCTCGCCAGCCAGGGTCAGATCCTCGGTGGCGATCAACTTGACCCGACCATGCTTGAGCATGGTCACCATCTGCTTCGAGCTGGACACGCCATAGAGGTTGCTGAACCCCTGCACACTCAGGGTCTCGTAGGTGTACCACTGCTTGGGCAGCGCCAGGGGCCCACTGGCGGCGGCCTGCTGCAGGGTATCGATGACCAGGTGACGGGACTTCAACGAATAGAAGCTGGTGGTACCGACCACGATGGGGGCGACCCAGTGGAATCTATCCTCACGCACGGGCGTGCGCACGGTGGAAAACAGAGCCGTGTCGGCGGCCTGCTGAGCCAGATGGAAGGCCCGCGTCCAGGGCAGCACTTCGATCTTCCCGCTGTCGCCGGTTCGAGCCAGCAGAGCCCTGACCACCTCGACGGAAAAACCACTGGGTTCACCGTCGCGGATGAAGCTCATCGGCGGGGCTTCCTCGGTGAGCAGGCGCAGCTCAGCCGCTACCGGCGCGCACAGCGCCAGCAACGCGAAGCACAACCATCGACGCAGGTGCCTGGCCATCATGTTTCCTCTCGTGTGCAGCCCGGCAAGCCGGGTAATGCCCTGCAGCCACCTCACTCCGACCGCAACTGATCGGTCAACGCCCGTGCGTCGGCCTCCGGCAACCAGCGTCGATAGACACGTGCCAGGCTGCCATCATCACGCATCGCCTGCAGCGCACGCTGCCAGCGGGCGACACGCGCCTTATCGGTCTGCCGGGAAAAGGCAATATAGGAGTTATTGCTCATCAGGTCGAACTGCGCCTGCAGTTGTCCGGCATGCATGCCCTGCTCGGCGAGCATGTCGTCGAGGGTCAGGGTATTAGCCAGCAGCAACTTGACGCGACCATGACGAAACATGCGCAGCATGTCCTGCGGCGTCGACACGCCATAGAGGTTTTGCAGATTCTGCTCGCGCAACAGTTCATAGCTGTACCACTGCCTGGGGACAGCAAGCGTGCCGAGTTGGCGCACATCATCGAGGGTGTCGACCCGCAGCCCGGCATCCTTGAGCGTGTAAAAACGCGTATGACCGCGCACGATCGGCCCCACCCACTGAAACTCGGCCTCGCGCTGCGCCGTGCGCACGGTGAAGAACAGCGCGCTATTGGCCTGCTGACGAACCTGATGATAGCCACGCGTCCAGGGCACCAGCTCGATCCGTGCCGGCTCGCCAGTACGACGTATCAGCTCTTCGACAACGGCCACCGCCATGCCACTCGGCTTGCCGTCCTCGAGGTAGCTGAACGGTCGATAGTCCTCGGTATACAGCCGCAACTCGGCAGCCAGCGCATGGGCGCAGGCACTGCAGAGCAGCAACAGGGCTGCGAGCGGATACTTCAGGCTCATTGCAGATCACCGTCCGCGATGCACCCTACGACGAATTCAGGGTGACCAGGCCTGCCATCATAAACGCCCGGGCGATCCATCACCAAGGCCGCCTGCTGAACCCTGCGCGGCCATCATCCGCAGTTCCGCATCCCTGCCTTACTGCGCCACCCAGCCTGTCTGCACGCTGTCGGCTCATACTTTTTCACATTCAAACCCGACGGTCGGGCTAGCCCTGGCGCGCCGGGCAGGCGATCATCGGCCTTCCTACGCAGACTCCAGCTACCATGACCGCCACGACTGACAGCCGTACCCCGACGCACAAGCCCCGCCCACTGATCGACCTGGCCATCAGCATCCTGATCCCCTCGTTCATTCTCATGAAACTCAGTGGCGAGCAGCGCCTCGGCGCCGATGGTGCGCTGATTCTGGCCCTGGCCTTCCCGCTGGGCTGGGGCGCGTTCGAACTGATCAAGTACCGCAAATTCAATTTCATCGCCCTGCTCGGCCTGATCAGCGTCGCGCTGACCGGCGGTATCGGCCTGCTCAAGCTCGATACCCAGTGGCTGGCGGTCAAGGAAGCGCTGATTCCCGGGCTGATCGGCATCGCCGTACTGGTCTCCACCCGCACCCGCTACCCGCTGATTCGTACGCTGCTGTTCAACAAGACCGTGCTCAATATCGACAAGATCCATGAGCGCCTGGAACAGGGCGGTCATGTCGAGCACTTCGAAACGCGCCTGCTGCGCGCCACCTACTGGCTCAGTGGCACCTTCTTCTTCTCCTCGCTGATGAACTATGTGCTGGCTAAGTGGATCGTGGTCAGCCCAGCCGGTACCGAGGCCTTCAATGACGAGCTGGGGCGCATGACCCTGCTCAGCTACCCGATGATCGCCATTCCCTCGATGATCATGCTGATGGCCATCTTCTACTACCTGTGGAAGACCATCCACGGCCTGACCGGGCTGAGCCTGGAAGAGATCATGGCCAACAGCGGCCAGGAATCGCAGTCCTGATCCCCGCCGGCCCAACGGCCGGCGTGCTGCCGTCATGCTGAGTCTGTCCGCCTATCCGGCGCTGTTTCTCTCCGCTCTGGGCGCGGCGACGTTGTTGCCGCTGCAGTCTGAAGCGCTACTGGTCGCCCTGCTCCTGGCCGGCCAGCATCCGCTCTGGGCCTTGCTGCTGGTCGCCACGCTGGGCAACGTGCTGGGCTCCTGGATCAACTGGCTGCTGGGCCGCTCCCTCGAGCGCTATCGTGAGCGACGCTGGTTCCCGGTCAGCCCGGCGCGGTTGGAGCAGGCGCAAGCCTGGTATGCACGCTATGGGCGCTGGTCATTGCTGCTCAGCTGGATGCCGGTAATCGGCGATCCATTGACGCTGGTGGCGGGGGTAATGCGTGAGCGCCTGTGGGTATTTCTGCTCATCGTCACCCTGGCCAAAACCGGCCGCTACGCGGTACTGGCGGCGCTGACGCTGAGCTGGACATGAGCACTGGGGGGGGACAATTGTTGACACAACTCCGGCAAGCCGCAAAAGGTCTGGCAGTTGAGTACAAACGGCGCCTCGCAGATACTGCGCAGCGCGCCGCGCGGGCACGATCCACCAACGGCCATTGCCAAACGGTCTCAAGGCCGATGAATAGCGGCCTCGGATGGAGGCATGCGGCCCCGCTACCTCGGGGTCTAGCGAGCGAGGAATTGCAGTGTCTGTCGTAGAAGCCAAACCCAAACTGAAACGCAGCGACCTGATCTGGACGCTGATCGGACTCGGTGCCGTGGTCTTCTCTGGCTTTCTGCTCTACCGCGAACTGCGCACTATTTCCCTCGACGAAATCAAGGGCAGCCTCGAAGCGATCTCCCACATGAACTGGCTGCTCGCCGCTGCCGCGACACTCGGCGCTTACTGGGCGCTGGCCTGGTACGACCGCATTGCCGTCGCCCACCTGGGCAAGAAGATTCCCTGGCGCTTCATCACCCTCTGTTCCTTCACCACCTATGCCCTGGCCCACAATATCGGCGCCTCGGTGTTTTCCGGGGCGGTGGTGCGTTACCGCGCCTATCGCAGCAAGGGGCTGACGCCACAGGAAATCGGCATCCTCATCGTCTTCTGCTCCTTCACCTTCGCCCTTGGCACACTGCTGGCCAGCGGCTGTGTGCTGATCGCCCAACCGGATCTGATCCACCGCGTCGTCGACGTCACTCCGCTGGTGTCCATCGCCATCGGCGGCGTCCTGCTCGGCCTGGTCGGCCTCTACGTGCTCGGTTCCTGGCGCCAGTTCAAGCCCTGGACCCTGGGCAAGCTGCATGTGGAATATCCACGCCTGCCCATCGTCAGCCGTCAGTTGCTGGCCGGCCCGCTGGAGCTGTTGTGCGCAGCGGCAATCATCTACTTCGCCCTGCCGGCCGATAACCATCCCGGCTATCTGGTGGTACTCGGCGTGTTCCTCGCCTCTTTCTCGCTGGCGCTGCTGTCCCATGCACCAGGCGGCCTGGGCGTGCTGGAGGTGACCTTCCTCGCCGCCCTGCCGGAAATCCCCGCCGCCGATGTACTGGCCGCGCTGATCGTATTCCGCATGTTCTACCTGCTGCTGCCCTTCGCCCTGTCGCTGTTGGTGGTGCTGGGCTTCGAGTGGAGCCAGTGGAAGGAAAAGCAACTGGGCAACAACCTGCCGTCCTGACGGCTCGCCGCCACCGCTTTGCTGACATAGAATGCGCGGCCATTTTGCGGCCCTGCGTTCTGTCATGTCCTTCAGCACTCCCGCCCGCGCCTGCGGCATCGACTTCGGCACCTCCAACTCCACCGTCGGCTGGCTACGTCCCGGCCAGGACAGCCTGCTGCCCCTGGAAGACGGCAAGATCACCCTGCCCTCGGTGATTTTCTTCAACACCGAAGAGCGTCGCCCGGTCTATGGCCGTCTGGCCCTGCACGAATACCTGGAAGGCTACGAAGGCCGGCTGATGCGCTCGCTGAAGAGCCTGCTCGGCTCCAAGCTGCTGAAGAGCGAAACCACCGTGCTGGGCAGTGCCCTGCCGTTCAAGGATCTGCTCGGGTTCTTTATCGGCGAGCTGAAAAAGCGCGCCGAGACCCAGGCCGAACGGGCCTTCGAGGAAGTGGTGCTGGGCCGCCCGGTATTCTTCGTCGATGACGACCCAGCGGCCGACCAGGAAGCGCAGAACACCCTGGTGGCCGTGGCGCACAAGCTCGGCTTCAAGGACGTGTCGTTCCAGTACGAGCCCATTGCCGCGGCCTTCGACTACGAGTCGAACCTGAACCGCGAGGAGTTGGTGCTGATCGTCGACATCGGCGGCGGCACCTCGGACTTCTCCCTGGTGCACCTGGCGCCGGAACGCCACCACCTGGCCGAGCGCCAGGGCGACATCCTCGCCACCGGCGGCGTGCACATCGGCGGTACCGACTTCGACAAACAGCTGTCGCTGGCCGGGGTGATGCCGCTGTTCGGCTATGGCAGCCGGATGAAAAGCGACGCCTTCATGCCCACCAGCTACCACCTCAACCTGGCCACCTGGCACACCATCAATGCGCTGTACGCGCAGAAGACCAAGCTCGCCCTGCAGAACATGCGCTACGACATCGTCGACGCCACCGGCATCGACCGTCTGTTCGGCCTGATCGAACAGCGCGCGGGGCACTGGCTGGCGATGCAGGTGGAAGAGAGCAAGATCGCCCTCAGCGAACAGGACGCACGCCCCATCGACCTGTCGCGCGTCGAGCCGGGCCTGGTCGCCGAGCTGACCCGCCCCTTGTTCGAGAGCGCCATCGAACCATTGCTCGAACGCATTCGCGCCAGCCTTACGCAGTTGCTCAGCGATGCCGGCATCACGGCCGATCAGGTCAACACGCTGTTCTTCACCGGTGGCTCCAGCGGCGTGCCGGCGCTGCGCCAGAGCGTGGCGGCGATGCTGCCGAATGCGCGCAGCGTGGAAGGCAACACCTTTGGCAGCATTGGTAGTGGCCTGGCCATCGAAGCCAAGAAACGCTACGGGTGACGGTCTGCTGCGCGTCGGCCCTGCTGCGTTAAAAACAGGCTCGAAATGCTCATGTACAAAAGTACACTCCGCTTTCTCGCCTGTTTTTGCCTTGCAGGACTCTAGCTCGCAAGACCTCCACATACGCAGGCTTTGCTTAGAGCTCACTTTTTAATTTTGAGGAACCGCACGATGAAAGCCCAGCTGGAAGAACTGATCGCCAAGATAAGCTCCGGCTGTCTGCCCGAGGACGAGATTGCGCGCATCGCTGACGAGGCCGCACAGGCCTATGCCGATCCGGCGGCCTTTCTCGCTGCCAACCCGGACGTCAACTACGACGACGAATTCCCCATCCCCCTGGGCGAATGGGTAGTGGTCGGCAGCCTGCCGGAAACGGTGCTGTTCCAGGCCGACAGCTACGAGGAGCTGTTCCAGCGCATCACCGAATCCTTCGGCCCGCAGGTGCAATTCGTGCTCAAGGCCAAGCAGTTGGCCAAGACCGAGCCACTGAAAGCACTCAACCGTATCCAGGTGCAGCTCTCAGCGCTGTCGCCGGAAACCGGCGGCTACGTGCTGGTAGATTTCAGCGAGCCGTTGGATGACGAACTGCAGGCCGTGCTGGTGTACGCCAGCGATCTATCACGGGTGATGGAGCTGGCGGTGGAAGTCGGCATCTATGCCGCGCCAGCGTTGGAAGCCTTGCAGGCGGAGCAGGCTGGGGAATAAAACACAGATTCTCCCCTCTCCCCAGCCCTCTCCCATAAATGGGAGAGGGAGCCATCCGCCGCCAGTATCAGACGCTTGCTGCACTGTTCCCCTCTCCCGCTTGCGGGAGAGGGGCTGGGGGAGAGGGCCGAGCTACAAAGTCCCGCGCAACGCTTTCTCGAACAATGCGCTGTATTGCGCAGCCGTGTAGGCGATGGGGTTGGTGCCTGCCGATGGATCGACTTCAGCCATACGCCCGACCTGCTCGATACGCGCATCGTCGATGCCGATATCGCTCAGGCTGTGGGCGATACCCACTTCACAGCGCAGCGTCAGCACCCACTCCAGCACCGCATCGAAACCGCCGCCCGGCAGCGCTAGGTAGCGCGCCATCTTCTCCATCTGCGGCTCGATCACGGCGCGGTTCGCAACCAACACGTAAGGCATCAAAACCGCGTTGAGCAGGCCATGGTGAGCGTCGTACAGCGCACCCAGCGGATGGGCCAGCGCATGCATCGCGCCAAGACCACGCTGGAAGGCGGTGGCGCCCATGCTCGAGGCCACCAGCATCTGCAGCCGCGCCTCGACATCACCGCCCTTCGCCACAGCACGCGGCAGATACTGCTGCACCAGGCGCATGCCCTCCAGGGCGATGCCCTCGGCCATGGGGTGGAACAGTGGCGAGCAGAACGCCTCCAGGCTGTGCGACAGCGCATCCATGCCAGTGGCGGCGGTGATTTTCGCCGGCAGGCCGACGGTCAGCTCGGGGTCGAGAATCACCAGAGCAGGCAGCATCCGCGCGTGGAAGATGATGCGTTTGATATGCGCGGCGTCGTCGGTGATCACCGACGCGCGGCCGACTTCCGAACCGGTGCCGGCAGTGGTCGGCACCGCTACCACCGGCGCCATACCGGATACCTTGACCCGGCTGGCGTTATCGCCAACGTCCTCGAAATCCCACAGCGGCCGATCCTGACCGACCATCAAGGCGATGGCCTTGCCGGCATCCAGCGCCGAGCCGCCACCGAAGGCGATCACGCCGTCATGACCGCCGGCCTTGAATGCGGCGACACCGTCCATCACGTTGCTGCCGGTTGGGTTGCCCTTGATCGCCGAGAACAGCCCGGCCTTCAGCCCGGCATCACGACATTGGCGCAGTGCCGTGTCGATCATCGGCAACGCCGCCAAGCCTGGGTCGGTGCATAGCAGCGGCGCGCGCATGCCGAGCAAGCGGCAGGCCTCGGCCAGCTCGGCAATTCGGCCAACGCCCACGCGCATCGAGGTCGGGTAGTTCCAGTTCATGCGGTACTGATTCAGGTCCATGGCGCGTGCCTCACAGCTGAGTCTTGAAGTGGAAGGATTTTGGCCGGGTCAGTTGCTCGTAGCCGACCCGCGACAGGGTGCAGCCGCGCCCCGAGTGCTTCACCCCGGTCCAGGCCAGGCCAGGGTCGAGGTAGTCGCAGCGGTTGAGAAACACCGTGCCGGCCTCAACCCGATCAGCCAAAGCCATGGCGGCGTCGACATCGCGACTGAAGATGGCTGCGGTCAGGCCAAACTCGCTGTCGTTCATCAGCGCCAGCGCTTCCTCGTCGCTGGCGACCTTCTGAATGCCCACCACCGGACCGAAGGATTCCTCGGTCATCACGCGCATTTCATGGTTGACGTTGGTCAGCACCTGCGGCGCCAGGTAGGGCGTGCCCGGCGCATCCAGGGGAAACTCGGCCGGGTCAATATGTGCCCTAGCACCCTGCTCGACTGCCTCGGCGATCTGGGCGCGGACGAAGTCGGCGGCGTCGCTGCGCACCAGCGGGCCCAGGGTGGTCTCCGGGTCATCCGAACGCCCCAGCTTGTACTGGCGCACCAGCGCCACCGCGCGCTCGACGAACTCATCGAACAATGACTCGTGCACGTAGATGCGCTCGATGCCGCAGCACGACTGCCCGGAGTTGAAAAAGGCACCGTCGATGGCGGTTTCCACCGCGTGCTGCAGATCGGCGTCAGCGCGGACGTAGGCCGGGTCCTTGCCACCCAATTCGAGCCCAACACTGATGAAGCGCCCGGCAGCAGCACGCTCGACCATGGCTCCGCCGGGCACCGAACCGGTGAAGGCAACGTGGTCGATACTGGGTGAGCGAATCAAGGCTTCGGTCTCGCCGTGGCTCAGGTGCAGGTACTGGAATACGCCTTCGGGCAGGCCAGCTTCGGCGAAGGCCTCGACCATGCGCTCGGCGCACAGCGGCGTCTGCGCCGAGTGCTTGAGCAAGACCACATTGCCCGCCAACAGCGCCGGCATCACCGCGTTGACGGCGGTCAGATAGGGGTAGTTCCAGGGTGCGATGATCAACGCCAGGCCCAATGGCTCACGGCGAATGAAACGGGTGAAGCCGGCCTTTTCCGGCAGGTGGATGTCGGCCAGCGAGCCCTCGGCGATATCGGCCATATGGCTGGCACGCTCGACGAAGCCACGGATCTCGCCAGCGGCGTAACGGATTGGCCGGCCCATCATCCAGCACAGCTCTTCGGCCAGTTGCGCCTCACGTGCAGCGAAGGCTTCGATGGCGCGCCGGCCGATGGCGATACGTTCGCGAAGTGGCGTCTGCTTCCAGGCCTGCTGCGCCAGCTCGGCCTTGGCCAACGCCACCAGTACTCCAGGATTGGACGCCAGATGTCGCTCGACGTAGACCGAGCCGTCGATGGGGGAAATGCATTGCAGCTTGCTCATAATGTGCTCCAGAAATCTTGCCCGCGTAGCCCGGATGCAATCCGGGACACTCGAAGAAACCGCCCCGGATTGCATCCGGGCTACGGACGGTGGAATCAGATGATTTCGAAGTAGCGATCCAGCTCCCAATCGCTGACATGGCGACGGTACTCGCGCTCTTCCCATTCACGGCTGGCGGCGAAATGCTCGACGAAGGCATCGCCGAACATCTCTCGGGCGGCCTGCGATCCCTTCAGGCGTTGCGCGGCGTCCCACAGGGTGCGCGGTAGCGCCAGCTCCTCGGGATGCTTGACCGCATAGGCATTGCCGCTGACAGGATCGGTTGGTTCCCACTCCTGCATTACGCCGTAAAGGCCCGAGCCGATGGCCACCGACAACGCCAGGAACGGATTGCCGTCGGCAGCGCCAAGGCGGTACTCCTGGCGCTGCGACTTGTCGCTACCGGGGATCACCCGCAGCGCTGCGGTGCGGTTCTCCACGCCCCAGGTGGCGTCGGTGGGCGCCCAGAATCCGGGGATAAGACGGCGATAGCTGTTCAGGGTCGGCGCCACCATGCACAGGAATTCCGGCATCAGACGCTGCTGCCCGGCGAGAAAATGCCGCTGCAGCTTGCTCATGTTGTGCGCCTGACTGGGATCGTAGAACGCCGACTTGTCCGTCTTGCGATCACGCAACGACACATGGATGTGGCCGCTCTGCCCTGGGTATTTGCCCGACCACTTGGCCATGAAGGTGGCCATCAACCCGTTGCGCTGGGCCAGTACCTTCATGAAGGTCTTGAACAGCGCGCCCTTGTCCGCTGCGGCTTCGGCATGGTCGTAGGCGATGGCTGCCTCGAGCACGCCCGGGCCGGTCTCGGTGTGCAGGCCTTCGATGGGAAAGTCCATCGCCTCGCCCATTTCGAGAATCTGGTGATAGAGCTCGGCATGCACCGAGTTGCGGATCATCGAGTAGCCGAACCAGTCCGGGGTGAACGGCTTGAGATCGCGAAAGCCTTTGGCCCGCGCCGACTCCGGGGTTTCATCGAACATGAAGAACTCGTACTCGAGCGCGGCGAAGGGCTCGAAGCCCATGTCCTGGCAGCGCTGGATGACCCGGCGCAGCGTGCCGCGCGGGCACACCGCCTCGGCCTGCTGGTCGAATTCGGCGAGAAACAGCAGCATGCCATTCTCGAAGGGAATCTCGCGGCAGGTGTGCGGCAGGATGCGCACCGGCGCGTCCGGGTAGCCGCTGTGCCAGCCGGTGTACTGGGCATTGTCGTAGAGCTGATCCTTGACGTCCCAGCCGAGCACCACATCGCAGAAGGCAAGCCGTGCTCGAGAGCGGAGAAGAACTTGCTGCGGCTCATGTATTTGCCGCGCATCACCCCGTCGTTATCGAACAGGCCAACCTTGACGTGGCTCAGGCCACGCTCCTCGACGATGCGTCGGGCATCGCCCAGGGTCTTTACATCCCGTGGTTTGAACATGCTAACCCCTGTGTCTTGTTGTTATCGCGGGCGGGTTAAGCGAAGAGCTGGGCATTCATGACCGGCCAGGCAAGGCCGACGACGCACGAACGCAGCGCGACGCTTGTGACAGCGTCCGTTTCAGGCTCATAGAGTGTGGTACAGGATTGCCGGGATGGCAGGCAAGCGAATGGAAAAATCTGGATGAGGCAATGCGCCGCTGGATAAAACCGCGCCCGTGTCTTTCGGCACGGGCGCTGTGGCTCAACCTATGCTCAGTTGCAATCAACCGCGATAAGGCGCCCCGGCCTTGGCCATCAGTGCGTTGTACTTCTTGAAGATGTCCACCACCTTGGCGCAGCGCGGGCTGGTCTTGGCGATTTCGTCCCAGAATTTCTGCGCCTCGGCTTCAACCGTGGCCCATTCCTCGGCCGGGATAGAGGTCAGCTCCAGCTTTCCGCCTTCGACGCGAAGTTGCGCCTCGCCGCCCCAGTACCAGTGCTGGCGGTAGTAGTTGGAGCTGTCCATGCACAGCTTGAACAACGTCTTGAGATGCTCCGGCACCTCGGCCCATTTGTCCGAGTTGGCGAAGTAGGAGCCACACCAGGCGCCGGAAATGTTGTTGGTCAGGAAGTACTTGGTGACGTTGGCCCAACCAACGGTGTAGTCCTCGGTGATACCTGACCAGGCGATGCCGTCCAGCTCGCCGGTCTGGATCGCCACCTCGACGTCCTCCCAGGGCAGGGTCACCGGAATCACGCCGAAGCGCGAAAGGAATTTGCCGGCGGTAGGGAAAGTGAAGATGCGTTTGCCCTTGAGATCATCGAGCTTTCTGATTGGCTGTACGGTGGCGAAGTGGCAAGGGTCCCAGGCACCGGCGCCGAGCCAGGTAACGCCCTTGACCTCGCCATAGGCCTCGGCCCAGATCTCGTTGAGCCCGTACTGCTCGAACAGCACCGGCACATCGAGGCTGTAGCGGGTGGCGAAGGGGAAGTAACCACCGAACACCGAGACGTCCACAGGCGCGGCAATCGAGTCGTCATCACTCTGCACCGCATCGATGGTGCCGCGCTGCATGGCGCGAAACAGCTCGCCGGTCGGCACAAGCTGGTCGGCGAAATACAACTGGATCTCCATCTGGCCATTGGCAGCCTTGTTGAAGGCGTCGATCGAGGGCTTGATCACGTGCTCGGCCAGCGCCGCGCCGGCATAGGTTTGCAATCGCCAGGTGATTTTCTTCGGTTCGGCGGCGTAGATATGCGCCGAACCCAGGGCCGCGGTGCCGACTGCGGCGGTTTTCAGGAAATCGCGTCTCGTACTCATGCTGGTCTCTCCATAGTGTCGATGCCAATGCAATACAACCGCTCAATGCCGCCAGAGCTGACGGCCTTACCAGTGGCCGGACGAACCGGCTCGACTGCTGGCGCGCACGCGCCGACTTCCGTTGATCAGCCGCCGTAATGCAGTTGCGGCAACCACAGCGCCAGCTGCGGGAAGACCATGACCAGGGTCAGCGCCAGGACCATGATGAAGACGAAGGGTATGACCGAGACGTAGATGTCGCGCAGGGACACTTCAGGCGGAGCCATGGCTCGCATGAGGAACAGGTTGTAGCCGAATGGCGGGGTCATGTAGGCGATCTGGCAGGTGATGGTGTAGAGCACGCCGTACCAGATCAGATCGAAGCCCAGGGCACCGACCAGCGGGATGTAGAGCGGCGCGACGATCACCAGCATGGCGGTGTCGTCGAGGAACATGCCCATTACGATGAAGGAGATCTGCATCAGGATGAGAATCTGCCACGGCCCCAGGTGCAGGCTGTCGACGAAGAAACCTTCGATGGCCCTGACCGCACCAAGGCCATCGAACACCGCGCCGAAGCACAACGCGGCGAGAATGATCCACATGAACATGCAACTGATGGCCAGGGTCTTGCGCAGCGTTTCCTCCATCACCTTGCCACTCAGCCGCCCCTTGAACAGCGCTGCCAAGGTCGCTGCCGCTGCACCGACCGCCGAGCTTTCCACCAGGCTGGTGTAGCCCATCAGGAACAGTCCGGTCATCGACAGGAAAATGAACACCGGTACCAGCCCGGCACTGAGCAGGCGCAGCTTCTCCTGCATGCTGATCTGCTCGCGCTCGGCCTGTGACAGCGCTGGGCCGAGCTGCGGCTGCAAGCGGCAGCGAATGGCGATGTAGAGCATGAACATGCCGGCCATCATCAGTCCGGGAATCGCCCCGGCCAGCCACAACTGCCCCACCGGCTGACGCGCGATCATGCCGTAGAGCACCAGCACCACGCTGGGCGGAATCAGAATCCCCAGCGAACTGCCCGCCTGGATCACCCCGGTGATCATGATCTTGTCATAGCCACGCCTGAGCAGCTCGGGCAAGGCGATGCTGGCGCCAATGGCCATGCCGGCCACGCTCAGGCCGTTCATCGCCGAGATCGCCACCATAAGGAAGATGGTGCCGATGGCCAGGCCGCCCGGCAGCGGGCCCATCCATACATGGAACATCTTGTAGAGGTCTTCGGCGATGCCCGACTCGGAGAGCATGTAACCCATGAACACGAACATCGGCAGAGTCAGCAGCGGGTACCACTTCATCAGTTTCATGGCCGCGCTGAAGGCCATCTCCGAGCCGCCATCACCCCACAACAGCAATGCAGCAGCCGCAGCGACGAAGCCGATGGCGCCGAAGACTCGCTTACCGGTCAGCAGCAACAGCATCATCGAGGAGAACATCAGCATTGCGATCAGCTCGTAGCTCATCAAAGCGTCTCCCCACGGGCCGCGTACAGATCCTTGAAGAAGGTGGCGATCGCCTGCAGCAGCATCATGACGATGCCCAAACACATGACGATCTTGATGGGAGCCATGTAGGGCGACCACGCCGAGTAGCTGGTTTCCTTGTATTCGATGGCGTAGTCGGTGGAGGAAATGCCGCCGATCAGCAGCATCACCAGATAGAAGATCAGCATGAACACGGTGATCGCATCGACCACCGCTCGGGTGCGCGGCGACCAGTTGCTGTAGGCCAGGTCCATGCGCACATGGGCGTCGAGCTGCATCGAGTAGGCACCGCCGAGCAGGAAATAGGCGACCATGAGGAACTGGGCGCTTTCCAGGGTCCAGATCGATGGCGTGAAGAAGGTCTTGCTGATCGAGGAATACAACAGCACCGCCAGCATGGCGAAGATCAGGTACATGGCGAAACGCCCGACCCTCAGGTTGAATGCGTCCACGACCCGGACGAAAGCTCTAATGCCCTTGCGCATGCAGTTTCCTGCTGTTTTTGTTCGTTATCCCGTCAGCCTAGACGAAGATTCGCCAAAGCCAACTGCCCCGCCGAGCCATAGCAGGAAACGCGCCAGCCATTAACGGCAAGCCTTTCATCGAACAAAATCAATCACTTGGAAAGCACCGTGCTAGAGCCTCAGCGCAGCAGAAAGGCAACCAGCACTACAACGGTGCGCTGTGCGTCCTCTTCTTGGGGCACATGGCCAAGGTCATCGAACAGCACCAGTTGGCTGCCCTCGATGTCAGCGGCGAAGCGCTCGGCATTGTCCGGTGGAATCAGCCGGTCACGCGCGCCCCAGATGATCAACGTCGGCAATTGCAGTTCGCCGATACGCTCGTGCAGCTCGCCACTGGGGGACTGAGCGAAGCGCTGGCGCAAGGCCTGGCGGTTCCCCTCGCGCAACGTCAGTTGGTAGTAGCGCTCGACCAGTTCATCGTCGACTTTGTCCGGATCGCCATAAACGTTGCGCACGCTCGACTCGATCATGCTGCGCGGCAACAAGCGGCTCATCAGCGGCGCCAAGGCCGGGATGCCTGCCAGGCGAAAGCCTATCGGTACAGACTCGGCGTTGCGCGGATAGCCGGCCGCGTCCACCAGCACCAGGCGTGCACTACGTTCGGGACGGGCCAGGGCAAAGCGCCAGGCCAACTGGCCACCGAAACTGTTGCCGACCAGCACGACACGCTTCACCCGTAGATGATCGAGCAGGGCGAGGAGAAACGCCGTGTAGTGCTCGACGTGGTAATCGCCATCGGCGAATGGCCCGGTGAGGCCGAAGCCGGGCAGATCCACACTGATCACCCGGCGCCGTGGGACCAGTTCCTTCACCCAGCCTTCCCAGGTATGCAGGCTGGCCGACGTGCCGTGCAGCAACAGGATCGGCTCAGGGTCATCGCGTCGTCCCTGATCACGAAGGTGCACCGACATTCCATCGATGTCGACGAACTGCGACGGCGGTGGCGCCCAGCGGGCCTTGAGCTCGTCCAGAGGACGGTCCGGCGCCCAGTTGAGGGCGACGAAAGCGGCGAGAGTCAGCCCGGATACCAGCAACAGGCCGAGCAGCACATGGGCGAGGCGTTTCATCTGGGCAGTCCTGAACGCAGCGGAAGCGCGATGCTAGCCAGCCACTGCGAACACGCCTATCGCCCGGAAGAGGGAATCGCCAGACAGAGCAATCAGAACCCGACCAGCAGCATCCACAGCGGCAGGGAAATCGCCGCCAATAGCGTGGACAGGGAAATCGCCGCGCTGACGCTACGGCTGTCTTCGGCCGTACGGGCAAACGCCATCACGTTGACCCCGCTGGGGCAGGCAGCGAGCAACACCAGCACGCTGCGCGCGGTCTCGTTGAGGCCGGGAAGCTGGCCGCTGAGCCACCAGACCAGTGCCGGGAACAGCAGCAGTTTGGCCAACGCCACACCCCAGGCTTCACCGGTAGGACGCAAACGATAGCGCGACAGGCTGGCACCGAGCACGATCAGCGCGCAGGGCAACGCAGCCTGGCCGAGCCAGGTGATCGCCCGCCACAGGCTTTCCGGCACCTGCAGTCCGGACAGGTTGAGCAGTGCCCCCAATCCCAGACCGATGATCATCGGGTTGGCCAGGTTCTTCAGAAGTGCGCGGCCGTTGACGCGCTCCTGGCTGCCAAAGGCAGCGTAAAAGCTGTGCAGGGAAAACAGCGTGAGGCTGTGAAACACCAGGATGGCGAAGACGTAGAGCAGGCCGTCATTACCCATCAGACTGGCGATCAGCGGGATGCCGACCAGCACGTTGTTGGAGAACGCCGCCACCAGCCCCAGCGGCGTCGCCGTACCACGGCGCCAGTGCGCCAGCGCATTGACCAGCGCGAACACCAACAGTACCGGTAGGTAGTACGCCAGCAGCAACACAGGCGACAGGCCCTCGGCAAGCGATGCCTTGGCGATGCCGGCGAACAGCAGCGTCGGCATGAACAGCTTGAAGGTGATGTTGGCCAGACCGGCCGCCGACTCGGTGGTGAGCCACTGGCGCCAACCCAATACATAGCCAAGAACGATCAAAGCGAAGATCGGCAGAATTGCCTGTGCCGCGAGCATTGCTGAGCCTGCCTCCAGGGAACTGCAAAAGAGGACGGATCGAGCACGACCCGCGAGGGGCGCCAAGCATACGCGTGCCCGGCATCCAGCGCGATGCTTTGCCAAACATTCGCCGCCACGCTTAACACCCGGCCACAAGCCACGAGATAGAGCACTTCGATCAAGTATTGAGAGCATCGATGTTCACTATCAGGTCAGTCAAGTTCCTATCTGCACTCATGTCCTCAAGAATTGACTCCGAAGCCACTTATTACTCCCTACGGAGACATCGACATGAAAACTCAACTGACCCTCGCCACTCTGGCCCTTAGTCTGATCACCACCAGCGTATTCGCCGCTCCGAGCAGCGCGCCCTTCCCTCTGGTGGGTGAAGCCAAGGACAGCCAGGTCCAACAACAACCCGTCGCACCGCTGGCCGAAGATGGTTACGACCGTACTCCCGGCAGCCAGCGCATTCAGCTGGTAGAAGGTGGATATGAACGTACCCCTGGCGCCCAGCGCATCCAGCTGGCTGAAGACGGCTCTGACCGCACTCCCGGCAGCCAGCGTATCCAGCTGGTAGAAGGCGGATATGAGCGTACCCCTGGTGCCCAGCGCGTTCAGCTGGCCGAAGGTGGTTACGAACGTACTCCTGGCGCACAGCGTGTACAGCTGGCCGAAGGCGGCTCTGATCGCCTGATCGAACAACGTGGACGCACTGCATAAGTGCTATCGCAACACCCCAAGCCCGGCACAGGCCGGGCTTTTTCATGCCTGCGATTTATAGGCGAGCGCGCACTGGCACGCAGCGAGTCATGCCATCCCTGCAGAGGGCAAGCGGTAGATCCAGATACGTCGAAGCACAGTCGCAAACTGCCCCCACAAGGTGCCGCAGTTGTAATGCTGGCCATAACGCTCGGCGATCAGGCGCACCTCACGTGCCAGTTCGGCATAGCGCCGCGCCGGCAGATCCGGGAACAGGTGATGCTCGATCTGATGACTGAGGTTGCCGGTCAGGATATGCAGCAGCGGCCCACCGGACAGATTGCTCGAGCCGCGCAGTTGGCGCAGATACCAGTGCCCGCGCGTCTCCCCTTGCAATATTTCTGGCGCAAAGACCGCCGCCTTCTCGGTGAAATGACCGCAGAAGATCACCAGAAAGGTCCATAGATTGCGCAGCAGATTGGCCACCAGATTGCCGGTCAGTACGGCCAGTGCATTGGCACCGAGCAGCAGCGCCAGCAATGGGAAGACCAGATAATCCTTGCCCCACTGCCGTGCCAGCTTGGCGCCGAACTGACGCGCCAGAGGCGCCACTTCTTCCTTGCTGATGCGCCCCTTGGCCAGTTTGTCCAGGCGCAGGTGCTGAATGGCCACGGCGTACTGGAACAGCAGCGCCTGGATCGTCACCCACAGGGGTTGCCAGCGGTAGAACGGCTTCCAGCGCTGTTCGGGGAACAGGCGCACCACGCCGTAGCCGACATCGTCGTCCATGCCCAGCACGTTGGTGTAGGTGTGGTGCATATGGTTATGCGTGTGCCGCCAGAAATCAGCCGGCCCGACGATATCCCATTCGTACTGGCGCCCGGAAAACTCCGGATCGTTCATCCAGTCGTACTGGCCATGCATCACGTTATGGCCCAGCTCCATGTTCTCGAGAATCTTGCCCAGGCCCAGCAGGAAAGTGCCGAGCAGCCAGGTCGGCGGAAACCAGCCGAGCATCAGCAGCGCGCGGCCGCTCCAACAGCACAGGCGCACGGCACTGCGCACGCGGCGGATATAACGCGCGTCGTGTTCACCCAGGTCAGCCAGCGTACGCTGGCGCAGGGCGTCCAGCTCCTGGCCGAAGGCCTCCAGCTCGGCAGGGTTCAGCTCTCGATCAAGGCGGGCAGTCACAGGTCGATCTCCACATCCCCATGCGGGGCACTGACACACAAACGAATGGGTTGGTTGGGCTCGGCGAACAACGCGCCACTGCGCAGATCACGCACCGTACCGGCCAGCAGCAGGCAGGTGCAGCTGGTGCAGATGCCCTGGCGACAGCCATGAGCCGGACGCAACCCGGCCGCCTCGGCTTGCTCCAGCAGACTGGCGTTGCTGCTGCCCGAGACCTGCTGCTGGCTGCGGGCAAAGCTCAGGCGGATCGCCCTCGCCTGCGCGTCGGCCAATACCGGCAACGGGCTGAAACTTTCCGATTGCAGGCTGCCTCCGCGTCCGGCGTCATGCCACCCGCCACAGGCCTGCTCGACGAACCCACGCGGGCCACAGACCCGCACATGCTCACCCGGCAATGCGGCCAGCCGCTCGGCCGACAGCCGCTCGCCCTCACCACTGAAAGCCCACTGCACCTGGAAGTTGGCATGCCGTGCCGCCAGTGCCTGCAGCTCTTCGGCAAAGGCCTGCTGGCCGCGATGCCGCACCTGATGCAGCAGTGTCACCGGCGCAGAAAAGCCTCGCGCCAGCGCCTCACGCAATAACCCGAGCAACGGCGTGATGCCGCTGCCGGCCGCCAGCAACAGCACCGCGCGCGGCTCTTGCGGCCAGGCGAAGTCACCAAAGGCCTGGCCCAGTTCGATGAGTTGCCCCACGGCCAGATGATCGAGCAGCAGATTGGATAACCGCCCACCGGGTTGACGCTTGATCGCGACCTCGATGCGCCCGTCGGCCGCCACCGAGGTCAGGCTGTAACTGCGCCCGTGACGCACCCCGTCCTGCTGCAGATACAGCTGAACATGCTGCCCGGCACGCCAGCCGCGCGCGTTGCCGTTGCAACGCAGTTGTATCGCCAGCATGTCGTCGGCCACCCAGCGGCGTGACTCGACCCGCGCATAAACACGATTGAGGCGCAGCGCCGGGTGCAACAGGCGCAGGCAGAGATCGACATCCGCCTCGCGCAACCAGCCGCCCGCACAGAGCCGGCGCAGCGGCTGCAGAGCAGGCGACAAGCGCCGCGCCAATGACAGGGGAATCAGGGGCATCCGTAATTATCCAGTGAACACTTGTTCACAAGACTGGCAGAAAGCCCATATTTCAGTCAACACTTGTACACAGACTGCTGTCACCGCGGTTCGACGCTGCCGCCCTGCTTTGCTAGAGTGCGGCATCCCTCAATGATCCGATTCCGCATGACGCCACGCGCCGAACAAAAGCAGCAGACCCGCCAGTCCCTGATGGACGCCGCCCTCACGCTGATGGAAAGCGGGCGCGGCTTTGGCAGCCTGAGCCTGCGCGAAGTGACGCGCGTCGCCGGTATCGTGCCCACCGGTTTCTATCGGCACTTCGCCGACATGGACGAACTCGGCCTGGCACTGGTGGCGGAAGTCGGTGAGACCTTTCGCGCGGCGATCCGCCAGGTACGCCGCCATGAATTCGAGATGCGCGGCATGATCGATGCCTCGGTGCGCATCTTCCTCGCTGAAGTGGCGGCCAACCACGCTCAGTTCCTATTTCTCGCCCGCGAGCAGTACGGCGGCTCACAACCTGTGCGCCAGGCCATTGCCGCCCTGCGCGAACGCATCACCAGCGACCTGGCCGCCGATCTCAAGCTGATGAACCGCATGCCGCACCTCGACGATGCGGCGCTCGACGTGGTCTCGGATCTGGTGGTCAAAACCGTCTTCGCTACCCTGCCCGAGCTGATCGATCCGCCCGCCGAAACCCTACCCGCGCACCTCACCGCAGAGGCCAAGGTCATCCAGCAACTACGCTTTATCATGGTCGGTGGCAAGCATTGGCTGGGGCTGGGCAAGCCTTCAGACTAGCGCGCACCAAAATCGCTCACCCCTAACAAAAACGCACCAAATCAAACCTGACCGCCTCGCCTAGTTATCCACAACAGGCTTGAACGCCCCGCCCTGCGCCACTCTTCAGCCTTGGCAAGGCACTTGCACTATTTCCGGGCACATTGCCCCGGAATAGATACGCATGCTGGTGATCCACTCCCGAATCGCGCCGCAGAGCGCCTGCGACGCCGAACTGGAACTGACCTTCGAAGCCCGCAGCAAGAGCCGCCTGCGCTGCTTCACCACTGACGGTGAAGAGGTCGGCCTGTTTCTCGAACGCGGCCAGCCGGCACTGGCCGATGGCGAGTGCCTGCTGGCCAAGGATGGCCGCATCGTGTGCGTGCGCGCCAAGGCCGAGCCGCTGCTGCATGTGACCTGCGCCAGCCCCTTCGAGCTGATGCGCGCCGCCTATCACCTGGGCAACCGCCATGTCGCCCTGCAACTGGGCGATGGCTGGCTGCGCCTGCCGGATGACTACGTACTCAAGGCCATGCTGGAGCAGCTCGGCGCCACGGTCGAAGCCATCGAAGCGCCCTACCAGCCCGAACAGGGCGCCTATGGCGGCGGTCACCATCACTCCCATCATGGCGACGAGGAATTCAACTACGGCCCGCGCCTGCACCAGTTCGGGGTGCGCAAGTGAGCCCGAGCCTATCGCGTCAGGCAGGGTGTCGCGGGGCCGCCCAAGCCGTGCGCAGCGGGGCAAAATCATGAAACCCGCCTGGGCTCTTTTACGCCTGGCCAGCCCACAGTTGCCCATTGGCGGCTACAGCTACTCGCAAGGCCTGGAATGGGCCATCGACAGCACTCTGGTCAGCGATGCCGTGAGCGCCGAGCGCTGGCTGGCCGATCAGCTCTTGCTCAATCTCGCGCGCTTCGAAGCGCCGCTGCTGCTGGCCCACTGCCGCGCAGCCGCACAGGCTGACTGGGCACAGCTTCAGCTACTGGCCGAACAACACCGCGCCAGCCGCGAAACCCGCGAACTGGCCCTGGAAAGCCGGCAGATGGGTTATTCGCTGCGGCAACTGCTCGAAGGCCTGCCCGAGCTGGACGAGGCCGCGCGTGACCTGCTCGCAACCCAGGAGGAGCCCGGCTTGGCTCTGGCCTGGGCACTGGCGGCACGCGCCTGGCAGATCGCCCCGGACGATGCCCTGGCCGCCTGGCTCTGGGGCTGGCTGGAGAACCAGCTCGCCGTGCTGATGAAGGTGCTGCCGCTTGGCCAGCAGGCCGCCCAGCGCCTGACCAGCCGCCTGCTGCCGCAGCTCGAGGCGGCCCAGCAACAAGCCGCCAGCCTTTCCCCCGAACACTGGGGCAGCGCCGCCTTCGGCCTGGCCCTGGCGAGCATGGCGCACGAGCGCCAGTACTCGCGTCTTTTCCGCTCCTGACGAGGAACAACACCCCATGAACAGCCAACCCCTGCGTGTCGGCATCGGCGGCCCGGTCGGTTCCGGCAAGACTGCCCTCACCCTCGCCCTGTGCCGCGCCCTGCGCGAGCGCTACAACATCGCCGTGGTCACCAACGACATCTACACCCAGGAAGATGCCCAGTTTCTGGTGCGCAACGAGGCGCTGGAGCCCGAGCGCATCATCGGCGTGGAAACCGGCGGCTGCCCGCACACCGCCATCCGCGAGGACGCCTCGATCAACCTGGAGGCGGTCGAGCAGCTCAACCGCCGCTTCCCCGGCCTCGACCTGATCATCGTCGAGTCCGGCGGCGACAACCTGTCGGCCACCTTCAGCCCCGAGCTGTCCGACCTGACCCTGTACGTGATCGATGTGTCAGCCGGCGACAAGCTGCCGCGCAAGGGCGGACCCGGTATCTGCAAATCCGACCTGCTGGTGATCAACAAGGTCGATCTGGCCCCGATGGTCGGCGCCTCACTGGAAGTGATGGAGCGCGACACCCTGAAGATGCGCGGCGACAAGCCCTTCGTCTTCAGCAACCAGAAAATCGGCCAGGGTCTCGACGAGATCATCGCCTTCATCGAGCGCCAGGGCATGCTCACGGCAGCCTGATTCCACCTTCAAGGAGATCCCTATGAAACTGCGCAAGACCCTTTCCGCCATCGCCCTGCTCTGCACCCCGGCACTGGCCTTCGCTCACCCTGGGCATGGTGATTCCGGCCTGATGGCCGGTCTGGCCCACCCAGTGTTTGGCCTGGATCACCTGCTGGCGATGTTCGCCGTTGGCCTGTGGGCCGCCCAACAGAGCGGCGCGGCGCGCTGGGCGCTGCCGCTGACTTTCGTCGGCAGCATGCTGGTCGGCGGCCTGCTCGGCTTCTCCGGCGTGGAAATCCCACTAATGGAAACCGGCATCGCCGGCTCGGTACTGGCGTTCGGCTTGCTGGTAGTGGTCGCCGCACGCCTGCCGATGGCGGTATCCGTAGCCCTGACCGCCTTCTTCGCCCTCACCCACGGTGTCGCTCACGGTCTGGAGTTGCCGGAACTGGCCAGCCCCTTCGGCTACGCCATCGGCTTCATCGTCGCCACTGCCGCACTGCATGCCATTGGCTTTGCATTGGTGCGTTTTCTGCCCCAGGCCGCAGCACCCTTGGTACGTATCGCGGGTGGCGCCTCGGCAGCAACGGGTGCCTGGTTGCTGCTCAGCTGAGCATCCGCTGCAGGCAGGGTGTACACGCACCCTGCCTGTTGGCGTCCAGAGCCGACGAGACGGGCGCTAGCGTGATTGCTCACCAGCTTATCCACAGCTTTCTTCACATACCCAGGGGATAATTGTTCGGCCTGCCTGCCAAGGTACAAAAAAGACTGGACAACGGTGTTTCCAGCATCCGCTGAACAGCACTGATCAAAGCTTGGCCAATACGCTGAGAGCCAGTCATATCGGGCCATACAGCAACAATTACAACAGTTACCCACAGCATCACCCACAGCAATCGTGGAAAACCAAAAGGCACGCTTCGAGCTTTCCCAAAAACTGTCAAGTCCTTGTGTGAAAAGGAAAAACAACGCTGTTCAATTCTTCACCAACAGGCTGTAAACAAGGTATTTCAGGCATCGCAGGCAAACGCCACCAGCTTATCCACAGAAATGCCCACAGCCTTCGTGGAAAACTTTATTGCCGTTGTCCGGATGGTGCACAAACACACAAGGCCCTTGCATCGATACAGGCACCAACGCGACGCTAGCGACTGCAGCCGGAGTCGCTTTCAGTGGTCTTGCAGGCGCATCACGCCGCCAAGTTCATCCAGGGATGTTTCATGTTCAGTTTCTTCCTCGCCGCCATGCTCCTTGGCTTCGTCTTCAACGCGACGCCCGGCGCCGTATTCAGTGAAACCCTGCGCCGAGGCCTGCGCGACGGCTACAAGCCGGCGCTGATGGTGCAGATCGGCTCGCTGGTGGGCGATGCCACCTGGGCCGCCGTGGGCCTGACCGGCCTGGCACTGCTGCTCGACAGCGCACAGATCCGCTACCCGTTGACCCTGGCCAGTGCGCTGTATCTGGCCTGGCTCGGTTATCAGTCATTGCGCGACGCTCATCGCCCGCCGCTGCCCAGCGACGACAGTCAGGGCGCCGCTGGTGGTGCCTTCGCCGCAGGCGCTGCGCTGTCGCTGACCAACCCGCAAAACATCGTTTACTGGGCGGCCATGGGCGGCGCGATGGCGGCCATCGGCGTCGCTCAGCCAACGCCAGCTCACCTGGCGGTGTTCTTCGCCGGCTTCATGGTCTCGTCGCTGCTCTGGTGCTTCATCTGCGTCGGCCTGGTGGACTGGTTTCGCCGCGCGACCTCGCTGCTCTGGCACCGCCTGACCTACGCAGCCTGCGGCGTGGTGCTGCTGGGGCTGGCCGGCATGAGCGCACTGGAGCTGGTCTGATCGACTCGCGGCTATCGCCACCATCGAAATAATCTAAGGGCGCAGCATCCCAGGCAGGACTAGGCTCAAGCACATATCCCTGCGTCAGGAAGCCGCGCCATGCACCTCAACGACCTGCTCAAGCAACTGCTCGCCAGTTACGCCTGCGCCACCTGCGGCATCGATACGCGCCACTGACCCTTGGTGGCTGGGCGACGGCTGGTTACCCTTGGCGCCTTCAGCCAAGGAGCCTGCTCATGTCCCTGCGTAGCGTCTGCGTCTTCTGTGGTGCCAGCCCTGGTGCCAGTCCCATCTACCGCGAAGCGGCCGAAGCCCTCGGTCAGCACCTGGCCAAGCGCGGCATGCGCCTGATCTACGGCGGCGGCGCCGTCGGCCTGATGGGCGTGGTCGCCGATGCGGCGCTGAACGCCGGTGGCGAGGTGATCGGCATCATCCCGCAAAGCCTGGAACGTGCCGAGATCGGCCATCGCAACCTGACCTGTCTGGAAGTGGTGGATGGCATGCATGCACGCAAGGCACGCATGGCCCAGCTGGCCGATGCCTTCATCGCCCTGCCCGGTGGCCTCGGCACCCTGGAAGAGCTGTTCGAAGTGTGGACCTGGGGCCAACTCGGCTACCACGCCAAACCGCTGGGCCTGCTGGAGGTGAACGGTTTTTACAGCAAACTCGGCGACTTCCTCGATCATCTGGTCGCCGAACGCTTCGTGCGCCCGCAGCACCGCGAGATGCTGCAGATTGCCGGTACCCCCCAAGACCTGATCGATGCGCTGGTCGAATGGCGCCCGAGCGCGGCGCCGAAGTGGGTAGATCGCGAGCCCGTCTGAGCCAGTACGCAGAGATGTAACACAATGCTACGCTCTGCGGCTTCACTCCCTATGGAAGCCGCACCATGGCCGCAAGCAGCCTGCTCGCCCTGATCGACGATATCAGTACGGTACTCGATGACGTCGCCACCATGACCAAGGTCGCCGCGCGCAAGACGGCCGGCGTACTGGGCGATGACCTCGCGCTCAACGCCCAGCAGGTCACAGGCGTGCGCGCAGATCGCGAGCTGCCGGTGGTCTGGGCCGTGGCCAAAGGTTCGCTGGTGAACAAGACGATCCTGGTGCCGGCCGCGCTGCTGATCAGCACCGTGGCGCCCTGGCTGGTGGTGCCGCTGCTGATGCTCGGTGGCCTGTTTCTCTGCTACGAAGGCGCGGAAAAGCTGCTGCACAAGTTGCTGCATCGGCATGAGCCCGTGGAGCAGCAGGCGCGCCTGGAGGCGATTGCCGACCCTGCGATCGACCTGGTGGCATTCGAGCGCGACAAGATTCGCGGTGCGGTGCGCACCGACTTCGTGCTGTCGGCCGAGATCATCGCCATCACCCTCGGCACCGTCGCCACCGCCAGTTTTATCAACCAGGTACTGGTGCTCAGCGGCATCGCCCTGGTGATGACCGTCGGCGTCTATGGGCTGATCGCCGGCATCGTCAAATTGGACGACGCCGGACTCTATCTCAGCCAGCGCGCCAGCTCCTTCGCCCAGGCCTGTGGGCGCGGCATCCTGCGCCTGGCCCCCTGGCTGATGAAGACGCTTTCGGTTGTGGGCACCGCAGCCATGTTCATGGTCGGCGGTGGCATCCTCAGCCACGGCCTGCCGCCTGTGGAAAGCAGCGTGCACCTGGCTGCCGAATGGGTGGCCGAGGATGCAGGCGCCCTGCTTTCGGCCCTGGTGCCGACACTGCTCAACGCCCTGTTCGGCATCATCGCCGGATTGCTCAGCGTACCGCTGGTCAGCGCGGCGAGTGGCCTGTGGCGGGCGCTGCGCAAAACGCCGGGGCGTTAGCCGCTCACTTTCTCAGCAGTTGCCTGCGCCCCTTGCGGGGCGCTGCCCGAAGCGACTTGCCCCAGGCTTATCCACAGCTTGCTCCACCGCTTTCGGGGATAACCTCTCAGCCCCCTATGCAGCGTCGGGCAGAGCATTGCCTGCTCACTCAAGCAATTCATTACAAAGCATTTTCTCGCAACGCCACGAACATCTGGACAAAAGCTGCACAGCGCCTCGCCAAGCCCGCATGGCAGAGCCTCTGGCGGATCTTGCAGAGCTTCCCCACAGAACTATCCACAGCTTTTCTGGATAACCGCCGTGGCGTTCGGTCGCACCCATGAGCAGCGGTAGCTGTGCGAACCTTCACTGGACCTGACCGGAAACTCAGAATCTGGAGACTTCACATGATGTTGCGTAACGCTGCTCTAATCGCTCTGCTCGGCCTGGCCAGCACCCCGCTCCTTGCTGCCGAATGCTCGGTGGATGTCGAATCGACCGACCAGATGACCTTCAACACCCAGGCCATCTCCGTCAGCAAGAGCTGCAAGACCTTCACCGTCAACCTCAAGCACACCGGCTCGTTGCCCAAGACCGCCATGGGCCACAACTGGGTACTGAGCAAGACCGCCGACATGCCCGGCGTGGCCACCGACGGCATTCCCGCCGGCCCGGAGGCCAGCTACGTAAAAGCCGGTGACGAGCGCGTGATCGCCTACACCGACCTGATCGGCGGCGGCGAAAGCACCTCGGTCACCTTCGACGTCAGCAAGCTGGCGGCGGGCGAAGACTACAGCTTCTTCTGCTCCTTCCCCGGCCACTACTCGCTGATGAAAGGCAGCCTGACCCTGGTCGACTAAACGATCTGCGATGATCGTGGGAGAGGTGCCATGACGCTCTCCCACGCCTCCTACCCCAACGGCAGCACCGTGACCTGCACGTCCGGATCGTGACTGCCGCCCCCCAGGATCACCCCCCGCAGCGGCGACACATCGGAGAAATCCCGGCCCCAGGCCAGGGTGATGTGCTCCAGCGCCGGCCGTACGTTGTTGGTCGGGTCGAAATCCACCCAGCCCTGACGCGGGCAGTACAGCGAGATCCAGGCATGCGAGGCATCGGCGCCGATCAGCCGTGGTTGGCCGGGTGGCGGCTGGGTCAGCAGGTAGCCGCTGACATAGCGGGCCGCCAGGCCGCGCGAACGCAGGCAGGCAAGCATCAGATGGGCGAAGTCCTGGCAGACGCCGCGTTTTTCTTCCAGCACCTGCAGCAGTGGCGTGGCCACCTGAGTGGCGCCGGCATCGAAACTGAATTCCTCGAAAATCTTCTGCATCAGTGCCTGGCCGGCCTGCAGCAACGGGCGCCCAGAGGTGAAGAGGTCGTCAGCGAAGTCGGCGAAGACCTGCTTGAGGCGTACATAGGGTGACTCGAAGCGGTAACGTGCCGCTTCCAGCAATGCCGGCTCCATCGGCTTGCCGCTATAGCTGAGCGCCGCGCAGGCCGCCTCCCAATTCGGCGAATCGTCGAGGTCGAGCGCAGGGCGCGCCAGCACCTCGACACGCAGCCGCGCACTGACACTGAGTTGCTCATGCGGACGCTCGAACACCAGGCGCGTCAGCGGGTTGCCGAACACGTCCAGACCGTCACGGCGCAGGCAGGGCTGTGGATCGATGCGCAGTTCCTGTTCGTGGCAGCGCTGCCAGGGGCATTCGCGCGGCCACAGGTGCGCCAGTTGCTGGGCCAGGGAAACCGGCGCCGAATAGCGATAGTGAGTGTCGTGCAGAACTTGATAAAAGGCGCTGCTCATGAGGATTGCGTCCGGTGGCTGACATCGACATGAGCGAAGAAACGCAGCCCAAGATGATCGGATACCGCGCCGGCGGCCTCGCTGATGGCCACCAGCAGATCGGCCAGGCCTTCGAGCACCGCGCGGGTGCTGCCGGGGCCGAACAGCGGGTTTTCCAGACTGGCGAGGCTGAACGCGGCAAGCTGCTCCTCCAGATACGCCAGGTAGCGCTCGGCCGGCAGCTCGAAGCGCTCATTGAGCCCTTCCAGCGAACGCAGCAGGGTGCGCATCTGGAAGATCACGGCATGCGGGTTCTGCTCGTCCAGCAGCAGCAGGTCGAGCACCGGGATCAACTGCGCCGAAGCCAGGTAGCGGGTGCGGTAGGTGATGCTGCTGTTGCCCAGTTCCAGCAGCCACTCCAGCGCCGACTGATCGGTAGCCGAGCCGCTGCGCAGGAAGCCGGCGAAGCTGTCGCAGAGAAACTGCAGGCGCTCGATATAGCGGCCGAGCATGAGAAAGCGCCAGCCGTCATCGCGGGTCATGTCGTCGAGGGCGAAGCCCGACAGCGCCGCCAGCGACATCAGCAGGCGGTTGAGAAAATCCAGCAGTTCGCCGAAGTCCGCCGGCTGACCTTCTAGCAGTTGCGCCTCGCGCTGCAACTCCACCAGCGCCTGCCAGTTGGCCTGGGACAGCTTGCCACGCACGCTGCCGGCAGCCCATTGCAGACGCTGCAGATTGGCCCGCAGGCTGGCCGGCCAGTCGCCGCCAAGCAATGCCTGCAGCAGGCGCGCCTCCAGTTCGCCCTCCTCCGGATCTGCCAGCAGGCCCAGGCTCTGCGCCAGCGCCAGGGCGCTCTGCAGGGCCTGTGGGTCATCGTCATCGTCGACGTAACGCGCCAGCATGATGCGCAGCAGGCGCGCATTGCCCTCGCAGCGCTCGGCGTAACGACCGAACCAGTACAGGTTCTCCACCACCCGCGAGGGCAGGAAGGGGTCACTGCGCACCAGGTCGGCGGTACCCAAGGTGCGTTGCGTCTGCCAGGGCTCCGCGCCGGCCTGCCGCGTGCCGAGCACCCAGGTGTCCTTGCTGGCGCCGCCACGCTGCATGGACACTACTTCGGCATCGGCCTCGGCGGCGACGCGGGTCAGGCCGCCGGGCATCACCCGGTAGCCATCGGCACTGGCCACGGCGAACACGCGCATGCCGATGGCGCGCGGCTGAAGACCGCTGCCGTCCCACACCGGCGCCTGCGACAGCTTGGCCCGCGCCTGGGCCACGTAGGCGTAGGGACGCAGCTTGAGGCGCGCGGCCAGCTTGGCGCGCTGCGCTTCGTCCAGATCGCGGCCGAACACTGGCGTGAAGCTCTGCGAGGGGAACGCCGGGCGCACCAGCAGCTCATCGAGCTTGTCCAGCGCCTCGTCCAGCACCGGCGGCTCGCCGCACCACCAGCTGGCGATGGACGGCAGCAGCAGCTCCTCGCCGAGCAGGTGCTCGCTGATCGCAGGCAGGAAACCCGGCAGACCGGGCGACTCCAGCACGCCGCTGCCCAGGGCATTGGCCACCAGCACGCGGCCGCGGCGCACCGCCTCGAGCAGGCCGGGCACGCCAAGGGCCGAGTCGGTGCGCAGCTCCAGCGGGTCGCAGTAGTCGTCGTCGAGGCGGCGCAACACCGCATGCACGCGGCGCAGGCCGGCCAGGGTCTTGAGGTAGAGGGTGGCATCGCGCACGGTCAGGTCGCTGCCTTCGACCAGCGGATAGCCGAGCTGGCGCGCCAGGTACAGGTGCTCGAAGTAGCTTTCGTTGAAGCGCCCCGGCGTCAGCAGCACCACCAGCGGCGTCTCGCCGCCGCTCGGCGCCTGGCGTGCCAGGGTGTCCTGCAGGGTACGGAAGAAACTGGCCAGGTACTGCACGCGC
>Ga0114984_1000109_pt1 | contig 31879 bp, 24 predicted proteins | sample Shrwel1BS1Day1_FD_96987 | JGI IMG/M metagenome (GOLD analysis project Ga0114984, IMG submission 96987) | Subsurface microbial communities from deep shales in Ohio, USA - Utica-3 well 1 S-1-Day1 | ecosystem: Environmental > Aquatic > Deep subsurface > Shale gas/oil reservoir > Produced water/Flow...
CCAAGAGGTTTGGTGATTTGCCGGAATGGGCCAGCCAAAAATTGGCTTCCTCGGATGCTCAACAGTTGGAAGAGTGGGCAGACGAAATTCTGGTAGCAAAAAGCCTTGATGAACTGTTCAAACACTCGTCCTCCTAGCCGCATCCGCGAGCTCAGCGCCGATGAAGAAGCCCGCCGTCTGGCCTTCGTGCGCGAACGCGCCCTGCGGGATGAGGTGTCATTCATCAACGACGCCGAAAGGCGAGGACGGAGGGAAGGACGGCGGGAAGGGCGGCGGGAAGGGCACATCGAGGGATTAACGGAAGGGCGCATGGAGGCGATGCGCGAAACCGCCCGCAACCTGATTGCCATGAATATACTGAGCGATGCCCAAATTGCGCAGGCATCCGGCCTGACGGAGGTGGAGGTCAAAGCCATTCGTGAGACAGCGGGTGGCCGTTGTGGAGTTCTTGCTGCCGGTGATGGTGGCCGGGTCGGAGCGCGCCGGGGGATGGTCGGCGAGGGGCGCGCCAAGGGTGCGGGCTTTGCCGCGGGTACCGGCCCTGGTTGATCGGGTGGCTCTGCGGTTACACTCGAGCGATGGCCAAGAGGGGATAATCGTGACCGATCGATTGCGACACCAGGTGGAACAGGCGCTTGCCGCCCTGGGGGAGGTGCTGTTGGGGAAGGAGCAGCCGCTGCGCCTGGCGCTGACCTGCCTGCTGGCGGAAGGCCACCTGCTGATCGAAGACCTGCCCGGGATGGGGAAAACCACTCTGGCCCACGCCCTGGCCAGAGTGCTGGGGCTGGATGACACGCGGATTCAGTTCACCAGCGATATGCTGCCGGCGGATATCCTCGGCGTGAGTGTTTTCGAACCGGCCAGGGGCAGTTTCCGTTTCCACCCCGGGCCGATCTTCACCCAGTTGCTGCTGGCCGATGAGATCAACCGCAGCAGCCCCAAAACCCAGTCGGCCCTGCTGGAGGCGATGGAGGAGGGGCAGGTGAGCATCGAGGGTGAGCGCTACCCGTTGCCGCAGCCTTTTTTCGTCATTGCGACCCAGAACCCATCCACCCAGTACGGTACCTTTCCCCTGCCCGAGTCTCAGCTCGACCGCTTTCTGATGCGGATCGCCCTGGGCTATCCCGCTCCAGAGGTGGAGCGGCGACTGCTGGCGGGGGGCGATACCCGCCCACGGCTGGCGGGGCTGCCACAGTGTTTGACGCCGGCGGAGCTGGCGCAGGCGCAGGCGGCCTGCCGCGGGGTATACGCCTCCTCCAGTTTGATCGATTATGTGCAACGGCTGCTGCAATACACCCGCGATGCGGTCGGCTTCAGTTATGGGGTTTCCCCCCGCGGCGGGCTGGCCCTGTTGCGCTGCGCACGCAGCTGGGCCTGGCTGGATGGGCGCGATCATCTGGTACCGGAGGATGTGCAGGCGGTACTGGAAGCGGTGGTTGGCCATCGGGTGCGCTCAGCGGAGGATCTGGCCGGTCATGAAAGCCGGCGACTGGTGGCGGAGCTGATGGCGGAGGTGGACGTTCTTGGCTGAGCCACTGCGCACCCGGCTGCGAGGGCGTGTGCGGCGCTGGGCGTTGAGGCGCTATCCGCGCAGCCGCAGTGTCACCCTGACCCAGAACCGTATTTTCATTCTCCCCACCCGTGCCGGGGCCGGTTTCATGCTGTTGCTGCTGCTGATGCTGCTGCTGGGGATCAACTATGAAAACAACCTGATCTACGCCATCACCTTTCTGGCTCTGGGGGTGTTTCTCGTCGCCTGCCTGCACACCCACGGTAACCTGGCGGGCCTGAAGTTACAGGCGCTGCGGGGCAACCCCTGCTTTGCCGGGGAGCAGGCCGGCTTCGAGCTGGAGCTGGACCACCCTGCCGGGCGCAGGCGCGAGCGGATTGCGCTGCAGTTCGAGCGGGGAGTCCCGCTGCTGATCGATCTGGAGCAGCGCAACCAGCGGCTGGAGCTGTTCTGCCCGGCCCCGGCGCGGGGCTGGCTGCACCCCGGTGGCCTGAAGCTGGAAACCGGCTTTCCGCTGGGCCTGTTCCGGGCCTGGACCTGGATCGATCTGGAGCTGTGGGCTCTGGTCTACCCCCGCCCGCTCGAGGGGGAGCTGCCGGTGCAGCAGGGGAACGGGCACTCGGGCGAGGCGCACCAGGGGCAGCCTGCTGGCAGCGATGACTTCATCGGCCTGGAGCGGTTTCAACCGGGCATGTCGCCGCGCCAGATCGACTGGAAAAGTTACGCCCGTGGCCTGGGGCTGCAAGCGAAGCAGTTTGGCGCCCAACGCAGCCCGGATCTCTGGCTCGATCTCGCCGCGCTGGCGGGGGATCTGGAACAGCGGTTGTCGCGCCTGACCTACTGGGTTCTGGAGCTGTCCAGACGCGAACGCCGCTTCGGGCTGCGGCTGGGTAGCCAGGAGCTGCCCCCGGAGCAGGGGGAGCACCACCGCCATGAGGCGTTGCAACGGCTGGCGCTGTATGGTCGTGGAGGTCGGGGATGAGTCGGGAGCAGATCAGCCGAAACGCCGTGATTCTGCAGTTGGCCACCTTCGTCGCCGTGCTGCTGCCCCATCTGAGCTGGCTGCCCGGCTGGATCACGCTGCTGGCGCTGGCCATGGTGGCGGCGCGGTTGATGATTCACAGCGGTCGCTGGCCCTTTCCCCACTGGCTGCTCAAGCTGGGGCTGATTGCGCTCAGTGGCGTCGGCCTGATCATCAGCTTTGGGGGCAATACCGGGCCTGAAGCGATGGTCGCCCTGCTGGTGTTGGGGCTGGCGCTCAAGCTGCTCGAACTCTACCACCGCCGCGATGCGTTGATTCTGCTGTTCGTGGCCCTGTTCGTACTGGCGACGGCGTTCCTGTTCCATGAAAGCGTATGGATGGCCGCCTACGTATTGCTGGTGGTTTGGCTGTTGCTGGCCGCGCTCTGTGCCATTCAGCAACGGCCGGGGCGCACCGCCTGGCTGCCACCGTTCCAGCGCGCTTTTGCGCTGCTGCTACCGGCGCTGCCCTTGATGCTGGTGCTGTTTCTGCTGTTTCCGCGGCTCGAGCCCCTCTGGTCGGTGCAGCTTGGCACCCCGCGGGCGACCACCGGACTGTCCGACAGCATGAGCCCGGGCGAGGTGAGTGAGCTGGCCTTGTCCGATGCGCTGGCGTTCCGGGTCAGCTTCGATGGCGAGCCCCCTCCCGCTCCGGCGCAGCGCTACTGGCGCGCCCTGGTGTTGAGCCGCTTCGACGGCCGCCGTTGGCACCAGGCCTCGCCGGCGCAGCGCAACCGGTTGCGAGCAGAAAAACTGATCGCGCAGAGTGAGCCGTTGGGCTATGAGATCGTACTCGAGCCCAGCGGCAGACCCTGGCTGGTGGCGCTGGATCTGCCGCTGGCGCAGGCGCGGGGGCAGCGGCTGAGCCCATTCAGAACGCTGTTGAGCCCTGCCCCGGTGGAGCGGCGCATCCAGTATCGGTTGGCGTCGGTGGTGGATTATCGGCTTCAGCCCCTGCTGACACGGCAGGAGCGACAGCACTATCTGCAGCTGCCGGGGTGGGGCAACGAGCGCAGCCGAGCGCTGGCCAGCCACTGGTGGCAGCAGAGCGGCGGCGAGCCGGAGCGGTTCATCCGCCTGCTGCTGGAGCATTTTCAGCGCGGCTTTGAATATACCCTGGCGCCGGGGGCGCTGGGGCGTGACGGGATCGATCAGTTCCTGTTCCAGACCACGCGCGGCTATTGTGAGCACTTTGCCGGTGCCACCGTCTTTCTGCTGCGCTCGGTCGGCATACCGGCACGGGTGGTCACCGGCTATCTGGGGGGAGAGTGGAACCCCTACGAAAACTACCTGCAGCTGCGCCAGCGTGATGCCCACGCCTGGGTCGAGGTGTGGCTCCAGGGGCGGGGTTGGGTGCGGCTCGATCCGACCGCCGCCGTGGCGCCGGAGCGGATCGAATCCTCCACCGAACAGTATTTTCGCCAGCGGGGTGATGCCGCCTTCAGCGGCGGGCGCGGCTTCTGGTTGCAAGCCGACTGGGCGCGCCGGTTACGGCAACGCTACGAAGCCTTCAACTTTGCCTGGCACCGCTGGGTACTGAACTATCAGAGCCAGCAGATCACCCTGCTCGAGAACTGGCTGGGCGGGTTGGAGCACTGGCGCCTGATCCTGGCCCTGTTGCTGCCCGGCGCCGCCGTGCTGGGCGCCGTTCTCGCCTGGCAGCTGCGCCAGCGGCTCGGGGCAGGGCCGCGCGACCCCCTCGCGCGCAAATTGCAGCGGTTGCAGCGGTTGCTGGGGCAGCGGTTTGCCGCGCGCCGGCCCAGCCAATCCCTGTCGGCCTGGTTGCGCACCCTGGCCGCTCGCTGGCCGCAGCAACGAACCGCGCTGGAGCAGTTGGCCCGGCTGGATGAGCAGCAGCGCTACGGTCGTGAAAGCGACCACCACCTGCGCCAGCGGATGTTGCCTTTGGTCGATCAGTTGCTGCGTGCGGCACGGGCGCAACGATGACCCCTCCCTATCAGCTCATTCGCAGCCGCAAGCGTAAAACCCTGGGGATCCAGATCCGCGATGGCCGCGTGCAGGTGCGCGCTCCGGCGAGCGTCGGTCGAGATGAGATCGAGCGCGTTCTCCGCCGCCGCCGGGAGTGGATCGACCGCCATCTGCACCGCCAGCGGGAGCAGATCGAGCGCCATCGGGTGCAGATCGGTCAGGGCGGTCGCGTTTTGCTGGAGGGGCGTTGGCTGGCATTGGCGTGGCAGCGTGCCGGTCGCAGTGAGGTGCGCCAGCTGCCGGGGCGGTTGCAGGTGAGCCTATCCACCCGGGTGCGTCGGGAGGAGGATGAGGCGGTGCGGGCCCTGGTGCAGCAGTGGTTTCGAGCGCAGGCGCAAGTACGCCTGATCCGCCGCTGTGGCGAGCTGGCCGAGGGCAGCGGGCTGATCCCGGCGGGGATCCATATCGGTAACTGGCGCGCCCGCTGGGGGCAGTGCTCATCGAAGGGTGAGATCGGCCTGAACTGGCGGCTGCTGCAGCTCGAGCCCACCCTTCAGGATTACGTCATCTGGCATGAGCTGTGCCATCTGCGGCAGATGAATCACGGCCCGCGCTTTCATGCCCTGCTGGCACACCACTGCCCCGCCCACCTCCGGCTGCGAGCCGAGCTGGCGCAGTATGGGGGCTGTTTGAACTGGTAGTCCTGATACTTAAGGTGAGTGGCGATCGCCGCTTTCTGTGGCTAAACTGAGTCACCACGTCACGGGAGGCTGCGAACAGCGGGAAGCCCTTGCCCATCCACAACGACAAGAAAAAGAGCGTCTGATGAGTCTCTATACTGCTATCGAAAAGGCCGCTTTCAACACCTTGACCAAAAAGATCGTGGGCAATGTGATCTTTCTGCTGCTGCCCCATCTGCTGCTGTTTCTGGTTGGACTTTACTACGTGAGCGAGCTGCGCCAGCTGCTGCGGGGGCTGGCGTTGAGCGCGGCCCAGATGGGCGCGATCGAAAGCGGCCTTGCCGCCCTGATCTTGGCGATTGGCGTGACGGTGACGCTGGCGCTGCTGGCGGGGGTGTTCACCATCTTCTTCATGCGCCATCTCTTTTTGCGTCCCATCCGGGAGATTACCTCGGTGCTGCGCGCCATCAAGGAGAAAGACGGGGATATCTCCGCCACCTTGCCGCAGTACACCCATGATGAAATTTCTGAACTGGCCGCGGCCTACAACGACTTCTCGGCCAATCTCAAACGGATGATCGCCGAGACCCGGCGCCGCTCGGTGAGTGTGGCACTCAGCGCCACTCGATTGCAAAAGGTGGTGAGCGAGGCCCACGCATCGGCGGAACACCAGCAGAGCCAGGCTCAGCTGGTGTTCCAGTCCAGCCAGGAGTCGACCGAGGCGATCGATGAGATCGCCCGGAGTACGCTTACCATCAGTGAACAGAACAGCAATAACCTGCAGGAGGTGCGAGGTTCCAGCGAGGAGCTTGGCCGGGTTCAGGAGCAGGTCAGGGCAGTGTGTGATCTGGCGGTGCAGTTCCAGCACACGGTGGACGCGCTGAGTGAGCGGTCCGGCAACATCACCGGTATTCTATCCACGGTGAAGGAGTTCTCCGATCAGACCAACCTGTTGGCCCTGAACGCTTCCATTGAAGCGGCGCGCGCCGGAGAGGCGGGGCGAGGCTTCGCCGTGGTGGCGGATGAGGTGCGCAACTTGGCGCAGAAGGTCAGTACCGCCACCGGGCAGATCGACAGCAACATCGGCGAGATGGCCGCGCTGGTCGAGCGTACCCGCACCAGTGCCCACGACATTCTCGATTACATCGAAAACACGGATCGCTTCATCACCAGTACCAATGAGCAGTTTGCCCGCATGGTGGGTGACTTTGAAACGGTCGACACCCAGCTGAGCGGGATCAGCGCCGCCATCGATGAGTTGTCGCACACCAACCGGGAATCACACCAGCATGTCCATGAGATCACCGAGTTGGCGGCCGGCATCCGGGAGGAGATGGCACAATCGCGTACCTATTCGGAGGAGCTGGAGATCTCCACGGAGGAAACCCAGGAGCTGCTGTCGCGCTTCATCATCGGCTACGGTGGATTCGAAAACATGATCCAGACCGGCCGGCGCTGGGCCCAGGAGGTTACCGAGGCGTTGCAGCGGCTGCAGGCGGAGGGGGTGAATCTGTTCGATCACGACTACCGCCGCATCAACGCGGGAGAAAAACCGGAGAAGTTTGTCTGCAGCTATACCGATCGTTTCGAGCAGGCGCTGCAACCGCTGTTCGACCGCTTCATCCGTGAGCGCCCCGAGTTCATCTACGCCATCGCGGTGGACAAAAACGGCTATGCGCCGGCCCACCACAGCAAGGTATCGAAACCGATCTGCGGCGACTTTGCGGTGGATAACCTGCAAAGCCGTCACCAGCGCATGTTCAACGGCAACCGGGCGGAGAAGCGGCGCGCCTCGCAGCATACCGCCCCCTTTCTACTGCAGACCTTCGTGCGCGACACCGGGGAGGTGCTGAACGACCTGTCGATACCGCTCTTCCTGAATGGTCAGCACTGGGGGGCGCTGATCATGGGGTTCGACCCGGAGCATCTGCTGCGCGACGCGCCGGAGAAGGAGGTGAACTGATCGCTACAGATCCGGGTCCGCCACCAGCTGGCGCACCAGCTGCTTGAGCATATCGTAGTTGAGCGGTTTGTTGCAGATGGCGGAAACCCCGGCGCTCTGTACTGCGGCCAGACGGCTTTCGTTCTGCTCGGAGGTGATCATCATCACCGGCACGGTGGGTTGGTCGCTGTAGTGGCGAATATGCTCCACCAGCTCCAGACCGTCGATATTGGGCATGTTGTAGTCTGAGATCACCAGATCGAAGCGCTGATGTTTCATGATCTGCAATGCCTCGGCCCCATCCTTGGCCTCGATCACGTTATGGATGCCGATGGCGTTCATGCTGCGCCGGACGAACTTGCGTGACAGGGCGCTGTCATCCACCACCAAAACCCGCATATCTTCCAGCTCATCGTTGTCCAGCGGTTCGGTCTCCTGCGTATCGCGGATGTAGTGCATGGTGTTGCGCAGGGCCACCTCCAGCTCTTCGCGCCGAAACGGCTTCGGCAAAATGGCGATGGCGCCGGCCTGACGAATCGGTTCCAGGTAGCGGTAGTGGGTCTCCGATGAGATCAGGATGAATGTCACATCGCTCAGCTCCGGGGTGGCGCGCATGCGGGTTACCAGCTCGGTGCCGGTCATGTCCGGCAGGTGCATGGAGGAGACCACCAGGTCCGGCACCACATGGCGCATCCGCTCCAGCGCAGGGCCCGCCTGTTCAAATGACTCGATTTCGCGCAGTCCGACCTCCCGGAGCATATCGATGATGATATGCCGCTGCAGTCGTGAGGGCTCGATTACCAGTACCAGCAGTTCGTCGAGGTTCATATCCGTTCAATCCATTCTGACTCGGTTCAGTCCCGGGCGTGGCCTGGGGCGAGGCTGAGCGTTGGGCCAACAGTATACAGAGGGTGGTGTGGCAGTTTAGTGTCTCAGATTATCAACAGGAATGCCGCTTTTTCCGAATCGTTGTCTCTCCCGCGCCCGCTCAGCGGATGCAGTTCACCAGGTAGGTGATCTCCGCACTGCTGGGTTGTGGGTTGATCAGACTATCGGGCAGGTAGCGGGGTGGTTCCACCAGGCCGCGGGCCAGCAGCTCGTTGATCAGCGGCAGATAGCTGAAGCCGGTCTTGCCGATATAAAGACCCTTTATATCCCCCTCGCGCCAGAGTTTCAGTGCCTGACGAAATCCGCTCAGGTAGAGATGGTCCTTGGTGAAGCCACCGCCACGGTGAATCCGGGCGGCGATCTTGAACGCCTCCTCCTGCGGGCAGGCATAATCTTCCACCAGGGTGCGCCAGGTGCGGCAGAAATCGTTGTAGCGGAGCATCTGATCCACCGCGATCACCCGCAACGCCAACGTTTTGAGCCGCTTCAGGGTCAGGTGGCCACACAGGTACTCGCTCAGAATCGCTAGTCCCTCCTGGGCGTGGGTGTTGCCGGGCAGCCCCAGGGTGAACACCTTGAGCGGTTGGGCGGCGGCGTTGAGGGAGGTGCTCATGTGGACCCCCAGCTCATGGTGCGCCAGCGCGTGCAGCTCGGCTTCGCTGACACGGGCGCTGCGTTTGACCAGCAGCGCCTTGCGGCCGTTGTTCACCATCGCCTGCGCCAACAGCCGGTCAGACAGCTCGACCCGGCACTCCATCCCCCACTCCCGTGCCTTTTGCGCAAAGAAAGGGATCATCTCCGCGGCGCTGAAGTACGCCCCGTTGCGCTCTTCCGGCCGGTCGGCGGCGTGGAGCAGGAAGCGGGCGTTGGCCAGATCCGCCGTGGTGGGTTCACCGTAGTAGCGCAATGAGTTGTAGAGGAAGCGCTCGCTGTTGATGCTGACCAGCAGGTCGATCCGCTCGGCAAGCGCGTCGATCACCTCCCGGTAGAGCTGGCGCAGCGCCGGATCACGAATACGATCCACCGGCAGGCGGTAGAGTTTCTCCCGGTGGACATAGGGGTCGATGCGCAGCTGACGGTAACGGAACCGGGGCGGCTGACGGCCCTGGTTACGCATGAACAGCTTCTCTTCCCGGGCGATGTTGATCGGGTTGATATAGAGCAGGGTCTCCAGCCCCCGGGCCAGCCCCTTCAGGGCACGATCCACCCGCAGCACCTCACCCGGCAGCTCGCTGGGCATCAGGTCGTGGCCATGGATGCGCCGGCCCGAGCTCTGCCGGGCGAGGATGGCGGCCGCCTCATACAGGCTGTGGTACAGGCCGGTGGCGATGGCATCCACCACCAGCGGATAGAGGCCGCCGCTGCCGTCGCGAAAGATCGGATCGACCTGCAGGGGGATGGCCAGGGTCTGCTCATGGCGGGTGTTCACATGGGCCCCCAGATACTCGCCTTGATAGACCGGCTCCCCGGTCGAGACGGTGACACTCTGGTGGGGCAGGGTGATCTGGTTCAGCTGCTCGATCAGCCCCCTGACCACCGCCTCACCTTCCGGCAGGCGCACCTGACTGGCCATGACATGAAAGATTCCACTGTCGCTACCGGCCTCCCGCGGCTGGCTGTGCAGGTCGATCAGCAGGCAGTGGCCATGCTCCTCCTCCAGCGCGTCCAGTAGCAGATCCAGCAGATGGTAGAAGCGCTGATGCTGGCGATGGGCGCGCTGCTGCATCCGTTTGGTGGGGGGGCGCTGCCACAGGTCGCAGCCATCGATCCGCCGGCGCAGGCATTGCGCCAGCGGGAAGTTCAGATCGCAGCTCAAGCGTGACTCTTCCACGATCAGGCTGATCGGCAGCAGCGCCGCCAGCTGTTCGGTGCCGGCGCTTTCAAAGCGGCGCCGCTGCTCTTCGCTGATCGCCAGACGGGAGGCGAATGGTGCCGGCAACGTGGTGCCGGCGTGCAGCACGCTGCAGACCAGCGGCACATACTCATCGATCCGCAGCGTCACCCCGGTGTTGCGCACCCGGGCGTGCAGTGGCTGGCGCGCCTCGATCAGGCGGGCTACCTGCGCCTCAGACAGCGTCTGCATCTTCGATCACCTTGCGAAAAGCGGTTTTGCGCTGTTCAACCATATTCCGCGCATCAACGACGTTCTCGACGAAGTCGATCACCTGACGCTGCAGCCGTACCCGGTTGAGCTTGTTGATCCGCACGATCCCGCCCGGAGCCATCACGTTCACCTCCAGCAGCTTGCCGTTGATCACATCCAGGCCGGTGAAATAGAGCCCGTCGCGTACCAGTTTGGGGCCGAAGCTGCGGCACAGCTCCCGCTCTTGCCGGGTCAGGATGTGCTTCATGACGCGGCCACCGGCGTGGACGTTGGAGCGCATGTCGTTCTCGGCCGGTATGCGGCGCATCGCCCCGATCGGCTCGCCATTGAGCATCAGGATGCGCACGTCGCCCTCTTCGGCACCCTCGATATACTCCTGTAGGATCACATAGTTGCTGCTACTGCCGCTGCCGATGTAGAAATCGAGCAGGGAGCGGAAACTCTGGCGGGCGCTTTTCTCGATCACGATCACCCCCTTGCCGCCAAAGCCGTTCAGCGGCTTGAGAATCATCCGCTCGCCGGGGGATTCATCCAGTGCCTTTTCCAGATAGTCCTTGTTCTTGGAGACATGGGTCACGGGCAGGTACTGCGCGGCGGGGCCGTTGAAGGCGGCGGTGTAGAGCTTGTTGTTGCCGATGCGCAGGCCATCGAGGCCATTCATGATGAACACCTCACCATGGACCGAATCGAGGAAGTTGAGCACGATGGTGTCCAGCGGTGGGTTGAGGCGCACGATGATCGCATCGAAACCGGCCAGCGGCAGCCGGCTGCGCCGAAACTCACTGTGGCGATAAAAGGATGGAATGTTGTCCGACACCTTGCCGCCCTTGTGCAGCACATTGCAGAACGCGCTGCTGATGTTGTCGCGGATGGTCAGGTTGGCGGGCGTGGTGATCGCCACGGTGTGGCCGCGCAGGGCCGCTTCATGCACCATCCGCAGCGTGCTGTCGGTGTCCGGTTTGATTTGTTCCCAAGGGTACATCAGAAAACAGATTTTCATGTGGTTCTCCTGCAGACAGGCGGGTATGCCGGCGCGCCGGTGGCGCAACCGGGAGTCTTCAGTGGGTGTGGTACAGGGGTGGCAAAGGGCCGCTGGCCGGATCTGGGCGGCGGACGATAGGTGCGCGCATTGGACGCCATAACGGAGCGGGAAACAATACCTTTCACCCCAACCAACATGGATTTTTCTCATCGACCGGCCTGAGTATAGTGGACCGTTTCCGGTCGAGGCTGGCGGGAGCGATCTTTTTGCGCCAGACTCTGGCACGGCGGCAGCGGCCCGCTTGCCATCACCGTTGAAACCACGTTGGAGTGGCCCTGACAGATGCTAGGCTGGATTCTTTACAAATCGGACCGCACCTTGGTCAAACAGGAGAGCTATGAGCTGGAGCGGCTGGTCGAGCACGCCCCCGCGCACGGCATCGATATCCGCGTCTATCAGCCGGAGGCGTTCGATCTCACCGTCACCCGCGACGATCGCAACAGCATCATGCTCGAGGGCGAGGCCACCCCCTTGCCCGATTTCTTTCTGCCGCGGATGGGGGCGGGCACCAACTACTTCGCCCTGGCGGTGATCCGCCACCTGGAGCGGCTCGGGGTACACAGTTTCAATTCAGCCGAAAGCATCGATACGGTGAAGGATAAACTGTACACCCATCAGATTCTGGCCCAGAACGGGCTGCCGGTACCGAAAACCATGCTGGTCAAATTCCCGGTCGATCCGGCGCTGGTGAAAAAACAGATCGGCTTTCCGGTGGTGGTGAAAACCCTCTCCGGCTCCCAAGGCAGCGGCGTCTTCCTGTGCGAGACACTGAACCACTTCGTCGACCTGATGCAGATGGTGGAGTTGACCAACCCCAAGGCCAACATCATTCTGCAGGAGTTCATCGCCGACAGTCGCGGCCGGGATCTGCGCGTGATCGTGATCGGTGGGCGGGCCATCGCCTGCATGGAGCGGGTGGCGCAGGCGGGCAGTTTCAAGGCCAACTTCTCCTGCGGCGCCTCGGTGCGCGCCTACCCGATGACCGCGGAGATCGAATGGCTGGCGATCGAAACGGCCCGAGTGCTCGGGCTGGAGATTGCCGGGGTGGACCTGCTCTTCGCCGGCGATCACTTCAAGGTATGTGAAGCCAACTCCTCCCCCGGCTTCGAGGGGGTGGAGAGCTGCTGCGCGGTGGATGTGGCGGATGAGATCTACAACTTTCTCTCCATCCGCCTGGGTAACTTCTAAGCCTACCCGCCCGGCTGGGCGAGCTCTGAATCGGCCTGTGGCGGGCGCGGCTCTCCCCCCCAGCCGTGCTGTTCCAGCACCGGCAGCAGCAGGGCACGCACCTCCGTTTCGCTGTTGCAGCCCCTAGCCTGTTCCAGCAGCGGCTGCAGCTGCTGGCGGTTGATCGAGCGCAGCAGCAGTTTGATGCGGGGGATATTATAGGCGCTGAGGCTCAGGCAGTCGTAGCCCATGGCGGTCAGCAGCAGCACCGCCGCGGGATCGGAGGCCATCTCACCACAGATCGAAACCGGCAGTGAAAGCTCCCTGCACTGGCGCAGAATGTACTCCAGGGCTACCAGCACGGCCGGGTGGAGGTGGTCGAACAGTGCCGAGACCCGCGGGTTGTTGCGATCCACCGCCAACAGGTACTGGGTCAGGTCGTTGGAGCCGATCGAGACGTAATCGATATAGGGGGCCAGTTTCGGCAGCAGCAGCATGGAGGAGGGGACTTCCAGCATCATGCCGATGGGGGGCATCCTGACCTTGTGCCCTTCGCGCAGCAGCGAATCGACCGCCTTCTCCACATATTGGTGGAACGCCTGCATCTCATCCACCCGCCCCACCATCGGCACCAGCAGCTTCAGGTTGCCGGTATCGGCGTCGGCCCTGAGCATGGCCCGTACCTGGCTGATCAGCAGCTGCGCGTTGTCCAGAGTAAAACGGATACCACGCCAGCCCAGGTAGGGGTTGCTTTCGCTGAAGTCGAAATAGGGCAGCTGTTTGTCGCCACCGATATCGAGGGTACGCATGGTCACCGGCAGCGGGGCGTAGGCCTTGAGCACCTTCTGGTAGAGGATGAACTGCTCCTGCTCGGTGGGGAAACTGTCATGGATCATGAACGGAATTTCGGAGCGGTACAGCCCCACCCCCTCGGCGCCGCGCTGCAGACCGGGAGTGGCGTCCGCCAGCAGGCCGGTGTTGGTCAGCAGGGTGACGCGGAAGCCGTCCTGGGTGATGGCCGGCTCGGCGCGCAGCTTCTCCAGCCCCTCCATGAAGCGTTTTTCTTCCGCGATCATCCGTTTGTACTCCGCCAGCAGCGGCGGGGGCGGATTGAGTATCACCTCGGCCCGGTTGCCATCGACGATGACGCGCGCCCCCCGGTGATGCTCCGGCTCCAACTGTTCCAGCCCCATCACGGCAGGAATCCCGAGCGCATTGGCCACGATGGCGGTGTGGGAGAGGGTGGAGCCCTGGGTGCAGAGAATGCCGCGGATCTGCTGGGGGGGGAACTCGGCCAGATCGGCGATGCTGACCAGATCCCCGGCCAGAACCAGCTCCTCGTCCGGGGTTTCGATTACCGGGCGCTCCCGCGCCAACAGCTGGTTCAAGACCCGCTGGCCGATATTGGTAATATCCTCGCCACGGGCACGCAGATAGGGATCTTTCGATTGATGAAATTGTTCGGCCATCTGCTCGATCGTCTGCCGCAGCGCCCAGGCGGCACTGTCACCGGCCTCGATCAGGGCCAGGGTCTGCTGGGTCAACTCCGGGCTGTGCAGCATCATCTGGTAGACGCTGAACAGGGCGTGGACATCACCCGGCAGATGGCTGCCCAGGTGGCCGGAGCCCGACTCCAGCTCGTCACTGACGGTGGCGATGGCCGCCAGGAACTCGTCGCGCTCCTTCACCGGGTCATTGTTGCTGCCGGGATGAATCTGATCCAGTGACAGGTGTGGCTTGACCAGCCACAGCCGCCCCAGCCCCAGCCCCGGTGCCCCCTTGAGCCCGAGGTGGCGGCGGTAAACGCCGCGCTGGCCGCGCGGGCGCTGCTCATACCAATCGCCGCGACTTTGCAGGGCGTGCAAACTGCCGGCCAGCTGGGAGGCGACGGTGATCAGAAAAGCCTCCACCTCCTGGGAAAAGGGTTCACGTTCGCGCCCCTGCACCACCAGCACCCCCACCAGGCGGCGCAGGTGGATCAGGGGTACGCCCAGAAAACGGTGGTAGGGCATCTCGTGGGTTTCGGGAATGAAGACGAAACGATCATCGGCAGGCGCATCGCCAAGATTGAGCGTGCTCAGGGAGGAGGCGATATGCCCCACCAGCCCCTCATCCAACTTCAGCCGCACCTTGCCGACGGCCTCTTTGGCGAGCCCCTCGGTGGCGGCGAGAATCAGCTGCGCTTGATCCGGTGTGCATAGATACAGGCTGCACACATCGACCTGCATCAACTGCCGCAGGCGTTGCACGATGGTGCTCATCATCGTTTCGGGATCGCCGCTACGGGCGATCTGCTCCACAATGGCGGTGAGAGCGCTCAGCGAAGGTTGTTGCATGCGAAAGGTTCCGAAAAAAGTGTTCCCACGGGGGGTTCCAGCAAACGGTCGGTCGTTGCTCGGATGCTGTCACAGCCGTGGCGGCAGGGCAATGGGGTGGGAGAAATCGACCAGCCACCCCCGCCAGGATAGGCCCGGCAAGGATCCGGTTAGTGCCGGAGGTTAGGTGTGGTATTATGGCGGCTTATGAATACAGACCCCCCGCACATCACGCCGGCGATCAAGGTTGCCGCTATCTGTCAGGCCGAAATCATCAGCCTCCAACTCGGAGCCTCGCTGGCGCAGGCGGTCGGCCTGATGGCGGAGCACCGTATCGGCTCGGTACTGGTAAAAGACGCCGGGCAGGCCCTGGGGCTGCTGACGCGCGCCAAGGCGATGCAGCTGGCACTGGAGCAGAACAGCGCCGAGCGCACAACGATTACGGCGCGGATGCTGGCACCGGTGCTGCAGGTGGATGCCAATCTGAGCGTGGATGAGCTGGGGCTCGAATTTGTCAGTCAAGGAGTGGCTCATGCCGTCGTCATCGGCTCCTCCGGGAGGTGGCTTGGCATCGTCAGTCAAAGCGATATCGTCAACAGCCAGGGACTCGAGCACGACCTGTTTCTGAAGTCACTGGAAGAGGTTGCCAACGTCGATGTGATCAGGCTGAGCCCGCAGTGCAGCCTGCGGCGGGCGATCGAGCGGCTGCGCAGCGTCGATTATACCGCCGTGCTGCTCGGCGATGACCTCCAGGGTTGGCAGATCATGACCGAAACCGACGTGATCCGGCTGCTGGCGGCGGGTGTCGATCTGGATCAGCCGCTCTCCGCGCTGGCGCTGCCGCGGTTGCTCTCCGTCGACAGCCGTTTGAGCCTGTACAACGTGCGGCGCTTTTTTCGGGAACACGGTTGCCGCCATATCGGGGTCGAAGACCCCCACGGCAAGGTGATCGGGCTGGCCTCCTACGGCGACATCCTGCGCAGCGTCGAGCTGGATTACGTCTACCGGCTGCGCGAGCTGCTGCACGAGCGGGGCCGTGCGCTGCAGCAATCTCAACACAACCTGCGCCTGGTCGAGCAGGTGCTCAAGGCCTCCCGCGAGGGGATCGTGATCACCGATGAGCAGGGCAACATTCAGAGCGTCAACCCGGCATTCACCGCCATCACCGGGTATGAAGCCCGAGAAGCAGTGGGGCGCAACCCCAATATCCTCAGCTCCGGGCGCCACGACCGCCAGTTTTACCAGCAGTTGTGGCAAGCGCTGAAACAGGAGGGGTATTGGCAGGGGGAGATCTGGAACCGGCGCAAGGATGGCGGCGTCTACCCCGAGTGGCTCAGCATCACCGCCATCGAGAACGATGCCGGCCAGGTCACCCAGTATGCCGCCATCTTCCACGATCTGACCGAAGCAAAGCGTTCTGAAGCGCGGATGCAGCAGCTATCCTGGTTCGATAGCGTAACCGGGCTGGCCAACCGGCGCCTGTTCCACGACCGGTTGCAGCTGGCGCTGAACCACGCCCAGGAGCAGCAGGTGCCGTTGGCGCTGCTGGCGCTGGATCTGGACCTGTTCAAACAGGTCAATGATCGCTTTGGCCACAGCGGTGGTGATCGGGTGCTGAAACAGATCGCCGAGCGGATCGAATCCGTCCTGGAGGAGAACGGCACCGCGGCCCGCCCCTCGGGGGATGAATTTTATCTTCTGCTGACCGGGCTGAAGGAGGAGGCCGACCTCACCCTCTTTCTCGATCGGATCAGCCGCGCCCTGTCACTGCCGATTCTGCTCGATGAGCATGAGGTGCGGGTGCGCGGCAGCATCGGCGTGGCGCTCTTTCCCACCGATGCCGATGTGCCGGGTGAGCTGGTGCGGGCGGCGGAGGTGGCGCTGCAACACGCCAAGGAGCAGGGGCGCAACAACATCTGTTTCTTCTCCTCCGCCCTGCATGAACAGACCCTGAGCCGTTATCGCATCAACAGTTTTCTGCATCAGGCCCTGGAGCGGGAGGAGTTCACTCTGGTGTATCAGCCCCAGATCTGCCTGCGCAGCGGTGCCCTGCTCGGCGTGGAGGCGCTGATCCGCTGGCACAGCCCGGAGCTGGGTCGCGTGGCGCCGGATGATTTTATTCCGGTGGCTGAAGATACCGGCCTGATCGAATCGATCGGCGCGTGGGTGCTGAATCGGTCGGTACAGGATGCGGCGAAGTGGCTCGCCAGGGGGTTGAAGCTGAAAATGTCGGTCAACTTCTCGGCGCGTCAGTTTCAGCGCACCGAAGTGGCCGATCAGGTGATCAGGGCGCTGCATACCCACCAGCTGCCGGCCGATCAGTTCGTGGTGGAGTTGACCGAAACCAGTTTTCTGCACAGCGCCGAGCGAACCGAGCGCGAGATCTACCGCCTGCACAATCAGGGGGTGCGCATCGCCATCGACGATTTCGGTACCGGTTACTCCAGCCTCAGCTATATCCGGCAGATGTCGCTGGATCTGCTCAAGATCGACCGCAGCTTCATCAGCGGGATGCAGGCCGGTAGTACCGATGCGCGGCTGGTGCAGGCGATGATCGACATGAGCCACGCGATGGGGTTGACGGTGGTGGCAGAGGGGATCGAGAGCGAGCAGGATCTGCGGGTGCTGCTCGAACTCGGCTGTGATCAGGCGCAGGGGTACCATATCGCCCGCCCGATGCCGGCGGAGGGGTTGTTGCAGTGGATCGAGCACTATCAGCCCCGCGCCCTGCTGCCGTCCGACGATTCCGCCCGGTTGTGAATGAAGCCGGGGAGCGTCTGGCGGGAGGGGATGCGTGAAAAGCTATATTTTTGCCACCGATAACGGGCGCGGCGGCGTGATACTCTGTGAAATCGATACCCTGGAAGAGGCGGTGGAGTATCTGCAACACCGCTTCGAGGGGGTGGTCAAAGTGGAGCAGGGGCGGCGCTACTGGGCCAAAGGAGAGGGGTTCGCCGAGCTGGAACCCCTGCCGCCGTCGCGCCGGCGGGGCGGCTAGAACCAGTCGTCGCGGCGTTTGCGCCGGCGCGGCAGGTAGGGCAGCAACAGCCCCAGAATGACACCGCCAAAGGCGATCAGCCCGCCGTAGGTCAGCCAGCGCATCAGGTTGCTTTGATCCATGTTGGTGAGCTGAAACTGTAACCGCGCAATCTCACTCTCGAGGGTTTGGATCTGCTCGTCATAGGTGCCGTTTTCACGTTTGAGCTGGTCGAGTCGGGCGTTGAGCTGCTCGATGGTCGCCGCCTGCTCATCGATGGTCGCCCGGCTCTGTTGCAAGGATTGCTCCAGTTTGGGCAGCTCGATCAGCTTGCTGTCGCCGCTGGCGACAAACTGCTCCGGCAGCCAGCCGGTGCGCCCGCTTTCGGTTTGGATCTGAACATAACCGGTCGAGTCGTTGCGCCCCAGAATCTCCACCGGCTCACCGCTGTTGACACGACCGGTGATGCGATACTCATTGCTCGGGCCGCCGTGGAAAAAAACGTACACATCATCGGCAATATGACCCTTCTCAGCCAGAACCGGTAACGAAAAGCTGAGCAGGGCGGCGAACAGAAGTGTCTTTTTCATCGTTTTCCCATCTGTGTAAGCTACAAAAGCACGATTTTACACTACAAACGCCATATCGTTTAGGCGCTGTTGCCCGGCTCGAGGACAACAGCAAATGATCGACGCAAGCCAACCGTCAAGAGGAGCCCGACCGGAAGCCCTTTTTTGGCATTACATTCTACCCCGGCGGATCAATATCGCCCTGGCCGGCGCGAACCGGTGCTCTGGGCGGCGACCGAAAAGGTGAAGCTCGAGTTTGTTCGCTCTGGCATCGCCATCCCCCCCGCCGATGGAGGCGCATCCGCACCGGGAAAGGCTTGCCGTGCGGGCCGGCTGAGGCGGGCCTCGGCGGGTTACCCCTGTTGTTGCGGGTGCTGTGACAGCTGCTGGCGCAGCGCCTCGTTTTCATGCCGCAGCCGCTGTGCCTCGATGCGATAATCGAAAATCTCGTGATAGCGCTGCTCCAAGCGGTCCTCCAGCCGTTCGATCTCTTTCTCCTGCTGATCGATCTTCAGCCGCAGGTGTTCGAGCTGCTGTTGCAGATCATCCAGCGCCTTGAAATTCTGGCTCGCCGGTTCCTGGGCCTTGTCCGGGTGGAAGCGATAGGAGCCTTGCAGCTCATTGACGATGTGGCTGTAGATGGCGGTCAGGTCGGAGCGCTCCCGGTCGGTGTAGCGAATGCTCTCCTCGATGGCGCGGTGCGCGCTGGCCGCCCCGATGGAACCTGCCAGCACCTGCTCCAGCATCCGGTGAAACTCCATCAGCTCCAGCACCGAGATGTGCCGCTTGTCGTGGATCTGCAGATCTTCGGCGATGCGGAGCACGCTCTGCTGTGATTTTTCCTCCCCCAGGTAGCGCTTGAGCAGGTCTTCCGCCTCCACCAGTTTGGGGGCCAGCTCGATATAGGCGTTGAGCCCGGTGGGGCGTGTTTTCTCCTGGGTGTGCAGGGCGCGGGAGGTGTAGAGAAACTCGGTGGTGAGGGTGCGCTCCTGCTTCTGCGGATGGTAGAACCAGGAGCCCAGCAGATAGCCCAGAAGGTTGGCCAGCAACGACCAGAACACGGCGTGGGGTACCGGCGGCAGATTCAGGCCAAACAGCATCTCCGGGCGCAACCAGCCAATGCCGAACGGCCCCTCACTGAGTACACTGGCCGCTACCCACCCCTGCTCCACCCAGGCGGGAATGATCAGGGTCCAGCCCCAGAGGGCAAACCCTGCCAGCAGGCCGAGAAAAGCGCCCATGCTGTTGCCGCGCGGCCAGAACAGGCCGATAAAGGTTGCCGGTGCCAGTTGCAGGGCTGCCACGAATGAGATCAGCCCCACCGCGACCAGCGCGTGGGTATCGCTCAGCAGGCGGGCCAGGGCGAAACTGCCGAACAGAATCAGGGCCACCAGCGCCCAGCGGACCTGCAGCAACCAGGTGCGAACCCAGCGCAGGTGCTCGAACCGTTCACACACCGGCAGCAGCAGGTGGTTGGATACCATGGTCGAGAGGGTAATGGTGGTGATGATCACCATGCCGCTGGCGGCGGAAAAACCACCCACGAAGGTGAGCAGTGCCAACAGCGGTTGCCCCAGCGCCTGGGGGACCAGCAGCATGAAGTAGTCGGCGCTGGCGGGGGGCAGCCCCAGAATCAGGCCGGCCGCCGCCACCGGAATGACGAAGGCGGTGATCAGCACCGTGTACAACGGGAAGATCCAGCGCGCCCGGCCCAGATGACGGGGGGAGACATTCTCCACCACCGCCACATGGAACTGGCGCGGCAGCAGTTGTACGCCGACGAAGCTGAGTATGATCAATGTCAGCCACTGGACGCCCGCCCCCTCACCGCCGAATCCAAGCAGGTGGTGGTAGCCGTTGGCCCGGATCTGCTGGTACAGGTCCAGCGGACCTGCAAAAAAGTACCAGGTGATGAACCCACCCAAAACCAGAAACGCCGCCAGCTTGACGATGCACTCCGCCACCAGCGCCAGAATCATCCCCTGGTGGCGCTCGGTGGGGTCCAGGCGGCGAACCCCGAACAAAATGGTGAAGATCACCATCATCAGGGTGATCAGCAGGCCGGACCAGGTCGATTGAAGGCCGCCGACCTCTTCCTTCGTGATCAGGCGGAAGGAGTGAACGATCGCCTCCAGCTGCAGGCTGATATAGGGGGAGAGGCCAAGGAAAACGGTCAGGGTCACCAGGGCGGCGATTCTCTGGGAGCGCCGATAGCGCGTCGAAATCAGGTCGGCGACGCTGGTGATATGGAAGGTCTCCTTGACCGCGATGATCCGTCGCAGCGTCAACTGCCAGAAGAAGACGGACAGCAGCGCCCCGGCGTAGATCCCCAGATACAGCAGCCCGGAGCGGGTGGCGAAGCCGACACTGCCGTAGAAGGTCCAGGTGGTGAAGTAAACCCCCAGCGACAGGGCGTAAAGTGTGGCCGAATCGAACGGCTGACCACGGCGGGTGCGCTGCTCCCCCCACTGAGCGAGTGCGAACAGCAGGCCGATGTAGGCGGCGACGACCAGAATGATACTCAGCGGTGAGAACATGGTTGCTCCTGCGGTCAACGGTGGTTGGTGATCTTTCCGGTGTGGTCGGGGGATGAGGGTTCAGCCGGATTCGGCCCGGCGCGGGGCGGGACCGGGTCGAACCCGCCGGCATGGTAGGGGTGGCAGCGCAGAAGCCGCCGCGTGCCGAGCCAGACCCCCCTCCAGACGCCGTGCCGTTCGATCGCTTCGATCATGTAACTGGAGCAGCTGGGGTGGAAACGGCAGTTGTTGCCAAGGAAGGGGCTGAGCAGCAGCTGATAGCTTCGTACCAGCAGGATGAGCGCCTTTTTCAGCCATTGAGTCGGTTGCTGCATGGGAACCTCGAAGCCATCTGTTGCCGATGATAGCCCCTGTCGCCGACGACGGCCAGTCGAGAGATGCGAGAGCGGCCGGTCAGGCCCCTCTCCGGTACGCTCAAAGGTGGCGATTCAGCTCCAGCACCGAGAGTGTGCGCTGGCGAACTTGCTGCAGCAGCTCGGTGTTCTCGCTCAGGTTCTGGCCGTAGGAGGGGATCAGCTCGGTGATCTTCCGCTGCCAGCTCGCCTCCCGCATCCGCTCGGCAAAGCAGCGTTCGACGATGCTCAGCATGGCGCTGACCGCCGTGGAAGCGCCCGGTGACGCCCCCAGGAGCGCTGCCAGCGAGCCATCGGCGGAGGTGATCACCTCGGTGCCGAACTCCAGCTTGCCGGCACGCCGGGTGTCGGGTTTGATGATCTGCACCCGCTGGCCGGCGTAGGAGAGCTCCCAATCCTCCTCTCTGGCATCCTTGAAGAAGTTGCGCAGCGACTCGACCCGGGCGCGGTGTGACTGCAGCACCTCGCTGATCAGGTAGCGGGTCAGATCCATGTTGTGTACCGCCACCGATAGCATCGGCGCCAGGTTGCTCGGACGGATACTCAGCGGCAGATCCAGGAACGAGCTCCGTTTGAGGAACTTGGTGGTAAAGCCGGCGAACGGGCCGAACAGAAGCGACTTCCTGCCCTCGATCACCCGGGTGTCCAGATGGGGCACCGACATGGGGGGCGCACCGATCGGAGCCATGCCGTAGACCTTGGCATGGTGCTGTTCGATGATCTCCGGCCGTTTGCACACCAGCCACATGCCGCTGACCGGGAAGCCGCCGTACCCCCGGCCCTCTTTAATCGCAGACTTTTGCAACAGAGGCAGCGCGCCGCCGCCGGCGCCCAGAAACACGAAGCGGCTGCGAACGGTACTGGCGCCACCGCCGGCGCCGCCGTCGAGGCGAACATCCCAGCTGCCGTCACTGTTTTGGGTCAGATCCTTCACCGTGTGCCGCAGCAGCAGCTCAAAGCGATCCTGCTGCTCCAGGTTGCGCACCATGTTGCGGGCCAGGGTGCCAAAGTCGACATCGGAGCCGTGGCGCACCCGGGTGCCGGCCAGGGTTTCGGCGGGATCGCGATGTTGCATCACCAGCGGCATCCACTCGCGCAGCACCGCATGGTCTTGGCTGTATTCCATCCCCTTGAAACAGGGGTGTTGGCTCAGCGTGGCGTGGCGTTTTTGCAGGAATTGCACATTTTTTTCCCCCCAGACGAAACTTTGATGGGGCGTCTGATGGATGAATTCACCCGGCGCGGGCAGCTTGCCCTGCTCCACGAGATAGGACCAGAACTGTAGGCTGACCTCGAAGGAGGTGTTGATGGCGAACGCCTTGGCGGTGTTGATGCTGCCATCCGGCTGCTCCGGGGTGTAGTTCAGCTCGCAGTAGGCGGCGTGGCCGGTGCCGGCGTTGTTCCAGGCATCGGTACTTTCGAGCGCGACCTGGTCGAGACGTTCGACCATACAGATCTTCAGGGCGGGGTCCAGCTCCTTGAGTATCATCCCGAGGGTGGTACTCATGGCACCGGCACCGACAAGCAGCACATCTACAGTTTTAGTGGTCATAGGAGTTTGCCATCTGATCGTAAGCAATGGGAGTTGGGAAACCGGGAGGAGTGCTTGTGGCACACCCGATCGGGATCGTGCCGGCGGGCACGAAGGGGGTCAGGACCTCCGGGTTTCACTGCGATGGCCGCCGGCTGATGCCGGTGCCCGCGCAGATTACAAGGGTGTTGACGCTGAAAACGTTGCTGCGGGGCATTATAAGCGAGCCTTGCCAGAATAAAACTGCCGCCACCGCTCCCCGCTCTCCAGGCGGGGGTGTCATCAGGCTGTAACCCGCATGGAATAGGGCGTGGAGGCGGGTTTTAGACTTTGGTCTCGCGTCGGTTGCCGTACTGCAATCCACTGTTGCAGCGGCGCGTGGGGGCGCTGCAACGGTGGATGGTGGTTTAGGTGGAAGGTGGTTTAGAGGTGCTCTTCGGCGTACTCCGCCAGGCGGGAGCGGAAGATCCCCTCGAAGTGGATGCTGGCCGCCCCTTCAAAACCACGGAACCGTTCGGCGATGTAGGTGAGGCCGGAGGTGAGCGGTGTGAGGTAGTTGGAGTCGATCTGCGCCAGGTTGCCCAGGCACACCATTTTGGTGCCCCGGCCGCTGCGGGTCAGAATCGTTTTGAGCTGCTGTGGCGTCAGGTTCTGGGACTCGTCGATCAGCACGACCGCATTCTGAATGCTGCGACCACGGATGAAGTTGAGTGACTTGAACTGGATATTGGCCTTCTCGATGGCATATTTGACGCTGCTTTGGGGGCGCTCGTCATGCTCGTGCATCACCTCCAGGTTGTCGCTGATCGAGCTCATCCAAGGGGTCATCTTCTCCTCTTCGGTGCCGGGCAGAAAACCGATATCCTCCGCCACCGGAGGGGTCGAGCGGGTGACGATGATCTTGTTGAACCGCTGCTCCTCGATCACCATCTCCAGAGCGCAGGCCAGCGCGATCAGGGTCTTGCCGGTGCCGGCCGAGCCCAGCAGAATGCTGAGGTCGATCTCCGGGTCCAGCAGCGACTGCATCGCAAACGCCTGCTGCAGGTTGATCGGCTGGATGCCCCAGCAGGTTTGCTGCATCAGGCGGTCGTAGCCGAGATCGAGCAGGGTGACCGTGGTTTCATCCACCTCGATGGTGCGGGCGGCGAAGTCCTTGCTGTCGTCGTAGATATATTCGTTGGGGTAGGTGTCGGGCAACAGGCTGCGATCCACCCGGTGGTAGGTGCGGCCCTCTTCCTGAAAGCTGTCGACCTTTTCGACCCCCTCCCAGAACGGTCTGTCCAGATGGCGGTGCCCGGCGGGCAGCATTTCTATATCGGATACCAGCTGGTCGGTGCGGTAGTCCTCCACCCGCTGTAGCCCGGCGCCGAGCGCCTTGAGGCGCATGTTGATATCCTTGGTGACCAGAATGATCTGCCGGTGGGGGAAGGTGGCCTGCAGATGTAGGGCACAGTTGATGATGCGGTTGTCCTTGTTGCTCAGATCCGGCAGGAAGCCCTGGTGGCTGGTCAGCTCGTGGTCCGGGAAGATCGACAGCCTGCCCAGCTTCTGTTTGCGCTCCTTGCCATCCACCAGAATACGCACCCCCTTGGTGATTTGACCGGCATTGGTGGCGCTGGAGAGAATGTTGTCGATCATGCGGATGGCGTGGCGCGCCTCCGCCGCCACGGTCTGTTTGCGGTCCTTGATCGAATCGAGCTCTTCCAGCACCGTCATGGGGATGGTTATGTCCTGCTCCTTGAACTGAAACAGGCACTTGGGATCATGCAGGAGCACATTGGTATCGAGAATGTACAGTTTTGATGCGGACATCGGCAGGCTTCCTAGTACGACAGTGTAGAGTTGCAAACTAATTCAAGGGGAGAACGATTACAACGTGTTGCCCCAAGCCGATGGGATGCGTCGCCAGCGTCGCCTGCGCCGGGCTGTAACAGGGCTGACACCGGATGGTAGTAAATCTGTTCGCCAGCATTCATAGTCAAAGCCGCACGCCCCCGGTGGCGTGCGCCAAAAGCAGTAGCGTACAAGGAGGTCAGATGATGACCGAGCACTACATTACCTCCAGCGTGACCCCGCTGGACAGCCTCGATGTGCTTTCGCCCTACGAGGTGGCCCGGCTGCAGGACAAAAGCCAAAGTGGCCTCTACAACCTGTTTCGCCAATGTGCCCTGGCGGTGCTCAACTGCGGCAGCGAGCTGGACAGCACCCGTCTGGTGCTCAACCGCTTTCGTGAGTTCGATATTCAGATCAGCCAGAAGCATCGCGGCGTGCAGCTGGATTTGATCAACGCCCCGGCCAGCGCCTTTGTCGATGGCCAGCTGATACAGGGGATCCATGAGCACCTGTTTGCCGTGTTGCGTGACCTGCTCTATGTCAGCGACAAGCTCGAGGATCGCTGCGAAGGGCTGGATCTGTCGGGCACCATCACCCATCAGGTGTTCGATACCCTGCGTCATGCCGATGCGCTGCGCCCCCATGTGAAGCCCAACATGGTGGTCTGCTGGGGCGGGCACTCGATCAACCAGATCGAGTACGACTACACCAAGCGGGTGGGGTATGAGATGGGGCTGCGCGGCATGAATATCTGTACCGGATGTGGTCCGGGCGCCATGAAAGGGCCGATGAAAGGCGCCACCATCGCCCACGCCAAACAGCGGATCCAGAATGGTCGTTACGTGGGGATTTCCGAGCCGGGGATCATCGCGGCGGAATCACCCAACCCGATCGTCAACGAGCTGATCATCATGCCCGACATCGAACGCCGGCTGGAGGCCTTCGTGCGTCTGGGCCACGGTTTTGTGGTGTTCCCGGGCGGGGTAGGGACCGCGGAGGAGATTCTCTATATCCTCGGCATTTTGTTGCAGCAGGAGAACGCCGGCCAGCCGTTCCCGCTCATTTTTACCGGCCCCGCCGGCAGCGAAGCCTACTTTGATACGGTGGACCGTTTCATCCGCACCACGCTGGGTGAACGGGCCGCCCGCTGTTACGAGATCGTCGTGGACGACGCCCATGGGGTGGCGCAGCGGATGCGGGATGGGCTCGAGGCGGTGACCGAGCACCGCCGGGCCACGGGGGAGTCCTACCATTTCAACTGGCAGCTTCGCATCCCGCTCTCGCTGCAGCAGACCTTCGAGCCGACCCACGCCAACATGCGCAGCCTCGATCTGTCACGCGCGCAGGCGGATTACGAGCTGGCCGCCCAGCTGCGCTGTGCCCTGTCGGGCATCGTCGCCGGGAATGTCAAGGAAGATGGCATAAGAGCGATCGAGCAGCATGGCCCCTTCGAGCTGCATGGCGAGCCCGAGGTGATCGAGGCGCTGGATGAGTTGCTGGAATCCTTCGTCGCCCAGCACCGGATGAAAATCAACCACGATGACTACCGCCCCTGCTTCCGGCTGGGGCGGGCCGAGCACGCCTCGGTCGGTTGATCAGCCCCCGCGCCCGAGAGCGTTGCCGGCGGCCACCCTGCGTTGCTGGTGGCACAAGGGCGCTCGGGTTATAGTAGGGCGCTTTGACCGCTTGAGTATTCCGTTTGCGCCGTAAGCTGATTCTGACACTGACCACCGTACGTGGCTCCCGACAGTACTCTCTGCACCGGGTGTTGGCGTACCTGATGCTAATGTTCCTGCTGGTGTCGGCGCTGAGTTTTTTCGTCTCCAACTGGCTGTTGATGAAAACCCACGATAACCTGACCGATCTGGAACGCGACCACCAAAGCCTGAACGAGCAGTACGAAATGCTACTGGGCACCCAGCAGCTGTATCTCTCTGAGCTGGGAGAGCTGGGGGCTACGCTCGCCAACCTGTCGCAGGAGCGCCAGCAGTTGGCGCGAGAAAACCATCAGTTCAGCACGGCCCTGGATGACCTGGAAACGATGCTGGGGGTGCGGGTCGAGGAGGACGAAGCCGCCAACCCGGCCCAGCGGGTGGAGCTGGCGCGGTTGGCAGCCCGCCAGCGTCTGTTTCTGCTGCACAGTATTCCCAACGGGGTGCCGATTCAGGCCGAGGAGGTGAGCGACAGCTTCGGGATGCGCTTTCACCCGCTGCTCAAAACGCGCAAAATGCACAACGGCACCGATTTCAAGGCGGATACCGGCACGCCGGTGTACGCCACCGCCGATGGCGTGGTGGAATATGGCGGCTACCGCAAGGGCAGCGGTTTTGGCAATCTGATCATTGTGCAGCATAACTTTGGCTTCAAAACCTATTATGCACATTTGCAGAAAGTACAGGTCAGAAGTGGTAGCTTTGTGCACAAGGGGCAGCAGATCGGACTGAGCGGCAACACCGGTCGCTCCACCGGCGCACATCTGCACTACGAGGTTCGCCACCTGTATCGGCCGCTGGACCCAGAGCCCTTTTTACAGTGGGGGCTGGATAATTTCGACACCCTATTCCGCCGTGTCGAGGAGGTACCTTGGGAATCATTAAACGCGATGTATCCGCTAAACCAGGCCGGGCTACAGTAACCATCATCGCGCAGGGCAATCACTTCAAGGGCGACACTCAAGTGTCCGGCAAAATGCACGTGGATGGTCTGTTCGAGGGCAAGATCGACTCCTGCGAAGATATCTCCATCGGGCGCCACGGCTGTGTGCGTGGCCGCATCAGGGCGCGTAACGTCACCGTCAGTGGTGTGCTGGAGGGGGAGCTGGTCTGTGAGCAACTGCATATCGAACGCGGCGGGCAGGTGCGCGCCACCGTTTGCTGCGATGGCTTGAGTATCGACCCGCAGGGCTGTTTCGTCGGTGAGCGCCGCCTTCAGATGCGCTCGCCGCTGGCGCACCACTGTGCAGAATCACCCCGTGAGCAGCGTGAGAGTATCGACTACAGTGTGATCGACTCGCTGCCGGATCGGATCACGCTCAGTGCCGGAGGGGGCTAGAAGATGTGCGAGCTGCTGGGCATGAGCGCCAATGTGCCAACCGATATCTGCTTCAGTTTCACCGGCCTGATGCAGCGAGGGGGCCGCACCGGTCCACATCGGGATGGCTGGGGGATCGCCTTTTATGAGGGCAAGGGGCTGTGCTGTTTTCACGACCCGCAGCCGAGCGCCGACTCCCGCATCGCCAGGCTGGTTGCCGAATACTCGATCAAGAGCCGGGTGGTGATCAGCCATATCCGCCAGGCCAATGTCGGCCGGGTCTGCCTGGAAAACACCCATCCGTTCAGCCGCGAGCTGTGGGGGTACAGCTGGACCTTTGCCCATAACGGTCAGCTCGATCCAACCCTGTTTGACTGGCCGCTGACCTTCTACCACCCGGTGGGTACCACCGACAGTGAATATGCGTTTTGTTGGCTGCTGGATCAGATCCGCCGTCGCTACCCGCAACGCCCCGATCACCTTGGCGAGCTGGAAAGTTTCATCCACCGCTGCTGCGAAAGGCTGCGTGGGCTGGGCGTATTCAATATGCTGTTGAGCGAGTCCAGCCGCCTGTTCTGTTACTGCTCAACCAAACTGGCCTGGATCACCCGGCGCTCCCCTTTTGGCGAGGCGCGCCTGAAAGATTGCGAAATGCGCGTCGACTTTGGTGCCGAAACGAGCCCCGATGATGTGGTTACCGTCGTTGCCACCGAACCACTCACCGATAATGAGTCATGGCAGCGGCTGCGGCCGGGCCAGCTGGTCGTGTTCAAGGATGGCGAGGTGGTGCGCATCCTGCCGGAGGAGGCCACTTGATGGAGGCGCAGGCACCCGGGCCGCAGTTTGACAGCCTCTGCGAGATGCTGCGCTTGCTGGCCGATCGGTTTGGAGAGCGCCCGGCCGTTGGCCATCTGGGCGCCAGCATCAGTTTTGCCGAGCTCGATCGCCTGTCGCGCCAGTTTGCCGCCTGGGTGCAGCATGAAACCGATCTCGAGCCGGGCGACCGCATCGCGTTGCAACTGCCCAATCTGATGCAGTATCCGGTCGTTATGTTCGGCGCTCGCCGGGCGGGGCTGGTGGTGGTGAACACCAATCCACTCTACTGTTGCGACGAGCTGTGCCAGCATCTGCAGGACTCGGGCGCCCGCGCCCTGGTCGCCTTGGCGCCACTGCAGTCGCGTCTGCAGCGGCAGATTGCCACCACCGATGTCGACTATCTGATCACGACCGAACTGGGCGACCTGCACCCGCACCGCAAGCGGGTGGCGCTGAATCTGGCTGTCCGAATCAAACGGCGCGATACCCCCTGGCCGTTCCGCTCGGCACCACGGCTGCCTCCCATCCGGCACGTGCGCTTGCGGCAGCTGTTGCAACGGGGCAGCCAGCTGTTTTGGCAGCCTCCGCCAGAGGGGCTCGAGCAGCGGGAGTCGCTGGCGCTGCTTCAGTACACCGGCGGAACCACCGGTCCGGCCAAGGGCGCCATGTTGTGTGAAAAGGCCCTGCTGGCCAATCTGGCGCAGCTGCGAGCGCTGCTCGATGACTACTGCAAGCCGGGCCAGGAGAGGCTGCTGCAACCCCTGCCGCTGTACCATATTTACTCCTTTATGCTGACGCTGGCGATGTTGAGCATTGGCAGCAGTATCGAACTGATTCCCGACCCGCGCCGCATTCGAACCCTGATCGGCTGTTGGCGCCGCTTCGATCCCACGGTGGTGGCGGGCATCAACCCGCTGTTCATCTACCTCTGCCAGCAGCCGGCCTTTCAGCAGCTGGATTTTACCCACCTGAAATTGACCATCTCCGGGGGGATGGCACTGACCCGCGTCGTGGCGCAGCGCTGGCAGCAGGTGACCGGCCACCCCATCTGTGAGGGCTATGGTTTGACCGAGTGCTCCCCGGTGGTCAGTGTGAACCGGCCCGATGATATCCATCCCGGCAGCGTGGGGCGCCCGCTGCCGGGAACCGAAGTGCGGATCGTGGATGAGCAGCACCGCTGCCTGCCGGAGGGAGAGATCGGCTCGATCCTGGTGCGGGGGCCGCAGTTGATGCAGGGGTATTGGCGCCAGCAGGAGGAGACGCAACAAGCCCTGCGGGATGGCTGGCTCGATACCGGCGATATCGGTCTGATCGACCCCCAGGGCTATCTGCGCATCATCGACCGACGCAAGGAGGTGATCAACGTCTCCGGCTTCAAGGTGTACCCCAGTGAGCTGGAAAATATCATCGCCGGTCATCCCGATATTTTGGAGTGTGCCGTCATCGGCCTGCCAGACAGCCTCGGTGGTGAGCAGATCAAGCTGTTTGTGGTGCCGGCCAACCAGCAACTGACGGTCAAGGCGGTGCGCGAGTATTGTCGCGAACGGCTGACACCCTACAAGGTGCCGCGTTTGGTGGAGTTTTGCCACCAGCTGCCCCATACCCCCATCGGCAAGGTGGCGCGCCGGGTGCTGCGGGAACGGGAACTCAAGCGCCGTCATACCGTTTGAGGCGGATCTGCTCAAAGCAAAGAAAGGGAGGTGCGCAGGCACCGAGTGAAACTCACTGGGCGTGTCGAGGCCGCAGGCCATGTTGCTGCGCGGCGAGCCTCGTAGGGCGCAGGAGCCGGGAGAGAAAAGCCCACGGTGTCGCGCCGGTATCACCGGCAACACCGTGGGCTTGTTGCGTTAGACGCCACAACCGAAAGGGCGCACGCCAGCGGCGCTACGCGATCACGCCTCCACCCCGCGCCGTCCTGGCTCGGCTCGAAGAGGCCCTGTTACAACCAGGTTCCCCCCTGGCGCTCGGTGGGCTCATTAAAGTTACTGCAGTCGAACTCATGGATCCAGTCGAGGTGATGCAACACCTTCTCACGGGAGGCGAGGCGAGCGTCGCGACGATCCCGAGTTTCACCCGGTGGCAGGTGATACATATCGCCAGCGGTGACCGACGCATACACAACCTTACGCGCCCGGCCTCGACGGAGGCGCTCGTAACGCTCGAAGGTGTCTGCAATCGAATTGGAACCGGCATCGGCGATGCAATCTGCGAGCACCACCGCATCTTCGATCGACTGGTTGGCGCCCTGGCCGTGGTGCGGGACAAGCGCATGGGCCGCATCACCCAGTAGCGTCACTCGGCCCTTGCTCCAGCGGCCGAGCATCATCCGGTAGACCATGCCCCAGCGCTCATTGACGGTGTTGAGCGTGTTGGAGCCGATCATCTCCAGCAGAGCTGGGTGCCAGTTCTTGAACATCCGCAGCTGCTCGCCATCCTCCGCATGTACGATCCCTTTATCGAATGACCAGGTGGAGGGGTAGCGCTCAACGAGGAAGAAGTTGACGTCCCCTTTTCTGTCGCCGCCAATCGGATAATGCACGCAGTGGCCGGAATCCCCCATCCAGATCTGGATGGCATCGGGGTCGGGCATACTGGGCATCGCTTCGATCGGGACGATACCGCGGAACGCGCTATAGCCGGCGTACACATAATCGGCGTAGCCAAGCATCTGGTTGCGAACGGCGGAGCGTGTGCCATCGGCGCCGATGACAATATCGGCCTCTGCTTTACTGCCATCTTTGAAGTGGAGCACGACCTGCTCACCGGAGTCGTCGAAACGCTCCAGCCGTTTATTCAAGTGGATGCGATCCATCCCCACCTCGGTGGATAGGATCCGTTGCAGCTCGGCACGGTGGATACCAAGGTAGGGGGCACCAAAGAGATCCACATAGGTCTGGCCGACAGGGTGGTTGCCGATGACTCGACCGGTCTCCCCTTCACGGTAGATGAGCGAAGTGATCTTGAATGCTGCCTCATCCAACGCATCACCCATGTTCCACTTGCCGTAGTAGAACCGGGTAGCGTTGGCGGATAGAGCCACCGCAGCCCCCACCTCGCGCAACTCTTCCGCCTGTTCGTAAATGTCCACCTCGATGCCGTGGTGGCGCATAGCGATCGCAAAAGTCAGGCCGCCGATGCCGGCACCAACCACGGCGATACGGCGTACATCATTCATTCCTTTTTCGTTCATATTTTGAGGCATAGCAATCGTCTCTTTTTTTTATTGAAGGGGTGCAACTAGCATCATGCCAGGGGCAGCCGCGCACCGAGCTGGCCATAGATGTAACCGCTATGCCACGGCTGGAGCGTGGGGCTTGACCTCACTCCCCTAGCTGAAGAATCGCTGTCAAGTTAGAGAATGTAACTGCATAGGTAAACATTACATCCTGTATAAACACTATCAATTTTATTAATATCACCATCGGTCGTAGCGAGTCTCGGGCCTGAGCCGCTCTGTGCGAACAAGGGTGCCGTACGGCATGTGGCCGTTGCGATTCGATATCACGCGCACGTCCTATCGTGTGACAAACCGAGGAGAAAAAGTAGATGAAACACCACAATAACAACAAGAGATCAACTAGTAGCGGTTCGCTGTTGAAAAAAGCGGCGCCGTGCTTGCTGGCGCTGTGTGGCCAA
>Ga0114984_1000110_pt1 | contig 31754 bp, 31 predicted proteins | sample Shrwel1BS1Day1_FD_96987 | JGI IMG/M metagenome (GOLD analysis project Ga0114984, IMG submission 96987) | Subsurface microbial communities from deep shales in Ohio, USA - Utica-3 well 1 S-1-Day1 | ecosystem: Environmental > Aquatic > Deep subsurface > Shale gas/oil reservoir > Produced water/Flow...
CAGTATCTCCTGCTGGCGCGTATTGAAGGTGTCGTTGGACATGCCCACCACCACCCGGCCCAGGTAGCCGTCGCCGAGTGCCTTGCCCAAGGGTGGCAGGGCCTGCGTACGGGCAGGCTGGCCCTGCAGGCGAATCGGTGCCTGGAACACCTCGACCTGTGGCGTGCTATGGCCTTGTTCCTTGGGCCGTTCGACGTACACCAGGATGTTGTCGTCGCGGTCACGCACTTCAGCGAAACGCACGTCGGGGGTGCCGAGGGTGGCACGCAGCAGGCTTTCCAGCGTGTCGAGGTTGTCGTTGAGCACGCCGTACTCGGTGGCTGGCGCCAACTGGTTGGCGATCAACTGGCCGATATGACCCTGCTCCAGGCGCAGGTCCTGCAGGCGGGTGAAGGTGAGAAAACCGGTCAGCAGCAGGGTCAGCAGCAGGGCCGGGCCGACACTGATCAGCTGAGTGCGGGTGTGAATGTTCCAGCCGCGACGCTGGTTCATGGCTCTACCATCCCTGGAAAGCGGCGCTGCTGCCTGACGAGAGGCGCAGGGTGGGGGCAAGGGGCTGCCTGTGGGCACGAATCGTCCTTGGCAATTAACGTCGATCCGGCATGTTAACCGACCCGTCGCGCTTTGCCAGTGCCAGGCGTGCGCACTCTGCGGTAATTCTCGTTTGCCCCGCGCTCGACCACTGAACTTTTGCCCTGGCCGGGCACTCTCGGCTCCGTATAATGACCGCAGACCGCCATCACGCATGGCCTTATCCGGAAGACCTATGACACAGCTTCAACCCATTGCCGTCCTCGGCGGCGGCAGCTTCGGCACCGCCCTGGCCAACCTGCTGGCGGAGAACGGCCAGCGCGTCCTGCAATGGATGCGCGATCCCGAACAGGCCGAGCAGATGCGCCAGAGCGGCGAGAATCCGCGTTATCTGAAGGGCGTCAAGCTGCATCCGGGCATCGAACCGACCAGCGACCTCGGCGCCGCACTGCAACAGGCCGAACTGGTACTGGTGGCGCTGCCTTCCAGCGCATTGCGCGATGCCCTGCAGCCCGTGGCCGGGCTCCTGGCGGGCAAGATGCTGGTGAGCACCACCAAGGGCATCGAAGCCAGGACCTTCAAGCTGATGAGCCAGATTCTCGAGGAAATCGCACCCGATGCGCGCATCGGTGTGCTGTCCGGGCCTAATCTGGCCAAGGAAGTGGCCGACCATGCGCTGACCGCCACGGTGATTGCCAGTGAGGACGAAGAACTGTGTTTGCGCGTGCAGCAGGCGCTGCACGGGCGAACCTTCCGCGTCTATGCCAGTGCCGACCGCTTCGGCGTCGAGCTCGGCGGTGCGCTGAAGAACGTCTACGCCATCATGTCCGGCATGGCAGCCGCGCTGGGCATGGGCGAGAACACCAAGAGCATGCTGATCACCCGTGCCCTGGCGGAAATGACCCGCTTCGCGGTCAAGCTCGGCGCCAACCCGATGACCTTCCTCGGCCTGGCCGGGGTCGGCGACCTGATCGTCACCTGTTCGTCACCCAAGAGCCGCAATTATCAGGTCGGTTACGCCCTGGGCCAGGGCCTCAGCCTGGATGAGGCGGTACAACGCCTGGGCGAGGTCGCCGAAGGGGTCAATACCCTGAAGGTGCTCAAGGCGCGCGCTGAGGAGCTGGAGGTCTACATGCCGCTGGTCGCCGGTCTGCATGCCGTGCTGTTCGAGGGGCGTACGCTGGCTCAGGTGATCGAGCTGCTGATGCGTGGCGAACCCAAGACCGACGTCGATTTCATCCCCACTGCCGGTTTCTGAGCCGGCAGCCAATCAAGGAGCGTGAGTCATGAGCGATGAAAAGCAGGAACTGGAGCGCGAGTCGATTCTGCTGCGCATTCTGTGGATGGTGATCTTCGTCATCGTCTGGCAACTGGCCGAGCTGTTGCTAGGTGCCGTGGTCTTGCTGCAGCTGGGCTATCGCCTGTTCTATGGCGCACCGAATGCCGGCCTGCTGGGCTTCGGCGACAGTCTCAGCCAGTACCTGGCGCAGATCGGCCGTTTCGGCACCTTCAACACCGATGAAAAACCCTGGCCGTTCGCCGACTGGCCGACGCCTCGCGCTCCGGAAGGCGAAACCGCCCACAGCATCCCGCCGGCGCCGCACCCGGTGCGTGACGAGGAGCCGAAGCTGTGAGGCTATGGCTGCTGCGCCACGGTCAGGCCGAGCCGCAGGCTGCGAGCGATGCCGCCCGCGAGCTGACCGCCCATGGTCGTCAGGAAGTGCAGCAGGCCGCCGCGCAGCTTGCCGGCCGGCCCCTGACCGCGATCGTCGCCAGCCCTTACGTGCGTGCCCAGCAGACGGCCGAGCTGGTGCGTGATGCGCTGGGCTTCGCCGGCAAGATAAGCACCGTGCCCTGGCTGACACCGGACAGCGACCCGCGCGAGGTGCTCAAGTACCTCGACGAGCGCGCTGGTGCCGAGGTGCTGCTTGTCAGCCATCAGCCGCTGATCGGTGCGCTGGGCGGGCTGCTGGTGCATGGTCATCGTCAGGAGCCGCTGCCCATGCGTACCGCCAGCCTGGCCGAGCTGGAAGGCGACATACCCGCCGCCGGGCTGATGGAGCTGCTGGCGCTGATCCATCCGCGTTGAGCGGCCGCAGGCTACAGGCTACAGGCTACTTGTCAGTATGAAGCCCTGGTGCAAGCGTCAAACCTTGCGCTCCTGCCTGCAGCTTGCAGCCTGTAGCCCGAACCAGAAACATTTCTTAACTTGCGCCTCTTTTGTCTGCGTGGAATAGTCGACCAAGCAAGTGCTTGGTTGATTCCTACAAAAACAACAAAGGAGGAAGCCCTGTGGCTGATGCAATCCGTTTGCCGCTCGAGCTGTTCTACGAACGTGAAGCAAGGCACCCGAACAAACGCTACATGGTGCAACCTCTGGGCGGTGGAAGGCTGCTGGAGCTGAGCTGGGACGACGTGGGGGAGCAGGCGCGCCGCGCCGCCAGCTGGCTGCGCAGCCGCGAATTGCCGCAGGGCAGCCGCATCGCCATCGTCTCGAAGAACTGCGCGCACTGGATCATCGCCGACCTGGCGATCTGGATGGCCGGTCACGTGTCGGTGCCGCTCTATCCCAACCTTACCGCCGACTCCATGCGTCAGGTGCTGGAGCACTCCGAGGCGGCGCTGGCCTTCATCGGCAAGCTCGACGACTGGCAGGCCATGGCGCCGGGGCTGCCCGAGGGGCTGCCGACCGTCAGCCTGCCCCTGCATCCGCAAGGCAGCTTCGACTACAGCTGGGATGACCTGCAGCGCTGCGCGCCGATTCAGGATGATCCCAAGCCGGCGGCCAACCAGTTGGCCACCATCATCTACACCTCCGGTACCACCGGTACGCCCAAGGGCGTGATGCACAATTTCTCCAATTTCGGTTTTGCCGCCAGCAACGCCATCAAGCTGTTCGGTGTGGGCGAGGATGACCGGCTCATTTCCTACCTGCCGCTGTGCCACGTGGCCGAGCGCATGTTCGTCGAGCTGGCCTCTATCTACGCCGGGCAGACGATCTACTTCGCCGAGAGCCTGGATACCTTCCTCGAAGACCTCAAGCGCGCGCGTCCGACGGTGATGTTCGGCGTGCCGCGGATCTGGACCAAGTTCCAGATGGGGGTGTACGGCAAGATGCCGGCGCACAAGCTCGACCGCCTGCTCAGGCTGCCGATCATCGGCCGCATCGTCGGCCGCAAGGTGCTCGCCGGCCTCGGGCTGGATGCCATTCGCTATGCGCTGTCCGGCGCCGCTCCGGTGCCCGAGGCGTTGCTTAACTGGTACCGCCGCCTGGGCATGGAGATCCAGGAGGTCTACGGCATGACCGAGAACTGCGGCTACTCCCACGTCTGCCGGCCCGGCAGGTTCAAGCAGGGCTGGATCGGCCAGAACAACCCCGGTGTCGAGGTGCGTATCGCCGAGGATGGCGAAGTCCAGGTACGCAGTGGCGCGACCATGCAGGGTTACTACAAGGACCCGGTCAAGACCGCCGAGGCGCTGACCGACGACGGCTTCCTGCGTACCGGCGACAAGGGCGAGCAGGATGCAGAGGGCAACTTGCGTCTGACCGGACGGATCAAGGAAATCTTCAAGACCAGCAAGGGCAAGTACGTGGCGCCGGCGCCGATCGAGAACCGCATCGGCGAGCATTCGCGTATCGAGCAGGTGTGCGTGGTGGGTGACGGCCTGCCGCAGCCGATCGCCCTGTGCGTGCTGTCTGAAGTGGGGCGCCAGGAGGCGGCCAACGACGGTCGTGCCGAGCTGGAGAACAGCCTCAAGGCGCTGGTGGCACAGGTCAATGACCGCCTCGATCAACATGAGCGCCTGCAGGGGCTGGTGCTGGTTCGGGAGGTCTGGGCGGTGGAGAACGGCTTCCTCACACCCACGCTGAAGATCAAGCGCGCCGTGATCGAAGGCACCTACGGCGAGCGTTTCGCCGAATGGCAGCAGCGCAGCGAAGTGGTGCTCTGGCACGATTGAGCAGCGCCGGGCCGGCGCTGCCGGCCCCGGTTTCCCTCCGCACAAGGAAAGGTCCAATGGCTCTCTGGCAACGCACCCCCGACATCGAGGCGCTCAACGCCACCCTCAAGGGCAGCATCGGCGAGGTGCTGGACATCCGTTTCGAATCATTCGATGACGAATCGCTCAGCGCCAGCATGGTGATCGACTCGCGCACTCATCAGCCCTATGGCCTGCTGCATGGCGGCGCCTCGGTGGTGCTGGCGGAAACGCTGGGCTCCACTGCCAGCTACCTGTGCATCGACAGCAGCCGTTTTTACTGCGTCGGGTTGGAGGTCAATGCCAACCATCTGCGCGGTCTGCGCAGCGGGCGTGTGCATGCGGTGGCGCGGCCGGTGCACCTGGGGCGTACCACGCACGTCTGGGATATTCGCCTGAGTGGCGATGACGGCAAGCCCAGCTGCATCTCGCGCCTGACCATGGCCATAGTGCCGCTGGGCGAGCAGCCGCCGAAGCTTTGAGAGCAAAGGCTGCTGCGCGTCGGCCATACTGCGTTGAAACCAGCCTAATAATGCTCATTTACAGCTTGTAAACTGCGCTTTTTCGCCTGGTTTCGCCTTGCCTCGCGCTAGCTCGCTAGCCTTTGACCAGGCTATAAGATCTGCAATTTCATCCAAGATTTGCCCGGTCCATGGCGCTACAGTACGCGCCATGGACCAGATCACTCACATCCAGAGCAGCCTGCCCGGCGTTCGCCTGATCGACGCGCAGTACAGCCGCTTCGCCTTTCCCCGGCACTTCCACCTGGAATACCACGTCGGCCTGCTGATCCAGGGGCAGCATCGCTACGTCTATGGCGGTGAGCGCCGGCATGTCGGAGCAGGGGACGTGCTGCTGATGGCCCCGGAGGGTATTCATGACGGCGCCTGCCTGGAGGGGCAGGGCTACCGCATCCGGGTGATGGCCTTCGATCCCTTCTGGCTGGACGAGGCCAGTCGTTCCCTGAGTGACGGGCGTCAGGGCGCACCGAGGCTGACCACCAGCAGTCTGCGCCATCCGCTGTTGTCGCAGCGCCTGCAGCGTTTTCATGCGGCGATGCTGGAAGGCTCGCCGCTGGCGCAGGAAGAGGCGCTATGGCAGGCGCTGGCCCAGTTGCTGGAGATGGGCTCGACCTTGCGCGTCAGCGAGCCGCATCGCGTCTTCGACCAGCGCACCTGGCAGCGCCTGCGCGACTGGCTGGAAAGTCGCCTGGACGATCCGCCCACGTTGGAGGAGATCGCTGCGTTCTGCGCTATGAGCCCTTGGCAGGCGCTGCGGCGTTTTCGCCAGCACACCGGCTTGCCGCCGCATCGATGGCTCACCCAGCTGCGCCTGCAGCGGGCGTTGCCGCTGGTGCTGGCAGGCGAGCCGCTGAGCGAGATCGCTTTGCGCCTGGGGTTCTATGACCAGGCGCATTTCTCGCGGCTGTTCCGCCGCACCTACGGCCTGCCGCCGGCGCGACTGCGCCAGGGCTGATTCAGCCGCACCTTCCATCCTTCAATTTCCTGGAGATCGTCATGCAGGAGACGTCCGTCTTGCTGTCGCTGGCTGCCGTGTTCGCGGTGGCCCTTGTGAGTCCCGGCCCCGATGTGGCGCTGGTAGTGCGTACTTCCCTGCATCAGGGCCAGCGTGCGGGTCTGCTCAGCGCATTGGGCCTGGCCTGCGGCATTCTCCTGCACGGCACCCTGGTGCTCAGCGGCGTGGCCTTGCTGCTCAGCCGTACCCAGTGGCTGTTCGATCTGGTGCAGGTCGGCGGTGCGCTCTATCTGGGCTGGCTGGGTATCGGCGCGGTGCGGGGCTGGTGGCGCGGTAGTGCCGGCCCCGGGCGTCTGGATGGCGAGTTGACGCCTTCGCTGTTCGGCCCCTGGCTGCGCGGCGTAATGACCAATCTGGGCAACCCCAAGGCGCTGGTGTTCTTCCTCGCCCTGCTCAGCAGCCTGGTACCGGCCGACATGTCGCTGCCCGGCAAGGTCGCCTGTGCGGCGCTGTTGTTCGGCCTCAGTCTGTTCTGGTTCGGCCTGCTTGGCATCACCCTGAGCCGCCCGCTGATGCGTCAGCGCCTGCTGCAGGTGGCGCCGACCATCGACTTCGTCTGCGGCCTGGTGTTTCTGCTGGTCGCCGTGAGCATCGTCGGCCGGCTTGTGTCATAGGCCTGACCATTGCGCCGCCATCAATGGCCATTACGGTCATTGCCGCCTGCCGACGGCTGCCGGAGAATCGCGGGATGTTCGCCTTTTCGAGTTCGATGCATGCCGCAGCCGATCTTCTTCGCCCATGCCAACGGCTTTCCTTCGGCCACCTACGGCAAGCTGTTCGCGGCGCTGGCGCCGGATTTCCAGGTGCAGCACCTGGAGCAGCATGGCCATGACCCGCGTTTTCCGGTCAATGACAACTGGTCGAACCTGGTCGATGAGCTGATCCACCACCTGGAAGGCGGCGCCGAGCCGGTCTGGGGTGTCGGCCATTCCCTCGGCGGCGTGCTGCACTACCACGCGGCCTTGCTCCGCCCCGAGCTGTACCGCGGCGTGGTGATGCTCGACTCGCCGGTGTTGACCCTGGCCGACCGCATGGTGATCCGCGCCGCCAAGCGCTTCGGCTTCATCGATCGCATCACGCCGGCCGGGCGTACCCTGGGCCGGCGCGAGGCGTTCAACGATCTGGCCGAGGCGCGCGATTACTTCGCCGGCAAGAGCCTGTTCCGCCGTTTCGATCCCGAATGCCTGGATGCTTATGTCAGTCATGGCCTGCAGATGGCCGAGCAGGGGCTGCGACTGAAATTCGATCCGGCCACCGAAATCAGCATCTATCGCAGCGTGCCGCATACCGCGCCGGGGCGGCCGCAGCAGCTGGCGGTGCCGCTGGCCATGGTGCGCGGCCGCCACAGTCGCGTGGTGCTGCCGCATCACGCCCGCCTGCTTCGTCGCATGCCGCGCGCCGAATATCACCACCTGCCGGGCGGCCACATGTTTCCGCTGGAGCGCCCCCAGGCCACCGCCGAGCTGCTGCGTCAGCTGTTCACCCGTTGGGCCTCCAGCCAGGAGAAAAGCGCATGAGCACGGGGTTCGAGGAAGTCCGCCTGAGTCTGCCGCATATCGAGCTGGCGGCCCATCTGTACGGGCCGGAGGACGGTTTTCCGGTACTCGCCCTGCATGGCTGGCTGGACAATGCGGCCAGCTTCGCGCGCCTGGCGCCCAAGCTGCAGGGGCTGCGCATCGTCGCCCTGGACTTTGCCGGCCATGGCCACTCCGATCATCGTGCCGCCGGCGCCGGTTATGCGTTGTGGGACTACGCCTTCGATGTGCTGCAGGTCGCCGAGCAGTTTGGCTGGCAGCGATTTTCCATCCTGGGGCATTCCATGGGCGCGATCACCGCGGTGCTGTTGGCCGGCGCGATGCCCGAGCGGATCGCCCGCCTGGCGCTGATCGACGGCCTGGTGCCCTATACCGGCGAAGCCGAGCAGGCACCGGCCAAGCTCGGCGAGGCGCTGCGGGCCAGGCAGGCGCTGAGCGACAAGCGCAAGCCGGTGTATGCCGAGATGGCGCGCGCGGTCGAGGCGCGCATGAAGGGCGTCGGCGCGGTCAGCCGCGAAGCGGCCGAACTGCTGGCCCAGCGTGGACTGATGCCCGTGCCCGGCGGCTACACCTGGCGTACCGACAGCCGCCTGACGCTGCCTTCTCCCCTGCGCCTGAGCTGGGCGCATGCCCAGGCCTTCGTGCGCGCGCTGCAATGCCCGGTCAGCCTGGTGCTGGCAGAGCAGGGCATGATGGGCGCGCAACCGGCCGTACGGGCGCTGTTGCAGGACCTGCCCTTCGAGGTGCACCGCCTGCCGGGCGGGCACCACCTGCACCTGGACGACGAAACCGGTGCGCAGCTCGTAGCGGATTGTTTCAATCCATTCCTGCGCTCGCCTTGACTTGCCAGCGGCCGTGGGGAAAGGTGTGGCGGTCTGCCATGGAGGATCGCATGATCGACCCGTTCAACGTCGTCACCCACCGCTTCGCAAGCCCGCCCGCCATTTCCCCGCAACAGGGCATGTTTCGATGATGGGGCGCATCAAGCTGTTTGGCGCAGCGCTGGCCACCCTCTGCAGCGGCGCCGTGCTGGCGGCCGATCTTCCTGGCAGCCGCGATCTCGAGGTTCTGCCACGTTTTCCTGCCAGCCAGATCGTTGCGTTCAAGGAAGCGCCCGACGTCGAGCGCATCTATCCGCAGGGCTCGATCCGCCGCATCAGCGGGCGCCTGCGTTACGAGCGGGAGATTCTCGTGCAGGGCCAGCACAGCGCGGTGACCTACGAGCTGCCGCGCACCCACAGCGCCGACCAGGTATTCAACGCTTCGCGCGAGGCGCTGCTGGAGCAGGGCGCCGAGCTGCTGTACTGGTGCCAGGGACGTGAGTGTGGTGCCAGCAACCTGTGGGCCAACGCGGTGTTCGGCAATGCCACGCTGTACGGCTCGGACGATCAGCAGGCCTACGCGCTGCTGCGCCTGGCCGAGCCGAATCACGAGAGCCTGCTGGCCCTGTACAGCATCACCCGCGGCAACCGCCGCGCCTATCTGCACGCCGAGCAACTGGATGCCGGCACGCCGCTGGGTGAACTTCTGCCAACGCCTGCGACCCTGCTGCGGCAACTGCGTACCGATGGCCAGCTGAGGCTGCCTGGCGAGGCCAAGGCCGATAGCGCCTGGGTGGAAGTGCTGGCGCGCAGCCTGAACCTCGACAGCACCCTGCGCGTCAGCCTGGCCGGCAGCCAGGCGCAGGACTGGCGTGGGGCGCTGATCGAGCAGCGCGTGCGCGAAGCGCGTCTGGAACTGGCGGAAGGCTCGGACGAAGCGCTGACGGTGCGTCTGTTGCGCTAAGCTGTGAAACGAAGCGGTTATTCAGAGCGCCCATCATGGGCGCTTTGTCGTTCTGGCGAAGGGAGTTTCGATTCATGGCCACTAATGATCGTCTGCTGGTGCAGATTCTTCTGCTCGGTCTGCTCGCGGCCAGCCTCTGGGTGCTGGCACCGTTCTGGTCGGCGCTGTTCTGGGCTGCGGTGCTGGCTTTCGCCAGCTGGCCGCTGATGCGTCTGCTGACCCAGTTGCTCAATGGCCGGCTGTCACTGGCGGCGGGCATTCTCACCTGCGGCTGGATAATCCTGGTGGCCGCCCCACTGATCTGGCTGGGCTTCAACCTGGCCGACCACATCAAGGACGCCAACGCGCTGATCAAGGACCTGCAGGTCGAAGGCTTGCCGCCACCGCCGGCCTGGCTGGCCGGCTTGCCACTGGTGGGCGAGCGCCTGGCGGCGCTGTGGCTGACCATCGACCAGCAGGGCGCAGCCTTCTTCGCCTCCCTCAGGCCCTATCTCGGCCAGGTCGGCAACTGGCTGCTGGCGCGCAGCGCGCAGCTCGGGGGCGGCATGCTGGAGCTGGCCCTGAGCCTGGTACTGGTGTTCTTCTTCTACCGTGACGGCCCGCGTCTGGCGGTGTTCGTCCACGGCCTGCTGGAGCGCCTGATCGGTGAGCGCGCCGACCACTATCTGGAACTGGTGGCCGGCACCGTACAGCGGGTGGTCAATGGGGTGATCGGCACCGCCGCTGCCCAGGGCCTGCTGGCGCTGATCGGCTTCTGGATCGCCGGGGTGCCGGGGGCGATAGTGCTGGGCATCCTCACCTTCGTCCTCAGCCTGGTGCCGATGGGCCCGCCGCTGGTGTGGATTCCCGCCACCGCCTGGCTGGTGTGGCAGGGCGACTACGGCTTCGCCCTGTTCCTCGGGGCCTGGGGCATGTTCGTCATCAGTGGTGTGGACAACATCCTCAAGCCTTACCTGATCAGTCGCGGCGGCAACCTGCCGCTGGTGGTGGTACTGCTGGGCGTGTTCGGCGGCCTGCTGGCGTTCGGTTTCATGGGCCTGTTCCTTGGCCCGACACTCCTGGCGGTGGCCTACAGCCTGCTCAGCGACTGGGTGGCGGACAAGGCGCCGCCGGCCGAGCAGGTGGTGGACAAGCCCTTGCCGGGCGAGCAGGCGCGCGGCTGAGGCTGCTCAGCCGCGTTCGCTTTCGTACTTGTCCAGGGTGTCGCGGGCGATCTGCCGGCCCAGCATGATCAGCTCCGGCGCCTTGTAGAACTCGAAGAAGCGGCAGGCGCGCTTGGGTACGTTGATCAGCACGTCCGGCGGGTAACCGGCGATCTTGTACTGGGCCAGCGAGGTCTGCATCACCTCGAAGCTCTGGTTGACCAGTTCCAGCAGTGACGCCGGCCCGCTGAGCTCGGCAACACGCGAGCCGCTGGCAGACTTCGGCGCTGCCTCGTCGCCGGCCTTGCGGCTGGGCGCCGCTGCCGGGCTGAGTTCATCGGCGACGCGCTGCGCGTCGGCCAGCAGCAGCGTTTCGTCCTCGCTCTTGCGGCGAAAGCTTGGCAGGCGCGAGCCGAGCGACGTCATCAGCTGGTCGATGCGGCCCTTGAGCGCGGCAGGGCGCTCGATGACCGGCAGTTGGTAGTGATTCTGGTTGGTGGCGTTGAGGTTGACCGCGATGATCAGGTCGCAGTGGCTGGACACCACCGGTACGATCGGCAGCGGGTTGAGCAGGCCGCCGTCGACCAGCATGCGCTTGCCCTGAACGACCGGGGTGAACAGGCTGGGAATCGCCGCCGAGGCGCGCATCGCCTGGTGCAGGCAGCCTTCCTGAAACCAGATCTCCTGCTGGTTGGTCAGATCGGTGGCAACGGCGGTGAAGGGGATGCTGAGGTTCTCGATATCCACTTCACCGACGATCTCCTGAATCCGCCCGAACACCCGCTCTCCGCGGATGGCGCCGAGGCGGAAGCTGACGTCGAGCAGCCGCAGCACGTCCAGGTAATCCAGACTTTCTATCCATTCCCGGTATTCACGCAGCTTGCCGGCGGCGAAGATGCCGCCAACCACCGCACCCATGGAGCAGCCGGCGATACAGCCGATTTCATAACCGCGCGCCTGCAGCTCCTCGATCACGCCGATATGGGCGTAGCCGCGCGCGCCCCCCGAGCCCAGCACCAGCGCCACTCTCTTGCTCATAGGAAAATCCCCCCCGATGCATCGACCTTACTCGCGCAAAGGCGCTGCGCCAAGGCGGTCTTTGCTAGAATCCGCCGCCAGTGGTCGATGCAAGAGAGAGACATGAGCGAGCCAATCCGTTTGACCCAGTACAGCCATGGCGCCGGTTGCGGCTGCAAGATTTCCCCCAAGGTGCTGGAAGTGATCCTCGCCGGCAGCGGCGCGCAGAACCTCGATCCGCGGCTGTGGGTGGGCAACGCCTCGCGCGACGACGCGGCGGTCTATGCCATCGACGAGGAACGCGGGGTGGTTTCCACCACCGACTTCTTCATGCCCATCGTCGATGATCCCTACGATTTCGGGCGTATCGCCGCCACCAATGCCATCAGCGACATCTACGCCATGGGCGGCGACCCGCTGATGGCCATCGCCATCCTCGGCTGGCCGGTCAACGTACTGGCGCCGGAAGTGGCCCGCGAGGTGATTCGCGGCGGCCGTGCGGTATGCGACGAGGCCGGCATCCCGCTGGCCGGCGGCCATTCCATCGACGCGCCCGAGCCGATCTTCGGCCTGGCGGTCACCGGCCTGGTGAGCAAGGCCAACATGAAACGCAACGACACCGCCACGGCCGGCTGCAAGCTCTACCTGACCAAGCCGCTGGGCATCGGCATCCTCACCACCGCGGAGAAGAAGGCCAAGCTGCGCGGCGAGGACGTCGGCCTGGCGCGTGACTGGATGTGCACCCTGAACAAACCCGGCAGCCGCTTCGGCAAGCTGGCCGGCGTGCGGGCGATGACCGACGTGACCGGTTTCGGCCTGCTCGGCCACCTGGTGGAGATGGCCGATGGCAGCGGCCTCAGCGCGCGCGTGGAGTTCGCTCGCGTGCCGTGTCTGGACAGCGTCGAGCATTACCTGGAGCAGGGCTGCGTACCCGGCGGTACCTTGCGCAACTTCGACAGCTATGGCGAGAAGATCGCGCCGCTGCCTGAGCTGGCCAAGTTGCTGCTGTGCGACCCGCAGACCAGCGGCGGCCTGCTGATAGCGGTGGCGCCGGAAGGCGAGGCCGAGTTCCTCGCCGTGGCTGCCGAGCTGGGGCTGAACCTGGCGCCCATCGGCGCAATGGTCGAGCGACAGCGCTACGCGGTCGAGGTGCTCTGATGCGCAACGACTGCACCGATTACCGCGATCTTTTCCTCAACGACCGGGCGATGATGGATACCCGGGCACCGGTGGAATTTCTCAAGGGCGCCTTCCCCGGCGTGACCAACCTGCCGCTGATGACCGACATCGAGCGGCAGAAGATCGGCACCTGCTACAAGCAGCACGGCCAGCAGGCGGCCATCGAACTCGGGCATCAATTGGTCAGCGGCCGCACCAAGGCCGAACGCATCGAGGCCTGGGCGACCTTTGCCAGGGCCAATCCCGATGGCTACCTGTACTGCTTCCGCGGTGGCCTGCGCTCGCAGATCGTCCAGCAATGGCTGAAAAGCGAGGCCGGTATCGATTACCCGCGGGTGGTCGGTGGCTACAAGGCCATGCGCACCTTCCTTCTGGAAACCACCGAGCAGGCAGTGGCCGAGTGCGATTTCGTCCTGGTCGGCGGCATGACCGGCACCGGCAAGACCGAGGTGCTCGCGCAGTTGGGCAACGCCGTGGACCTGGAGGCGCATGCCAATCATCGCGGCTCCAGTTTCGGCAAGCGTGCCAGTGCCCAGCCCGCGCAGATCGACTTCGAGAACGTTCTGGCCATCGACCTGCTCAAGCGCCGCGCCGCCGGGCAGCAGCAGTTCGTGCTGGAAGACGAGGCGCGTCTGATCGGTCGTTGCTCCTTGCCGCTGCCGCTCTATCAGGGCATGCAGCACTATCCACTGGTGTGGCTGGAAGACAGTCTGGCCGATCGCGTCGAGCGTATCCTACAGGCTTACGTGGTCGAGCTGTGCGCCGAGTTCGTCGCGGTACAGGGCGCGGAGGCCGGGTTTGCCGCCTTTGCCGCACGCCTGCGCGAGAGCCTGGCCAACATCACCCGGCGTCTTGGTGGCGAGCGTTACCAGCGGCTGGCGGCGATCATGGACCAGGCGCTGGCGGAGCAGGCGCGCGATGGCCAGGTCGATACCCATCGCGGCTGGATCGAAGCCTTGCTGGTGGAGTACTACGATCCCATGTACGTGTTCCAGCGCGAGAGCAAGGCCGCACGCATCGAGTTCGCCGGCGAGCAGCAGGCGGTGGTGGAGTACCTGCGCCAGCGAAGCGGGCACTTTCCCGAGGCGCCGACGTCCTAAGCTTCAATCCGTAGTCATATCCGTCCGAGGAGTGTGGTCGATGAAACACTGGATCTGTTTGCCGCTGCTGGCGCTGACGCTTACCGGCTGCGCCGGCAAGACCGTTTACCGCGAAACCTGCGCCAATCAGCTGGATGCCGCCTGGAAAGAGCTGAGCATCGCCGAGGCCGAAGGCTTCGCCGGTACCGTGAGCTATTCCAAGGCGCTGTCGCTTTTGACCGCTGCCAAGACCCAGCAGCAGTTCGAAGCCTACGAAGGCTGCACCAGCAAGGCCGAGCGTGCGCGCTTCTATATCCGCGAATCGCGAGCGGGGCGCTGATGCAGCTCGATTTCGCCGAGCTGAGCCCGCTCGAGGCCTATCGCTGGCTGGCTTCCAGCGTCACGCCGCGGCCGATCGCCTGGGTTTCGACGCGTTCGGCCGACGGCGTGGCCAATCTGGCGCCGTTCAGCTTCTTCCAGGTGATCAGCGACAACCCGCCGACCCTGCTGGTCAACGTCAATACCCGTGACGATGGCAGTCTCAAGGACAGCCTGCGCAATGCCCAGGCCAACGGTGAACTGGCGATTCAGCTGGTCAGCTTCGCCCAGGCCGAGGCGATGAATGCCAGTGCGGCCATATTGCCGCACGAGGTCAGCGAGTTCGCCCACTGTGCCATCGCCAGCCTGCCCTGCGAGCGTATCGACGTGCCGCGGGTCGCTGGCGCTGCGGTGACCTTCGAGTGTCGGGTGGCGCAGATCCAGCCCTATCCGGCGCAGCGGCCCAGCTGCCATCTGATCTTCGCCGAGGTGCTGCTGGCGCACGTCGACGATGCAGTGCTGAACGAGCAGGGGCGTCTCGACCCGCTCAAGCTCGATCTGGTCGGACGCCTGGGCGGCAGCGCCTACTGCCGCACGCGAGACCTGTTCCAGATGCAGCGCCCCTGAACCCGTTCTGAAAACGACCTCCAGTTAGCTTTCCCGGCCATCTCGCTGCCTGCTGGCTTGTCGCCAGCAGCATCGCGCTCCTATGTTCCAAAATTCGGAGCTGGCTGCGGTAGGCAGGGGGTTGTCATGGGTGGCTCGTTGGGCAAGCGCTTGGCCAGTCTGAGTACGGCCGGCAAGTTGATGCTGGGTTTTGCGCTGGTGCTGATTCTGACTGCCCTGGTGGCCGCGACCGGTCTGCTGGCGCTGCGTGAGGTCAGTGCCGGCGCCGAGCTGCAGCAGCGCATGAACGCCTTGGGCGAACAGGTGCTGCGCATGCGCCAGAGCGAGCAGGCGTTCGCCCTGAGCGGCGACAGTCAGCAGGCCGAGCGCCTGGCTCAGCAGGCCGAGGCCATCCTGCAGGCCGGGCAGGCACTGCAAGCCGAACTGGACAGCGATACCGCCGCGATCATGGCGCAGGTCGAACCGGCCTTGGCCGACTACCGCAGCGCCTTTGCCCGTTACGTCGAGCTCACCGACAACATGCAGCTGTCGCTGCAGGCCGCCGACTGGCTGGTGGTCAGCGCCGCCAACAGCCTGGATCTGCTGCAGGAAGGGTTGTCCGAGGATGGCGTCGACCTGCTCAAGAGCACCCAGGGCGAGCAGGGCGGCGATTCGGTGCTGCACGCCGGCAGGGTCGGCAAGATCCACCAGCTGCTGCTGCAGGCGCTGGACCAGGCGCGCCAGCGTCTGGAGGCCAGCCGGCGCAGCGATACCCAGCAGCAGAGCGAAATCGCCCAGGCCGGCGAGGCACAGGCTCTGGCTGCGGAACTGCGCGATGCGCTGGATGACCCCGGTTATGCCGCGGTGCTCGGCGAGGTGGTGGTCAATGTCGACTCCTTCAACGAGCGCCTCAAGGAATACGCCGCCCAGTTGCAGCAGCAGAAACAGGTTTACGGGCAACTGGTCGCTCAGGTCGAGCAACTGCTGCAACGCGTCGAGCTGGCCCTGGAAACCCAGCGCCAGACCATGCATGCCCAGCGCCAGGCCAGCAGTGGCCTGATCATCGCGGCAGCGGCACTGGCCCTGCTGTTCGGTCTGGGTGCGGCGATCATCATCAGCCTGGCCATCGTGCGTCCGCTCAAGCGGGTGATCGGCCTGGCCGAGTCCATCGCCGCTGGCGATCTCAGTGTGCGTATCGAGCAGGATCGGCGTGACGAGATCGGCCAACTGCTCGCCGCCATGCAGCGCATGGCCGGCAACCTGCGGGAAATGGTCGGCCGCCTGCAGGGCGGGGTGGCGCAGATTTCCAGTTCGGCGCAGACGCTTTCGGCAACCGCCGAGCAGACCCGCCAGGGCGTCAATGGCCAGAAGCTGGAAACCGACCAGGTCGCCACTGCGATGAGCGAGATGACCGCCACCGTGCACGAGGTGGCGCGCAACGCCGAAGCCGCAGCCGCTTCCACCGAGCAGGCCGACCAGCGCGTGGGCGCCGGCAGCCAGGTGGTGCGGCAGACCCTGCAACGCATCGAACAGTTGGCCGCTGCGATGGAGGCCACCACGCAGAGCATCCAGCGCCTGAGCCAGGATACCCAGCGCATCGATGCGGTGCTCGATGTGATCAAGAGCGTCGCCGAGCAGACCAACCTGCTGGCGCTCAATGCCGCCATCGAGGCGGCGCGCGCCGGTGAACAGGGGCGCGGGTTCGCCGTGGTCGCCGACGAGGTGCGTGCCCTGGCCAAACGTACCCAGCAATCGACGGCGGAAATCGAGTCGCTGATCGAGGCCCTGCGCGAGGGCAGCCGCCGCGCCGTGAGCGACATGGAGCAGAGCGCCAGCCTGGTGAGCCTGACCGTTGGCGATGCCAACCAGACCGAGGGCGCGCTGGCGGCGATTGCCGAGGCGGTGAGCCTGATCTCGGTGATGAACCAGCAGATCGCCGCGGCGGCCGAGCAGCAGAGTGCCGTGGCCGAGGAAATCAACCGTAGTGTCACCTCGATCCGCGATATCGCCGATCAGTCGGCCACGGCCATGGACGAGACGGCCGCTTCGAGCATCCAGCTGGCCGAGCTGGGGCGCGAGCTGCAGGGCATGGCCGGACAATTTCGCCTGGCATAGCGGCTGGCCTCACAGATTCGTGAGTAAAGTTTGCGCCGCGCTATGCCGCGTGCCGGCGCCCCAGTAGCATCGACGTTCTGCATAAGGAGCGAACGATGCGAAGCAAACTCGATACCTGTCTCGACTCGGTCAATCAGGTGTTGCTGGGCAAAGAGGCGCAGGTGCGCCTGGCGCTGACCTGCCTGCTGGCGCGCGGGCACCTGCTGATCGAAGACCTGCCGGGCATGGGCAAGACCACCTTGAGCCATGCCCTGGCGCGCGTGCTGGGGCTGAGTTTCCAGCGTATCCAGTTCACCTCCGACCTGCTGCCGGGCGACATTCTCGGCACTTCGGTATTCGACAAGGACAGCGGCCAGTTCGTCTTTCACCCCGGGCCGATCTTCGCCGAGCTGGTGCTGGCCGACGAGATCAACCGCGCCACGCCGAAGAGCCAGAGTGCGCTGCTCGAGGCCATGGAGGAGGGCCAGGTGACCATCGAGGGCGCGACCCGGCCGCTGCCCGAGCCGTTCTTCGTCATCGCCACGCAGAACCCGGTCAGCAGCGGCGGCACCTTCGCCCTGCCCGAGTCCCAGCTCGACCGCTTTCTCATGCGCCTGTCGCTGGGGTATCCGGCGCAAGCCGCCGAGCGCGCCTTGCTGCTGGGCGACGCCCGGCGCGACCTGCTGCCGCGCATCGAGCCGATTCTCGACCATGCCGAACTGGCCCGCCTGCAGGCGCAAGTACCCAAGGTGCGCGCCAGCGATGCGCTGGTCGACTACGTGCTGCGCCTGGTCGAGGCGACGCGCAGCCAGCCGCAGTTCGCCTGGGGCCTGTCGCCGCGCGCCAGCCTGGCGCTGCTGGCCGCGGCAAGGGCCTGGGCATTGCTGGCCGAGCGCGATTATGTGATTCCCGAGGATGTGCAGGCGGTGCTGCCGTCGGTCGTCGGCCATCGCTTGCGCGAGCGCGCAGATCCCACCGGCCATGGCGGCGGCAGCCTGGTGCAATGGCTGCTGCGCGAAGTACCGGCACTCTGATGCGCGCTGCGCTGAAACCGCTCTGGCGGCGCTGGCTGGCCAGGCGCATTCCGCCTGCGGCGAGCGTGCGTCTGAACCAGCGGCGCATCTTCATTCTGCCCAGCCGGGTGGGCGGCGCGTTTGCCGTGGCGCTGCTGCTGATGCTGCTGGTGGGCATCAACTACCAGAACAGCCTGGCCTATGGCCTGACCTTTCTGCTGGCGTCGGTATTCGTCGTCACCATCCTGCACACCTATCGCAACCTGGCCGGCCTGGTACTCAAGGCGGGTGGCGGTGGGGCGGTATTCGTCGGCGAGCAGGCGCGCTTTCGCGTGCGCCTGGAAAGCCGCGAGCGCGAGCACCAGGCCATCGCGCTGGGCTGGCCGCCGGCCGAACTGGTGCTGCGCGACGTGCCGCGCGACGGCCAGACCGAGGTTGATTTGAGCCTGCCGGCCACGCGGCGCGGCTGGCTGCGGCCGGAGCGCCTGCGGGTGGAAAGCCGTTTCCCCCTGGGCTTGCTGGTAGCCTGGAGCTGGGTCGACCTGGACCAGGCGGTGCTGGTCTACCCGCGGCCGCTGGAAGGCGATCTGCCGCTGTCGGCGGGCCTGGGTGACGAGGAGCAGGACGAGGGCATGCGTGCTCGCGGCCAGGGCGCCGACGATTTTCAGGGCCTGCGCGAGTACCAGCCGGGTGACTCGAAGCGGCGCCTGGACTGGAAGGCCTATTCGCGCGGCCAGGGCCTGCTGGTCAAGGACTTCGCCATGCTCAGCGGACGTGATCTGTGGCTGGACTTCGACAGCCTGGGCGGCGACAGCGAAATGCGTCTTTCGCTGCTGTGTCACTGGGTGTTGCAGTTTTCCGAACGGCAGCAGGCATTCGGTCTGCAACTGCCGGGACAGGTGATCGCCCCGGATTATGGCGAAGGCCATCGCGATGCCTGCCTGCGCGCCCTGGCATTGTTCGGAGCGCACTCATGAGCAGTCTGCCGGGGATTCCACGGGTCGCCCTGGTCTGGTTGCTGGTCGCCCAGGTGCTGGTGATCGTGCCGCATCTGGTGCACTTGCCGCTGTGGATGATCGCACTGTGGCTGGGCACTGCCGCTTGGCGTGTGCAGATCTTCCGCATGCGCGCACGCTATCCCAAGGGCTGGGCCAAGGGGGGGCTGGTGCTGCTGGTGCTGGCCGGCATCCTGCTGTCGCGCGGTACGCTGGTGGGGCTGGATGCAGCGGCGGTGCTGCTGATCGCCACCTTCATCCTCAAGCTGCTGGAAATGCGCACGCGGCGCGATGCGCTGGTGCTGATCTTCCTCGGGTTCTTCTGCGTGGTGACCGCCTACCTGTTCGAGGACGGCATCCTCGCCGCGCTCTACAGCCTGTTGCCGGTCACGGCGCTGCTGGCTGCGCTGGTCGGCCTGCAGCACAGTGGTTTCGCCGAGCGCCCCTGGCCGACCCTGCGCCTGGCCGGTGGCCTGATGCTGCAGGCGATACCGCTGATGCTGCTGCTGTTCGTGTTCTTCCCGCGCATGGGGCCTTTGTGGTCGCTGCCGCTGCCCAGCGACAAGGGCGTCACCGGCCTGTCGGACAGCATGGAGCCTGCCGATATCGCCGAGCTCAGCCGGTCTTCGGCGCTGGCCTTTCGCGCCAGCTTCGACGGTGAGGCGCCGCCACGCGGGCAGCTGTACTGGCGGGCGCTGACGCTGGAGCGTTTCGATGGCCGGCGCTGGTCGCAGTCCAGTTACGCCGAGGTGCCGGTCGCGCCGCAGTGGAGCAGGGCCGGCGAGCCGCTGGATTACAGCATCATCATGCAGCCCAGCGGCAAGCGCTGGCTGTTCGCCCTGGACGTTGGCGAGGTGACCGCGGAAAGTGGGCGGATGATGAGCGACTTCCGCTGGCAGCGGCTGCGCCCGGTGGACCGGCCGCTGCTGTACCAGGTGCGCTCCTGGCCACAGGCGACGCGTGAGGCGCAGGCCGAGCCGCCTGGCCTACGCCAGGCGCTGCAGTTGCCCGAGCAGGGTGATCCGCGCGCTCGGGCCTGGGCGGCCGAGTTGAAGGCGCAGCATCCGCAGAGCGATGCGCTGGTGGCGGCAGTGCTGCAGCATTTCAACCGTGAGCCCTATGTCTACACGCTGCGTCCGCAGCCGCTGGGGCGTGACAGCATCGACGAGTTCCTGTTCGATACCCGGCGCGGCTTCTGCGCCCACTACGCCGGCGCCATGACCTTCGTCTTGCGCGCGGCGGGCATTCCCGCGCGGGTCGTCACCGGTTACCAGGGCGGCGAGTTCAACCCCAACGGCAACTACATTCAGGTGCGCCAGTTCGACGCCCATGCCTGGGTCGAGTACTGGCAGCCCGGACAGGGCTGGCGCAGCCTCGATCCCACCTTCCAGGTCGCGCCCGAGCGTATCGAGCAGGGCCTGGAACAGGCCCTGGGCGAGGAGGAGGGCTTCCTCGACGACCAGCCTTTTTCACCGCTGCGCTACCGCGAGCTCGCCTGGCTCAACCAGCTGCGCATGAGCTGGGAGAATCTCAATTACGGCTGGCAGCGCTGGGTACTGGGTTACCAGGGTGAGCAGCAGCTGAAGCTGCTGCAGAACTGGTTCGGCAGCCTCGACTGGCAGCGCCTGGCGCTGGGCCTGGTGGGCATGGGTGGTTTGCTGCTGGGGCTGCTGGCACTTTGGCTGCTCAAGCCCTGGCAGCAGCGTGCCGATCCGCAGCGCCAGGTGTTTCGCAAGTTCGAGCGCCTGCTGGCGCGCCATGAGGTCAGGCGCGAGCCCGGCGAGGGCGCGCGTGCCTTCGCCTCGCGCGCTGCCCGGCAACTGCCCGATCAGGCGGCGCAGATCGAGGCATTCGCGCGTTGCTTCGAGCAGCAGCGTTATGCCGGCGAGCCGGCTTCGCGGGCGACCCTGCAGCGCGCATTGAGCGATTTGCGCAGGGCTTTGCCCTGGCGCCTGCCGCGATAGCCGGCTGTTGAAGAAACTGGGCGGGGCCGCTGGTCACAGGTGTGAGGGATGCGGCCCCTCGTCGTGCGGGAGGAACGAGCATGAGCGATTTCATCGAGGATTGCCTGGAACGCGTGTTGGCGTTGCAGGTGCGTCTGTACAGCTGCCGGGCGCGACTGATCGACTGTACCGACGCAGAGGCGCTGCACGACCTGCGCGTAGCCCTGCGGCAGCTGCGCAGCCTGCTGCGTCCGCTACGTGGTCTGCCGGCCGTGGATGCTCTGGAGCAGGGCGCAGCCGTGCTGGGTCGGCTCAGCGGGCCGCTGCGTGATCGCGAGGTGCTGGGGGCCGAGCTCGAGCGTCTCGGGCTGGCGCATCTGGCGCCGACCGCGGATGAGCAGCGCGCCGCCGGGTATGCCGCGATCGCCCACAGCCGCGAGCTGGCGGATCTCCTGCTGCTGCTCGACGGCTGGCCGAGCAGTTGGCGTGAAGCGGCCAGGCAGGGCCAGCTGGGCGATGTGGAGAAACGCATCCGGCGCCGCTTGCGCCGTCAGCAAAGGCGCTTGGCGCGTGCATTGCGCGAGCCAGAGCATGACCGCCATCGCCTGCGCCTGCTGATCAAGCGCGTGCGCTACGCTGCCGAGGCCTATCCGCGGCAGAGCCGTTTGCCCAAGGCGGCGCAGCAGCGGCTCAAGCGCGCGCAAGGCGCCCTGGGCGACTGGCACGATCATGTGCAATGGCTGGCACAGGCCGAAGCCCTCAGCGCCCTGCGCCCATGCCGGGCCGCCTGGCTGCAGGCCCAGCAGGCGGCCGAGCGCCGTGCCGACGATGCCTTGCTGGCGCTGTATGGCGATTTCCCCAGTGAAGATAAGGCGACATTTTCGCCGCCAATATGACCGTTTAGACGTTTTGTCGGGCTATCGTTCAGCCGTCGCCATCCCCTAAGATCGTCGCCATCGATAAGCCATGAGGTGCCTATGATCTTTTCCGAGATGCTCGACGCGGTGCGTCGCGACCCCACTGCCGTGACCATTCCGGCCGAGTGGGGGCAGGGGCGCGCCAGCTTCGGTGGTCTGGTGGCCGCGCTGGCGTTCGAAGCGATGCGCGCCAAGGTGCCAGAGGGGCGGCCGGTGCGTTCGCTGGCGATCACCTTCGTCGGTCCGGTGGCGCCGGATGTGCCGGTCAGCTTCCAGGCCGAAGTGCTGCGCGAGGGCAAGGCGGTCAGCCAGATGTTCCTGCGTGCAATTCAGGATGGTCAGGTGGTGACGGTGGTGCAGGGCAGCTTTGGTGCGTCGCGCCCGTCGGCGATCGCCGTGGAGGCTCTGGCTGCACCGCAGATCGCGCCGGTCGAGCAGTGCCAGGAGCTGCCCTACGTGCGCCATGTCACCCCCGAGTTCACCCGCTTTCTGGCCATGCGCTGGGGCATCGGCGGCATGCCGTTCAGCAACAATCCGTCACGGCAGATGGGCGGTTGGGTGCGCCTGCGCGGCGAGGGCGAGGCTCAGGCGCTCAGCGAGGCGCATCTGCTGGCCCTGGTCGATGCCTGGCCGCCGGCAGTGCTGCCGCATCTGAAGAGCCCGGCGCCGGGCAGTTCGCTGACCTGGACCATCGAGTTCGTGCAGCCCCTGCAAAGCCTCAGCAGCGAGGACTGGTGCCTGTATCGTGCCGACATCGAGCATGCTCGCGATGGCTACGGCCACGTGGCGGCGGCGATGTGGAGCCCGGCCGGCGAGTTGATCGCCCTGAGCCGGCAGACCGTGACGGTGTTCGGTTGACGCCGGCTACTTGCGCTTGCGCCAGGCGCGCCACCAGCCGCCGCTGAACAGAAACCTCGGGAAGGTCACGCACTGCTCCAGCAGCAGGCGTTTCACCGCGTCGCGTTTGCCGCTGAAGGGCTCGGCTGGCTGCTGTTCCAGACGGTGGCCATGCGCCTGCAGCGCCAGAGAGGCGATCAGGCCGATGATGCCCAGCGCCAGGGGTACGAACCTAAGTTGCCAGAGTCCGATCAACAGCACCACCAGCGACAGCAGAAACAGCGGCACGGCAATCAGGTGCAGCAGCAGATTGGTGGGATGCTTGTGCTGGTCGGCGTAGTGGCGCCATTGCCAGGCCAGCAGGTTGGGATGACGTTTGCTCATGATGCGGTCCTCGACTCGATGATTCGAGTCTAGGGCCGTCGGGGGTGCGCGGCGAATTGCCCCTGACTATGGGGCAGATAGGTTCGTGCCGCGTCTCCGGGTTACAGACGCAATTGGCCGATGGCCCTGTTCAGCTCGCCTGCCAACTGTGCAAGCTGCTGGCTGGTGGCGGCCGATTCGAGGGTCTGGCCGACCGTCTGCTCGGTGACGTCGCGGATGCCGACCACCGAGCGGCTCATTTCCTCGGCGACCTGGCTCTGTTGGGTGGCGGCCACGGCGATCTGCGTGTTGCTGTCGCGCATCAGCGCCACGGCGGCGGTGATCGCCGCCAGCGCTTCGCCGGCCTCCTGCGCCAGTTGCACGCAGTGGTTGGCGTTCTCCGAGCTTTCACGCATGAACTCCACGGCGTCGCGGGTACCGTCCTGCAGATGGCCGATCATCTGGGTGATCTCGTCGGTGGAGTCCTGCACGCGCTTGGCCAGGTTGCGCACCTCGTCGGCGACCACGGCGAAGCCGCGGCCCATTTCACCGGCACGGGCGGCTTCGATGGCGGCGTTGAGAGCGAGCAGATTGGTCTGCTCGGCGATGCCGTGGATCACCCCGACCACGCGGCTGATGTGCTGGCTGTCCTCGGCCAGTCGCTCGATGCTGCCGGCGCTCTGGCGTACCCCTTGCGACAGGGCGGCGATGGATTGCTCGACCCGTTCGACCACCTGCTGGCCGGCGCGGGCCAGCTGATCGGCGTTGCGCGACTGGTCGCGGGTGGTGCCGGCGTGCTCGGCGATGTGCTGCACCGTTGCCGACATCTCGTTGATCGCGGTGGCGGCCTGGTCGGTTTCGCTCTGCTGGCTGAGCATGCCCTGGCGCACGGCACCCATGCGCTGGGCCATGTCGCGGGTGCCGCTGTTCAGTTCGCTGGCCACCTGGCCGACCGTGCCGACCACGCGCTGATAGCCGGCCTGCATGGCGTTGAACGCGGCAGCCATCTGCCCGACCTCGTCGCGGCTATCCAGCGGCACGCGCAGGGACAGGTCGCCGCTGCGTTCGGCCTGCAGCATGACGTCCTTGAGGGTGTTGAGGTGGCTGAGCAGAAAACGGATCAACAGCTGCGAGGCGGCCAGCAGCAACAGCATGAGGACGGCGACTGCGACGGCGTAGGTCAGTGCATGCTGGGTGAACAGATCGAACAGACTGGGCGCGCGAGCCAGGATCGCCAGTTGGCGCCCATCGCCGAGAGTGGTGCGTTGTGCACCGATCACCGGCGAGTCGCCGAACCAGGCATCGTGCGCCATGGCCTGCCAGCCGCTGGCGTCGGGTGCGCCTTGAGCACCCGGCAGGCTGTTGCCCTGCAGCAGCTGGACACTCGCCGAGCTGGGCAGCGCCGCCTGCTGTGGCCACTGTTGCAGCAGGCGCGCCTGCTCTGAGGCGGCCTGCCGGGCATCGGCGCTGCGCGCCTGCTGCTCGGTGTGCAGGGCGAACAGCACCAGCATCAGGCTGATGACGAAGGCGACGGCGTTGACCGCCCAGAACTTGTACTTGAGAGAGAGATCGCTGATCCAGGCGCCCATGCTGTGATATCCGTCCTGCTGCGTTCACTATTGGCTATTTGCCAGCAGTATGCCGTGGTGAGGCAGCCGGAGCCTTGACGTCAATCAAGACTCTGGTGCCGGTTCATCGAGTATGGCCGGCATGCCGAAGAACGCCCGGGCGCAGGCAGTGGTTTGCGCTGCCAGCGCGTCTTCGCGCTGACCGCGATGCAAAGCCACCTCGCGCAATACCTCACCGAGGTAGGCCGGCTCGTTACGCCCACTCCTGGGTTTCGGCCGCAAGCTGCGCGGCAGCAGGAAGGGCGCATCGGTCTCCAGCATCAGGCGCTCGCCAGGAATGTCCTTGAGCAGCGGGTGCAGGTGCGTGCCGCGACGCTCGTCGCAGACCCAGCCGGTGATGCCGATATGCAGGTCGAGGTCGAGGTAGGCATAGAGGGCGCGGCGCTCGCCGGTAAAGCAGTGCACCACCGCCGCGGGCAGCTGGTCGCGATAGTGGCGCAGGATCTCCAGCATGCGCTGGCTGGCGTCGCGCTCGTGAAGAAACACCGGCATCTGCAGTTCCACGGCCAGTGCCAGCTGTTCTTCCAGAGCCTTCTCCTGGGCCGGACGCGGCGAGAAGTCGCGATCGAAATCCAGGCCGCACTCGCCGACGGCGCGTACTGGCGCTTGTGCCAGTAGCGCCCTGAGGGCATTGGCGCTGGCGCCGTCCCAGGAACTGGCATCGTGGGGGTGAACACCGGCGGTGCAGAACAGGCGCTGGCCGCTGTCGTCCAGCTGTCGGCAAAGTGCGAGGCTCGCCTCGCTTTCGTTCAGACTGGTGCCGGTCAGCACCATCTGGCAGACGCCGGCTGCGTAGGCACGCTCGAGCAGGGCTTCGGCCTGCACGGCGAGGCTGGGGTGTGTGAGATTGACGGCAATATCGATGAGCTGCATGGTGCCACCTGCGAAAACGCGATGGGGCAGCATAGCAGATGCCGTCCATTCGTCAGAAAGTCGATTCAAAACAACAACTTGTTCGCTGTTTCCAAGGTTGATGCAAGCGTGTGGGGTGGCGCTTTGACGCTTGCCTGTGCCACTCTCCGCGCCCCTGCCTGCCTGGGGAACTTGTTTGGCAGGTTCGCTGTCAGTTGCCGTCTGTCGCGCATCGGCGAGGAGCAGACCACCCCCAAGAGGCTTCGGTGGGCAACCACCTTCCCTGGAGAACCGATGTCGCGATTGCTGCTGATCCTGTGCCTGTTGGCCGCGCTGCCGCTGCCGGTCAGTGCGCGCCTGGCCGGCCCGCCAGAGGTCGGCAGCCAGGCCCGCAGCACGCGCGACCTGCCTGCCATCCGCAGCAGCGGCGAGTTGCGCGTGCTGGTCAACCAGAGCCGCAACAGTTCGGGCTCGGTCAAGGGGCAGAGCATCGGCATCGAATACCACCGTCTGCGCGCGTTCGAGCAATACCTCAATCGTAATTCCCGTGACGGCCGCAACGTCAAGCTGAAGATCATTCCCAAGGCCAAGGATCAGCTGCTCGGCGCCTTGCAGCGCGGCGAGGGCGATCTGGTCGCGCCCGGCGAAGTGCTCAACGTGCGCACCGGGCACGAGGTCAGTGCCAGCACGGCGTTTCGCCGTGACGTGCCGCTGGTACTGGTTTCCAAACAGGGTAACCGGCACTACCGCAGCCTCGAACAACTGGCCGGACGCAGCCTGTCGTTGCCCGCGGGCAGCGCCGTGGGGGAGGCCCTGCGCCTGATCAACCAGCAACTCGCCGATCGCAAGCTGCCGCCGATCGTGGTCGAGTGGGTCGACCCCAGCCTGGCGATCGAAGATGTGCTGGAGATGGTCCAGGCCGGCATCTTCGAGCGCACTGCGGTGGAGCTGCCAATCGCCGAGCGCTGGGCCAGGGTGATGCCCAAGCTGCGTATCGATCGACATCTGGTGCTGGCGCGCGATGGCGACATGAAATGGTTCGTACGTCCCGATGCGCCGATGCTGCGCGCCAGTATCGATCGGTTTTTCAGCAGCTATCAGTCTCCGGCCGATCAGGATGCAGCGTTCCAGCGTGTCTATCGTCGCCTGTACAAGGTGCATTCGCCCCTGGGGCGCACCGAGCGCCAGCGTCTGGAGCGGGTGCGCCCGGTGCTGCAGCAGCACGCCGATCAGCAGGGCTTCGACTGGCTGATGCTGGCCGCCCTGGCATTCAAGGAGTCGACCCTCAACCCCTCGGCGCGCGGGGCAAGCGGGGCGACCGGGCTGATGCAGATCACTCCGGCGGCGGCACGCACGGTCGGGGTGAGCAACATCCAGAATGTCGATGGCAACGTTCAGGCCAGCAGCAAGTACCTGGCGATGATCCGGCGCAATTTCTTCAACAGCCCGCAACTCAACGAGCGCGAGCGCATGGCCTTCGTGCTTGCTGGCTACAACCTTGGCCCGCAACGGGTACAGAGCCTGCGCGCCGAGGCGCGCAGGCGGGGGCTGAACCCCAATCAGTGGTTCTTCCAGGTCGAGCGTGTGGCGATGGAGCAGGTGGGCATGGGCGTGGTGAGCTATGTGAACGCGGTGAATAAGTACTACCTTGCTTATGACCGTGAGCGCTATTTGCTGGAGCCGCAGGGACGGCGTTTGACGGCCAAATAACAATCTAATAGTTCGATTTATATAAGCGGTATTTTGCTGTTTTTTAATCGAATAAATTGGATATTCTGTGCGCCATCTCCCCCACACACAGGAAGCCTTGCAATGAACAACCTGATCAAAAGCATCACCGCCAGCCAAGCCGGTTTCGGTATCACCATCCTGCGCATCGTCGCCGGCACCACCTTCGCCGCCCATGGCGCGCAGAAGCTGTTCGGCTGGTTTGGCGGTTACGGTCTGGCGGGTGTCGCACAGTGGATGGAAAGCATCGGCCTGGCCCCCGGCTACCTGATGGCGCTGGCGGCCGGTAGCGCCGAGTTCTTCGGCGGCGTGGCGCTGATCATCGGCCTGCTGGTGCGCCCGGCGGCAGCGGTGCTGGCGGTGACCATGCTGGTGGCGATCTTCACCGTGCACTTCGCCAACGGCTTCTTCATGAGCAACAACGGCTACGAGTTCGCCCTGGCGCTGCTGGCCATCAGCGTGGCGCTGGTGTTCGAGGGTGCCGGCAAGCTGTCGGTGGATGGCAAGCTCGCACGCTGATTGATCAGGCAATAACAGGAAGGCCCGCAAATGCGGGCCTTCTTGCGTTAGGCCGAACGATCAGGCGGTAGCGGCCTGCTCGGCCTTCTTTTCCTGAGCGGTGACCTGCTGCGCCAGTTCGATCATCTGCTCGCGCATCCAGCGGTTGGCCGGGTCCTGGTCGGTGCTCTCGTGCCAGTACAGGTGCGTTTCCAGCGCCGGCACGTCGCCGACCGGCAGCGCCACGTGATGCAGGTTGTGGCGACGGGCGAAGCGCTCCGGCACGGTCATCACCATATCGGTTTGCTGCAACACGCTGCTGGCCATCAGGTAGTGCTGCGAGCGCAGGGCGATCTTGCGCTGGATGCCCATCTTGCCCAAGGCCAGATCCACATAACCGAGGCCACTGCGGCGGCTGGAGATGTGGATATGGCTAAGCGACAGGTACTCGTCGAGGCTGATCTTCTCCTTGGCCAGCGGGTGGCCCGGGCGCATGGCGCAGACGTAGCGATCATCCAGCAGCTTGACGTGACGCACCTGCGGGTCGGTGTTCAGCGGCGCATCGACTGCGAAATCGAGGCGGCCGGCGGCCAACTCCTTGGTGGTTTCGCGGCGCTTGGCCAGGAAGCTCTCGATGCACACGCTCGGCGCCAGGCGGCGCAAACGCTGGAACAGCGGCGGCAGGAGAATCTGCTCGGAGAGGTCGGTCATGCTGATGCGATAGGTCTTGCCGGCCTGCTGCGGATTGAAGGTGCGGCTTTCCTGCACGGAAACGCGCAATAGCTGCAGGGCGTTGCGCACCGGACCGATGATGTTCTGCGCCATGGGCGTCGGCACCATGCCCTGGGCGGTGCGCACGAACAACGGGTCGTTGAAGGTTTCGCGCAGGCGGGCGAGGGCGTTGGAAACCGCCGGCTGGGTGATGCCGACGATCTGTCCGGCACGGGTCAGGTTGGCCTCGGTGTAGATGGCGTCGAAGACGATGAAGAGGTTCAGATCCACCTTGGTCAGGTTCATGCCGGCAGTGCTCCAGGGGCGTCGATATCAAGCGATCATATATCGGTTATGAATGTTCATACACACTGAAAATAGGTTCGATAAATCTTAAGCGCTGTTCTAGCATCATTTCCACAACCTCTCACCCCCCCTTGTACAAAACAGGTAACCCCATGGATTTTGCCTATTCCCCCAAGGTTCAAGAGCTGCGTGAGCGCGTTAGCGCATTCATGGAAGCCTATGTCTACCCGGCCGAAGCGGTGTTCGAGCAACAGGTTGCCGAGGGCGACCGCTGGCAGCCGACCGCGATCATCGAAGAGCTGAAAGGCAAGGCCAAGGCCGAGGGACTGTGGAACCTGTTTCTGCCTGAATCGGACTACGGCGCGGGCCTGACCAATACCGAATACGCACCATTGGCGGAAATCATGGGCCGCTCGCTGATTGGCCCCGAGCCGTTCAACTGCGCTGCGCCGGACACCGGCAACATGGAGGTGCTGGTGCGCTACGGCAACGAGGCGCAGAAGCAGCAATGGCTGGAGCCGCTGCTGCGCGGCGAGATTCGCTCCGCCTTCGCCATGACCGAGCCGGGGGTTGCCTCCAGCGACGCCACCAACATGCAGGCCAACGCTCGTCGCGAGGGCGATGAGTGGGTGATCAACGGCCGTAAATGGTGGACGTCGGGCGCCTGCGACCCGCGCTGCAAGGTGATGATCTTCATGGGCCTGACCAACCCCGACGCGCCGCGCCACCAGCAGCACTCGATGATTTTGGTGCCGATGGATGCGCCCGGGGTGACCGTGCTGCGTCCGCTGCCGGTGTTCGGCTACGACGACGCCCCGCATGGTCACGCCGAAGTGCTGTTCGAGAACGTGCGCGTGCCTTACGAGAATGTGCTGCTCGGCGAAGGGCGCGGCTTCGAGATCGCTCAGGGTCGCCTCGGCCCGGGCCGCATTCACCACTGCATGCGTTCGATCGGCATGGCCGAGCGCGCCCTGGAGCTGATGTGCAAGCGCGCCGTGAGCCGCACCGCCTTCGGCAAGCCGCTGGCACGCCTGGGCGGCAATATCGATCACATTGCCGATTCGCGCATGGAGATCAACCAGGCGCGCCTGCTGACGCTCAATGCGGCATACATGATGGACACCGTGGGCAACAAGATCGCCGCCAGCGAAATCGCCCAGATCAAGGTGGTCGCGCCCAACGTCGCGCTCAAGGTGATCGACCGGGCGATCCAGATGCACGGCGGCGCCGGGGTTTCCAACGACTTCCCGCTGGCCTATTGGTACGCCATGCAGCGCACCCTGCGTCTGGCCGACGGCCCGGACGAGGTGCACCGTGCGGCCATCGGCAAGTACGAGATCGGCAAGTACGTACCGCGCGACGTGATGAAAGCCAGCCGCTGATTCTCCAGCCTGAAAGGTCGAGGCCCGCGTCTGCGGGCCTCGTCGTTCATATCGGTGCGCACGGCCACCCTGGGAGTCGGATGCGTACACAGGTAGGGTGCGCCGTGCGCACCAGGCCGCGGTTGCCTGGGGGGGCGTATAAGGTCTGGGCGGCCCCGCGACCTCTAGGGTAGCTGGCCCGACCACCTCAGGCGCATATGCAGCTGTGCGGCGAAGGTACGCGCCGCCAGCTCTTCATGAAAGGTCAGTGCGCGTCGCCCGAATCGTACCTGCCAGAGCCGTCGGCCCTGGCGCTCGATGAGTTCTATGCAGACTTCGCGCATCGCCTCTCCTCACATGGCGCTGGCCTTGTCGCGCGTCCTCAGCAGCGACAGCAGCACACCACCGGCCAGCAGACCCAAGGTTACGCCAAGCGAGAGCAGGGCGGGAACCTTGACCAGATCGTGCAGGAAGATCTTGCCGCCAATGTACATCAGCACTAGCGCCAGGGCGTACTTCAGGTAGATGAAGCGGTGCATCAGCGCGGCCAGGGCGAAGTACAGCGCGCGCAGGCCGAGGATGGCGAAGATGTTCGAGGTGTAGACGATGAACGGGTCCTGCGAAATGGCCAGCACGGCCGGCACGCTATCGACGGCGAACACCAGGTCGGCCAGCTCGATCAGTATCAATGCCAACAAAAGCGGCGTGGCATACAGCAGCGGTTTGCCGCTGACCTGATCCTTCAGGCGCACCAGGAACTGACCGCCATGCAGCTCGTCGGTCACGCGAATGTGCTTGCGCACGAAGCCCAGCAGCGGATTCTGCGCCAGGTCCGGGTGGGCTTCCTGGTCGTTGCTGCGCAGCATCTTGATGCCGCTGAGCAGCAGGAAGGCACCGAAGAGGTAGAGAATCCAGTCGAACTGCTGCACCAGTGCCGTGCCCAGGCCGATCATGATCGCGCGCAGCACGATCACTCCGAGGATGCCCCAGAACAGCACGCGGTGCTGGTACTTACGCGGGATGTTGAAGTAGCCAAGGATCATCGCCATGACGAAGACGTTGTCCATCGACAGCGACTGCTCCACCAGGAAACCGGTGTAGTACTCCATCGCCTTGGTGCCGCCGAGCTGCCACCAGATCCAGCCGCCGAAGGCGACGCCGACGCTGAAATAGCCGGAATACAGCAGCAGGCTTTCGCGCATCTCGATCTCATGCTGATCGCGATGCAGGACGCCTAGGTCGAGTACCAGAAGGGTGATGATCAGTACCAGAAAGGCCAGCCAGAACCAGCCGGGGGTACCGAGGATGGGGGATGTCAAAAAGGCAAGTAGAGCGTCCATGAGCCCTCCCTAATGTCTGCCTGAGTTGAAAGAAATCCACTCAGTGACTCCGACATCACGGTGAGAAGCTCACCGCCAGAGGGGCCCGGCGTCACGCGCTGCGAAGACTAGCGCTGAGTGCTCAGGCTGCCAAGCCCCCTGGGCGGGAATATTTTTGGTTCTTCGCTTAGTTTGAGTAAAGGGCGGCTTGAAACCGGACTGGCAATTACGTGTTAGCTGTCGATGACTTGGCACTATCCGTTAGCGTGTCGTTTGATCTGATGGGTTTCGCCCCTTACGGGCGAGTCACTTTCTCTTGCTTGCCCAAGAGAAAGTAACCAAAGAGAAGGGCACCCCGTTCATACGGCCCCGGCTGCGCCGGGGTTCCCTCGCTCCATCACCGCTCCAGGGGCACGCTGCGAAGGGCCATCCCTGGCCCATCGCAGCTCTCGCGACATCCATGTCGCTCAACCCCTTCCACGG
>Ga0114984_1000111_pt1 | contig 31618 bp, 29 predicted proteins | sample Shrwel1BS1Day1_FD_96987 | JGI IMG/M metagenome (GOLD analysis project Ga0114984, IMG submission 96987) | Subsurface microbial communities from deep shales in Ohio, USA - Utica-3 well 1 S-1-Day1 | ecosystem: Environmental > Aquatic > Deep subsurface > Shale gas/oil reservoir > Produced water/Flow...
AGATCTTCCGGCATTTTGTCCCAGACCCGCTTGTTGATCAGGAACTGCAACTCGGTGGCCGGCTCGTGCCAGCCGGTGTAGTAGTAGTCAGCGATCTGCTGGAAGCCCAGACGCAGATCCAGGGCCGGACCGACCCACTCAACCGCGTCGATGGTGTTGCGCTCGAGTGCGGTGTACAGCTCGCCCGGGGCGATGTTGGTGGGGTTGACGCCAACCTCGGCAAAGACTTCACCCGCGAAGCCCGGAATACGCATTTTCAGGCCTTGCAGGTCTTCCAGGGAGTTGATTTCCTTACGGAACCAGCCGCCCATCTGGACGCCGGTGTTACCACCCGGGAAGGACAGCATATTGTGCGGCTCATACACTTCCTGCATCAGCTCCATGCCGCCGCCGTGATAGAACCAGGCGTACTGTTCCATCGCGTTCATACCGAACGGCATGCTGGTAAAGAACAGGGTCTCGGGAACCTTGCCTTTCCAGTAGTAGGATGCGGAGTGGCCCATGTCGTACTGGCCGGCCTTGACCATGTCGAAGACGCCCAGCGGTGCCTTGTGCTTGTTGGCGGAGTCGATGCGAACGGTGATGCGACCGTTGGACATTTTCTCGACGGTTTCGGCAAAACGCTTGGTGGTGTCACCGAAGATGGGGAAGTTGGGCCCCCAGGTCTCTGCCAGCCTGAGGTTGAATTTTTCCTGTGCGTACGCCTGCGTGGCGGCAAAGGTAGTTGCCACAGCCAGCACCGCCGCGGAAAGAACAGAACGGATCTTCATTGCTCTTCTATCCTCTTGTCGTTTTTGTGAGGTGTTTTTCTTTCCCTTCAGGGATGGACAACTCCATATGTTGGTTCACCGTAGCAATTATTGCGCCCGAACGGAACGAATTAGTCTGGGTCGTTATACTTAGGTCGTACATGTCAGACGTCATCCATCCGTCCGATCTGGCTGGCCAGACGCATGGCCTCATGCTCCTCGAGGGATTTCAGGTCTTCCAGCAGTGCCTTCGCCTCAGGGATTTCGGCCTTGCCAATCAGCGAGTCGTAAAGGTCCATGACCTGATCGTGGAAATCGAAAATCTCCTTTTCGATGCCGGCGAAATCCAGGTCCTTATAATGGGTATCGCAGGTACGGTTTGACTCGATGGGCTTGTGGATACCGTAATCATACAACCTTGTCTGCATTGCTTTCGGGTCGGCCTGCTTTTCATACTCGGCCACCGCTTTCTCGAGCAGACTTTCATGGGTGCTGATGTAGTCCAGCAGCGCGCTGGCCCGCTCGTCCGGGTGTTGCCCGGCAGATTCCTTCAGACAGCGGGCAAGGTGGGCGTGCAGCTGGCGGGTCCAGTCAATCAGGTCGGCAAAGGTTTTGATTTCCATGGGATCTCCTGTTTACCTCAATGCAAGGTTCTTCTATTGGTGAGTCTAGTCAATAATCGGGTATAACATGACCGAACAGCTTAACGATATTGTCCAGACCTGTCCTGTGAACAGGCACTGGGCGGGAGAAAGGCTACCATGACCACACCACTGGGCATTATCGAAGGTTTCTACGGTCCCCTCTGGAGCTGGGAGGAGCGTCGCAGCCTGCTGAAGTCGCTGGCACCGCACGGTTACGAATTCTATCTGTATGCCCCCAAAGCCGATCCCTTTCTGCGCCGTCGGTGGCAGGAGCCACATCCACCGGCAGAAGCCGCCGAGCTGGCCTCCTTCGGGCAGTTCTGCCGGGAACACGGGGTACGCTTCGGTGTCGGGCTCAGTCCCTGTGAAATTTTCAATCGGTTTGATGATTCGGCCCGCGTCGCGCTGGAACGGAAGTTGGCGGGTCTGGAAAAGCCGGGCCTTGACGAGCTTGCCATCCTGTTTGACGACATGCGCCCGGATACCCCGGATCTGGCACGGGTCCAGGCCGACATCGTGGGTTGGGTCCGGGAGCACACCGATATTCCCCGTCTCAGCGTTTGTCCCACCTATTATTCCGACGATCCGGTACTGGATCGCGTGTTCGGGGAGCGGCCCGCCGATTATCTGGTGACGTTGGGCCGGGCGCTCGACCGCGACGTCAATATCTTCTGGACCGGAGAGGAGGTCTGCTCCAGGGAAATTTCGCCCGGCCACCTGAAACGGGTGGGTGATCTGCTGGGACGAAAACCCATACTCTGGGACAACTATCCGGTCAACGACGGCGACCGGATGTCCCGGCACCTGCATTTGCGGGCTTTCACGGGCAGACCGGCCGCCAATGCCGCTCATCTGGCAGGCCATGGCATCAATCCCGCCCTGCAGCCGATCCTGACCGCCGTTCCGGCGATTACCCTCGCAGAATCCTACCGGCGGGGGCCGGACTACCAGTATGGTCAGGCATTTCTGCAAGCGGCCCGGGAATTGTTGGGGAGAGAGCTTGCCCACCAGTTACAGGCCGACCTGCTGGTGCTGCAGGACGGTGGTCTGGGTCGAATCAGCGATGAGAAGCGCCAGAGCCTGTTGCACACCTACGACGCCTACGACCACCCCGCCGCCATCGAAGTGATGCGCTGGCTGATGGGGGAATACCGGGTCACCGATGAGATGGTGGCGACCCAGTAACTGCCAGGGGCAATCCTCAGCGCAAATAGTATTCGATGGTGGAGACCACGCGCACTGTCTTGACCGGCTGCTGATCCTCCCGGATTCCCGGAGCCTGGTCCCGGGCCAGGATCTGGAACACACCCTGGTTGGCCCGACGCAGGGCGCCCAGTTCGGCGTCGGCGTCCCGGGCGAACTGCAGGGCCGCTTCCCTGGCAGAAGCGGTGGCCTTGGCAATCATGGCCGGTTTGATCTCGTTGAGACCGCTGAACAGGTAGGTGGGGCCGCCAGGACCGTAATCGGAAGAGAGCACGACACCGGAATCCACCAGGTCACTGACGTTCTGGGAGGCCTGGCGGATACGGTCGATGTCCGCGCTGCGTACCATCAGGGTCTGGTTGATGATGAACTTCTGTTCGGTGTTATTGCCGGGATAGGGGTTGGCCCGGGTGTCGGTGACATCCAGCCGTAACAACTCCACGGCGGTTTCATCGATGGCCTGTAACCTGAGAAAGGCCATGATGGCGTCCCGGCTGGCAAGGGCCCGTTCCTGGGCTTCATTGAGAGTTTCCCCGGTGGCCACGAAACGAATCGGCCAGAGCGCCAGGTCTGCCCGCACTTCCTGTTCTGCAACGCCCTTGACGGTCACAAAACGGTCCGCCGTACGCAGCCCGGTCAAGCCGTCGCTGAGCAGCGAGGCGGCAATAATGGTGCTGATGCCCAGAATCAATGCCGAGACAACTTTCATACCCGCTCCTTGTATTCCGAGGCCCTTGCTTGTGGGCCTGCTATCCTGATTATCAGGCAAGACTACCGGGAACCGGAGAGCCGGGAAAGGGGAGTTTCATGACACAGGTTGCGATTGAATGTGTGCGGGGCAATATTGCCAATCAGCCGGATATTGATGCCATCGTCAACGCCGCCAACGCATGGCTGATGCCCGGCAGCGGCGTGGCCGGAGCCATTCACTCGGCGGCCGGCCCCGGACTGGCCCGGGAGTGTCGACAGTTGGCCCCCATTGATCCAGGGCAGGCGGTGATCAGCGGCGGCCATGATTTGCCTAATTCCCATGTAATCCACTGTCTGGGGCCGGTGTATGGTGTCGATACGCCATCGGATGAGCTGTTGGCGGATTGCTACCGCAATGCCCTTGAGTTGGCGGACCGGCATCACCTGTCCTCCATCGCCTTTCCGGCAATTTCGACGGGGGTGTTCGGTTACCCGATTGAAGAGGCCGCCAGGGTTGCGGTGAACGCTATCCGAAAGGCCGTGCCAGAGCTCACCTCAGTGCGTCTGATCCGGTTGGTGCTGTTCAGCGAGGACGATCTTGCGGTGTTCCGGGCGGCATTGGCAGCGGATTCGCCCGGAACCTGAAGGGTCACTCACAGTCGGGCGACTTCCGGTCGGCGAAACGGGCCTCCATGGCCTTGCGCTCGCGCTCCGGGTCGCGGAATGCCTCGGGCAGGGGCTGGATGAAGTAGAGGTAGTCGCCTTTGGCTCGGTTGGCCTCCAGCGGCACATTGTCTTCCTCATCCGGCCAGAACACCGGGGTGATCACGGCGATGGAGAGCTCGGGTGCGCGCTGCTTCAGCACGGCCACGGTGCCGAGCCGTTCTTCGCTGTGAAAGGTGCCGGTGGTATGCAGGATCTGGTGGCCCGGGTGGTTTGTCCTCGCGTCCAGAATGGCCCTGGCCATGGTGTTATCCCGGAGCAGCTGGGCGTAATAGGTGTTGCGCATACGCTCCGAAAGCTCGCTGTTCCCGGTGCTGTGGCTGCCGCCGATGGCCTCGGCAAACTTTTCCTTGTAGGCCGGCGTGTCGAGGAAGGGGGTCCCGGGCAGCAGTGCACGGGTTTCGGGGGGCAGATTCTCCAGGTAGCCAGGGCCCTTGCGTCCGACGCAGCGCACCACATCTGCCGGGGCATTGGCGGCAATCACCGGCAGCCGGTTTTGCCGGGCAAACTCCACCAGTGGGCGGTAGGAGGCGCGGTAGTTGTTCCAGGCTTCGGCGTCCTCGATCATTTCGGTCTCGCCAAGGTCTCCCGCCAGGAAACGGTCGAGAACGTCCTGATGATCCACGTTGAACTGTTCCATGGTCAGGACCTGGCGAGGGTTCTGGCGGAACATGGCCTGCTGGAGGCGGGCCTGCAACAGGTGTGAGGCATGATGGCCGTGATACTCGCCCACCACCACGACATCCGTGTCTGCCAGTCGTCCGGCAAGTTTTTCGACGGTCAGCGGTGTGCCGGTTTCCGTATCGATCACAAGGGCGTCATACTGGCTCTCGGGCGGCGGAACGGGGTTCTGTTCAGAAGGCATGGCAACACATCCGGTGACGGATAGCAGTAACAGGAACAGGGCAGACAAGCGTAGGTTCATGACCGGATTATACCGCCTTTGGCTCAGTCGGTTTTCTGCCGCTCCTGCTCACGCCAGTCCAGCCCCTGTTTCGATTCCAGGTATTCGCGGATGAACTGGCGGACCTTCTGGGAGGGAGTGACGTCTTCCTGCTTGCAGAGGACTTCAAACGCGGCTTTCTTCTCCGGATCGATCAGGAGTGTCAGCCGTGCGGTGCGGTTTTCCATGGTGTGTTCGTACCCTGTTTCAGCGATTGAATGGTTGGTATGTTAATTTGCTTAACATTGAATGTACAGATTATGAGCATATAATGTAAGCAATCCATTTCAGAAGTCGAGTAACCGTTCATGCCCCATCGCGCCCATCTGTTCTCCCTGCGAATTGCCCATGCCTTCCGTGACGCCTGTGTGAACGAGCGGTATACCGGGCACCGCTTCGGCCGGGACGTCATGGCAGGCATTACCGTGGGGATCATCGCGATTCCCCTCGCCATGGCCCTGGCCATCGCCAGCGGCGTTGCGCCCCAGTATGGTCTTTATACCGCGTTCATTGCCGGTTTCATCATCGCCCTGACCGGCGGTAGCCGTTACAGCATTTCCGGCCCGACCGCGGCGTTTGTGGTCATCCTCTATCCCATTGCCCAGGAATACGGTCTGGGCGGCCTGTTGCTGGCGACCCTGATGTCCGGCATCCTCCTGGTGATCATGGCCCTGATGCGGTTGGGGCGGTTCATCGAGTATATCCCCGACTCGGTCACCCTGGGGTTTACCGGCGGCATCGCTGTGGTCATTGCGACCCTGCAGGTGAAGGACTTTTTCGGCCTGCCGGTGGCGGCGATGCCGGAACACTATTGGGACAAGCTGGCAGTGCTGGCGGAGGCGCTTCCTGCCGTGGATGGCATGAGCACCCTGGTGGCGGTTGCCACCCTGGCGGTCATGCTGATCTGGCCGCGGCTGCGTACACCGGTACCGGCGCACCTGCCGGCGGTCCTGATCGGGAGCGGCCTGGCCCTGTGGTTCAATGCCAATGGTGCGGGTATCGATACCATCGGTTCGCGCTTCAGCTATCTGCTGCCCGATGGTACCGAGGGCGCGGGTATTCCGCCGTTCCTGCCGGCGTTTGCCTGGCCCTGGCAGCAACCGGGGCCGGACGGTCAGGCCCTGGGATTCTCGTGGGATTTACTGCGGGAGTTGTTGCCCGCCGCCTTTGCCATCGCCATGCTGGGAGCCATCGAATCGCTGCTGTGTGCGGTGGTGCTCGATGGCATGTCCGGCAAGCGGCACAGCGCCAACAGTGAACTCATGGGGCAGGGCCTGGGCAACATGGTGGTTCCCTTCTTCGGCGGGATTACCGCGACCGCCGCCATTGCCCGGTCCGCCGCCAACTTCCGTGCCGGTGCCGAATCTCCGGTGGCGGCGATGATCCACGCCGGCGTGGTGTTGCTGGCGCTGGTGTCACTGGCGGGGGTGCTCGCCTACCTGCCGATGCCGGCCATGGCCGCCTTGCTGGTGGTGGTCGCATGGAACATGAGCGAGGCACCGAAAGCCGTGCACCTGCTGAAAACCGCCCCCCGCAGTGATGTGTTGGTGTTCCTGACCTGTTTTGGCCTGACTGTGGCCCTGGACATGGTGATTGCCATTACCACCGGCGTCCTGCTGGCGGCGGTCCTGTTCATGCGTGAGATGGCGCAGATGACCCGGGTGACGGACATCACCAAGAGCGAACGCATCGCCCGGGAGCAGCTGCCCGAGGGCTGGCAGGTATTCAAGATCAACGGCCCGCTGTTCTTTGCCGCTGCTGACCGGATTTTCGGAGAGCTGGCCGAATTGTCGCGCCAGGCCCGGGGCTTCGTTCTCTATATGGACGGTGTCACCATTCTGGACGCCGGTGGTCTTTCCGCACTGACCAAGCTGATCGATACCTGTCGAGACAGTGGCAGCCAGGTGGTGATTGCCGACCTGCAGTTCCAGCCCCTGAAAACCCTGGCCAGGGCCGGTATCAAGCCGGAGGAGGGAGTCAGCCGGTTCTATTCGACCCTGGATGCGGCGTTGGCCGCAGTGCGGGCGGAGCGGGGGTGATTGCGCTCTTTCGAAGGTCTGCCGGATGTGGGCGTGCGCCGGGTACACGTCCCGTCGCAGGCCCACGCCGGCGAATCCGGCCCTCGTCGTCCAGGGCTCACCTCCATAATCGCTTTGTTCTACCCTGAGAGAACATGACTGAATCAGGCAAAGGGAATCCCCATGCTGCCATTTCGTGTTGTTGATCGTGTCAAGTTCATTGTAGAGCGGCAGCTGGTGAAGGGCGCGGGTTTCCAGTTGCTGGTGGTCGGGATCTTTATCGGGCTGATTTCACTGATCGGCGGAATGCTGGTGTTGATGCAGCGGCTGTGATCGTGCCCAGTGCCGCCCACGAGGCCGGCAGCCTGGTGACCGCCTGGTGGTGATTTCCCAGACTGGCCAGGTTGCCCAGTGATCTCTGTATTTCGGAACTTTTTTTCGGCTTTTCCCGCATCAGATCATTCATTCATGAAGAAAATGCCGAAAATAATCCATATAAATTTCAATTATAAAATTGAACGTACTAAAGTACATGCCATCGCCCGCAGGCTGATCACAAAGTGAACAGGATGCGGGGTTTGGCTGATGCTGAAAAGCGTCTCCGCACATGATCAGAAAACCAACGTAGAAAGGATGAGCCCCATGCCCTACGCACAAGACGTTGACCAGGTCGCTTCCCTGTTGAAGCAGCACCCGACCTGGAATGCTATCAACCCGAAGCACGCCGCTCGCATGCGCGCCCAGAACAAGTTCAGGACTGGTCTGGACATCGCCAGGTACACCGCCAAGATCATGCGCGAGGACATGGCGAACTACGACAAGGACACCTCCCAGTACACCCAGTCCCTGGGCTGCTGGCACGGCTTCATCGGCCAGCAGAAGATGATTTCCATCAAGAAACACTTCGGTAGCACCAAGCGTCGTTACCTGTACCTGTCCGGCTGGATGGTTGCCGCCCTGCGTTCCGAATTTGGTCCGCTGCCCGACCAATCCATGCACGAGAAGACGGCCGTTTCCAACCTGATCGAAGAACTGTACACCTTCCTGCGTCAGGCGGATGCCTGGGAACTGAACCACCTGTTCCGTGCCCTGGAAGAAGCCGAGAACGCTGGCGACACCGCCAAGGCGCAAGAGCTGATCAAGCAGATCGACAATCACGAAACCCACGTTGTCCCGATCATTGCCGATATTGACGCCGGTTTCGGTAACGCCGAAGCGACCTACCTGCTGGCCAAGAAAATGATCGAAGCCGGTGCCTGTTGCATCCAGATCGAGAACCAGGTTTCCGACGAGAAGCAGTGTGGTCACCAGGACGGCAAGGTTACCGTTCCGCACGCCGACTTCCTGTCCAAGATCAACGCCGTTCGTCTGGCGTTCCTGGAACTGGGTGTGGATGACGGTGTTATCGTTGCCCGTACCGATTCCCTGGGCGCTGGCCTGACCCAGAAAATCGCCGTGACCAACGAGCCGGGCGATCTGGGTGACCAGTACAACAGCTTCATCGACGGTGAAGTGATTGAGAAGGCAGAAGACATCAACAACGGCGACGTTGTAATCAAGCAGAACGGCCAGCTGGTTCGTCCCAAGCGTCTGGCCTCCGGCCTGTTCCAGTTCAAGCCCGGTACAGGCGTGGACCGTGTGGTTCTGGACTGCATCACCAGCCTGCAGAACGGCGCTGACCTGCTGTGGATCGAAACCGAGAAGCCCCACGTGGGCCAGATCGCTGCCATGGTTGACCGCATCAAGGAAGTGGTACCCGACGCCAAGCTGGTCTACAACAACAGTCCGTCCTTCAACTGGACCCTGAACTTCCGTCAGCAGGTATTCGACGCCTGGAAGGAAGAAGGCAAGGACGTATCTGCCTACGACCGTGACAAGCTGATGAGCGAAGAGTACGACAGCACCGAACTGGCACAGCTGGCCGACGAGTGGTGTCAGAACTTCCAGCGTGACGCGTCCCGTGAAGCAGGCATCTTCCACCACCTGATCACCCTGCCGACTTACCACACCGCGGCCCTGTCTACCGACAACCTGGCCAAGGGCTACTTCGGTGACGAAGGCATGCTGGCCTACGTTGCTGGGGTACAGCGCAAGGAAATCCGTCAGGGTATCGCGACTGTGAAGCACCAGGACATGGCCGGTTCCAACATCGGTGATGACCACAAGGAGTTCTTTGCTGGTGAAGCGGCCCTGAAGGCCGGTGGTAAGGACAACACCATGAACCAGTTCGGTTAAGCCGAGGTTCCATTGCCTCCCGACGGTTCAGGTGAGCCGTCGGACCCCGAAAATCCCTGCCCACTGGCGGGGATTTTTGCTTTCAGGCGGCCAACAAGCCCGGGTTTTTCGTACACTGTCAGGAAATTCTGGTGAACGGAGAATCAATGACGAAATCAGACCTGCTTGCCGCCCTGGACCAGGCCCGCCAGCGCACTGAAGCACTGATCACCTCACTGTCCGCTGACAGGCTGGCTGTTCCTTACCATCCCGGAATCAATCCGCCGCTCTGGGAAATGGGCCACTCCGCGTTTTTCTACGAGGTCTTCGTGTTCAATCTGCTGGATGGCACCCCCAGCTACGATCCTTCCATGGACGACCTCTGGGATTCCTTTCATGTCGAACATCGCGACCGCTGGCGGTCTGGCCTGTTTCCGGGCCGGCACAAGACCCTCGCCTACTTCCACACCATCTATGACCGGATTGCAGAACGTATCCGGAGCAGGCCGCTGACGGAAGAGGACCTGTACCTGTACCGCTATGCCATCTTCCACCAGAACATGCATATTGAATCGTTGATCTGGTGCCGGCAAACGGTGGCCTATCCGGCACCACCGGATTACGTCGGCGATCGCCCGGCGCCTTCAGAGCCGGTCTCGGGAGACGCGGAGGTGCCCGCCGGTCGCTGGCTAATTGGCATGCCGGGTGTGTCGGAGGCATATGCCCGCGAGGACTTTGCCTTTGATAACGAGAAGCCGCGCTTTGAAGTGGAGCTGGATGCCTTCCGGATCAGCCGGACACTGGTCAGCAATCGGGAATTCCGGACCTTTGTGGACGATGGCGGTTACCAGCGTCCCGAATTCTGGTCCTTCGGCGGACGCAAGTGGCTGGAAACAGAGCAGGATACCAGTCTGGTTCACGGTCTGGACGAACCGCTGATGCGTGCACCCGGGCATCCGCTGTACTGGCGTTGGCATGAAAGGCACTGGCAAGAGCGGCTGTTCGACCAGTGGCGGCCGTTGAACCCGGACGCCCCGGTGACCCATGTTACCTATTGGGAGGCCGAGGCCTGGTGCAACTGGGCGGGACGTCGCCTGCCGACGGAATTCGAATGGGAGGTGGCAGCGCTGGCCAACCGTCCAGGGGAGACCTTCCGCCGGTTCCCCTGGGGCAACGAGGCGCCGACTCTGCAGCATGCTGACATGGATGGCCGCAACCAGGCCCGGAACCCGGTCTGGGACTACCCGGCCGGCGAGAGCCCGTTCGGCTGTCGGCAGATGATTGGTTCGGCCTGGGAATGGACCAGTAACCAGTTCCTGCCCTATGACGGCTTCAAGGTGGACATGTACCCGTTCATGTCGACCCTGCAGTTCGGTGACCACAAAGTGACCAGGGGGGGCAGCGGCGCCACCTCATCGAACCTGATTCGTGGCACCTACCGGCAGGCTTACCTGCCACTGCGCAATGATGCCTATACCGGGTTCCGGACTTGTGCGCTCTAGTGTCCCGTCTGGTTAATTCGTTGATCTACTGAGCCCCAGCGGCTCGCAGTAGGTCAACGAATTAACCAGACGGGACACTGCCCGAGCCAGTGGCATCCGGATGCTTATGGGCGGCTGGTGACTTGTTGAGGATGTGGCTGGCCAGGGCCACCCCGGTTTCGTTCATGGTGAGATAGGCGTCGTCAGCGCCCGCTTCACGGATCTGGCGGGCCTCATCGTCAAACATGGTGTGAGCGACGATGTAGCCTTTGAAGCCCATTTTCCGGAGGGTCCTGGCAGCAATCAGCTTGCCTTCGATGTCAGCGAGGGCGAGGATGACCGCTTGCACAGCCGGCATATGCAAGGCATTCCAGAATGAAGAGTCCTCGGCATCGGCGAAGACCACATTGCGCCCCTCTTTCTGGTGCTGGAGCGCCTTGGCCGGATCCGAGTCCAGTCCCATCAGGTCGGGCTCCTGGTCCTTCAGCCAGTCGTACGCCGCCGTTCCGGTGCGGCCCATGCCCATGATCAGGACCCGGGTATTGCCCAGGGAGATCGGTTGCTCATCCGGGTGGTGTTTGCGGCTCTCGAAAGGATCAAGTCTGTGCGCCACCCGCTCGTACAGTGAGTGGGCAAAACGGTTCAAAGGCGCCGAAAACAGGAAAGACAGCGCAACGGAGATGGCCAGCGGCACCAGCCACTGGGGCAGGGCGACGCTGGCGACAATCAGGCCGAATTCACTGTAGTTGGTCAAGGCCAGGGAACTCAGGAAGCTGCTGCGGGCGCGCAGGCGGAAGGCCAGCAGCAGGAAGAAGAACAGTATGCCTTTCAGTGGCAGTACCAACGTAGCAACCACCGCAAAGATCAGCGCCTGGCTGTCCGGCAGGCCGCCGATACCGATCTGCAGGAAGAAACCCACCAGGAACATTTCCTTGACGCTCCACAGCGATTTGGCCAGCTCCTGGGAGCGTGGGTGCTTTGCCAGCATGGCGCCAAACACCAGGGCGCCGAGTTCCGAGCTCAGCCCCACGGATTCGAATCCATAACCGCCAAGCACCAGTGCGAGCAACAGTCCGAGCAGCACCAGCAGCTCGTCGTGACCGCTGACATCAAGCAGCCGGAACAGCAGCGGCCTCAGGAGCGGCAGGCCAAACACGATCAGGGCCCATTGGGAGGGCGTCTGGCCCGCGGCCAGGCTCATCACCACGAGGGCGATGAGATCCTGCATGATCAGGATGCCGATAGCCACCCGGCCGTGGAAGGCCCGGAGCTCACGCTTGGATTCCAGCACCTTGGCCGCCAGGACCGTGGACGAGAAGGACAGGGCTACCGCGAGCATGAACGCGGTTGGCCACTCAAGTTCCATCAGCAGGTAGAGCCCGGGGGCAAAAACGGCGCAGGTGATGGCGAAATGCAGCAGGCTGCCACCAATGACTTCGGGACTGACGATGGAGCGTAGCTTCAGCTTCAGGCCGACGGTAAACAGCAACAACAGGACGCCAAGATGGGCAATGTGAGCGAGGGCGTCTGTGGCCTCAATCGTGATGTCAGTCGCCGCGGAGAGTCCACTGAGCAAAAATCCGGCGGCCAGATAGCCGACCAGTGGCGGCAGCCCGACGGTTTTGACCAGCAGGCCAAGACCAAAAGCAAAGGAAATCCATATTGCTTCAGGCATGGACGCGGTTATTCAGGCCTGCTCGCGGGCGATTGCCCGATAGGCGATGTCCTTGCGGTAGAACACACCATCCCACTGGATCCTGCCGGCCAGCCTGTAGGCCCGTTTCTGGGCTTCGGTGACGGTGTTGCCAAGGGCGGTGGCGCACAGCACGCGGCCACCGCTGGTGACGACCTGGCCGTCAGCAAGTCGGGTGCCGGCGTGGAACACTTTCTCGCCGTCGACTTCCGTCTCCGGCAGGCCGGAAATGACATCACCCTTGTTGTAGCTGCCCGGGTAACCCCCGGCCGCCAGCACGATGCCCACGGAGGCGCGGTCGTCCCACTCGGATCTGCACTGGTCCAGCTTGCCGTCGACAGCTGCCTGGCAAAGCTCCACCAGGTCGGACTTCATGCGCAGCATGATCGGCTGGGTTTCCGGATCGCCGAAACGGCAGTTGAACTCGATCACCTTGGGCGCGCCGTCGGTATCGATCATCAGGCCGGCGTACAGGAAGCCCTTGTAGGGATGACCCTCGGCCGCCATGCCTTGCACGGTGGGATAGATCACCTCGTCCATGATGCGCTGGTGCACATCGGCGGTGACCACCGGTGCCGGGGAATAGGCACCCATGCCACCGGTGTTGGGGCCGGTGTCCCCATCGCCAACCCGCTTGTGGTCCTGGGAGGTGGCCATGGGCAGCACGTGTTCGCCGTCCACCATCACGATGAAAGAGGCTTCTTCGCCGTCCAGGAACTCCTCGATAACAACCCGGCTGCCGGCATCGCCGAAGGCGTTTCCGGCCAGCATGTCGCGGATGGCGTCTTCGGCTTCCTCGAGCGTCATGGCGACAATCACGCCCTTGCCGGCGGCCAGGCCATCAGCCTTCACCACAATCGGTGCGCCCTGTTCTCGCACGTAGGCGAGGGCTTCGTCGACATCGGTAAAGTTGGCATAGGCGGCGGTCGGAATCTTCTGGCGCGCCAGGAAGTCCTTGGTAAAGGCCTTGGAACCTTCCAGCCGGGCGGCATCGGCGCTGGGACCGAAGATGCGCAGGCCGCGGGCCTCGAACCTGTCCACCACGCCGGCCACCAGGGGAGCTTCCGGGCCAACGATGGTCAGGCCGACGTTGTTGTCGGCGGCAAAGCTGGCCAGGCCCTCGAGATCCATGACGTCGATATCGATGTTTTCCAGGCCCGGCTCCCGGGCCGTGCCGGCGTTGCCCGGCGCCACAAAAACCTTGTCTGCATCCGGAGACTGGGCAGCCTTCCAGGCCAGGGCATGCTCGCGTCCGCCACTGCCGATTACCAGAATGTTCATGAGCTTGTACCTTGTTAAAGTCCGGGTCAGAAGAAGGCTTTCTTCTGACCCCGGTTTCGATCCACCCCGGGGTCTGAACAGCCGTTCTGCCCCCCGGCTTCAAAAAACTCAGTGCCGGAAGTGCCGCATACCGGTAAACACCATGGCAATGCCATGTTCGTTGGCGGCGTCAATCACTTCCTGGTCACGCATGGAACCGCCGGGCTGGATCACGGCGGTGATGCCGGCAGCCGCCGCAGCGTCGATGCCATCCCTGAACGGGAAAAACGCGTCCGAGGACATCACCGAGCCCTTCACCTCAAGGCCTTCATCCGCCGCCTTGATACCGGCGATCCTGGCACTGTAAACCCGGCTCATCTGGCCGGCACCGATGCCGATGGTGCGACCGGACCTGGCATAGACAATGGCGTTGGACTTGACGTACTTGGCCACTTCCCAGGCGAACAGCAAGTCATTCAGTTCCGCCTCGGTGGGCTGGCGTTCGGTGACCACTTTTACATCTTCTATGGCGACCATGCCCAGGTCGCGGTCCTGCACCAGCAGGCCGCCGGTCACACGTTTGTAGTCCAGGGCCCTGGCGCGTTCGCGGTCGAATTCACCGCAGGCCAGCAGCCGCACGTTTTTCTTCGTGGCGACAATCTCCACGGCTTCCGGAGCCACCGTCGGTGCGATGATCACTTCCACAAACTGGCGATTGATGATGGCCCTGGCGGTTTCGGCGTCCAGTTCACGATTGAAGGCAATGATGCCGCCAAATGCCGAGGTGGGATCGGTGGCAAAGGCCAGATCATAGGCCTGGCGGATGTCGGCGCCGATGGCGACACCACAGGGGTTGGCGTGTTTGACGATCACGCAGGCCGGATCGGCAAAGGGTTTGATGCATTCCAGGGCAGCGTCGGTATCGGCCACGTTGTTGAAGGAAAGTTCCTTGCCCTGCAACTGCTCGGCGGTTGCCACACAGGCTTCCTTCGGATTGCGCTCGGCATAGAAGGCGGCGCGCTGGTGCGGGTTTTCGCCGTAGCGCATGTCCTGAACCTTCACGAACTGGGCGTTGAAGGTGCGGGGGAAGTCGGCGTTGTTGTTGTCCGGGGTGCGGCCACCCAGGAAGTTGGCGATCGCGCCATCATAGCCGGCAGTGTGCTCGAAGGCCTTGACGGCCAGGTCGAAACGGGTGCTGTAGCTCAGCTCGCCGTCGTTGTCATCCAGCTCGTTAAGGATCCGGCGGTAATCGGAGGCGTTGACCACGACGGCGACATCGTTGTGGTTCTTGGCCGCGGCGCGAACCATGGTCGGACCACCGATGTCGATGTTCTCGATGGCGGTAGCCAGGTCGCAGTCCGGCCTGGCCACAGTATCCTCGAACGGATAGAGGTTTACGACCACCATATCGATCGGGTTGATGCCATGTTCGGACATGACGGAGTCATCAGTGCCCCGGCGGCCCAGGATGCCGCCGTGGATTTTCGGGTGCAGGGTCTTGACCCGGCCATCCATCATTTCCGGGAAACCGGTGTAGTCGGAAACTTCGGTGACCGGAACATTGTTTTCCCGGAGCAGGCGGAAGGTGCCGCCAGTGGAGAGCAGTTCGATGCCGCGGTCGGTCAGGGCACGGCCGAAATCGACAATGCCGGTTTTGTCACTGACGCTGATGAGCGCGCGACGGACGGGGGTGTTAGCCTGGTTTGCCATGGGTCCCTTTCTTCGTTGGTCAGATAAGCCGGATGACGTTGCGATGTTGCAACGACCTCGTTGGAACGAACAAGGGCCTCGCGAACGTGATCCGGGAGGCCCTTTTGGGGTCAGGTCAGATTATAGCAGACCATACTGCTTGAGCTTCTTGCGCAGAGTGCCGCGATTCAGTCCCAGCATGGTGGACGCCCTGGTCTGGTTGTTGCGGGTGTATTTCATCACCTGCTCCAGCAGCGGCGCTTCCACTTCCGACAGTACCAGTTGGTAGACGTCGGTCACCGGGGCACCGTCGAGTTGCGAGAAATAGCTTTTCAGGGCCGCTTCCACGCTGTCACGCAGGGTGACGCTGTTGCCAATGCTATTGACGGTCTGCAACTGATGAAGATCATCGTTTGCCGGGGTGCCCGGGTTTTCATTTGCCAAAGTCTCAGCGGTCATGCTGCGAATACCTCTCCATTTCGTAAGCCTGCAAAGTACTGTTCGATGCTGTCTTTCTGCTCCAGCGGGTCTTCGATGGTGTTGAAGCGTTTGCGGAACTGTCTGCTCTGATCGTGGGACTGCAGGTACCAGCCCACATGTTTTCTGGCGATACGCACGCCCATCTTCTCGCCGTAAAAGCTGTGCAGCTCGGCCAGGTGCCTGGTGAGGATCTGCTCCACTTCGTCCGGGGGCGGCTCCGGCAGGTGCTTTCCGGTTTCCAGGAAATGGAGTATCTCCCGGAAGATCCAGGGCCGGCCCTGGGCGCCCCTGCCAATCAGAAGGCCATCGGCGCCGGTGTGGCTGAGCACCTGCATTGCCTTTTCCGGTGAAGTGATGTCGCCGTTGGCGAACACCGGGATCTGCACCTGCGATTTGACTTCGGCAATGGTGTCGAATTCCGCGTCCCCGTTGTACTTGTCCGCGCGGGTACGACCATGGATGGACAGGGCCTGAATGCCGGCATCCTGCGCCATCCGGGCAATGACCGGTGCGTTGCGGTTGTCCGGATCCCATCCGGTGCGCATTTTCAGCGTCACCGGAACGTCCACTGCCTTGACGACCGCCTCCAGAATCTCGCGGACCAGCCCCTCATCCTTCATCAATGCGGAGCCGGCAGCCTTGTTGCATACCTTCCTGGCCGGACAGCCCATGTTGATGTCAATGATCTGGGCGCCGAAACCGGCGTTCTGTCGGGCGGCGTCGGCCAGCATCTGCGGATCACCGCCGGCGATCTGGACCGAGCGTGGCTCCGGCTCGCCTTCATGATTCAGACGCGTCCTGGACTTGCGCGTATGCCAGAGTTTGCTGTCCGCTATGACCATTTCCGATACCGCAAGGCCCGCGCCCATCCGTCGGCAGAGTTGCCGGAAGGGGCGGTCGGTCACACCCGCCATGGGTGCAACAATGAGCGGATTGGGCAAAGTGTACGGCCCGATTTTTGCCGTTGGCAGCATGATCTGAGTCCGTGTCACAGCGGATTGAGCAAGGATCGGAACGGAGCGATTGGTCAATTAGTGATCGGCCCGATTCCGAAGGGCGCTAATGATACCGTCGGGGCCCGTTCGATTGAAGGGGCTTGACAGTGAAAAAAGCTGATTATTTTTCGTTCTTTCTGGTTGACTTTTGTTCGTCGTGATGGCGGCGCAGCCATTCGACAAGTAAATACTTGCTTAGGCGATCAGGGGGAGTAGGGCCGGAAGTTCAGGTTGTAGTTGACCGCATCCCGACCCGGATCGCGGATGCTGATGGCGATGCGCACGGGCGTGTCCGTTGGCATTTCCTCCAGTTCCCGGGCTTCACCAGCGAGATATTCGCCAGGGGTGAACACGCTCTGGGCAACTACGTCACCATTGAGGTTGGAGAAGGTCAGGGCAATAGCCGGAAATGGTTGCCCGAAATCCGCCCGGTTGATGATCACGGCATCCACCAGCAGCTGACCCCGGTTCTCGGGATCGGTACGAACGACCAGCTTGCGGCTCTGAATGGCGTCAACATTGACCAGGGGCTTGAGTTCACAGCCGGCCAGTTCACAGCCTTTTACGTAAAATGGTCGCAGCTCGGGGATGGTCGACAGGCGATCGAACTGGAACCAGGTCACCTGGGCCACCAGAATACCGAGCAGGGCAATCACAATCAGGCTCCAGAGGACGGTCCGGGCCTTGCCGCCGCGCCCCTTGTTGACCGAGACGGGTTCACGCCGGAGATCGCTGAACGGAGCCGTCGCGTGCATGGATTCTGTGGCGCGGGCGTCTGTGCGCTCGGGACGGAAGCCGGACTCGACCGGCTCCTCACCGGAGTTGTCGGTGGCGCTGAAGGACGGCTCCGGCGCAGGCTGGGAGGCGCTCCGGCGTGGTTCCGGGGTTGGTTCCGGTTCAGGTTCTGCGGACCCGGGCTCGAATCTTTCAGGTTCCGGTTCAGGTTCGGGCGTTTCGGGCTCAGGCTCGCGGGCAGAGAATGTCGGGGCTGCTTCATCCCGGGACGGTTGTGACAGGATTGGCTGTTCGGGCTCACTGGGCTCCCGGAGCTGCTCGTCCTCTTCCAGAATCGCTTCGGCCCAGCTTTCGTCCACTTCCTCGGGCTCGGAGTCCTCATCGGCATCCTGGAAGCCAGGGCCGTCACTCTGGTTGATGGAACGGAAGCTGTCGCTGAGTTCGTCATCCGAGAATGACAGTTTTGAGCCGGCGTAGCGGCCCTCCTCGGCATCCTCATCGGGGTTGTCGGCAAACACGAAGTCTTCTTCGGTAGTCAGATCCGGGGGCCCGGCTTGTCCGCCTGAAGGCGCCGGAGGCTGAGGAGAGGAGGGCATGACCTGGTGTTCAATGGCGTTGAACACCTCCATGCAGTTGCCGCAGCGGACTTTGCCCCTGGCGACGCCAAGCTGTTCACCGGAAACGCGGAAACGGGTATGGCATTTCGGGCACTGTGTCTGCAGGCTGCTCTGGGTCATACTTCGTTCCTGAAAGCGGCTGTACTACAAGTGTCGGAGTTTAGTCGCTATCGTCCGGTTCGTCATCTGTCCTTGCGCCGTCCTGTGAGGCGTATCCATTCTTCGCGCTGCTCGGGCTCGTCCATGATGAACCAGGGCTCATAGGCCGCCATGACTTCCCGGGCCTGGTTGGACAGGATGCCCGAAAGCACCAGATCGCCCCCGGGCCGGGTCAGGGTTGCCAGGTGGGACGCGAGGCCAATCAGCGGTTGGGCCAGGATGTTGGCCAGCATCACGTCGCAGCGGGTGTCCGGCTCGTCTTCCGGCAGGTACAGGTCCAGCCTGGATTGCTCGACGCCATTGCGCCGGGCATTGTCACGACTGGCCGCCAGGGCCTGGGGATCGGTATCGACACCAATGACGTGATCGGCACCCAGCAGCAGTGCCGCCAGGCCCAGGATGCCGGAGCCACAACCATAATCGATGACCTGTTTGCCCTGCACGTCCTGGCCGTCCAGCCATTCCAGGCAGAGCGCCGTGGTTGGGTGCGTGCCGGTGCCGAAGGCAAGGCCCGGGTCGAGCATCAGGTTGGCCGCTTCCGGGTCCGGCGCATCATGCCAGCTGGGCACAATCCAGAGCCGCTCGCCGAATTTCAGAGGCTGGAAATCATCCATCCAGGCCCGCTCCCAGTCCTTGTCTTCCACCAGGATGACCCCGATCTCCGGCAGGGACTGTTGGGCCTGCTGGTGCCAGGCGTCGCGGATGTCCGCGCACAGCTGGTCAATGTCACGATCGCACTGGAACAGTCCGGTCACCGTGGTCTGGCTCCACAGGGGGGTGGTGCCGGGGTCCGGCTCGTACAGGGGCTGGTCGGCGGCGTCTTCCATGGAGACGGCGTCAGCGCCCATCTCCATGAGCAGATCCTCCAGCTGATCCGCAGTGTCCGGATCAGCCGGGATCTGGAGTTGTATCCAGGGCATGGTTATTCCCGTATCAGTTTTTCCAGGTAGTGGATGGTGAAGTCTACCTGTTTGAAGCCGCCATCGCGTACCAGTCTCCGATGCAGGGATTGGTTGGTCTTGATGCCCTCGACCACCATCTCGTCCAGCGCGTTCTTCATGCGCCGGCGAGCGATCTCGCGATCATCGCCCCAGGTAATGAGTTTGGCCACGAGTGAATCGTAATACGGCGGTACCGTATAGCCGCTGTACAGGTGGGAGTCGACACGGATGCCGTTGCCGCCGGGGGCGTGGTAATGCTTGACCTTGCCCGGGCTGGGTACGAAGGTCTTGGGGTCCTCGGCGTTGATCCGGCATTCGATGGCATGGCCCTGGATGTGGATCTCATCCTGGCTGTACTGCAGCGGCAGTCCGCTGGCGATACGCAGCTGCTCGCGCACGATGTCCACGCCGGTGACCATCTCGGAGACAGGGTGTTCCACCTGGACCCGGGTGTTCATCTCAATGAAATAGAACTCGCCGTCCTGGTACAGGAACTCGAAGGTTCCGGCGCCCACGTAGCCGATTTCCTTGCAGGCATCGACACAGGCTTTCAGGGTTCTTTCCCGGGATTCAGCGTTGACGTTCGGTGCAGGTGCTTCCTCGATCACCTTCTGGTTGCGGCGCTGCATGGAGCAGTCGCGGTCGCCCAGGTGGATGACGTTGCCGTGCATGTCTGCCAGGACCTGTACTTCCACATGGCGCGGCGCTTCCAGGAATTTTTCCAGGTACACGGTGGGGTCACCGAAGGCGTTGCGGGCCTCGCTCTGGGTAATCTGGATCGCCTTGAGCAGGGCAGCCTCGGAGTGGACCACCTGCATGCCCCGGCCACCGCCGCCGGAAGCGGCCTTGATCATCACCGGATAGCCGATCTTCCGGGCAATCTGCAGGGTGCGCTCGTCGTCCTCGGTGAGCGGACCGTCGGATCCGGGCACAGTCGGTACGCCAGCCTTTTTCATGGCTTCGATGGCGGAGACCTTGTTGCCCATCAGGCGGATGGTTTCCGCTTTCGGACCGATGAACCGGAAGCCGCTCTTCTCGACCTGCTCGGCAAAGTCGGCATTTTCCGCCAGGAAGCCGTAACCCGGGTGGATGCCTACAGAATCGGTCACTTCTGCCGCGCTGATGATGGCGGGGATGTTCAGGTAGCTGTCGGTTGCACTGTTCGGGCCGATGCACACGGACTCGTCGGCAAGACGCACGTGCATCAGTTCCCGATCCACCTGCGAGTGTACGGCAACGGTGTTGATGCCCAGCTCTTTGCAGGCACGCAGGATGCGCAGCGCGATTTCACCGCGGTTTGCGATCAGAACTTTTTCTAACATGGCCATGAATAACAATCACCCAGTTCAGGAAATGACGACCAGGGGCTGGTCAAACTCCACCGGCTGGCCATTCTCGACCAGGATTTCAGTTACAGTTCCGGCCTTGTCAGCCTCGATCTGGTTCATCATCTTCATCGCCTCAACAATGCAGATCACGTCACCGACGTTGACGGTCTGACCAACTTCCACGAACGCCTGGGCGGTGGGTGACGGTGCCCGGTAGAAGGTGCCGACCATCGGCGAGTTCACGGTATGGCCGGTCGGAGCGGCCGGAGCCGCGGGCTCTTCCGTAGCGGGAGCCGCGGCAGGCGCGGGAGCTGCTGCCTGGGGTGCCGGTGCCGGCAAATGACTCACGTACTGGGTGCCGGCGGCCTGCTCGCGACGGCGGGAGATGCGGACAGAGTCGTCGCCTTCCCGGATCTCCAGTTCCTCGACGTCGGATTCCTCCAGCAGCTCAATGAGTTTCTTGATCTTGCGAATATCCATAGTTAATCCAGTCCCGTTGTCTCTGATCTATCGGTGAATTCGTTGCAGGGCCGCCTGCAGGGCGAGGTCGTACCCCTGGCTGCCCAACCCGCAGATAACGCCAATGGCGATATCGGAAAAATAGGAGTGATGGCGGAACGGTTCCCGCGCATGCACGTTTGAAAGATGCACTTCGATGAAGGGGATCCCGGAAGCCAGCACGGCATCCCGGAGAGCGATGCTGGTATGGGTGAAGGCGGCAGGATTGATGATGAGGAAATCCACGCCTTCGGTCCGTGCTTCATGGATCCGCTCGATCAGTTCATACTCGGCATTGGACTGAAGGTGGAGCAGATGGTGGCCCTTTTCGGCCGCTTTCGCCTTCAGTCGGTCATCGATGTCCTTGAGAGTCTCGTAGCCGTATACCTCGGGCTCACGGGTGCCGAGCATGTTGAGATTGGGGCCATGGAGCACGAGAATGGTGGACATGATTACGCCTGCCTTGCTGTCTTTTTAACAGGATCGCCGAAAATCACGGCATTTCCCCACAATGGTGCGTGCTTGTTCTCCTTAGATCAACACTTTTTGACAATCTTCCGTGTTGGCCATTGGTCGTAATAAAGGCAGCACTGGCAATCGAAACGGGATCTTTCCGCTGATGACAATCATTGTCGACAAGGCCGGGGCCGACTTCTATACGACGTTGGTTTCATAGCTGAAGGCCGGGGTGGCGGACCGGGATCGGCCCGCCGACAGGCCGGGTCAGGGGGTGTCTGCACTTACGCAGTTACGGCCGGCCTTCTTGGAGGCATACAGCGCCCGGTCGGCCTGGTCGCACAGTTCCTGGGCGGTTTGCTCCGGCTGCAGGGTAGCGACTCCGCAGCTGAATGTCACATTGAACTCCCGATCGCCCGCGCGCTGGCGGAGTTCCGAGAACCGTTCCCGTATCTCGTTCAGTACATTGCGGGCATCGCTGGAACGGGTGTCCGGCAGGATGATGGCAAATTCCTCGCCGCCATAGCGGCCGACATGATCGGCCTTGCGAAGCCGTTGTTTGAGGAACATCGAAAGGCTACGCAGAACCCGGTCTCCGATCGGGTGCCCGAAGGTGTCATTCACCTTCTTGAAGTAGTCGATGTCGATCATGGCGAAGGACAGCGGCTGGTCTTTCTGGCGGGCCTTGGCGATTTCCTGGTCCAGCAGGTGCAGGGTGTGGGTATGGTTGTACAACCCGGTCAGACTGTCACGGATCATCAGGGCCAGCATGGAGCGGGCCCGTCGGCCACGGTTGTGGATGGTGGCGACCAGGTGCCTGGGATCAATGGGCTTGGTCAGGAAGTCGTCTCCGCCCAGGCTCATGGCATGGAGCTGTTTGCTGACGTCTTCCTCCGCCGAGAGGTAGATGATGGGCACGCTGTGGAAGCGGTCCTGCTGGCGGATGACCCGGGCGATCTCCATGCCGGTGCAGCCGGGCATGTACATGTCCAGGATGATGATCTCCGGGGAGAGCTCATCCAGGGCGTGAATGATCTGCATCGGATCGGTAATGATATGAGCCGTCATGCCGGCCCGCTTCAGCACCGTTTCCATGTACTTGGCCTGGGCCCGGGAGTCGTCCAGAACCAGCACGCGATAGGGCTCAACGGTATTGCCGTGGGTGTAGGTCTCGATCTTCTCGATCAGCTGGCCGGGGTCGACCGCCGGGAAGAAGAACTCCTCGCCCCCGCACCGTGAGGCCCTGAGGCGGGTTTCGATGGAATCGTCTTCGTCACTCACGAAAATGACCGGAATCGGTGTTTCATGACGTTCCTGCAGATGCTCAATGATACCGATACCGGCATTCGAGCTGCCGCCAAAATTCACATCCATCAGGATGGTTTCCGGTTTGCTCAGGGCGCAGGCTTCCATCAGGACATCCGCAGTGGCAAAGGCCGAGGCCCGGAAGCCGAAAAATTCCAGCTGCCGGATCAGGCGTGCGGCCATCTCCTCATTTTCCAGCGCGACGTAGATCGGAGTTCGCCGGTATTGCAGGGGGGCGTCGGTCTTGTCCTGGTCGGTGCGGCGCAGGGTACTCAGGCACAGCTGTTCCATGGCGTCCTGAAGTTGCGGCCACAGTGCCTCGTCCGGAGCGCTGTCTGCGGCCCAGCGGGTCATGAGGTCGAGCGCTTTCTGACCGGCTTCCGCGTGGCCGTCCATCTCGAAACGCTGGGCGTAGCGCACCAGTTTGTCGGTTGCGCTGACCAGTTCGGCGCGATGGGAGGCTGCCAGGCTGTGGTCGGAATGGATCTTCTGCCAGGTGTCCAGGACAACCCGTGCCTGGGTGGTTACGCGTCGGGCAAAGTGCTGTCTGAGTTTTTCTTTCTGGCTTTGGTCGTTCATGTTACTCCGGCCCGTTCCTACACATTATGTCCGCCCCGCCCGGTGGGGACGAAATTTTTAACCTTGGTGCTGTTACAGAGTCTATAGTGTTTAAAGTGGTCGGCGCAGGTGGCGCAATGTAAATGTTTGTCAACTCTGGGGTGCAGGTCACAGTTGCTGCGTCTGCTGCGTCGCCTGTTGCAGCCCCGCCGGAGCAATTCCTTATGGCATGGAAGCAGAGTCCGCAGTCTGCGCGGAACCAGGCGGGGATGATTACCCTCCATACCCTGCTGCTGCTTTTTACCGGTAGCCTGCTGGTGGTTGTGCTCGTGGCCGGATTCGCGACCAGTCTCAGCCATTTTCGGGACTATGTGTCCGAACAGCTGACGGGCCATGCCCGGGATGGTGCCACGGCCGTCGGGCTGTCCCTTTCCAACGCTATTGACGGGAGTGATCCGGTGGCCTCGGCGTCTCTCATCGACGCCGTGTTCGACAGCGGCCGGTATCTCAGGGTCACCTACCTGGATAACAACGGCGAAATCATAGCCGGGCGCAGGAAATCCCTGGACCAGATCGGTGTGCCTGCCTGGTTCCGATCGGTGGCGGATCTGCCGCTCCCGGTTGCCGAAGCAGAAGTGGTGCAGGGCTGGAGCAGGCTCGGGACGGTCCAGGTGGTCAGTGACCCGGGCCGTGCTTACCGGGACCTCTGGCGCATTACCAGCGGGCTTGTGGTGGCCATTCTGGTGATAGGAATCCTGGGGCTGTTTGTCCTCTTTGTGCTCCTGACACGGACCCTGCGCCCGCTGGCAGCCCTGGAAGAGCAGGCGAAAGCACTCGGCAATCGGGATTTCCGGCGCCGTGTCACCATCCGCTCGACCCGGGAGCTGAACCAGGTGACCGAGGCTATGAACCAGATGTCCGACGACCTCGGGCACCTGTTCGAAGGTCAGGCCAGACTGATCGAGCATCTGCGGCGACTGAGCAATGTGGATCCTGTCACCGGGCTGGCCAGTCGCAGAGCCTTTGATCAGCGTCTCAAAGTCGAAGTCGAATCGGAGGAAAAGTCGGCACCGGGAATTCTGATCCTGATCCATTTGTGGGACTTTGCCGGGTTCAATCAGGCCTTTGGTCATTCCGAAGGGGATCGCCTTCTGGTGCGTATTGCCGGCGAGCTGGACCGTTTCATGACCCGGCATGCGGGCAGTTTTGCCAGCCGCCGGACCGGGGCTGATTTCGCGATCTATTTGCCGGGCGCGATGCCCGCTGATGCCAGCGTCTGGTGTCGGGACCTTATCGAAGAGCTGGACAGTATCTATGCCAACCTTGCCTCATCCATGATAGTGGCCGTGCATGCCGTGCATGCCGGGCTTGCCAGGGCCCGGGTGGGCAGAAGCGCCCGCGAGTTGATGTCTGCTGCCGACGAAGCCCTCAGGAAGGCCCAGGCACTGGGAGACAGCGGGTATCAGTTGGCCAATGGCGAGCAGGAACATCACCACAGTCAGGAGACCTGGCGGGTGATCCTGACCGAGGCAATACGCAAACAGCGGTTCTCGTTGTGGCTGCAACCGATGATCAGTGAACACACTGAGTCGCCCCTGTATCACCAGGTGTTTTCGAGGATGGAGACGCCGGAAGGTGAGCTCAAGGCCAGCGTCTTTGTGCCCATGGCAGAGCGGTTCGGGCTGGTTGAGCAGATCGACCGGCTGCTCATGCAAAGAGTGCTGAAAAGACTGGCCGCCAAGCCCGGCCAGGAGCTGGCGGTATCTCTGGCAGGGGCATCGGTGGCCAGCGAGGCGTTCCGCGAGGATCTGCTGGTCTGGCTGGAGCAGGCCGGTGACAGCGCTCAGCAGCTGTGGATCGGGATCTCCGAGCAGACCGTCCATCACCATCGTACCGCGGTGGGTCTGCTGGTGCGGGCCCTGGGGAGGATCAATGTGCCGGTGCTGGTGGACCGGTTCGGGGTCGGAGGCGTACCCTTCAGCTATCTCAGGAATCTGAGGTTTCAGGCGCTGCGTATCGATAACAGCTTTATCCACAATATCGACAGTCACGAGGAAAACCGTTTCTACCTGGAATCGGTGATCGCCATAGCGCACCGGCGCGGTGTCCGGGTCTTTGCCACCGGCGTGGAAACGGCTGCGGAGTACTCGGTGCTCTGCAAGCTGGGTATCGATGGCGCCATGGGGTACCATTTGGGTCGACCATTCGCTGCTGACCAACAACCGTAAGGGGATTAGGAGTCTTATGCCAGGCAAATTCAGACAGTTCTTCCGGGATCGGAAAGAGGACATTCAGGATTACGCCGGGGGCAGCGGCGTAATCGGCCGGTTCATCATCGCGGTGCTGGTGATCTACCTGCTGGTGGCCATTGTTGTCGGAATCTACTGGAGCCGCGAGCCTGACGCCTTTTCCGTGCGCGAGAACGCCCGGGTCGTCGCCAACACTATGGGGCGTGAACCGGTCACCGGTTTCGTCACCACAGCCACTATGATCCGGATTGCAGAAACCCTGCTGGACAAACCCGGGGGCTACATCTCCAACGATATTTTCCCGCCGGGATTATGGCTGGATAACATTGCCAACTGGGAATACGGTGTGCTGGTCCAGCTCCGGGACCTGTCCCGGGCCATGCGACGGGACATCGCCCGTTCCCAGAGCCAGTCCGCCGAGGATCCTGATCTGGTCATTGCCGAGCCCCGGTTCCACTTCGACAGCCAGAGCTGGGCGATCCCGTCTACCGAATCCGAGTATCGTCGCGGCATCACCGCCCTCAAACGCTACCTCAACCGTCTGTCTGCGCCAGAGCAGGCGAACGCCCGGTTCTTTGCCCGTGCGGACAATCTGAATAGCTGGCTGGCGGACCTGGAGACCCGGCTGGGAAGCCTGTCCCGCAACCTGGGGGAAAGTGTTGGCAAGGCCTCGGTCTCCGACGCGGTTGCCAATGTGGATGCCGCTAATCCGCTGGCGGAAGAGACCGGCGCGGTTGAAGTGCAGAAGACACCCTGGACCAAAGTCGATGATGTGTTCTATGAGGCTCGGGGCAGTGCCTGGGCGTTGTTGCACATCTTTCGCGCCATTGAAGTGGACTTCCGCGAGGTATTGCAGGACAAGAACGCCATGGCCAGCGTGAAGCAAATCATCATCGAGCTGGAGGGCACCCAGGGGCAGATGTGGAGCCCGGTGATCCTGAACGGCAGCGGTTTCGGCGTGCTGGCCAACCACTCCCTGGCCATGGCCGCCTATTTGTCCCGTGCCAATTCTGCGATCCGTGATATGCGGGATCTGTTGTCACGGGGTTGAGGCAGTCCCGTTTCCGAGCAAAAAAACCGGGTCCTGGAACCCGGTTTTTGTATCTGAAGCCTCTTGCCGATCAGCCCTTGTAGGCGTTGATGGCGTCTTCGATGGCTTTCCTGGCGGCTGTGGCATCGTCCCAGCCCTGGACCTTGACCCACTTGCCCGGCTCGAGAGTCTTGTAGTTCTCGAAGAAATGCTTGATCTGCTCGCGCAGCAGCTCGGGCAGGTCGTGAATTTCCCTGACGTCGTGGTAGGTTGTGGTCAGCTTGTCATGGGGCACGGCAACCAGCTTGGCATCGCCACCAGCTTCGTCTTCCATGTTCAGAACACCAACCGGGCGGCAGCGAATCACGGAGCCAGCCTGGATCGGGTAGGGGGTGACAACCAGCACGTCCAGGGGGTCACCATCGTCCGCCAGGGTGTGGGGGATGAAGCCGTAGTTGGCCGGGTAGAACATGGGGGTGGCCATGAACCGGTCTACCAGCAGGGCGCCCATGTCTTTGTCCAGTTCGTACTTCACCGGGGAGCTGTTGGCCGGAATCTCGATGGCAACGTAGATGTCTTCGGGCGGGTTCTTGCCTGCGGGGATGTTGTCGAATTGCATGTGCGATCCTTCCTGGTACGTTGAGGTGCGGTTAACTGTGGCTAAAAAGTGGGCGCAATTATACGGGAGTCTCTTGCAGTTCGAAACTAAACCTTGGTCGTTGAGTTCGGTGCATGCGGGTATCAGGAAGAACCTTCCGAAAAACGCCCGAACCCCCCAGCATGCCCCTTGCACCAAATTAAATGCTATAACCTGATCTGCCTGGCAACCAGTTTCTTCATGATCTCGGGGGTGCCCCGCTCGATGAGCAGCAGGCTGATCCCGCCATGGCCGTCGCCGATCACGATCAGGCGCCCTTGCGGGGAATGCTGTTGACGCCCTCGCTGGTGCCCAGCAGCAACAGGTCGGCCGGGCGGCGGGCGAACAGGCCGTTGGTGACCACGCCAACGATATTGTTGAGCTGCTCCTCCACCTGTATTGGTCGGGAGATATCCATGTTGTGAACGTCGATAATGATGTTGCCGTTATCGGTAACCACTCCTTCCCGATAGACCGGGTCACCGCCCAGTTTCACGATTTCACGGCCAACATGGCTGCGGGCCATGGGGATGACTTCCACCGGCAGCGGGAATTTGCCCAGAATGCCAACCATTTTGGAATCATCGGCAATGCAGATAAAGGTCCTGGCGACCGCCGCCACGATTTTCTCCCGGGTCAGGGCGCCGCCGCCGCCCTTGATCAGTTCCAGGCGTTCGTTGGTTTCGTCGGCACCATCCACGTAGAACTCCAGTTCACCCGCGCTGTTGAGGTCATAGACCGGGATGCCATGGCTTTTCAGGCGTTCGGCGGTGGCTTCGGAGCTGGCCACGGCGCCGTCGAACTCGTTCTTCAGCTCGGCCAGCATGTCGATGAAGAAGTTGGCAGTGCTGCCGGTGCCCACACCGACGATGCTGTCGCTGTCGAGGCGGGGGGCGATGTAGTCCACGGCGGCTTTGGCCACGGCCTTCTTGAGTTCGTCCTGGGTCATGTCGGGCTCCGTTTGCAATTCCGTAGGAAATTTAAGGTCATTATAGCGGCCTGTGGGGTCTGCTTATAGACGGCTGCCGTGCAAACTTTCTACACTGTCGGTTTTCCCCGCACACTCACCAAGCAATCGGAACCACTATGCCGCAACGCTATATCAAGAAGATACTCGATGCGCGCGTCTATGACGTGGCCATCGAAACACCCCTGACTGAAGCCCATAACCTGTCCAAGCGCTTTACCAACAACATTATGCTCAAGCGCGAAGACCTTCAGCCGGTGTTTTCCTTCAAGATTCGCGGCGCCTATAACCGGATTGCGCAACTGTCCGAAGAACAGAAAGCCAAAGGGGTGATCTGCGCCTCGGCGGGTAACCACGCTCAGGGCGTGGCTATGTCTGCGAAAGAGCTGGGCATCAAGGCAGTAATTGTGATGCCACAGACCACGCCGGACATCAAAGTGAAGTCGGTGCGCGACCGGGGGGGCAAAGTGGTGCTCAGGGGTGACGCCTTTGATGAGGCCGCCGCCCACGCTCAGGAGCTGATCAGGAAGCACGGCTATACCTACATCCCGCCTTACGATGATCCCGATGTCATCGCCGGGCAGGGCACCGTGGCCATGGAAATGATGTGGCAATTCTCCCAGCCCCTGCACGCGGTCTTTATCCCTGTGGGTGGCGGCGGCCTGATCGCTGGCATGGCCGCGTACATCAAGTACCTGCGCCCCGAGATCAAGGTTATCGGTGTCGAGCCGGAAGACTCCAATTGCCTGCAGGCAGCCATGAAAGCCGGTGAGCGGGTGATCCTGGATGAAGTCGGGATCTTTGCCGACGGGGTGGCAGTACGCCAGGTCGGCGAGGAGCCCTGGAATGTCTGCAAGGATCTGGTGGACGAGGTAATCACGGTTACCACCGACGAGATCTGCGCCGCCATCAAGGATGTGTTCGAGGATACCCGCTCCATCGCGGAGCCGGCCGGCGCGCTTTCCATCGCCGGGCTCAAGAAGTACGTGGAGCGCGAGCAGCTGGAAGGCGAGAACCTCGCAGCGGTTCTCAGCGGCGCCAACATGAACTTCGACCGTCTGCGCTATATCTCCGAGCGCACCGAGATCGGTGAGAAGCGCGAGGCCATCCTCGCCGTCACCATCCCGGAGAAGCCAGGGGCGTTCAAGACCTTTATCAACGCCCTGCACAAGCGCAGCATCACCGAGTTCAACTACCGGTATGCCGACGCCCGGAAAGCGGTGATCTTCGTGGGCATCCAGATACAGGCCGGCGGCCATGGCCGGGACGAGCTGGTGCAGGAACTGCGGGAAAGCGGCTACTCCGTGGTTGACCTGACCGACAGTGACCTGGCCAAGCAGCACATCCGCCACATGGTCGGTGGCCATGCCCCGAGCATCAGCAACGAGAAGGTCTATCAGTTCGAATTCCCGGAGCGTCCGGGGGCGTTGCTCAAGTTCCTGATGTCCCTGGGGACCCGCTGGAACATCTCCATGTTCCATTATCGCAACCACGGTGCCGCGTACAGCCGGGTTCTGCTGGGAGCCCAGGTCAACGACGACGAGGATAAAGACTTCGAGAAGATGCTCGACAAAGTTGGTTTCAGGTATGAAAACATGACCGACAACGAGGCCTACCGGTTGTTCCTGGGTGCGGGCAACGGTCAGACCTCCTGATTGGGAGTAGGATCCAGGCTGCGAGGGGCGTTCCGAAACACGCTCCTTGCGGCACGTCCCTGTGACGCTTGAGCTCCGCCATCCATGGCTCCGCACAGTTTCGGAACGCCCCTCGCAGCCTGAATCCCAGAGTTTGGCGATTCTTACCGAATTTTAATCAGTCAAGAATTGTAAAATCAGCGTTAAATGTTAGTCTTTCGTCTAATTCTCGGAAGCGAGAATAGCTCACTGATTTTCCGATAATTTACCAACCGCGTTCGAGGAAGAATAAAAATGGGTGGCAAGCCTGACATCATCAAAGCCCTCGTGCTGATTTTTGCTGTCGGCCTTGTAATAACCGGATTTACCTCTATCCACGCCTCGGAAGACAGGCCCCGCTATCAGGATAACGTGACCATCAGTGCCCTTCAGGCCGGAGAAGACCTCCTGAACCGGTAACAACGCCGGTCAGTCACTACGCTGTGCAGGGGTACATCCCAGGGCTCTACAGGCAGCGCTTTCACTTTCTGGAAATCATGGGCCAGGCCGATCAGCTTGGGGGCCAGTCGTGGCCGTAGCCGGCTGAAAGCAAAGGTCCGGTCATAGAATCCTCCGCCCATACCCAGGCGCCCGCCATTCTCGTCAAAGCCCACCAGTGGAAACAGCACCGCATCCAGCGCCCAGGCCGGGCGACGCAGCCCTTTGCTGAAGGCAGGCTCGGGAATGCCGAATCGGTTTGCGGTCAGTTCCACGCCGTCGTAGTAGGGGCTGAACACCAGTTTGCCGGTATGAATCGGGTGCAGGACCGGCAGGTAGAAGTGCACGCCCTTGCGGCGGGCGATGTCCATGTAGATATGGGGATCGATCTCACCGTCGTTGGGCAGGTAAACGGCCACGTGCCGGGCACGGTGCAGGTCCGGGTTCTTCAGCAGATTCAGCGCCAGGTGTTCCGAGGCCTGCATCTGTTCTTCAAATGACAGCGAACGTCGCCTCTGGCGCAGGTGTTTGCGCAGCTGGCTTCGGTTCAGGCTATCAGGGTGGGATTCGAACGGTTGGGGAGGAACAAACTTGCTCAAAATAAAGCTTCCCGGGCTGCCGTTATCGGATGTGGCCCTTGAACCCAGAGTTCAAGGTCGGTGGCCGCTGTGACATATTAGGCTTTCCCCTGTCGGGGACGTGCTCACAATGCCCTGAAGTAGCCACCTGGGTAGTGCGCATCGGCTCGAGGACGTATCCGACCATCGCGAACAGCCCAGGAAGTTGATCTCATTATACGGTCAGGTCCGGGGCCAATTGCAACACCTGATCTGTAATCAGTGCCCGGTATTTTCCCGGAGGGCATCATCGAGCTTGCTGTCCATGGCCTCGAGAATGGAACTGGTGGCGTCGGACATGGAATCCTGCTCCAGCAGCTCGTGGGTGATGTTCAGCGCGGCCATCACGGCAATCCGTTCAACGCCGAATACCTTGCCGCTGGAACGGATTTCCCGCATTTTGTGATCCAGGTGCCTGGCGGCGCGAATCAGGGCTTCTTGCTCTTCTTCCGGGCAGGCAACCAGATATTCCTTGTCGAGAATCTTCACCTCAACGGTGGTGGATTGCTGAGACATCAGTGGTGCTCCAGTGCCCGCAGGCGGCCGATCATGGCTTCGATCTTGTTTTTGGCAAGATCGTTCTTGTGTACCAGCTGGGCCCGCTCCCGGTTCCAGTCGTCCTGGAGCT
>Ga0114984_1000112_pt1 | contig 31461 bp, 32 predicted proteins | sample Shrwel1BS1Day1_FD_96987 | JGI IMG/M metagenome (GOLD analysis project Ga0114984, IMG submission 96987) | Subsurface microbial communities from deep shales in Ohio, USA - Utica-3 well 1 S-1-Day1 | ecosystem: Environmental > Aquatic > Deep subsurface > Shale gas/oil reservoir > Produced water/Flow...
AATAGTCAATACTCAAGCAAAAAGGCTTGAGGGTGAAGAGTTCAGAGAATTGATGATGGAGCTGGACAGACGCAGAACGTCTGCCCATGACGCTTTAATCTCGGCTCTTCATGCTTTAAACAGATATTGCCTAAAAGAATATGAGGGTGAATGTCCCAAAGGCGGAATATATTCACTTGATCCCTCTACTATCCGTAACAGGGTAGCGGTCGGCGATTGGGCCGGACAACTTATTTACGGAATTTTTGTAAAAAGAAAAAAATAAAATAAATCTCATTTAAACATTCCCCGGACGGGGGCAACTTGTCTCCCGTTCGGGGGATAAGTCTGTCCTTTCTTTCCGTCCGGGAAGGAGGCAGATCAATGGATTATCTTGAAAAAAACAAAATCAACTTCTTTTTCTACAACGGTCAACTCGACTGGTACTGGTTTCCTACTGATTATGTCAGACAAGGTGATACACCCTTCGGATATGTTGTAGGAGATTACAGTGAGTTTGGTCATTTTTCATTGAATGAAATATTTTCAGTTGGAATGACAGTCGGCGGAGTCTTTAAGACTCCAAGATCGTTAAAAGAAGTTGTTAGTATTGTCGAAAACGGTGGCATCCTTGAAGGTGCTGCTGACATAAGTTTAGAAAAATTTAGGGAAGTTACAAAGAGTAAGAAAACTCTTCAAAACTTTTTAGACTCACTGCCCGAAGATCCAGACGATCCTAACGGTTCCGGTCCGGGTGGTTGTCTGCCAGAGAAAAAAGAAGATGAGGATCTTACTTTGACTGATTTCCTGAATGAGTTTGGAGATACTCTCAAAGAGAAGGCTGTGAGCAAGCTCAAACCTACCTATAACCCTGCTCAAATAGGGGATTGGGAGAAACAAGAGAACTCCAAGCTCAATAAATTAATTAGAAAACCCTTTAATAGTCAGCGTCATGCAATCTTGGCACTGGCTAAAGGGTTTTACAAAGAAAAAAAGAAATCTTTAATCCTTACAGCCGAGATGGGGACTGGCAAGACGATAATGTCAGCTTGTGTGGCATATTTAAACCCACGTCAAAACAAGAGGACACTTGTTGTTTGTCCGCCCCATTTGGCAAGAAAATGGGTTAGAGAGATAAAAGAAACAATACCTGCGGCAAAGGTAAAAACATTGGATAAAGTATCCGATGTTGATACTGATAAGCCTCGAGGTATGGAGTTTTGGGTATTAAAAAATACTAAAGCAAAACTCCATTACAAGGAGAAGTCGCTTTCAAGGTGGGATGAGGAAACACTCAGAGCAAAGAAATGCCCTGATTGTGGAGTTCCGCTCGCAAGCGAAAATATAGAAGATGAAAAGAATAATTCTGCAACCTGTACTAACTGTGGCACGCCTCTTTATCAAGCAGATAAAGAAGGTTTCCGCAGGTATGGTCTTGCGGAATACATTAAAAGTCAGAAAGTCAAAGTAGATTTCCTTATCCTTGATGAAGTCCATGAGTTAAAAGGCGGTGATACTGCTGTTGGACAGTCTATGGCAAATCTTGTCAGTTGTTCTGACAAAACTCTTGCTATGACCGGTACACTCATGGGCGGGTATGCTAAAAACCTTTTTTACATCCTCTTTCGTATGTTTACAAAGAGGTTTATCGAAAAAGGTTATGCACACAACTCTGTAACTACTTTTGAGAGAAATTACGGAGTGATCGAGGAAACCCGGACATATGTGAGAGAGTCCGGTAGAAATTCTTCCATAGGTAGAAAACTGAAATCGGTAAGGATACACAGTAAACCGGGCATGTCACCGGCCTTACTCCCTGAGTTTATCCTCGACTCAACGTATTTTATGAAGCTTTCTGATGTTTCAGATCAGCTTCCGAAATACAATGAGGATATAATTTCAATTCCTATGGAAGAAACTCAGAAGGAAATCTACAAAGAATTTGAGAATGAGCTGACATCTGAAGTTAAACAAGCTTTGGTGAGAGGTTCAAATAAGCTTTTGGGAGCTTTGGTAAATTCACTGTATTCTTTGCCTGATGGAGCAAGAAGAGGTGAAATTGTATATGAACCATATACATATAATCCTCAGACCCAAGAAGGTGAGGTCATAGCATATGCAGAACCATATGATCAATATATGCTCCCCAAAGAACGGAAATTAATAGACAAAATTCTCGAAGAAAAGCAGGAGAACCGCAAGTGTGCTGTATTTTTAGAGCATACCGGCACAAGAAACCTAATTCCTGATCTTGTTGAAAGACTTGAAACACAAGGGATAAAGGCACTTGTGCTCAAATCAGGCTCACCTGCTACCGACAAGCGGGAAGCATGGATTAAGAAAAAATTGAAGGAGAATCCGGATACAGATGTTATTATCTGTAACCCAAATCTTGTTAAAACGGGTTTGGATTTACTGGATTTCCCGACAATTATCTTCTTCCAGACGGGCTATAATATTTATACGCTTCGTCAGGCATCCCGCAGGTCTTGGAGAATTGGACAGGATAAGCCTGTTAGAGTTTTCTATATGGCTTATGCTGAAACAATGCAGGAACAGGCAATGAAGTTGATAGCATCAAAACTTGAGACTTCATTGGCCGTTGAAGGTGATCTTTCCGACCAGGGCTTATCTTCTATGTCTGAAGGTGAATCTATGGCTATTCAGATGGCAAAAGAACTGGTTGGAGATAAAAGAAGAGAAGATCGTAGTCTGGGGGATGTGTTTTCTTCCTACAGAGAGAAAGACACTGTTGCTGATTTTGATCTTGATGAAACCTTTGAGATTGCTGATCTCACTGAGACAGCTACAGAGGTTAAGGAAATCAAGACTTCAAAAGGCAAAACCCGGACAATTGAATCTACTGTCCAAAAGATCATCACAAATCTTGAGCCTAAAAAGCATACTGTCGGAAAAGGTAAAAAGAAAGGCAAAGTCGAAATGGTTTCGGTTTTCGATATGCTGGAGGCTCTTGATAATGAAGATGCTGCATAAATAAACCCTACGATTTTCAAAAGCTGACACTTAAGATTTAGTCGTATAACCCCATGAGGGGGCATTTGTTCTCCTCGTGGGGTCAAATGCCCTCTTAAATAAAATTTGTGGAGGCAGTTATGATTAAAATTTTGGAAGAAGGCATTAAATGTCAAAATTGCAACGAGGAAATAGACATAGTTGCAAAAAGTTTTTCTGAGCAAGTAAGTTCAAAAACTTTTTTAAAGTGTATAAAAGAAGAGGATTTTTCAGATATGCTGATTACCTCTGAAATAAGGTTGGAAATATCCTGCCCTTGTATGGATACAAAGCTGTCTGAAGAAGACAGTGAGTTTATTAGAGGATATTTCCCATACGATTTATAAACAAAACCCCACGGGGGTGGTTTACTGCCCTCGTGGTGGTGAACTGCCCCCAAATAAAGGAGGCAGTTATGTTAAGAGATGTTAAATATCTTCCACAAGGTGTTCTTATACCTTTTGAGGACAGAATATGCCAGCTAAAACAATATCGTGAGAGATTCGGCTACATTAAGTCTAAGTGGTACACAAGGGAAACCGTAGGCCGTTCTAATGTTTCAGCTCAAATAAATATGATTGAAACACAGCTAAACATCATAGCTACACAAGTAAAATATTTAGTAACTGGCCATAAAAGGTTCTCTTTTAAAAAACTTAATGAAGCCTGTAATTTTCTATATGGCACACACAGGGGAATTGAGGTTTCTGAGACAATTAAGTCTATCAGAAAAAACCTCAGAGAACTCCGGGAAGATATTGAAAAAAACAAAGAAGAAAAAAGAATAAAGGACGAGAAAAAGCAAGATTTTTTTAAAATGTTCTACTCAATAGCTTATATTGATGTTTTTAAGCTAAAGAGATGCCAGATGAAAGCTGCGGTGAAAATTGTTGAAGAAGTCAGGATTTACAAAACTCCTGGATATGCTCAAGGAAATCAACATCCTGATTTTTCAGAGGAAGAGTGGAACATATATAACAGAGTAATCCGTGCGGCTACATCGATGGCAAATCGTATGCAAGCTGAACGGGTTGCTGAAAAAAGATATAGAGAAACCGACCTCAAAGAACAGTCCATTGAGGACTTCATGGAGGTCGCATGATGAAATTTGAATACGTTTGTGAAAACAAAATAGAGTCTATCAGTCACAATATTGATTACATGATAATCAGAAACTTCAACGCAAAAACAAGAGTTGAAGGGATACTTGTAGTCAATGTACTGATAGACCAATTAAAAGAAGTGATAAAAAAAGAAACCTCTGAAAAGACTTATTATAAGCAAAAAGAGGTTAACGAGCTTAAAAGAAAAATAAGCCAAATTGAAGCAGAAGGATACTACCATCTAAACTACTTCTGCGAGAAAGGTTGGTAAAAAATAACTCCAGAATTTCATAAAGCTGACATTTAAAAATGAGTTATATTACCCCAGACGGGGGCAGTTTTGTCCCCGTATGGGGTAACTGCCTTCGTCTGAAATAAAAAAGAGGAGGCAGATATGGCATATTTTGAAGAAAACATCCAAATCCCGGTAAATTCAGATTGCTTTAAGTTCTATGTTGGCCGTCCACCCAAAGATGAAGAAGAATTTTACGACTTTGTTAGTCTTGTAGAAAAAGGTTTAAACGCACAAATCGATTACGACATTCTTTATAAGTGTACGGCCGAAAATTTCTCATCTGAGCTTGATGAAGATGAGGAGGATTAAATGGGGCTTGGAAGAGATGCAAGACAAGAAATGCAAATATACTGGGAATTTGGTGAAGGAGATTCTCAATATCAGCCTTCCGGCCGTAAAGAAAGGAATGATGCAGAACATACGACTAAAGATGGCGAAATCATAAAGGTCAAGGATATGGAAGATAGTCATTTGTACAATTCTTATCTATGCCTTGGCGACAATAAATACCTCAGGGAGATGTTTCTCCGTCTCTTTGAGGATCGCATAACATAAAAATACCCCACCGGGGGAACAGCTATTCCTCTGGTGGGGGATAACTGTCTCCCGGTTATTTAAGGAGGCAAAAATGAAAGTTTACAAAATTCAAGTTGAAGAAACCTTAGCAGATATCGTGAGTGTTCAAGCTTCATCAAAAGATGAAGCCTTAGAAAAGGTCAAAGAGCAGTACCGAAGAGGTGACATTGTACTTGAGTATGACAACTTTGTTGATGTTGAATTTTCCGTCTTTAAATGCGGGAAGGAGGACACTCATGGCTAAGAAAACTAAAAAATCAGTCTATGACATTATTACAGAAAAAATCATAGAACAGATAGAATCCGGCACTCCACTTTGGAAAGCCGGATGGATGAGAAAACACTTTAACGGATTTGCAAAAAGAGAATACCAGGGACTTAACCAACTATTGCTCTCTTGGGATATGCAGGTGATGGAATATACATCACCGGTATGGTTCTCTTTTAAGCAAATCCAACAATTGGGCGGTAGCATCAAAAAAGGTGCAAAAAGCTCAATGGTGATTTTCAATAAAAAAATAACTGCTCAATGTAACGACAAAGACGAGGAAAAAGAGGACAAGAAAGACGATCTTGAAGTCTTTGACGAAAGTGAGCAGGAGAAAGATAAACAGGTGGATAAGAAGTCTAAAACTTTCTTCCTGATGCGATATTACAGGGTTTTTAACCTTGATGATGTTGAAGGGATTGACAAAAGTAGGTATGTCAATCTTGCAAACACAAAAAAGGAAAAGCCTGAAAATATAGTTAAAGGTATGCAGAACGATGGCTTGAATATTCAATATACCGGGGTTCAACCTTGTTATATCCCCTCGTGGGATACGGTACAAATTCCGAATATTGGTAATTTTGAGTCAGCGGATAGTTATTACTCCTCTCTTTTCCACGAAATAGCTCATGCTACAGGACATGGGTCACGATTGAAGAGAGCAGGAGTGTCAAATATAGATACTGGCGACAAGCATCAATACTCTTATGAGGAGCTTGTTGCAGAGATCGGTGCAGCATTCATTATGGCTGAAATCGGAATGAAAATAAATTATGAAAACTCCAGTGCGTATGTAAAAGGCTGGAGTCAGTTCATTAAAAACAATAAAAAAGCCATATTTCAAGCTTCTGCTGAAGCAAGGAAGGCTGTTCAGTATGTAGTTGAAAAAGCTGAACTGGCTTCTGATAACAAAGTGGCTTAGTAAGATTGTCAGAGTATGAGGGGTAATTACCCCTCTGCTCATACCTATAAATAACTTCCTATCCTTGAGGGTCGGGCATTCCCAAAGAGGGCATGACATCCGAAGTGGTTGGGGTTGCCACTGGGAGTACTTTGAACTGCCTCCGTACTCCCTGTCATGTCTCCCTTGGGTTTGCCCACCCAAAAATTAGGATAGGAGGTTCACTATGATAAGATTCACATTAGTTACAGGTAAAGTTTATGAGGTATCAACAGAAGAATGGCAAAAGCTCAGTAAGTATCTAAAAGACATAGCAGAAATAGTTGTAGAAGATGATAGCTGTTTTTGCCATTATGTTAATTATTAGCCGGATGTCTAAAGACTTCCGAGCCGGTTGTACCGGAGACGAGTTCCGAGCCTCTTATCGCCTTGAGCGGTAGGAGGCTTTTTTTATAATATTTGTTTATATTGAATTATAAAAAAATATTGACTTTAAGTAAAATACAAACCGCCTAAATTAGCTCCTACAATTGATGAATTGTTAGATAAATGTTCACTTAGTATAATGCTGTGAAAAAATGGGAGGGCTCCAAAAAAGTATTTTTTCTTGACACTAATAAATAAACAAGTTAAATATTGATGCTTTTTTGTATATATTCTTATGATTTTGATAAATTAGTATATTTTTTATTACATATAGTACTGAAATAGTTTGTTTATTCCTTTAATTTTTAAAATTACTATAACTTTTTTACTGTATAATTAGCACCTACTCATTAATGTAAAAATAAATAAGTCTTTTTGTAGTGGTGGAGGTCAAAATGAAAAAAAAGTTATTATTTTTGTTTATTTTAAACTTACTTGTGCTTGGTTGTTCTAAAAGTCATGTTGTACTGCAACTTGAAAAAAAATGTGCTAAAAATGATTATGATTCTTGTGTTACTCTTGGAGAAAAATATTTCGATGGTAGAGGTGTGAAGCAGGATATACCCAAAGGAATTGATATTTTAAAAAAAGCTTGTGAAGCTGGATATGCTAGAGTTTGCAATGGTATTGGTATTACTTATAGTAAAGGTCGTGGTGTCAAACAAAGCTATGCTAATGCAACTAAATTCTATGAAAAATCTTGCGAAGGTGGTTATTTAACGGGATGTTATAATCTTGGGATCATGTATGAATATGGTCGAGGCGTAAAACAAGATTATTCTAGAGCCTTAGAATTATACAGAAAAGTTTGTGATAAAGGAATGAATAAAGCTTGTAATAAAGTTACAAAATTGCTTGATAATACCGCCAATCGCAAAAAAGGATACTATAAGGAAGCATGCATTGACGGAGATGGTGAAGCTTGCTTGAATCTTGGCTATAAGTATGAATATGGAGAAGGTGTATCACAAAATTTTTCTAAAGCAATCAAACTATATGAAAAATCCTGTGACAGCAATATTATTAAAGGTTGTATCCATCTTAGATTATTGTTAGATCGTGAGAACGATTTGGTGCTAGATTATTCAAAATTAATTGATCTATATAAGAAATCATGTAATGGTGGGGATGATAAAGCTTGTTGGCATCTTGGTACTATGTTTGAAAAAGGAAAAGGCGTAAAACAAAGTTATTCTAAAGCAGCCAATCTTTATAAAAAAGCTATTGGTGGAGGAGTACCGGAAGCTTACCATAATCTTGGCATTATGTATGAAAACGGACAATATGTAAAGCAAGATTATTCTAAAGCAGCTAACCTTTATAAAAAAGCTGTTAATGTCGGAGTATCTGCAGCTTATTATAATCTTGGCATTATGTATGAAAATGGAAAAGGTGTAAGACAAAATTATTCTAAAGCGTCTGATTTATATGAAACAGCCTGCAATAAAGGTATTATTGGAGGATGTAAACGTATTAAGGCTATGCTTGATCGAGGAATAGATATAAAAAAAGATTATTTAAATTCAGTTGGTTCTTATTTATATGAAAAAGCATGTAATGAGAATAATTTTGAAAAGTGTTTTAAATTGGGGGTTATGTATTTGGATGGTCAAAATGTAAAACAAAATTATTCCAAAGCAGCGGAACTATTCAAAAAATCAGGTAATGGCGGAATTTTTGAAGCCTATTATAATCTAGGAACTATGTATTTAAATGGTCAAGGTGTAAAACAAAATTATTTTAAAGCATTTAATCTATTCAAAAAAGTTTGTAATAAAGGATATTCTAATAGTTGCCATAATCTTGGGCTTATGTATAAGAAAGGGCTAGGTGTACAAAAAGATTACTCTATGGCCGCTAATTTTTTTAAAAAAGCTTGTAACAAAAATAACTCTAAAAGCTGCTACAATCTTGGGTCAATGTACTATAAAGGCGAAGGTGTAAAACAAGATTATTCTAAGGCGGCTTATTTCTATAAGGAGTCCTGTTATGGCGAAGAAATTGATGGATGCTATAACCTTGGATTTATGTATGACAATGGTCAAGGTGTTAGACAAAATTATACTAAAGCTAAAGAACTATATAAGAAAGCCTGCGATAAAGACTATGCTAAAAGTTGCTATAATTTGGGAGTTATGTACTACAATAAACAATATCTTAGTAAAAGCTTAGAGCTATTGTTGAAGGCTTGTAATTTGAACTTTTCACAAGCATGTGATGCATTGAAAAAGATAAAATAAATTCAGGTATTTTTTGAGCTTGTAAACAAAATTCCGTTTAAGTGCCATAAAAAACGTTTATAGTCTTAAGCGGTGGTTGGAACATTTTAGTTTTATCAAGAGATGGCTGCCTAATGTAAAACTAATAAACCTGAAAGAAAAAAAATACGTGACACACTAAAAATAGAATTAACAGACTACATAAAAAAGATGTAATTATTTTAAGTTGCATCTTTAAACAAAAAGTTACTTATTTCAATCTAAATATATGATTTTAGTTGAAATCATATGAATAAAGATTTTCTGATTCAATCCCTGTATAACAAACAATAGAAGCAAAATATCTTTCAAAAAACACTTGATTTTTTTGTATTAAAGTATATTATTACAATATGTATTAATATTAATAGAGGTAGAAAATTGCAGGAAATTGACAGTTATTTTAAGCATGAAATTATTGAGAAAAGAGATGAATTGAATAGGATAACTCAATCAAAATTTGGTGCTGATATATCCGGTTTGAAAATTTCATATAATCTAAAAGGTCAAAGAGCAGGAATTGTCAATCCTGCTAAAAAAGAAATCAGATTAAATAAAGAACTTTGTTCAAAATTTCCGGAAAAAATGATTAATGAAGTTCTGGTTCACGAAATAGCTCATTTCGTAACCTTTTCTGTCTCAACTAAAGCAAAGCCTCACGGTAAAGAATGGAAAAATATAGCCAAGTCTCTGGGGCTGGATAATCCGAAAACCACTCATAATATGCCCACAACAAAAGCAAGAAAAGTTAAAGGATATTTTTATAAATGTGGGTGCAACACATATAAGCTTAGCTCAATACGACACAACCGAATTAAGCGCAAAGAAGCTGAATACGCCTGCAAGTATTGCGGGGAAAAATTAAGAAAAGCATAAAGGAGAGTGTTATGAATAAAGATATTGTTTGTACAGATTGCAGACAGAAGAAGAATAATTATAAGACAAGGTATTTTACGCCGGGATTGGGTGAATTTGTATATTCTGGTGAGTTTGTCTGCGAAGAATGTTTAGACAACAGGATTAATGGCAAGAGAAAAGAAACTTTTAAATTGGTGACTGCCGGTGGCTAATATTCAAATTCCGGGATTACCTCAGTTAGCTGAAGAAGCAAGCAAGATAAAGTATTTTGAAGAGGACGAGCTTAATCGTCTGACAAAAGAATTTCAGGAATATTATGACAAGGCTAGGAAAAAGAAAAGTGCCGGTAAGTATTGGATTGTTTTTTTGTTTCTTAGATTTACTGGAGCCCGGATATCTGAAGTATTAAATATAGATGACACAAAAGACATAGATTTCAGATATAACAGAGTGAAGCTGATAACACTGAAAAGAAAAAACGGCAGAAAGGTATATAGAACCGTTCCAGTACCTATCGAAGCTATAAATGAACTTTTGAGATATCTTGCAATGTATCCTGATATGAAAGGCGAGGTTTTTAATTTAGTTCAGCCTAATTTCTACAAAAAAATGCAGGAAATAGGGGAAAGGGCAAAAATTCCAAAAGATAAGGTTCACCCTCATGCATTGAGACACACAAGAGCGATTGAGCTTATAAATGCGGGTATGCCGTTAAATCATATTCAGGCACTACTAGGTCACTCTTCGATCCTAAATACCTCGGTTTATCTGATAGTGACCGGTAAGGAACTGGAAACTATGATGAAAGAAAAGGGGTTGGTGTAAATTAATGATTTTGGAAATTTAACAAAATTGTTAAAAATATGGGAACAAACATTTGCGGCTCAGGAAATATGTCATCCTTCACTTGAATAGTGGTAATAATAAAAGAGCAACAGGTGAAATAAATTCGAAAATTTTATTTGATTATGTATAGTATAACAGGCATACTGTTTAGGATATATTTTATTGGTTAAATAATAAAGGTGAGCTTATGAAACTTTTTGAAACACTTTTAAATGAACTAAAAAAAGAATCTGATTATGTGTCTGATAATGGAGAATTAAAAAAGTGGGTTGTGATAAATAAAGCCCGGAACTTTGATGAAGAATTAATTGGATTGTTACTGGACAATCAAGAATTAAAGGAAAAATTCTTTATTAAAGTAAAAGGTGCAATGGTTTTTAATCAAAACTTATTTATTCAATTTCTGGAACAAAAAAATTACCTAAACGACAGTTACACTCAGTTTAGAAACAAAGTCGGGTTAACAGTTGATGGGAAATACTTGAAACAGCGTAATGAAATTTCTTTAGTATGGCCTTTTAAAGACTGCATATTGGAAGGCGGACAAAATCGTGAGGAGCAAAAGCGAGAAGAGATATTTTTTAACGAAGTACTTGCTCAGGATGAAATCACACAGTTACGAGAACCTAAAATATTAACCAATTTTAAATTTATCAATAATGATGGTGAAAAATTATTGGAAGAATTTAGCCGCAATTCTGCGATAAATAAGCAGAGAGGGTTGCCTGAAGATACAATTACAGATAACCTTTTAATAAAAGGAAATAACTTATTGGCTCTGTATTCTTTAAAAAGTGTTTTTGGTGAAAAAATTGATCTTATATATATTGATCCGCCATTTAATACAGGAAATGATTCTTTTAACTACAATGATAGATATAACCATTCTACTTGGCTTACTTTTATGAAAAATAGATTAGTAGCTGCAAGAGACCTTTTATCAAAAAGTGGCAACATATTTATACATATTGATATTAATGAAGTCCATTATCTAAAAGTGTTATGTGATGAAGTTTTTGGTCAAGAAAATTTTGTTGAAGAAATTATATGGGCGTATGGATCACCATCTGGTGGCAGAGCTGCAGGGGCTAAGCCAGTAAATATACATGATACTATTTTACATTATGCAAAATCTTATTCAGATAGAAAACAATTAAAGGTATATACCGATTATTCTAAAAAATATATTGATGATTGGTTTAAATATAAAGATGATGACGGTCGTCTTTATCAACGTAGAATGAGAGGTAAAGACGAAAATGGTGATACTATGTGGGAAAAACAATATTTAGATGAAAGTAAGGGATTACCATTAACTACCGTTTGGACAGATATTAAACAAGTATATGCAGATCCAAGGGCTTATAAAGATAATCAAGCACACATGACTGAATTATTGAAAGATTTCAAAGGTGGGCAAAAACCTGAAACTTTAATAAAACGAATAATTGAGATGACAACCCTAGAAAATGATATAGTATTAGATTATCATCTTGGTACAGGCACTACAGTATCTGTGGCTCATAAAATGAATAGGCAATATATCGGTATAGAACAGATGGAATATATTAAAGATTATGTTTTTAATCGTTTAGAAGATGTTATTTATGGAAATAAGACAGGTATTTCTAAGTCAGTTAATTGGCAAGGTGGAGGTTCTTTTGCTTATCTTGAGCTTAAAAAATACAATCAACTTTTTATAGAACAGATAGAATCAACTAATAATACTGAGGATTTATTAAATATTTGGGAGCAAATGAAACAAAGATCATTTCTGAATTACAACTTGGACATAAAAAAACAAGAAGAACATATAGAAGAATTTAAACAATTATCTATTGAACAGCAAAAACGGCATTTGCTCGAATTACTTGATAAAAATCAGTTATATGTAAACCTTTCATCGCTTGAGGATGAAGATTTTGCCTGCACAGAAGAACAAAAGAAAATAACCAAAGATTTTTACCAAATATAAGGAATAGCTCTATGGCATATTTACATGAAACATTAGTACGAGAATTTGGCAAAAGAGAACTTGCTCGCACTGAGTTACCCAATACAATTTTAGATAATCTTCGACCAAACTATACACCCCGCCCTTATCAGATAGAAGCATTTCAACGTTTTTTGCTTTGCTTCAAAGAGGATTTTGAAGGTAAGCCCGAAAAACCGTTACATTTGTTATTCAATATGGCAACAGGAAGCGGTAAAACCTTAATTATGGCAGGATTGATTCTTTCTTTATATGAGAGAGGATATAGAAACTTTTTATTTTTTGTTAACAGTAATAATATAATAAGCAAAACAAAAGATAATTTTTTAAACCCTTACGCAAAAAAATACTTGTATAATAAAGAAATAACTATTAACAGCAAAAATGTTCTTATTAAAGAAGTAGATAATTTTGATGAATCAGACAATGAAAATATAAATATAAAGTTTACTACAATCCAGCAACTGCACCTTGATTTGAACGATACTAAAGAAAACAGTATTACATATGAAGATTTAATTAATAAAGAATTAGTACTTATAGCTGATGAAGCACATCATTTAAATACAAATACAACAGCAAATGAGGCTATTGAGGGAAGTTGGGAATATACAGTAGACAGACTCCACAAGTTAAATTTTAAAAATATTCTGCTGGAATTTACAGCAACTTTGGATTATGAGAGTCGTGAGATTGTTGAGAAATACCAAAACAAAGTGATTTTTAAATATGATTTATCTCAGTTCAGAATAGATAAATATTCCAAAGAAATAAATCTGATACGCTCTTTATATGATGAAAAAGAAAGAATCCTCCAAGCGTTAATTCTTAATTTATATAGAGAAGAACTTGCAACAGAAAACAATATAAACTTAAAACCAGTAATACTTTTTAAAGCCAAAAGAACTATAAAAGAATCTAAAGAAAATAAAGAATATTTTCATAAACTTATAGAAGAACTAAGTTCATCTGATATTGAATCTATCCAAAGAACATCAAAAATTAGCATAGTTCAAAAAGCTTTACATTTTTTCAGAAGTAAGGATATGAACTTCAATGAAATTGTTTATAGAATCCAAGCAAATTTTAAAGAAGAAAATTGTATTAGTGCAAATAATGACGAAGAAGCAGAAAAGAATCAGTTAATATTAAATACCCTCGAAGATGAAAACAACCCAATAAGAGCAGTTTTTGCAGTAAAAAAATTAAATGAAGGCTGGGACGTGCTCAATCTTTTTGATATCGTACGTTTATATGAAGGTAGAGATGGCAAATCAGGAAAGCCAGGGAAAACTACGATTTCAGAAGCTCAACTGATTGGCAGAGGTGCGAGATATTTTCCTTTTGCACTGGAGGAAGGTCAGGATCCATATAAACGAAAATTTGATTATGAGCCAAATCATGATTTAAAAGTTCTTGAAGAACTATATTATCATACTAAAGAAGATAATAGGTATATAACTGAAATTAAAAAGGCTCTTATTGATACAGGTGTATATGTAGATGAAGATGATCTGGAAATAAAAAAACTCAAGCTGAAAGATGATTTCAAAAAAACAGCTTTCTATGGAAAAGGAAAAGTTTTCTATAATAAAAGAATATTTAAGAATTATCAAAACATTATGTCATTTGATGACTTAGGAGTAAGCAAAAAGAACTTTCGATATGAGCTCTCTTCAGGTCATGGGAAAATATCAGGTGCATTTATTGAAGAAAAGGACAAAAAAGAGTTAACAGAAGAACAGAGAGATTTAAAAGTTTCTGATATTCCAATTCATGTAGTCAGATATGCACTTACTAAATATCCTTTTTATCACTTTAACAATGTTGTTAAATATTTTCCTAATATATTATCTACAACTAACTTTATTAAAAATGAAAACTACCTTGGTGGATTAGAGATAACTTTTAAAGGATCAACAGAAAGATTGTCTAACATTTCAAATCAGGATTATTTACTTGCATTACTTAACTTGTTGGAATCTATCGAATACGAAATCAAATCTAAAGTTACAGAATATGAAGGTTCAGACTATTATTATGATAGTATCTGCAATGTTTTTAAAGACAAAGAAATAAAAGTTCTCAAAGACAGTGAACGCTCAAATGGACAAGAAAAGTTTTTAGAAGACAAACCTTGGTATGTATATAATGCAAACTATGGAACAGAAGAAGAAAAAGAATTTGTGAAAATGTTTAACAGACGTTTTGACTTATTGAAAGAAAAGTATAGCGATATTTATCTTATTCGCAATGAAAGAGTATTAAAAATTTACAATAAAGAAGGACGCCCTTTTGAGCCGGATTTTTTATTATTTTGCAAAAGAAATGAAGAAGAAATAACTTATCAAGTCTTTATTGAACCTAAAGGTAATCATTTAATAGCTTTTGATAAATGGAAAAAGGAATTTCTTTTAGAAATAAGAAATGAAGAAAGAACAATCACAATAGATACTGATAAATACCTAATAACCGGAGTACCTTTTTATAATAATAAAAGTGAAAACGATTTCAAAAAGTCACTGGAAGAGGTGTTGAGATTGTAAAATTTTTTGTGGTAAACGATATATTTCTATATGCAGAAGATTATTGATTATATAGAGATTTTTCAAAAATATAAAAAGTACATAACAAGTAAAAGATTTTTACCATTAATCTTTTCTTTAATACTTACTTGTGTAATTTTTAATTTTAATAAAATAATTCAGGGTTGGTTTACCTGGTCTGGATATTTAATTTTACTTATAATTGCCCTTATAAGCATAGTTTTTTCATATTGCTGGGCGTTTTACGTTTTTCCATGGGAAAAAAGTTTTTTAAGTAAAAAGTCGAAATTAGTAGATGATTATGAAATTACAAAAGCTGAAAATGCAATTTACGATAATTACTTATTTATAACATATAGATCAAAATTAGATTGGTTGTTTATCAAGCTTAAATTATGCTCGATATCAGGTCAAACAAAACTTCATTACGAAACAATTTTGGAAATTGAAGAACATTTTCTATTACCCAAAGAAGAACAAATACTGCTTGTCAAAAAAACCGATTTTTATAGAAAATACCAAAATGTTAGAGACTTAAAGCAAACTATAGATAAATTAGAAAAATATAATTGTCTATTAGATCATAGAGATTATGTGTTGTATGTTATAAATAAAAGTTACGAAAAGGAATTGAGAGGTGATATTACAGAGGCTAAAAAAGAAGTGATGGAACTTCTGAAACAGGTAAATTATGGGACAAAAATTTCTATTTATAATAATATAGCTCGATTAGAAGAAGTAACTTTCAACTATAATAATGCGATTCATTATTATGAAAAAGCAGAAAAAGAACTTTCAACAAACCCTATCAATAACTTATTTCATATAGTTTTATATAATTTAGTTATTATTAATTCCAAAATAAAACATTATGCCAAATCTATAGAATGGCTTAACATATATTTTAAGGTTATTCCTAAAGATAATTTAAATGTTCTTCTGGAATTTTATAACACCAAAGTCGAATTAGCAAGACAATTAGGTGATCGCAAGATGTTAATAGATGCATATAATGAAATGGATACTAATATTGAGCCTTATTTGGATAGAGATTCTTGGTTCAATTATTTTCGAACAAAATTACGCATGAGTTTTAATGATGATATAAATTTTGATAAGAATATTATCAAGGCACAAGATATTTTTGATGAATTAGTCAATTTAGATTTTCCCAAAAATTATTTTGCTATAAAAGAGATATTTTGTATTCTGAATATAATTTTTGAAAGCGGATACACAAATAATTTTAAAGATTTGGACAAAAGAACATTGGATTTTATGAATAATATTTTGCCTAAAATAAAAGAATACAGAAAAAATATTCCAGATTTGGCTTTTTCAGAACAATGGTTTTGGTTAAATGAAATTATAAATTTAAAAAAATTGAGTTTTCAGAATAAGGCAAATTATGACAACTTCAATGAGTTTTTTAATAGTCTGAAAGAATTAACAAGAAATGCAAAAGACAATGAGAACATTTATTATGAAGTCAAATCTTATATGATAATTTGTGATGAATATGTGACATACAGTAAATCATTGAATGAAAAATTTGCTGATGATTTTCGATCTTTTGCTGAAGAAAGCTTAGAAAATGCAATAAATATAGTTGAAAAAAATAAAAGCAATCCTCACTTTTATGAATATTTCTTAACAACAGCATATTATCTCAAAACTATAAAAAATGATACTGAAGAAGCCAGAAAACTTTTAGAAATTTTTGATGAGAAGAAAATTAATCCTAATCATTATGCTTTGTGGTTAAGGCAATATTATAATAAGTTAAAAAGTAAATTATAAAATACTTAATAACTTAAAATAATAAATAACTTATTCATTACAAATACCATATAGATATGTCTGAATAAAATAGAGTAATATGTTTTAAAATTGTTAAAAAGGACTGCATAAGATGGATAGATTACCTTTGAAAAACTATATCGGATGTTTGTTGGGCGGAGCTGTTGGTGATGCTTTGGGTGCTCCAATAGAATTTGATACCTGGGAGGAAATCAAGTCAAAAGATGGTGAGCAAGGTATTACCAATTATATCGAGTTTAGTGATGGTCATGGAGAATTTACCGACGACACACAGATGGCTCTTTTTACCGCTGAAGCCATGCTCAGGACATTGTACAGAGCCAATTCTCGTGGAATATGGGGTGCAATAAATACAATATGTTTTCATTGCTACTGCAACTGGCTCAAAACTCAAGGATATGATAAACCCAATACAAAATTTCAAAAAAGTTGGTTATTGCAAGTTGATGGTATATACAAAAGAAGAGCTCCCGGTAATACTTGTCTTGCTGCACTTTTAGAAACCGAAGATTACAAACCGGGCACTATATTAAATAACAGTAAAGGCTGTGGCGGTGTTATGAGGGTTGCGCCAGTTGGTTTGGTTTTTTATAATGGTCTTGAGTTTGCTTTTGAAAATGGTGTCATTGCAGCACAAATAACGCATGGTCATCCCAGCGGATATCTTTCAGCCGGTTTTTTGGCAGCTTTAATTGCTGCATTGAACTCAGGGATTAGTATCGAGAAAGCTGTAGATGACTGCATGGCAATACTAAAAACACAAAAAAATTCTGAAGAGTGTTTAACAGCTTTAAATAAAGCAATCGAACTATCTGAAATGAAAGAACCGTCAGTTGAAAATATTGAATCACTTGGTGGCGGTTGGGTTGGAGAAGAGGCTCTTGCGATAAGTTTATATTGTTCTCTGTATTATAAAGATAATTTTAAAAAAGGTTTAATTTCATCAATAAACCATAGCGGAGATAGTGACAGTACCGGCTCTATAACCGGAAACATTTTAGGTTTGATTCATGGAGAAGCAGCTATTCCCAAAGTTTGGGCTGAAAATTTATATCTGAAAGAGGTGGTAATAAGGATGGCAGAAGACCTTTACATAGGTTTTGAAGATGATGGAACCGGAATGGGTAGTGAAGGTTGGTTTGAAAGATATGGTACATAATTTTTGATAATCCAATATAAAGCTGAGTTATTGTTTTACCTAGTATATATTTAAAGGGACTAACCGGTGCCAAACGATTTATCAAACATAATGAGCAAAATCAAAAAACACATTTTCAACAAATACCCCCGATATTTCAATAATTTCGATGATGCCGAAATTTTATATTTAGATAAAAAGATGGTGAATAACACTCTTACTCAGTTGGATATTACTTTGCCTGATTTGCTTGATTTTGAGCATAAAGAACTTGTTGTTATGCCACCTTCCGAAAATATGCTTTATTTAATGTATTCCCCCTCGTATGAAGAAATGGACGAAAAACACAGGCAGCAGTTTGAACAAGACATGGAGGCTGAGCTTGAGCACTTTGCAAAAGATTTTAACCTGACTGAGGAAAAACGGGCTGATCTTAGAAACAACTTTATTAAAACAATAAGGCAGGGTACTTATTACCTGTATCACTTCAACCGCTCTTTAATGGAAAACCGAAAATTGAAATTTAATACTTTTGAGTATTATCCGGCCACTGAGGAATTTAGGTATCTATTCGGATCTGAGTTCAGTATTGTAGATTTAACTATAAAAGAGAACAAAATCAAACCTGATTTGGACATAAGGAAATTTGCATTCTCAAAATATGCTCTTGAAAACATAATCAAAGATTCAAACGTAACCTTATTTATTAAAAATAATGCAAAGAATAATGATCCTTTTTTTCCGGAAGGATATATTGAAACTATTACTAATGATATGCCGGCTCAGTTGTTTACAGAAATACAGAGACATATGAGAGAATCCACACATGATCTATTTTTCCCCAATGCTATAATTAATACAAAGATATTTTTAAAAGTAGAAGAAACTCAAAGTTTAACAACAAAAGAGCAGAACAGACTTGAAAAAACAAAAAAGAAAAAGCCATATCTTATGCCTCAGAGTATTAAACATGTTATTGATATAGAGATGTTTAACAAAACAGTTATCGACAAAGCAAATGAACTGAGCGGAGTTGGAAACCAAAAATCTCCTCATTACCGGCGTGGGCATCTCAGACGGTTGAAATCCGGCAAGTTGACTTTTGTACGCTCTTCATTTGTTGGGGCTAAGAAAGAGTATAATATAGGGAAGAAAATATATCGGCTAAAAACATGATTAATTTTAGAAAATCTTCTGGCTTTCTTTACTGGAACACTGGCTCTATTTTACCGCACTGATTGCTCAACTTGTATCTGAGAATGGTTCTCTCGAACCTGAATATTGGATAAACTAAGAATTTTAACTATATTCATTTTTCATGAAAGATTGAAATCTATCTTTACATCGTTTAAGATGGTTTATGTCTAAAAAAAGTAAAGAAAACAAATTGTATCTGTTGGAGCAATACGAGAAATTTTTAGATTGTTATTTTTTTAACCCTGAGATTCTGAAATGGTTTTTTTCTCAAGCATATAATTTTTTTTATTCAGGCTATTTGTTAGCAAATAAGGGACTTTTAAATCAAATATGTAACAGTATGAGAATGGGTTTTGAGTATCATTGGATGGGAATTTTGTTAAAACGGGACGATAAACTTTTAAAAGATTGGTGCTTATCTGTAGGAATGAGCAATAAGCAAGAATTGTTAAATGAATTACAAACGACACAAAAAATAATAAAAAAACTGCAGGATGGTGAAAAAATAAAAATAAAGGATCGTAAAAATATTTATGAAGCACTTTCCGATAGAAGCCATGTTAAATTTAAGAATATAGCAATTTTAGATATGAAATTACAAATTATAGGTTTTCCAAAAAAGGGCTTAAAAAGTAAATATGACATTTCGAAATGCTATAAATGTGCAGATACTTGTTTGAGTTTTGCATTAACAGAGATTAATGAAGAATTTAACATGGATTTGATTAAACAACATTTTAAAAATTTTGATTTAGTTCATATTTCCAATAGTGGATATGAGGATGCTCGTGGTGATTTTGTACCTTTTGTGACATCAAAGAAAGATGTTCAAACTGATCCTATGAGTGCCATGGCTGTCCTAGATATCACCAAAAATTATAAAAAGTATTTTAAGAACAACCCTAGATCTAAACAATAATACTCAAATAGCCAAAAAACAGTATACTCTCCGAAATGTCCAATAAAGGTAGTAAAATTAAACTTTTCCTAAAAACAGATGATAAAAGATATTAAAGAATAGCAAATCCCTCTTGCACCTAGTTAACCAATCGGTTATTATTATAACATGATAAAATATGACAACCTACAATACAAACTTAAAGAGGCTATGGAGAAAGCAGGACTGAGTGTCTCCAAACTTGCTGAAAAAGCCGGTATCCACCAAGTGTCCCTTTCAAGAATACTCAACGGTCATAGGAAACTAAACAATCTGGATACTTTATACAAGCTATCTAAAGTTTTAGGGGTCAGCCTCGATTACTTTTTTAGCAATTCAGACATTTCTTCTGAAAGTCCGGAATATTTTGCAAAGGATATGGGTATAGACATCTTTTACGGTGATAAAAAAGAGCTGGATAAAAGTTATCCTAACCATATAAAAATACCTCTTGTCCGGAGCAAAGCTGCTGCAACTCCTTCCATAATAGAAATATCCTCTGACGAAGTTGACGGATGGGTATGCATTAGTGCCGAGAATGTACCTAAAAATATATCAGAGCGTTGCTTTGCTTTCAGAGTGAAAGGTGACAGCATGGAACCGATGCTAAGGGAAAATGATTTGGTAGCAGTACTGCCTTATAGCGAACCGCCTGCATTGGATACCATAATCCCTTCAAATGTTTATTTGGTAAAAATATCTGACGGTTTTGGTGGTTACGGACTAACATTAAAACATGTTCACCAGGTTGATGACAGGACGGTGGAACTTGTATCTGACAATAAAGAATATTCCAACAAGGAAATAGATATTACTGAATCTGATAATTTTCAGATCATGGGAAGGGTGATCTGGATGTGGCGGGAGATGTAAGTCTTTAACTGCACAGTGCAGTTAATTAAAGTCTTTATTTGCATAGTATATTTATGCAAAAATAAAAAAAACTTAACTTTTAGGTGCTAATTTATTAGGGGTTTGAAATGTTTAAAAAATCCATATTTTTTATAGTGTGTTTATCTTTTCTTATGTCTTTCAATTCGTTTGCAGAAGACAACAAAACTCCAGAATATTACTGTGATGATAAAGAAACAATAATGGAATATGAAGCACTAATACAAAAATATCCGAATGACCCTAATGCCCACGCATTACATGCATTATGGCTTGGTTTGTGTATAAAGACGGGCAGGGGAGATTTAACAATTCCTGAAGCTAATGCAATTTTTGATGATATAAGAAATAAAATTATAGGTGAAATGAAAGAGGAAAAAAAGAAAAAGGAAGAAAATGAAAAATTATAGTGAAGAGGACATAAAAAATATTTTGTCTGAAAAAATACGTGAGCCTACCATTATAATTGACTGGGGTAAGGGTGTACCAGAAAATTGCAACATATACTACGCCTTAGATAGAAACACATGCTGGTATATTATTTATTCATACAATAATAACAATACAGTAGCGTCATCTAAAATTTTATTACTTGATAGAGAAACTAATAAGGTGCTTTATGATGGAAGCTGCAATGACGAGGGGTGAAATATTTTTAAAATAGTTTCCGGCGGACAATCTGGAGTGGACAGGGCAGCACTTGATGTTGCAATTGAAAACAATATTGAATATGGCGGATACGTTCCAAAAGGTTTTAAATCAGAGGACGGTGGACTTACAAAAGAAAAATACCCAAATATGATCGAAAGTAAAAGCTCCGATTATAAAGTGAGAACTGAAGAAAATGTTATAAATTCTGATGGTACTTTGATTATCTATAAAAACCTGTCCGGCGGGACAAAACTGACAGTAAAATATGCTGAGAAACATAATAAGCCTTATCTATTAATAAAAATGACGGATGATATAAAAGAAAAAGCAAATGCTATAAAAACTTTTTTAGAAGATAATAATATAGAAGTTCTGAATGTTGCTGGCAACAGAGGTTCAAAAGTTCCTGACATATATGATTATACAAAGATATTGCTTGCAGCTTCTTTGACAAAATAAACTAACACTTAGAAGTGGAATCAAAACATGCGTATTTTTATAATTTCAATTATTTTTTGTTTGCTATCACTATCAGTTTTTGCTGAGAATATTACGGGTAAAATAGTAGATGTTGCGGACGGGGACACAGCAACTTTGCTAACATCAAACAATAACCAAATCCGCATAAGGTTAAACTGCATTGATGCCCCAGAAAAGTCACAGGACTTCGGACAAAGATCTAAGAGATCATTAATTGATTTAATTGCAGGAGAATACGTTAGAGTACAAAAACATGATGTTGACAGGTATGGTCGTACCATTGGAACAATATACCTAAACGGAACTGACATAAATTTAACACAGGTCAAAAAAGGGCTTGCATGGGTGTATGATAAGTATTGTAGGGATAAAACCTACTATAGTGCGGAGAAACGAGCGAGAGGGGCAAATATTGGCTTATGGAGCCAACCTAATCCAATAGAACCCTGGAATTATAGAAGAGGGAAAAGAAGCGGTTCTAGTAACAAAAATATCAACCCAAACTGTGGTGACAAAAGATATTGCAGCCAAATGGACAGTTGCCAAGAAGCTATATTCTATTTAAAGCAATGCGGAGTTACTACATTGGATGGTGACAATGACGGAACACCCTGCGAGGCTATTTGTAATTAACTTCTATGAAAGGAGGTAATATGTATTACTTTGCTTTTGGTTCAAATATGAGTGAACAACAGATGAAAGAAAGATGCGGAGAAAAGAATTATAACTTTATTACCATAGGTCTCTTAAAAGATTACAAGTTTGTATATGACGGATATTCGAAAAAAAGAAATGGAGCTGTTGCTAATGTAGTAAAGGATGATAATAGCTATGTTTTGGGAGTTATATATAAAATCGATCAGAAGGCTTTGTATATACTTGACAAGCATGAAGGTTACAATAATAAAGTCTATGATAGGGATGTTTTAATTATTAGTGGAAATGACAATAAAGTATATGAGGCTTATACTTATTATAGGACAGACAAAAAAACAGGTCTTCCCTCAGAAGAATATAGAGAAACTGTTAAATTAGGAGCTAAAGAACATGGTATTCCAGAAGAATATATTGATAAATATATTCTGTCCTAAAATACCACAACAAATAAAGTTTATGAAAATAGCTATTTAATTGTTTTGTAAGTAGGAAAAAATTGCGAAAGTGGGTAAATCTTTCTATTTACCCACAACCATTTTACGAACCTGTTTTTATAACTTTAATCCAAGATTTTGGTATCATAGAAATGTTTTTGAATAGGTGAATAAATGTGCGGAGGAATGGCCTTCATAGGCAAAAACAAAGAGTTGTTTGAAGTTTACTTCCCTCAGCCTTATCCAAAAATTGAAGCTTTTACAAAAGACAATTCTAAAATTCAATGTATCTGGGGTAGAAGAAGTGAGAAAGAATTTGAAGGCTCAGAAATACCTATAACCGGCTGGGCTAGAATTGAGGCTATAAAAGCCGAAAAATGGCACAAGTATGATCCTGAAAAAGTGTATATTTTACCGGAAAAATACATGGAAAAAGATAAATACGGAAAATCTCACTGGTTTGAGCCGCCGCCGGACAAAACGTTAGTAGGCTTATTAGTTGAGGCAGAAAAACACCAGAAGGTTGTATATGTGGTAACCGTTCCTTCTCCCAAGAAGTACGCACATATCCACAATAGGTGGCCTATGTTGACTAAAACTTTTTTCCAGGATGTTATTTTTGAAGGGTGGTAGCCATGGCAAGAGGGCGGTTTTATCCACCCTCTCTGGAGAAGCCAAGGCACAAGCAACTATAAATTATATGTTTTTAACTATAACTTATGAAACACGTAAATTTCAAGAAAAAATTTACTAATAAAGAGATTTGTGAAATCTTAATATAATACTGACTCCATTTCCTGAATTGAGTGGCTCTCAGTTTATAACGGACACCTGGCTCTATAGAACCGGAGTATTCATAATTTGATTTGACCCAATTTAATTGCCAAGCTATACTGTATTTATGAAAGATATACAGAACTGTATAATAACTTGTTAACGGTAAACAGGAAAAGCACCCGCGCCAAGCAGGAATAATACTGCTGCACGATGCTTTTCTTGCAAGTCTTAGTAAAGTAATACTTGCAAAATGCATAGATTTGATGCATAGTGATGCATGATCATTTTTCGACGGCCATGTATGATTTTGCTTGGATCCCAAATAGCGCACCCTATAAAAAGCGAAAAAAAGTACAACGTATCACCGTCTCTCTCCCAGAAACAGAATATAAAGCGTTATTTGCCCTTGCTGAACGTTTTGATGTATCACTGTCATGGCTCACGCGGCGAGCAATCGTGGACTTTCTAGAGAAAAACAATAACGAAGGACAACAAATATCTCTTCGTTCTATACTCAAATAATTTGGAGCGTACAAATCATGGACAATCTAGCAGTAAAAGAAGATAGCTATAACAAAAATATAGACTCGAAGCCGGTGAGAAAAAATGATAACGCAGATGATGAACTGCCGATTAATTCTATTATATTGGGTGACTGCATAGAAGAGATGCGACGTCTTCCCGATAACTCGTTTGATGTTGGAATCGCAGACCCTCCATACAACGTTAGCAAAGGCGGAAAGTGGTCATGGGATAGCTCGACAAAATTACCCGGATTTGGTGGAGACTGGTCAAAGGTAATGGCAGAGTGGGACAGTATGCCGTTGGCTCAGTATCTAGAATTTTCGCTTGCGTGGCTTTCTGAACTCAAGCGAATCGTAAAGCCTACTGGATCTATTTGGGTACATGGAACCTACCATAATATTGGCGTTATAAATTTCGCCATGCAACTTCTGGAAATCGAGATCATCAACGAAGTAGTTTGGTACAAACGAAACAGTTTCCCAAACCTCTCAGGACGCCGACTAACCGCTAGCCATGAGACTATTTTATGGGCTCATACAGGTTCGGCAAAGTCTCGGAAGTATTTCTTTAACTATGAAAAGTCTAAAGAGCTTTCGTTTCCCGGAGACCTAATGAAGGAAGCTGGAAAACAAATGCGTACCGTTTGGGATGTTCCCAATAATAAAAAGCGGCATGAACTTGCACACGGAAAGCATCCGACTCAGAAGCCATTACGTCTCAGTCAAAGGATGCTTACCCTATCCGCATACCCCGAATGTCGTGTGCTTGTTCCGTTCGCGGGTGTCGGTACCGAATGTTTGGCGGCTAAAGAGATGGGTTTTGAATATTTAGGCTTCGAAACAGATCCTCAATATGTGGAAATAGCTAACAAGCGAATTATGTGTGCGGAGCCTCTGTAGGATGTCTGATCTCTTATTTAACACTGCGCAAAAAGATAATGGCTTGCGACAGCCCAGAATCGCGAACACAATACCCTCTCTAATTAAGTGGACTGGGAGCAAGAGGTCGCAAGCAAAATCAATAGCGCAAATTGTTCCACCTTATAAGCGCTACATAGAACCTTTTGTTGGCGGTGGGGCGATGTTGTATTTGCTTGGACATCCTGGAGCGATAGCTAACGATATTTATACTCCACTCGTCGACCTGTGGCGCCTCGTTAGGGATGATCCCACGTCGCTGATATCTGCGTATGCCACAGAATGGAAGCGTCTAAATGAGGAACTGTCTGTTGTAGACGTTGCCTCGATGACTCGCGGAAATGGTATTCCCAGAGTATTTTATGAGATTAGAGATAGATTCAATGATGCCCCTAATGCAATAGACTTAAATTTCCTAATGCGGACATGCGTCAATGGAATCGTGCGTTTTAATGACAAAGGGCATTTTAATAACTCTTTCCATCTATCCAGACGTGGAATGATGCCCGCTCGTTTTGATGCAACTGTGAAAGCTTGGCACCCAGTTTTGCAGGGTGTGGATCTGTTGAATGACGATTACAAAAATATTTTGTCTCAGGCAACAGAAGGTGATTTTGTCTATTTGGATCCACCATATGCGGGAACTAAACAACGCTATTCTAGTTTACTAGAACCAGATGAGTTATTTGGTGAGCTAGAGAAACTTAATTCGCGAGGCGTTCTTTGGGCTCTTTCATTCGATGGTAAGAGAGGTAACACCGATATGACACATAACGTACCTGCTGAGCTGTTCATGAATCATGTCTATCTTCATAGTGGAAATTCTGCTATAAAAAAGGTCCTAAATGGTCCAATTGAGAAAGTTGAGGAAACTCTATATTTGAATTATTAGTTAGATGAGTTGCGTATCTTTATAGCTATGTAGTCGTCGACGTTTGCCTGTTCTTTTAAGAAGAAAGCGATATCCTTCCCTATATCACTTATGGGCCAGATATCCACGTCGCAGCGCTGTCCATTATCAAAAAATTCTACGACAAATGTAATGTCTGTTTCCGAACGTGCTATAGCGTCTGCTGTTTTCTGTGCATTTACTGCAATGAAGGCGCCAGCTGAGACAAATATATAGTCGTCAACATTAACAGATTGATTCGAATGTTCCCAACAGATTTGATCAAAAGGGCGTTCGATGCTCACGGGCGAATTAAATAAGTATTCCAGGTACGCGCTTAATCGCGGGCCAATTCCGTTCTCAACACTTTGGGCAGTTTCTTTCGATTCAACAGAAAGAATAATCGGTAGTTTGCTAATCCCAAATATCTGAAAAACATGATCTGGCCGCTTTGTATCTGGTCCACTTACCCTGGGTAAGGATATCCAGCGAAATTCGACTTTCGTATCTGGGTCAAGAATAGACACACCGCTCCAATCACCACCTGGAGGGTTACACATGCTTTCGAAAATATTCTCCCCCGATAGCCGAGATAAAAGCAAATGTAATGCAGTATCGACGTCATTCTCACCGAAGCGTGTCGGTTTAGGGGGGACAAAAAAGTCTGAATGTTCGGTTTCTGGGAGTTCAGTTTCCCAATGTGCTCGAATATAACCTTTGCGAGAAACATTGTCAGTAGCAGATTCTATAAGCAGAGCATCACTGGTTTCTAGTATGGCTTCCCAAAGGCCATTCTGCTGAGCTAATAACCTAGGTTTAGTTTCAAGTAAAGACCAATTCGCTTGCGGCGCAGGACCATATACAATTGTTAGCATGTCATGGTTCGAACCAATCAACATTCTTGTCAAAGGAGGCAGACCTCTGTCGGGTCGAGCATCGTCGCCACGAGGTTTGAACCCCATAATCCAGCAAATAGCGAGTGACTTGTTGCGTGATAACCATGATAAAAAATCATTGTTTAGGCCCAGGTAGATTTGTTTAATGGCAGAAGCGAACTTTTGACGAGAATACTGATCGAGTAAGCACATCGGAAGTTTAGTGGAAGTAATTCCAATTCCAAATTTATTACCGAGTTGCATTAAGAACTTGGCATTGTCTGTGAGAGCGTCGATATATGCTGTTTTTGACCACGGTTGGCGAATATTATCGATTAAGTAGCCCGGCAAAGTTTCTGGGGTAGAAAGGCTTTCGAACGCTTCCTGCCATTGTGTACCTGAAAGCGTTTCTCCTTTCCTCGCGCTATCTCCATGTTTTTTGACAAAAGACAGTACTTTTAATTGTAGGCGCTCAAAAATATCATCTTCATCCTCTTGAAGAAGTAATGCGCGAACAAGGGCAACCAATTCTCCATCAGAAAATTCATCGTTATATGTTTGTCGAGACTGTTGATCTGCGCCTGGTGCGGTAATGAATATGGGGAAGACAGGAGTGTCACGTTCTACCGAAAAACTGAGATAACTAAATGGTACTGCGGGATTGGGCATCCTAGGGGCTTTGCGGTTGCGATTACTGTCGAGTTCGTATCCTCCCAGTTCTGATATATAGAGATATGGTACCCTTGCAGCTCCAAAGGAAAACGCTCGTCCACTTCGTTGCCAGGCCTGGTTGCCTGCTGGTAACGCCCCGCAAAATTCAATGGCGAAAAGTGGATTTTCGGCGCCTCCATTAACACCAGTTACTATGACGTCCGCGGCCTCGCGTAGAAGCCCGCCACGTTCTCTTATTGAGTCTAAAATGTCGTGTTCCCAACGCCCGAAACCGGGATAGTATGTAACAACAATTGGCTGATCTTGGTTGCTTAAGTGAAGCTCATATTGAGGACATGCGACAGAGAATTGAGGTTTTGAGACGGTCATGATACGATCGCCGAAAGCCTGCGTGATAAGTTCAAGTGCTCGTTCACATTCCACAATATTGTCGCCATGAATATGAAAAGAGTGATACATATTAGGTAGACCTTTCTCTAGTTAAAGTAGATCTCTTACAGAGACCTTGAGGGCTTTTGCAATCTTATCCAGGCTCTCTATTGTCACGTTACGCTCAGCACGTTCAACTGAGCCTATGTAAGTTCGATGAAGCCCACACCGGTCCGCAACCTCCTCCTGAGAGAGTCCCAACTTGTTACGTTGAAAGCGGATATTCTTGGCCAGTCGTTCACGGATATTTGACATGGGTAAACTTACCTTGAAAAATGACTATCAGTCTACAGACTATAAGTAGCAATGCGCTAACAAGGCGCTTCACCTGACGGCAATTCCGCTGCGCTCCATTGCCGCCGGTGAGCTTGGTCGTTAGTGGTGAACCACGATGAGCAAATGGATGAGAACAGATGAACGATATGACGTATTATGACGTGGTCAAGAAAAATGGACAATATTCTGATTGTAAAAAGACATTTTCAAAAAAACAATATTTTTATTAATTAACGGACAAGCTTAGAAAAATTTTAATAACGGGATTTAAAATTCTTAATCTTATTCGGACACTTGGCTTTTTCAAACCGGAATATGCAAAATGTGTCTTTTTTGTGCCAAAAGAGTATTTAAAAACCCATTTATACAATAATTTGCTGTGTCATAATTGTGTCATTTTTTTGCACTCAATTAGTCAGTTTTAGACTATTTTCGACAATTTTAGATAATTCCGAAATTACTGTAAATACAGAGAAAGTAGGACACGCCCGGGAGGACTCGAACACCCAGCCTTCTGATCCGTAGTCAAAAGCCTAAAATTATTTGTATGTTTCACTATTAAAAAGAAAAATTCTGTATTTAAGAAAAATTTATATAAAAAAGATAGAATAAGATTAAATTAATCATTGAATAGCTTATCAATTTTTCCGGCAGCATCCTTTAAACGTCTATTACGTACATGGGCATACTTTTGGGTTACTGTAATACTGCTATGAGTAAGCATTTGGCTAATAACTTGCAAATCTACTCCGGATTCTGCCAGCATTGTTGCAAACGTATGCCTTAGATCATGGAAACGTATATAAGGACGTATTTCTGCTTTCTTTTTGACTTTTTTCCATGCCCTGCGAATATCTTTTCTTTGCCCCCCAAAAGGTGAGGGGAAAACATATTCATCAGTATGTGGAACTGATTTTAAAAGGTATACAGCAAGGTCAGATAGGATTATTGTAGATTGTTTTTTATTTTTTGTTTCTTTTAAACGGACAAATTTTTTTTCAAGATCTATATCTTCCCATTTAAGACGAAATATACTTGAAGCTCTTAATCCTGTATAAAGAGCAAAAAGAATTAAATAGCCGCCATTATATTTTATATCTTCATTGTTGCATACTTCTTTGAGCCGCTTGCACTCTTCCGGTGTAAGGGCTTCTACAACAGTATTGTCAGGTACAGAAACTTTGACTTTAGAAGCAGGATTTCGTTGATCATAAAGATCAATTTCGGATAAATAGTTATACAGCCTTCTCAATACTTGTAAATAATGTCTAATAGTAGCTGGCTTTATCCCTCTTTTTTTTACCTTGTATATAAATTTTTCTATATCTTCAGGGGTTATGTCATCTATTGAAACATTTCCATAATCCTTTTTGAAAATATCCAACTTATGCTTATCATCTTTCCATGATCTTTTCAGTTCTTTTGCTGTTTTTAAATATTTGTCAACTGCTTCGTCTACAGTTATTTGATGATTTTTATGTTTGCCTGATATTCGTTCAGCTCTAACTTGACTTGCGTATTGGGCCGAGAATCCTTCACTTTGCCAGCCTATTTTTTCTCTTGTTCTCTTTCCATTCTTTGTGTATCTAATATAATAGCAGCGATCAGGTTTGCCTCTGTATTTTCTAGTCTCGGATATGTAGTAAGAAACACCGGGAAACTTAGTTTGTTGATACATTTTTTAGTCCTTTTAGTCCCAAATTAGTCCGCTGATGCGAAATATAGGGGCAAATTGAGAAAAAGTCAAAGGGTTTTAAATCGGAATATTTGTTAATATTATAAAGCAATTACGACTATATACAAAAAAATACAATTTGCTCCAAAGCCTGCTTGGACGTATTCCTAATCCGTAGGCCACAGGTTCGAGTCCTGTCGGGGGCGTCCTACACGGAATAAAAATGAAAAACATACTTTTGATGATCAGCAGTAAAAAGGACAGAGAGTTAATAAGCAAATATCTTGAAAGCAAGTATACAGTTATCATTCCTGATAATCCGGATGATTATGAGAATACAATTATAGATGATACTACTTTCGATATTTTAATTAGCGATATTCAATCACTGTCAATTCACAGAGGACAGGTGAAAACGTTGAAAGAGTGTTCGTCTCCATTTCGCCTTCCTATCCTGTTGACAGGGGTTTCAAAGAAAAATAAGTACGAAATTGATTCTTTTAAGGATATTATAGACGAGGTGATATTTTTTCCACTCTCTCCTGCGGAACTTGATATAAGGCTGGACAGCCTTTTCAAGATTATCAATTTGCAGAAAAAAGCTGTGATTGATCCCTTGACCTGTGTTTTCAGGCGTGAGCATATTGTTAAGAGGGGCAGAGAAGAATTGTCCAGAATGAACAGGAGCAGCAATAGAATTAGCTTTGGATTGATTATGCTTGATATTGATTATTTTAAGGAAATAAATGATAAGTATGGGCATCATGCGGGTGATAAAGTTTTAAAAGAGTTTTCTCTCAGGATGCAAAGGTGTTTGAGGGAGTATGACATTATCGGACGCTACGGGGGAGAAGAATTTTTGGTTCTTCTGCCGGATACCGATGAAGAGGGCACTAAAAGAGCCGCTGAAAGGCTGCAGAATGAAATAGTTAGCGAACCATTTTATATTAATGATAAGGAAATTGTTTTGTCTGCAAGTTTTGGTATAACCTTAAGCGATAACCCCGATGAAAAAATACAGGATTTGATAAAGCAAGCAGATAATGCTTTATACGAGGCAAAAAATAAAGGCAGGAATCAGATAATACTGGAGAAGTAAGTCTAAAAATATTTGAATAATCATTTCTTGCGTAATATATTATTCTTAAATAACTATTTG
>Ga0114984_1000113_pt1 | contig 31424 bp, 21 predicted proteins | sample Shrwel1BS1Day1_FD_96987 | JGI IMG/M metagenome (GOLD analysis project Ga0114984, IMG submission 96987) | Subsurface microbial communities from deep shales in Ohio, USA - Utica-3 well 1 S-1-Day1 | ecosystem: Environmental > Aquatic > Deep subsurface > Shale gas/oil reservoir > Produced water/Flow...
AGAACCAGCGCGATGACCCATTGTTTCCACATGATGGTATGACTGCCTGTTGATTAATGATCCGGTGCCTGCCCGGTTATTTTTTCTGGATGACCAACACGATCTCCCCGACATCGATCCCCCATTTGCTCATGGTGGTCTGGTTGATCAGGGTGTCCGGGGTAATCAAGTACATCCAGTCGTCCATGCGCACGTCTATGGTGCCGTCGCCGTAGGCAACCCGGAGTACGTAATTCATATGGATGGCGTTGCCCTGCCAGCGCATGGTGCCCGGTTCAACCACGTCACCGGCATCGGCATGATAACCCTCCGGGGTGGGCTCCAGGGTCCAGACACGGGTCTGGACTTCACCATCATCGAAGCGGAACACTTCGTCCAGGGTACCGACCCCGCTGGCATCCCAGGAGGCCGAGATGTCGGCGTCGAAGGTTCGAATCACCTCTCCCGAGAAATTCTTGACCACCCCACGGGCAGAAAGTTCGCCGCTAAAGAACTGTTCCGGGACCAGTTTCGGCGAGCGGTCGGCGTAGTCCTCCAGCGACGGGGACGCACAGCCGGACAACAGCACCAGACTCAAACATAACCATAGCAGTGTGACAGGGCCAGTACCCCGGGACCGAAACCGACGCTTTTGCATGACTTTTACACTCCCCCGTTACAGAAAATTCCGAATGCTGTTCAGAAACATACGAAACCCGGCCGGGGTTCGATCAGAAACCGGCTGCGCTGCTGAACAGGAGATCGTCATTTCAGCCAATTGTCTTTGGTGACATAGCCACCGGCGCTTTTCGTCAATGGCAGCGCCCCGGGAATGCCGTAAAACAAAAACCATCGGAGGCCGATCGCCCTCCCCCGAATCCATTACAGGTACAGAGGTTTCGTTATGCCGGTCTACAAGGCGCCCCTGCGCGACATGAAATTCCTGCTCAATGAAGTGTTTGATTACCCGAAACACTATGAGTCGCTGGCCAGCGGCGAAAACGCCACGCCGGACATCGTCGATGCCATCCTGGCCGAATGCGGCAAGTTCTGTGAAGAAGTCCTGAGCCCGCTCTACCAGTCCGGCGACGAGGAAGGCTGCAAGCTGGAAAATGGCGAAGTGACCACCCCCGCCGGGTACAAGGAAGCCTACCACCAGTACATGATGGGCGGCTGGCAGGGCCTGTCCGCCCCCGAGGAATACGGCGGTCAGGGTCTGCCCGCGTCCATGGGTCTGCTCAAGCAGGAAATGATGGGCACCGCCAACTGGTCATTCTCCATGTACCCCGGCCTGTCCCTGGGGGCGATGAACACCATCTACCTGCACGGCAGCGAAGCCCAGAAGCAGACCTACCTGGTACCGCTGACCGAGGGCCGCTGGGGCGGCACCATGTGCCTGACCGAGCCCCAGTGCGGTACCGACCTGGGCCAGGTGAAGACCAAGGCGGAACCCCAGGGCGATGGCAGCTACCGGATCACCGGCACCAAGATCTTCATTTCCTCCGGTGAACATGACCTGACCGAGAACATTGTCCACATTGTCCTGGCCCGACTGCCCGATGCACCCAAGGGTACCCGGGGTATCAGCCTTTTCATCGTGCCCAAGTTCCTGCCGGACGCCGACGGTAGCGTCGGCGAGCGCAATGGCGTCAGCTGTGGCAGCCTGGAAAAGAAAATGGGTATCAAGGCCTCTGCCACCTGCGTGATGAACTTCGACGGTGCCACCGGTTACCTGATCGGCCCGGAGAATCAGGGCCTGGAGTGCATGTTCACCTTCATGAACACCGCCCGGATCGGTACCGCCATCCAGGGTGTCGGCCCGGCCGAGCTGTCCTATCAATGGGCCCTGGACTACGCCAGAGAACGCCGTTCCATGCGGGCACTGTCCGGCAAGAAGGAACCGGAACAGGTGGCCGATGCCATCATCCACCACGCCGATGTCCGTCGCATGCTGCTGACCCAGAAAGCGGTCGCCGAAGGCGGCCGGGCCATGCTCTATTACGCCGCCCGGCTGGCGGACCACATGGTGGAGGCCCATACCCGGGGGGATGACAAGAGAGCCGAGGCCTACGACGACAAACTCGGCTTCCTGACCCCGATCCTGAAAGGTTTCCTGACCGAACTGGGGTACGAGTGCACCAACCTGGGCATGCAGGTGTTCGGTGGGCACGGCTATATCCGGGAACACGGCATGGAACAGATCGTCCGGGATACCCGCATCGCCACCCTGTACGAGGGCACCACCGGCATCCAGGCCCTGGACCTGCTCGGCCGGAAGGTACTGCTGATGACCCAGGGCGGCGCGGTCCGGGAATTCACCCTGAAAGTCGCAAACCACGCCCGCAAGCACCTGACCGACAAACGCCTGCGGCCGTATGCCGTCGAGCTGCTCAAGCTGACCGCCCAGTGGAACCTGCTGACGGTGCGGGTGATGCTGGCGGCACGCAGGGACCGCGATGTGGTGAGCTCCGCCGCCAACGACTTCCTGATGTACAGCGGCTACGTGACCATGGCCTACATGTGGCTGCGCCAGTCTGCGGTGGCTGTGGATAAACTGGATAACGGTGGCGCGGACTCGGAAGAGTTCTATCAGGCCAAGCTGGCCACCACGGAATTCTACTTCGAGCGCCTGTTACCCCGGGCCCAGGCCCACGCCACCAGCATGCTCAGCCCGACCCGGAGCCTGATGCAACTGGATTCCGATCATATGGCCTTCACCGGTTGATCCGGCCGGTGACTCTTGATCCCGGGGTGCCCCGCCCCGGGATTTTTTTGCCCTTGAAATCAGAAAAGGCAACCCCACATCTCTGGTGCCTTTCCATGCCAAAGCCATTAACTTCATGAGGTTAAAAGAAAATTTCAGTTACTGAATAAAAGTAAGGAGGTTCGAATATGGAAACTCGTTCTGACGACTTTTATCCAACCCGCCTGGAACGCCCCACCCCGAGCTTTGAACGCCGGGACCCGGTTATCCACAGCACCGGAGACGAACGTACCAACGGCCCCCTGAGCGAAACCGAACTGGCCCAATACGAGCGCGACGGTTTCCTGGCCATCAACAACTTCCTCGATCAGGCCACGGTACAGAAATTCCGTGAAGATCTGCGCGCCTATGAGGATGACGACAGCATCCTGCGCTCGGAAGGAACCATTACCGAGCCGGGCAAGCAGGAGATCCGCTCGATCTTCGGTATCCACGAGTTGTCCGATCGCTTTGACCGCCTGACCCGGGATCCGAAGATCCTCGCCATGGTGCGGCAGCTGCTGGGCAGCGATGCCTACATCCACCAGTCCCGTATCAACTTCAAGCCAGGCTTCCACGGTAAGGGTTTTGACTGGCACTCCGATTTCGAGACCTGGCACGCCGAGGATGGCATGCCACGCATGCGCGCCGTCAGTTTCTCCATCGCCCTGACCGACAACACCCCGTTCAACGGGCCGCTGATGCTGATCCCCGGTTCCCACAAGACTTTCGTGCCCTGCGTCGGCCGCACCCCCGAGGACAACTACCAGTCCTCCCTGAAAAAGCAGGAGCTGGGCGTCCCCAATGACGGGGATCTGAAGCGGATGGCAGACGAGTTCGGTATCAAGGCGCCCACCGGCGCGGCCGGCTCGCTGATCATTTTCGAGTGCAACACCCTGCACGCCTCCAACGCCAACATGTCACCCTGGCCGCGGAGCAACCTGTTCTTTGTCTACAACAGTGTGGAAAACCAGCTGGAACAGCCCTACTGCGGCAACAAGCCCCGGCCGGATTTCCTGGGTAATCGGTCCAACACGGAAGCACTACAGCCAGTGACGGAAGACGACGTCCGCAAGACCGGCTGAGGTCAGACCGACCCCACAGAAATGAAAAAGGGAAGCCCATGATCAGGCTTCCCTTTTTTGTCTCGTCTTGCCGGAAGCGGGTTACTGATCCCGGAAGCGCCGGATAAAGGCCTCGGATTCGGCGATGGAGGCTTCCATGTTGCGGATCAGGCTGTCCACATCACTGCGGATCCGGCCAAGTTCGTTTTCCAGGGCGCCGATGGCCTGGGCATTGAGGTTGTGCTTGAGATACAGCACCTGGTCCTCGAAGGCCTGGAGGACCGGATCCATGCGCTCTTCGGCCTGGTGCATGCGGGTGATCAGTTGCTGGTACTGGCTCCGGGTTTCCCGCAACTGCTGCTCGCTGCTGCGTCGGAGTGAAGCACTCTCGTAAAGATCCAGCTCATCTTCCCATTCGGCGAACAGGGCCTCGGACACATCCTCGACACCGTCAATGCGATCCCTCACCTTGTCAGCGGCATCGACGCTGTCCTCGTAGGCATCACGGATTTCCTCGTATTTGTCCTTGAGTTCGGTGTCCGGGGTGGCCACCACACTCTGGAACCGGGCCAGGGACGAGCGGAAGGTTTCCTGGGCTTCGGACTGGGCATCCCGGGCATCTACCACCCGGTCCACCAGGATGTCCCGTTTCTCGAAGCCCAGCTTTTCCATCGTGTTGTAGTAAACCGTGCTGCAGCCGCCCAGCGCCAGGGCAAGCAGAAACGCGGAAGCGAGCGCGAGCACCCGGCTGTGTGATAGTTCCATGGCTGTATTCCTCTATTTACCGATGCAGAAGCTGCTGAATATCTTGCCGAGAAGCTCATCCGGTGTCAGGTGCCCGGTGATTTCTCCCAGGGCATCCTGGGCCGCGCGCAAGTCCTCGGCCAGCAGTTCGCCGGCGCCGTAACCTTCCAGCTGGGTCTGGCCCTGCAGCAGCGAATCCCTGGCCCGCTCCAGGGCATCCAGGTGCCGGCGGCGAGCCAGGAAGCCACCCTCGGTGGTGGTAACGAAGCCCATGCACTGCTTCAGATGATCCCGCAATACCTCAAGCCCTTCGGCGGACTTGGCAGCCAGCCGGATGACCGGCGCCGCCTGGTGGGGTTCGGCGGTAATGCCCACCGCTTCCCCGGACAGGTCCACCTTGTTACGGATCACCGTCACCGGCGCATTAGCGGGCAACCGATCGATGAAGTCCGGCCAGATTTCGTGGGGTTCGGTCTTGTCGGTGGTGGTGGCATCCACCATCAGCAGGATCCGGTCGGCCTGGCGGATCTCATCCCAGGCCCGGGCGATGCCGATCTGTTCCACTTCGTCGGGACTGTCTCTCAGGCCCGCGGTATCTATGATATGCAGGGGCATACCATCAATGTGGATATGTTCCCGGAGCACATCCCGGGTGGTGCCCTCGATGGCGGTCACGATCGCGGCCTCCCGGCCGGCCAGGGCGTTGAGCAGGGAGGACTTGCCGGCATTGGGCCGACCGGCGATCACCACCTTCATGCCGTCCCGGAGAATGGTGCCCTGCTGGGCTTCGGCCAGGATGGTATGGACCCGTTCGATCAGGGCATTCAGGTCGGTGGCTACCTTGCCGTCGGCCAGGAAGTCGATTTCCTCCTCGGGAAAGTCGATTGCGGCCTCGACATAGATCCGTAAGTGAGTAACCGCTTCCACCAGATCGTCGATCCGGCGCGAGAAGACGCCTTGCATGGAGCGCACTGCACAGCGAGCCGCCTGCTCCGAGCTGCTCTCGATCAGGTCGGCAATGGCCTCGGCCTGGGCCAGGTCGAGCTTGTCGTTCAGGAATGCCCGTTCGGAGAACTCACCCGGTCGTGCCAGGCGGGCACCGAGGCCGCAGACTTCCCGGAGCAACAGATCCAGGATGACGGTACCACCGTGGCCCTGGAGCTCGAATACATCCTCACCGGTGAAGGAGTGGGGGTTGGGAAAAAACAACCCGATGCCCTCGTCGATGAGCTGGCCGGAGTTATCCACAAAGGGACCGTAATGGGCGTACCGGGGTTTGGGTTCGAATCCCAGCATACGGTGGGCGATGTCCCGGGCTTTCGGACCGGAGACCCGGACAATGCCGACGCCGGCCTGGCCCGGCGCGGTGGCTATGGCGGCAATGGTGTCTGTGCTCTGCTGCATGGAAATTCCCCGGCTGAAATAACAGAGGCTCCATGAAGGAGCCTCTGTCGGGTCAGGTCAACACTCTGGTCAGTGCTTCTTGCCTGCCACTTCCGCTTCAATCTTGCGGGTAATGTACCACTGCTGGGCAATAGACAGAATGTTGTTCACCAGCCAGTACAGTACCAGGCCTGCCGGGAACCAGAGGAAGAACACCGTGAACACCAGAGGCATGAGCTTCATGATTTTCGCCTGCATGGGGTCCGGCGGAGTCGGATTCAGGTGCATCTGCAGGAACATGCTGGCGCCCATCAGGATCGGCAGGATGAAGTACGGATCCATCTGTGACAGGTCATTGATCCACAGGAAGAACGGAGCGTGACGCAGCTGCACGCTTTCGAACAGAACCCAGTACAGGGAAATGAACACCGGCATCTGCACCAGGATCGGCAGACAGCCACCGAGCGGGTTGATCTTCTCCCGCTTGTACAGGGCCATCATTTCCTGGGACATACGCTGGCGATCGTCGCCGTAGAGTTCCTTGAGCCGGGTCAGCTGCGGGGCCACCGCGCGCATCTTGGCCATGGACTTGTAACTGGTGGCGGACAGGTGGAAGAACACCGCCTTCACCAGCACCGTCAGGAGAATGATGGACACACCCCAATTGCCGACGAGGGCATGGAACCACTTCAGGATGTAGAACAGTGGCAGGGAGATGAAGAACAACCAGCCAAAGTCGACCGTGCGGTCCAGGTTCGGTGCAACGGTTTCAAGCCGGTCGAGAATTTTTGGTCCGACATAGGCCTTGGCGCCGACTTCTGCTGTTTCTCCCGGAGCCACGGTGGTGGCCGGATAGACAAAGCCCATCACGTGCAGCGGACCACGCAGGGTGGTCTGGAACTGGGCCGGTACATCCCGTTCGGGAATCCAGGCGCTCAGGAAGTAATGCTGCAGGAACGCCAGCCAGCCGTTGGTAACCTGCCGGTTAACACGGTTTTCCTTGAGGTCTTCAAAGTCGAACTTTTCGTAGGGGTCTTCCGGCGAACTCATCACCATGCCCAGGTAGGCACGGATACCCATACTGGCCTGGCTGGTGGGATCAGGTGCCTGGTCACGAACGATCTTGCCGGTGAAGTTGGCCTGCCAGGGCTGGCCGGAATTGTTCTCCACCAGGTAACGAATACCGATTTCATAGCTGTCACGCTCGAACTGGTAGCGCTTGATGATCTTGACCCCGGTATCGGTGGTGTAGGTCAGATCGACGGTCAGCTGGTCCTGACCTTCCTGGAGCTGATAGTGGTCAGCCGTGGTCTGGTACACGGGAGCGGTGCCGTTTTTCTGGCTGTCCGGGCCGTCACGACCAATCAGCCCGCTTTCCAGCACGTAGGTGCGGGTTTCGGTGTTAGTGAGCAGTGTGAGCGGTTCCTCACTGTTCAGCGTCTTGTCGTAATTGAGGAGTGAGCTGTGGACAAGGTTACCGCTGACCCGATCGATGGTCAGGTCGTAAACATCAGTCCGGATGGTGACGAACTGGTTATCAACGCTGGTGGCTTCTGCGCTTGCCGAGATTGTCGTCTGGCCGGATTCGGGTGTGGAAAACTCTTCGCTGCCGTCCGAGGTCGCGGTGCCCTGTTCCGGAAGCACCATGCCGTCATCACCATTGCTACCGTTGCCATTGGACGGACTGGCAACCTGAGCAGTTTCAGTCGGTTGCGGTTGCTGGTGATAATCCTCGTTCCAGGCCAGCACCATCAGATAACTGACAATCGCCAGGCCGGCAAACAAAACAATGCGTTGAATATCCATAGGATTACTGTCTGGTCTGGGTGGTTTGAGGGGAATGGTCAGTACCTGGAACAGGATCGTAGCCGCCTTCACTCCAGGGGTGACATCTGCCTAAACGCCGGATGGCCAGCACCGAACCTTTGGCAGCACCGTGCAGGGTAATGGCTTCAACCGCGTATTGCGAGCACGTGGGATGGTGGCGGCAGTGACTCGCCATCAGGGGACTGATCGCGTATTGATAGAAGCGAATGGGCAGAAGCAAGAGCTTGCGCATTACCCCGTTCCTCTACCGGCAGGCCTGGATTCAGCTGCACGGGATGGCGATGACTGGTGGTATTTTTTCTTGAGCCGGCGCCAGAGATCGTTCAGGGAGTCCCGGATGGTCTGGTTATCCAGGTTGGCCAGGCCCTGACGCCCAAGGATCACAATGTCTACGCCGGGCAGGTCATTCCGGAGCCTGAACGTCTCCCTGACCTGGCGTTTTACCCGGTTTCTCTGGACGGCCAGCTTGAGGTTCTTCTTGGAAAAAACCAGACCGACCCTGGCATGACCGAGATCGTTCGGCGTAGCCAGGATCAGGAAATTCCGGTGCGGAACCTTCAGCTGTACGTCATCGAAGACTTTGCTGTAATCCGCGGGCCGCAGTAGCCGGGCGGACTTTGGAAAACCCAAAGCCTTCATCAGGCGAACAGGTCTTACGCTGACAGGCGTGCGCGACCTTTGGCACGGCGACGGGACAGAACCTTGCGGCCGTTGGCAGTGGCCATACGGGCACGGAAACCGTGGACGCGCTTACGCTTCAGGACGCTTGGTTGAAACGTTCTTTTCATGGTGACGATCTCACATTTCGTAAGTTTGAAATTCAGTAACTGGCTGGAAAATGTACAGCCAAAACAGGAGCGGCATTCTATGCAAATACCGGTGAGAATTCAATGGTTATTGTGTCAGGGACAATACGGGGTCGGTGAGTAGGGTGGCAGGGCAGTCAGATAACAGAATCAGTAAGTCTTTTATGAATTCTTTTAAGGATTATTTATTACTGTTATTAGGGGTCATGATTTCTGTGGAAAAGCCGTATTTTCGTATCAAATTCAATTTCTTCTGTCGTTGACAAGGGTATTGACAAGGTGGCGTGAGGCCTGTGGAGGAAGCAGTGATGAAATGTGGGAAAGTCAACTTTGTCCGAAACGTGCGAGTTATCCCCTGATCGGTCCCGGGCTTTCGCACAGGGTTGCACGCAGGGTGTACACACAGGGCTGTGGGTAACTTTTTTGTAGGAGCTTTACTGTACACAAGCCTGTAGGTAAGTCTCTAATAATTTGTTTTTTATAATTTTAAATTTCCACAGGCTGTTTATGAGTTCAGTTTTACACTTTTACTGCCAGGTTGCTCGGGTTAGAATCCGTGATCGCCTCTTTACTACCGGAAGCAGTCATTTCGGAGAGAAGAATTTCTGGGTTATCGGGAGCAGACGGTCGTGCCGAACAGTATCTGGCATCAATGTCTTGAAGTACTCCGGGACGAGTTTCCCGCACAGCAGTTCAATACCTGGTTGAGACCGCTACAGTCTGATCACAGGGAAGGTCAGCTGGTGCTGTTTGCTCCCAACCGGTTTGTCATGGACTGGGTCAACGAAAAATATCTTCGCCGTATAGAGGAAGTGCTCAAGGATCTGAACGGAGGCCAGGCGCCCCGGGTCAACATGAAGGTGGGGTCGGCTCCTCGAGAGCAGGCACCGGTAAACCGCGCTTCCGACAAACCGGCGGTCAATGGCCGGCTGCAGGAAGAAACCGGCAATCAGGTCACGGAAGAGGAAAAGGGTGTCGCTGCCACCGTGGCGGGGCCGGTGAGTGTAAAGCCGAAAACCGACAATGATCGCCGGGAAGTGCAGGTTGAAGGTGACATCAAGCACCAGAGCTTTCTCAACGAGGGCTTCACATTCGAGACCTTCGTGGAAGGCAAATCGAACCAGCTGGCTCGGGCCGCTTCTATGCAGGTCGCCGAAAATCCCGGTGGCGCCTATAACCCGCTCTTTCTGTATGGCGGCGTAGGCCTGGGTAAGACCCACCTGATGCACGCCATCGGTAACGAGATCGTCCGGCGGAATCCCCGGGCCAAGGTGGCCTACCTGCGGTCCGAACGTTTCGTGGCAGATATGGTCAAGGCGTTGCAGCTCAATGCCATCAACGAGTTCAAGCGTTATTACCGGTCGGTGGATGCCCTGCTGATCGACGATATCCAGTTTTTCGCCCGCAAGGAGCGCTCCCAGGAAGAGTTTTTCCACACCTTCAATGCCCTGCTTGAGGGCGGGCAGCAGGTGATCGTGACCTGTGATCGCTTCCCGAAAGAAATCTCCGACATGGAAGAGCGGTTGAAGTCCCGTTTCGGCTGGGGTCTGACCGTGATGGTGGAGCCGCCGGAGCTGGAAACCCGGGTGGCGATCCTGATGAAAAAGGCGGAACAGGCCAACGTCAAGCTCAGTAGCGAAGCGGCCTTTTTTATTGCCCAGAAGATTCGTTCCAACGTGCGAGAGCTCGAAGGGGCGCTGCGTCTGGTGATAGCGAATGCTCACTTCACAGGCTCGGAGATTACTCCGCCGTTTATTCGTGAGAGCCTGAAGGACCTGCTGGCCCTGCATGAAAAGCAGGTCAGTATCGACAATATCCAGCGCACCGTGGCCGAGTACTACAAGATCAAGGTGGCGGACCTGCTGTCCAAGCGCCGGACCCGGACCGTGACCCGGCCCCGGCAGGTTGCCATGTCCCTGGCCAAGGAGCTGACCAACCACAGTCTGCCGGAAATCGGTGATGCGTTTGGCGGTCGGGACCATACGACGGTGCTGCACGCGTGCAAGAAGATCCTTGAACTGCAGGATACAGATCCGGGTATCCGAGAGGATTATCAGAACTTTATGAGATTGCTGACCACCTGATGCCGGGCGTTAGCGACAACATTCACCCTTCCAACACCAAAGAAAGCTGAGTGCCATGAAACTGACGATCAGCCGTGAATCCCTGATCACCCCGCTGCAAAGCATTGCCGGCGTGGTGGAGAAGAAACAGACAATGCCCGTGCTCTCCAACGTACTGTTGGTGGCCGAGGACAATACACTGACCCTGACCGGGACCAATATGGAGGTTGAACTGGTGGGCCGGGTGACTCCGGTGCATGTGGACCAGTCTGGCCGGATCACGGTGCCCGCCCGGAAGCTGGCCGACATCTGTCGCGCCCTGGGTGACGAGTCACCGATCGAGTTGTCCCTGGAGGGCGATCGCCTGCATCTGCGCTCCGGCAACAGTCATTTCACACTGTCCACGTTGCCGGCGGAGCATTTCCCCAACGTGGAGGATGAAGACGAGAGCTTCCGGCTGGAACTTCCCCAGAAGGAACTCGGCCGGATGCTGGATGCCACCGCCTTTGCCATGGCGCAGCAGGATGTCCGGTATTACCTGAACGGGTTGTTACTGGAAGTGTCGGCGGAGCACGTGCGCACGGTCGCCACCGATGGTCACCGGCTGGCGATGGCCCATGTGGATATGCAAACCGGCTGCCCGGAGTTGCGCCAGGTGATCGTGCCGAGAAAGGGTGTGCTGGAACTGGCCCGTCTGCTGGATGACGTGGAAACGCCGGTGACCCTGGTGATAGGGGATAACCACCTGCGTGCAACGGTCGGTGCCTATACCTTCACCTCCAAGCTGATCGAGGGCAAATTCCCGGATTACAACCGGGTTATCCCCAGGGGCGGTGACAAGGTCGTTCTGGCGGACCGGTCCACTTTGAAGAATACGCTGCAGCGGGCAGGTATTCTTTCCCACGAAAACATCCGGGGCGTCCGGCTGAACCTGGGGCCGAACCAGCTCCAGGTGTTTGCCAACAACCCGGACCAGGAACAGGCCGAAGACGCGCTGCCGGTGGAGTACCAGGGCGAATCACTCCAGATCGGCTTTAATGTAGGCTACCTGGTGGATGTGATGAATGCGCTGGATGACGATCAGGTGAAGATCACCCTGTCCAATCCGAACAGCAGTGCATTGATCGAATCGGAAAGCGACAACCGGTGCCTGTACGTGGTCATGCCGATGCGGCTGTAACCGGGGTGCCGGGTAAGGGAGACACACCATGGGTACCGTGACGAACGGAATCAAAGGCGCATTCAGGATTGGCCAGACCCTGTCGGTGCTTGGCCGCACCGGGGTCAGCTGGGTTCGGGGGGAGCGGCCCCCTGCCCCGCGTCTGCTTCGGCAGACGTTTGAATCGTTGGGTGCCACTTACATCAAGCTGGGCCAGTTCATTGCCAGTTCGCCGACGTTCTTTCCCAAGGAATACGTCGAGGAATTCCAGTACTGCCTGGACAAGACGCCGAGTCTTCCATTCGGGGTGATCAAGAAAATCATCCGTGAGGAACTGGGCCGCCCGATCGAGGAGGTCTTCTCCGAGATTGATCCTGTAGCGCTGGCATCGGCTTCCATTGCCCAGGTTCATGCTGCCCGTCTGGTTACCGGCGAAGATGTGGTGATCAAGGTCCAGAAGCCGGGTGTGGAAAACATCCTGCTCACCGACCTTAACTTCCTCTACCTGTCGGCGCGGATCATCGAGACCCTGGCACCGAAACTGTCCTGGACCTCGATGTCCGGCATTGTGGAAGAAATCCAGCGGACCATGATGGAGGAATGCGACTTCATCAAGGAAGCGAACAACCTGAAGGTGTTCCGAAACTTCTTGCACGATACCCATAATGAAGAGGCAACCTGCCCTCTGGTGTATGAAGATTGCAGTACCCGCCGGATCCTGACCATGGAGCGGTTCTACGGCGTGCCCCTGACCGATCTGGAAAGTATTCGCGGTTATGCACGGGATCCGGAGCACACGCTGATCACCGCTATGAATACCTGGTTTGCCAGCCTGACCCAGTGCGAGTTCTTCCACGCGGACGTTCACGCCGGTAATCTCATGGTGCTGCGGGATGGCCGGGTCGGTTTCATTGATTTCGGGATCGTGGGCCGGATCAAGCCGGACACCTGGCAGGCAGTGAGCGATTTCATCTCGGCGATCATGGTTGGCAACTTTGATGGCATGGCCTCGGCCATGATCCGGATCGGGGTGACTCATCAGACCGTGAAGGTGTCGGATCTGGCAGCGGATCTGCGCCGGCTGTACCAGCAAATGGACAAGATGGTGCCTGACCATGTGCCCTACGAAGCGGATCAGGCCGAAGACGATGTGAACAACATCCTGATGGATATGGTGAAGATCGGTGAGAGCCACGGGCTGCATTTCCCCAGGGAATTTGCCCTGTTGCTGAAGCAGTTCCTGTACTTCGACCGGTATGTTCACATCCTGGCGCCGGAAATGGATGTGTTCATGGATGAACGATTGAACATGTTGCACTGAGCCGGTCGCCATCCCCGGTCAGCTTTTGTACACTAAGGCGGCGCACGGATAATCCGGCGCTGCCTTTTTAATGGCCCAGTTTCGTCCCTCCGGAAAGCCAACCCTTCTATGGCCCTTCTCAGACTCCAGACCGAGCATTTCCGCAATCTGGCGCCGGATCCGGTGTCTTTCTCGCCGTCGTTCAATCTTCTCTATGGTGCCAACGGTAGTGGCAAAACCAGCGTGCTGGAAGCGATCGGCTATCTGGGACTTGGCCGCTCGTTCCGGGTGAGTCGTCACCAGGCAGTGGTTTCCCATGGTCAAAGCCGCTTTACGGTGTTCGGCGGTCTGGACCGGGGCGCGGACGAATCTGTATCCGGTGATGAGGGTAGGCTTGCGCACCGGTTGGGGATTGCCCGGGATGTGAATGCGAAAGAGACGTCGCTCCGGGTCGATGGCGAAAACGTGCGGAGTCTTTCCTCGATGGCGAAGCATCTCCCGGTATCGGTGATTGACCCGGGTGTTTTTGACATTGTGGCGGGGGGCCCCGGAAAGCGGCGGCAGTTTCTGGACTGGTTGGTGTTCCACGTGGAACCTTCCTTTGCGTCGGTGTGGCAGCAATGTCAGAGAGTCACATCACAGCGGAATCAGACGCTCAGAAATGGTAGAATGGATGAATCCTTGCTGCGGGTCTGGGATAGCCAGTACGCAGCCCTCAGCGAGCGCCTGAGCGACTCGAGGCAGTCCACCTTCGACCGGTTCAAGGAAGCCTTCGAACTGCTGGTTGAGCAGGTGGACGTGCCCTGGACTCAGGGCTTGAAGATGGAGTTTTTTCCGGGTTGGGACCGGGCGCACGTGCTCACGGAGATTCTGAGGAATCATCGGGAACAGGAACTGAAGATGGGCCACACGCTGTATGGACCCAATCGCGCAGACATCCGCCTCAAGTTTCAGGGGCGGCCGGTTGCCGAAACGTTTTCCCGGGGCCAGCAGAAAACCCTGGTTATTTTAATGAAGATTGCCCAAGGGATGGTGTTGAGCGACATGGGCCGGCAGGTTACGTTTCTGCTCGATGACATCAATGCGGAACTGGACGTTGGTCATCGGGCCATGCTGGCTCGAAAACTCCGGGCTCTTGGGAGTCAGGTATTTATTACATCGATTGAACATCCGGATCCCGAGTCCCTTTGGGGCACTGCCGACACCCCGGATTACAGAATGTTCCACGTGGAACATGGCAAATTGACGGAAGAATAAAACCGGCGATGCCAAACCTGATGATGAAGCCCACGAGGGCCCTCAGGCTAGCACCGGTCATCACCCTTCAGGAGTCACCTAATGAGTGAATCGAACTACAATTCCTCCAGTATCAAAGTCTTGAAAGGACTGGATGCGGTGCGAAAGCGGCCCGGCATGTACATCGGTGACACCGATGATGGCACCGGCCTGCACCACATGGTCTTTGAGTTGGTGGACAACTCCATCGATGAGGCTCTGGCAGGTTACTGCTCCGAAATCGGGGTGATCATTCACCCGGACGAGTCAGTCACCGTCAAGGATAACGGCCGTGGTATCCCGACCGACCTCCATGAGGAGGAAGGGGTGTCCGCCGCCGAGGTGATCATGACCGTTCTGCACGCCGGTGGTAAGTTCGATGACAACAGCTACAAGGTGTCGGGTGGCCTGCACGGCGTAGGCGTATCCGTCGTTAACGCGCTCTCCTCTAACCTGACCCTGACCATCCGCCGGGACGGCAAAGTCTATGAGCAGACCTACACCCACGGTGTGCCGAAAGCCCCATTATCAGTGGTTGGAGATACCGATGCCTCCGGTACGAAGGTCCATTTCATTCCCTCTCCGGAAACCTTTTCGAGCATCCAGTTCCACTACGACATCCTGGCCAAGCGCCTGCGGGAACTCGCCTTCCTGAACAGTGGCGTACGGATTCGGTTGACGGACGAGCGATCTGGCAAGGAAGAAGTCTTTGAATATGAAGGCGGTCTGCGTGCCTTCGTTGAGCACCTGAATTCCACCAAGACCCCCATCAATCGGGTATTCCATTTCAACCGGGAACGTGAGGACGGTATCGCCGTCGAAGTAGCGATGCAGTGGAATGACGCCTTCCAGGAAAACCTCTACTGCTTCACCAACAACATCCCCCAGCGGGATGGTGGTACCCACCTGGCCGGCTTCCGCGCCGCCCTGACCCGCTCACTGAATAACTACATCGAGCATGAAGGCCTGGGCAAGAAGGCCAAGGTGGCGACCTCCGGTGACGATGCCCGGGAAGGTCTGACGGCGATCATTTCGGTGAAGGTTCCGGACCCGAAGTTCTCCTCCCAGACCAAGGACAAGCTGGTGTCTTCGGAAGTGAAAACCGCGGTCGAGCAGGAACTGTACCAGAGTTTCAGTGATTTCCTGCAGGAGCAGCCGAACGAGGCCAAGCTGATCGTCAACAAGATGATCGAGGCGGCCCGTGCCCGGGAAGCGGCCCGTAAGGCCAGGGACATGACCCGGCGCAAGGGCGCCCTGGACATTGCCGGCCTGCCTGGCAAGCTGGCCGACTGCCAGGAAAAAGATCCCGCCCTGTCCGAACTGTTCATTGTGGAGGGTGATTCCGCGGGTGGCAGTGCCAAGCAGGGCCGTGACCGCAAGACCCAGGCGATCCTGCCTCTCAAGGGTAAGATCCTGAACGTGGAAAAAGCACGGTTCGACAAGATGCTGTCCTCCGCGGAAGTAGGCACCCTGATTACCGCCCTCGGTTGTGGTATCGGCCGCGAGGAGTTCAATCCGGACAAGCTCCGATACCACTCCATCATCATCATGACCGATGCCGACGTGGACGGTTCCCATATCCGGACCCTCCTGCTGACCTTCCTGTTCCGGCAGATGCGCGAAATCATCGAGCGTGGCCACGTCTTTATCGCCATGCCACCCCTGTACAAGGTCAAGCGCGGCAAACAGGAACAGTACCTGAAGGACGAGAAGGCCAAGGAAGCCTACCTGACCCAGACTGCACTTGAGGGTGCTCAGCTGTTCGTGAACCCCGATGCGCCGGCCATCAAGGACTCGGCCCTGGAGACCATGGTCAAGGATTACCAGGCGGTGATGGCGATGATTGATCGTCTGTCCCGCGCCTATCCCGCCAAGGTTCTGGAGCAGATGCTGCATAACGTCACGCTCAAGATGGACGACCTGAAGGACGAAGAGGCGGTGGCCCGCTGGGTGGGGCGCCTGGGCGAGGGTCTGAACCTGGATACCCGCACCGGTACCAAGTACACCTTCTCGGTTACCCGGGACGAAGAGCGCGGGCTGTTCCTGCCCAAGGTCACGATCTACGTGCACGGTATTCCCCATGAGCACGTGTTCAGTCACGATTTCTTCGAGTCCTCGTCCTATGCTGCCATTGCGCGCATGGGCGAAACCCTGGAGGGACTGATCGAGGAAGGCGCCTATATCCAGCGTGGCGAGCGCAAGCAGGCGGTGCTGTCGTTCGAAGGTGCCCTGGCCTGGCTGATGAAGGAGGCTCAGCGGGGCCTCAATATCCAGCGCTACAAGGGGCTGGGTGAGATGAACCCGGAGCAGCTGTGGGAAACCACCATGGATCCGGAAACCCGCCGGATGATGAAAGTCACCATCGAGGACGCCATCGCGGCCGACCAGATCTTCACCACCCTGATGGGGGATGATGTGGAGCCTCGTCGTAACTTCATCCAGACCAACGCCCTGGAAGTGACCAACCTGGACGTGTAAGTGCCCTTTAAAAGGCATAAAAAAGGCGGGAAGTGAGAGCTTCCCGCCTTTTTGTTTTAAAGAATTCGTCTTTATTTCCTGAAGCTTTAAAGCCTACTTCCCGGAGGTCTGTTCCCTGGACCTGGCCTTTTCTTTCTCACGCTCTTTCTCCAGCAGGTGCGGCGCCATCACCTCTTCCAGGGTGTACCCGGTCAGTCGGCGGATGGTCCGCCACAGGTACCAGAAGATCAGCATCATCATGACCATGGAAGGAATTGCGATCATCGGATAGCTCACCAGGGTCATGCGGCCGAGCTCCTCGTTGAAGGCCTGGGTGCCGGAGGGACTGGTGACGATCCATTTAGCCAGCACGTAGTTCATGATCGAGGAAAACAGGAAGGTGCCGGCGAAGAAGTAACTGGCTTTCAGCAGCCGGCCCTCGAATTCGCTCTCCTTGCCCTCACGTACCAGACATTCCTGGATCTTGTCCACATCCAGCACGGTCGGGTTGTACAGAAGGGTGCGGACAAGCGGATACCGGGTCCGGGTCGACACCAGCACGGCCAGCCCGATGATCGCCGGTACCGCCGCCTCCTTAATGGCCAGCCACTGGGAATTGAGCTCGAGCAGACCGATGCCGCCGGTGAGGCCGACACTAATCAGGCCCAGCAGGGCAATGAAGTTTTTCTTGTGATACCGCACCAGCTCGAACAAACCCCAGCCCAGAGGGAATGCCAGGCCGATAATCAGAGCGTTCACGCTGCCGAGGTGTTCGTCCCCGCTGAACTTCATCAGGATGACCGATGGGATGATGATGCTGACGAGCAGATCAACCCAGGGACGGGGCTTGTGATCGGGAACGGATCGGGGAGTGTCCGGAGTCATTGAATTACCTGGTTGGACAGCCTGCACACACAGGCCGGGTGAATAATCGTGTTCAGGCAGTATACGATGAATCAGGGGGGTATTCGAAGGGAGTTGGCCGGGCCACAGAGGCCCGGCCGGCAAATGCCTTTGACGATCAGGCGCCTGCCTCTTTCAGGCTCTCCTCGACAATCGCCAGGCCTTCCTCAAGGATCTTGTCCTCGATCGTGACCGGCATGAGGAAACGCAGGGTATTGCCATACATGCCACAGCTCAGCAGGATAAGGCCCTTCTCCTTGGCCTTCTTGGTGACTGCCGCAGCCAGTTCCGGCATTGGCTTGTGGGAATCCTTGCTTTCCACCAGCTCGATTGCCGCCATGGGACCGAGGTTGCGCACGTTATCCACATGCTCGAACTGCTCCTGCCACTGGGCAAACCGGGCTTTGAGTTTTTCACCCAGACGCTGGCTCTTGCCCAGGATGTCCTCTTCCTTGAATACATCGAACACCGCGAGGGCCGCCGCACACGCCGTCGGGCTGCCGGTGTAGGTACCGCCCAGGGAGTTCGGGCCGGAGGAATCCATAACCTTGTCGGTGCCGACAATCGCGGAGATCGGCATACCGTCTGCCATGGACTTGGCCATGGTCATGATGTCCGGCTCGACACCGCTGTGCTCGATGGCGAACATCTTGCCGGTCCGGCCAAAGCCGCTCTGGACCTCGTCAACGATCATCAGGATGTCGTTGTCGTCGCAGATCTTGCGGACCTTCTCCAGGAAGCTCTTAGGTGCCGGATAGAAACCGCCCTCACCCAGTACCGGTTCGAGCACAATTGCTGCGGTATTCCGGGCCGGGGAATCGGCCTTCATGGTCATGGCCAGGCCCCGCAGCGCCTCGTCCTCGGAGACACCGTGGTACGGCACCGGATAAGGCGCGCGGTAGACCATACCCGGCATCGGACCAAAGTCGGTCTGGTAGGGCGCGGCCTTGCCGTTCATGGCCATGGTCATGAAGGTACGGCCATGGTAACCGCCGTCGAAACAGATGACGTTGGTCTTGCCGGTGGCAGCCCGGGCGATCTTCACGGCGTTCTCCAGAGCCTCGGCACCGGAGTTGGCGAGCATGACCTTGCCATGGCCGCGCACTGGCACCACTTCGCTCAACTTCTGCGCCAGCTTCACATAGCCCTCGTAGGGCATCACCGTCTGACAGGTGTGCATCAGCTTATCCAGCTGCGCTTTGACGGCTTCGACCACCTTGGGATGACGGTGGCCGATGTTCAGAACGCCGATACCTCCGGCGAAGTCGATCATGCGTTTGCCGTCGGCGTCCCACAGCTCGGCGTTGAGGGCGTGATCGGCAAACTGTTCATTGGGGCTTGCCGCGCCCGCTGCCACGTAACGTTCTTTCAGTGCCTGCAATTCTTGATTGCTCACTTTGCGATCCTCCTGTTCGGGAGTCAGTAGGTTTAACTACCAGTGTAAGGAGTACGGGCGCCGGCCACAAACCGACCACTGTCTCAGCTTTGCTGATCCCGGAACTGGAGACGGGCAAGACGCTGGTACATGGGACTGGTTTCCATGAGTTTCTGGTGGTTGCCGATCGCCAGTAACCGGCCATCCTCCAGTACCGCAATCCGGTCGGCATCGCGCACCGTGGCCAGCCGGTGGGCGATCACCAGGGTGGTCCGGCCATGGGTCAGTGCCGGCATCGCCTGCTGGATAAGGTGTTCGCTCTCCGCATCCAGGGCGCTGGTGGCCTCGTCCAGCAACAGCACCGGAGCATCGGCCAGCAGCGCCCGGGCCAGGGCCAGACGCTGTTTCTGGCCGCCGGACAGGCCCAGGCCGTTGTCACCGAGCCGGGTGTCATAGCCTTCCGGCAACCTGTGGATAAATTCGTGAGCATGGGCCACGCGGGCTACCTGCTCTACTTCCGCCTGGCTGGCCTCCGGGCGGGCATAGCGGATGTTGTCGGCCACCGAACCGTTGAACAGCGCCGGGTTTTGCGGCACCAGGGCAAAGCAGCGACGCAGATCAGCAAGCTCCAGCGCGGAGCTGTCGATACCATCGATCCGGATGGTGCCTGCCTGTGGTGAATAGAAGTGCAGCAGCAGGTCGAACAGGGTGGATTTTCCGGCGCCCGAGGGGCCCACCAGGGCAAGGGTCTCGCCTGGCTCGATGGTCAGGCAAAGGTCTTCCAGCGCGGGTGTCTCGGGCCGGCTCGGGTAACAGAACCGAAGATGCTCAATCCCGATCCGGCCGCTTACCCGCTCGGGCAGTCTGGTCGTGGACTTGCCCCGCTCACCGAATTCCGGGCGGGTTTGCAGCAGTTCGAACAACCGGGCGGCGGAGCCGGCAGCCCGTTGCAGCTCGCCAATCACCTCGCTGATCGCCCCCGCGGCCACGCCCACCAACAGGCTGTAGAATACGAAGGCGGCCAGTTCCCCGGGGCTGATACGGCCCTCGATGACATCCAGGCCACCAATCCAGATCACGATACCCACGGCGCCCATCACCAGGGAAATCGCCAGGGTGGTCAGCCAGGCGCGCTGCCGGATCCGGGCCCGGGCGATGTCGAATGCGCGCTCCGACACCTCCCCGAAATAGCGGCGATCCTGGGGCTGGTGATTGAATGCCTGGAGTGTCTTGATCTGGGTGAGGCTCTCGCCTACGTAGCTACCGACATCGGCCACCCGGTCCTGACTCAGCCGGGACAGCTGCCGGACCCGGCGACCGAAGAACAGGATCGGCGCGATCACCAGCGGGAAGCCGAGCAGAATGATGCTGGCCAGTTTGGGGTTGGTCACGAACAGGAGAATCAGCCCGCCCACCAGCATCAGGGCGTTGCGCAGGGCGATGGATACCGTTGAGCCGATCACCGATTGCAGCACGGTGGTATCGGCGGTGAACCGGGACTGGATCTCCAGTGCGCGGTTCTGTTCGAAAAAGCCCGGGTGCAGGTCGATCAGGTGGTTGAATACCCGTTTACGGATATCCGCCACCACTCGCTCCCCGATCCAGGACACCAGGTAGAACCGGGCAAAAGAACCGAACGCCAGGCCCAGCACCAGCACAAAGAAAAGGCCGATGGCCCGGGCCAGGTTGGCCGGTGACTCGGTGGCCAGGCCCTGGTCCACCAGGATCCGCAGCCCCTGCCCCAGGCTCAGGGTGATGCCGGCGGTAATGACCAGGGCTACCAGGGCGCCGGCAACGGCATGCCGGTAGGGGCTGATGAACTCGCAGACCAGTTTCAGGGCTTTGCGGTGACGGGTGTTGATAGTCGGCCTCCGGATATCCACAGGAAGTGCTGTACACTTTGCTCGCTGTCCATCATACGGCTGAATCGATCATTTTGCCCTGACCGAAAAGGAAAACCCGTGCGCGCCTACGCCGACAACGACTACCCTGCCGACCACAAACCCGACTGGAAAGTGATAGCCGGGCTCTGGCCCTACCTGACCGAGTTCCGTGGCCGGGTGATTCTGGCGCTGTCGTTGCTGGTGCTGGCGAAGCTCGCCACCGTGGCCACGCCGGTAGCCCTCAAGTACATCGTCGATTACCTGGACCAGAATCGCGGTGCGGACAACATGGTGCTGTGGATACCGGTGGTGCTGGTTGTCGCCTATGGCAGTCTCCGGTTTGGCAGCACCCTGTTCAGTGAACTGCGCGATGCGGTCTTTGCCCGTGTGGCGGAGCGGGCAATGCGACGGGTGTCCCTGCGGGTGTTCCGTCACCTGCACCAGCGGGAACTGGCCTTCCACCTGGACCGGAAGACCGGAGGTCTGGCCCGGGATATCGAGCGGGGTACCAACGGCATCAGTTTCCTGCTGCGCTTCACCCTGTTCAACATCGTCCCCACCCTGCTCGAGATCCTGCTGGTCGCCGGCATCCTGCTGGTGGTGTTCAACGTGAGCTATGTGCTGGCGATCCTGGTCGCGGTGGTGGTCTATGTCGTGTTCTCCATCAAGGTCACCGAATGGCGCACCAGGTTCGTACGGGAGGCCAATGCCCGGGACAACCAGTCCAATTCCAGGGCTGTGGACAGCTTGCTCAACTACGAGACGGTCAAGTATTTCAATAATGAGTGCTATGAGGCGGAGCTGTACGATCGGGACCTGGAGGACTGGGAAGCGGCCCGCCTGAAAAACCGCCTGTCACTGGCCACCCTGAACGGTGGCCAGGCCCTGATCATCGGTGTGGCCCTGATCGTGATCATGGCGATGGCCGTGCGTGAGGTGGCGGCCGGCGAGATCACCCTGGGGGATTTCACCATGATCAACGCCTACCTGATCCAGCTGTTCATTCCCCTGAACGCGCTCGGATTTGTCTACCGGGAGATCCGCCAGGCCCTGGTGAACGTCGAGCGCCTGTTCAAGCTGCTCGATGATCGCCCGGTGATTGTGGATAAACCGGATGCCCCGGCCCTGGCTGTGGATAACGGTGAGGTCCGGTTTGACCATGTTCACTTCGGTTACCGGAGCGACCGGCCGATCCTCAGGGATGTGGACTTTGCCATTCCCGCCGGGCATACAGTTGCGGTGGTCGGTGCCAGTGGCGCCGGCAAGTCCACCCTGGCGAGGTTGCTATTCCGGTTCTTCGATGTGGACAGCGGAAGTATCCGGATCGATGGCCAGGATATCCGGGACGTAACCCAGGACAGCCTGCGGGCTGCCATCGGGGTGGTGCCCCAGGATACCGTCCTATTCAATGACACCCTGTACCGGAATCTCGCCTATGGCCGGCCGGAAGCGACTGAAGAGGAAGTGCACCGGGCAGCCCGGATGGCTCACCTGGAGGGGTTTATCCACAGCCTGCCCGAGGGCTATGACACCAAGGTGGGTGAGCGTGGTCTGAAACTGTCGGGGGGCGAGAAGCAGCGGGTGGCTATCGCCCGGGTCATCCTCAAGAACCCGCCGTTGCTGATCCTGGATGAGGCCACGTCGTCACTGGATTCCCTGTCCGAGCAGGCGATCCTCGGGGCCCTGAGGGAGGTCAGCCGGCAAAGGACTACCCTGGTCATTGCCCACCGGCTGTCCACCATCCGCGATGCCGATACCATCCTGGTGATGGACTCCGGCCGGATTGTGGAGAGTGGTCATCATCACGAATTGCTGGCCCGGGACGGACATTACGCCCGACTCTGGCGCCAGCAGCACCAGGATCAGTAGCCGGTGTGACCGTTTGCCGGGGCCAGGCTCCGGTCATACACCATGACCCGGTTCCGTCCCGCGGCCTTGCCGGCATAAAGGGCGGTATCTGCCCGGAGCATGATTTCTTTGGCGTCGTCGTCCTGCTGGCAGGAGACCGCAATACCGCAGGTGATGGAACCGCGAATACCCTGCTCCGGTCCCTCGAAGGAATGCTCGGAAAGGGTCTGGCGAAGCCGTTCGGCAAGATGGCGGGCGCTGTCCTGATCGCTGTCGGGCAGGAGGATGGCAAATTCCTCGCCACCAATGCGGGCGAAGGTATCACTGGCCCGCAGGCTGTCCTGGACCAGACGGGTGGTCTCCCGTAACACCATGTCTCCGGCGTTATGGCCGAAGCGGTCGTTGACCTGCTTGAACCAGTCGAAATCAAACAGGATGACCGCATAGGATGGCCCGTTGCGGCGATAGCGCTGGTATTCCCGGGACAGCAGCTCCATGAACTGGCGACGGTTGGCGGCCCCGGTCAGCTCGTCGGTGATGGCAATCTGCCGCAACTTTTCCTCCAGTTCCTTCTGGGCGCTGATGTCGAGAATCGCGCCATGCCAGAGGATACTGCCGCTGTCCCGGAATTCCGGTCGGGCCTGGCCGTAAACCCAGCGGACATGGCCGTCCACCACGACCCGGTATTCACAATTCCAGTCCCCACCACTGGCCCGTGAGGCCTCAATGGTGTCGCGCACATGCTGGAGGTCGTCGGGATGAATCTTGTCAAAGATCAGGGAGGCATCCTTGCGTACCTGTTCCGGGCTCACTCCATAGATCCGCTCGATCCCCGCGCTGGCATAGGGAAAACTCATGAAGCCATCCGGTTGCATCTCGAACTGGTAAATTACCCCCGGAATCGTCGCCGCCATCTTTTCCAGTCGCTCGATGGTCTCGAGCTGCTCGGCCTGGACTGCCTCGAGCTGTTGCTGATATTGCTTGGCGGCACTGATGTCGATGTGGGTCCCACTGACCCATTCCGGATCGCCCTCGGGGGTCCGGCTCACCAGGCGCCCGTAATCCCGCACCCAGACCCAGTGGCCATCCCGGTGGCGCATGCGAGCTTCGCATTCGTAGTAGTCCGTATCGCCGCGGAAATGGGCTTGCAGGCGCTGCTCGGAGTCCGCCAGATCATCGGGATGGGCAAATTTCAGCCAGGTTTCGATGGAGATCGGCTGCAGTTCTTCCAGCGTGTAACCAATGATCCGGGCCCAGCGCTCGTTGAACACCGTCTCACCGGTCTGGACGTTCCATTCCCAGGTGCCGGCCCGGGTGCCTTCGAGAATGGTCTTGAGCCGGGCGGCCTCATCCTGGCCAAGGTAGGTGCTGTGCTCCGATGGGGGTCTGTCGGTCATTGCAGTGATTGCCTGGAACTTTCGGGGTCTTGTCAGACTATAGTTGAGGAATCGTTCATATACGACCCAACCGGTTTGCTGGATGCAGCAAGCGCCCGGGCCAGTCCGGAGGCCCGTACCACCTGTTGCCTGGCACTGGCTTTGAACACATTGGCATCACCGGTGATCAGGCTGAACCAGTTCCGGGCCCGTGTGATGCCGGTGTACACCAGCTCCCGGGTCAGCACCGGGCTCATCCGATCCGGCAACACCAGGCAGGCGTGATTGAACTCCGAGCCCTGGGATTTGTGGACGGTCATGGCGTAGACCGTCTCCAGCTGCTGCAGGCGGCTCGGGGAGATCCAGCGGATGCTATCGGTATCATCGCTGCCGGGAAAGGCCACCCGCAACGCTGGCCGGGGTTCGCCGTTCTCGGCCCGGTCCCAGGGCACACTGAAGGTGATGCCGATATCGCCGTTCATGAGGCCGAGATTGTAGTCATTGCCGGTGACCAGAACCGGCCGCCCGGCGTACCAGCCTTCCGCCCGGGGAATCAGTTTTTCCGCCAGCAGGTGCCGGGCAATGCGTTCGTTCAGGCCTTCCACGCCCCATGGACCCTGACGCAGCGCGCACAGCAGCTGGAAGTCACCGAAGGCAGCCAGCACGCGGCGGGCCAGCTCGTCCCAGTCCGCCAACGGGCTGTCCATCCCCAGACTGTGGTTGGCCATCAGTTCCAGGTAATGGCGATAGCCCACGGGGGCTGGAAGTTCCTTACCGTGCAGTACCCTGCCCCGGCCCTCGTTGTGGAATGCCCCGGGACTGCCGGAGATGGCGTGGTGGCAGATGCGCTCCAGCGTCGCTTCCGGATCCGGATTGGCATCGTCGCCGTTGAGCCAGACCACATCATCGAAGTGCGCCCGGCGACAATGTTCGAGCATCGTGGCATCCAGGGTGTTGGTATTGACCGCTTCCGCCAGCTCACGGATACCGCTGCCCTCGGTGAAGCGGTAGCTCTTGCGAAGCATGGCCACCGCCTGGTCGAGCGCCTGCCCCTGTGGATCCAGCAAACCCTCAGGTAGTGGTTGCCCGGTCGCCGATTCCAGCCACTGTGCCGTGTCAGGCCGGTAGTGGGCCTGTCGGGCCCGTTGGCACAGTTCGCCAAGAACGGCGCCGGCATCCACCGAAGCGAGCTGGTCCTTGTCGCCGAGCAGGATCAGCTGGGCGTGGTCCGGCAGGGCCTCGAACACCGAGGCCATCAGGTCGACATCCACCATGGAGGCTTCATCGATTACCAGGATATCCACCAGCAGGAGATTGTCACGGTTATGGCGGAACTTCCGGGTATCCGGGCGACTGCCCAGCAACCGGTGCAGGGTGGTGACCCGGGTCGGGATATCCTCCAGCCGGACCCGCCCTGGAAGTTGGTCCAGCGGCAGACGGCTGACCGCCCCGCCAATGGATTCGTTCAGCCGTGCCGCCGCCTTGCCGGTGGGCGCGGCCAGACGAATGCGGAACTTCTTGCCGGCACGGCTGGGATCCTCACCCGCCACCGCCTGCAAGGCCGCCAGCAGGTTCACCACTGTGGTGGTCTTGCCGGTACCCGGCCCGCCGGTAATTACAGCGAAACGTTTGCGCGCCGCCAGCGCACAGGCCAGTTTCTGGTAGTCCACGTCATCCCCGGACTGGAACAGGGTGTTCAGTGTTTTGGTCAGGGTCCGGGTGGTGCTCGAGCCGGGATCATCGAGCGGGGAGTTCAGGGTCAGGCGGTCGCTGATCCCACGGGCAATCCGTTGTTCGTAACGCCAGAAACGCCGCAGGTAAAGGCGGGTATCGTTCACAACCAGTGGTGTGGTCAGTGAGCCATCACTTACTGCTCGAGTATTGGCCAGCGCAGTCAGGCAGTCTTCAAGTGAGGCCTTTGCCAGGACCTCAGATGGCGAGGGGCATGCCTCCTGGTCCCCCACCGGGAATGCGGCCATGGTGTCTTCCGGTGGCAAGGCCAGGGTGTTGCCGGCGTCCTCCAGCAAACTCACCAGGTCGATACAGACATGCCCACGCCCGACCTGATGCGAGGCCAGGGCCGCCAGCAACAGCAGCAGCGGGTTCGGGCTTTCGCCCTGCTCTACGCACAGTTGCCGGATCAGCCGTGCAAAGGCCACATCCAGGGGGCGGATCCATTCGGTCTCGCGCCATTGCTCCAGCAGTACTTCCAGTTGCTCGAGATTCATGCGGCATCCTCCCCGTGCAAGGCATCACCATCGAACAGGGCGTCGAGCTGTTCGATCAGCGCCCGGGGTGGTTTGTCGGTAAAGGCACCGGCACCGGGGGCGTGGATACCCCGCAGGAACAGGTAGACGGCACCGCCGATGTGCTGGTCATAGTCATAACCCGGCAGCCGGGCTTTCAGCAGGCGATGCAGGGCCAGCAGGTAGAGCAAGTATTGCAGGTCGTAGCGCTTGTCGAGGATGGCCTGGCCCATGGCCTGGTCAGTGTAGGCGCTGTCGTCTTCGCCGAGGGTGTTGGATTTGTAGTCGAGCACGTAGTAGCGTCCCTCGTGTTCAAATACCAGGTCGATGAAGCCCTTGAGCATGCCGTTGAACCGGCGGTTATCCACCTGGACCCGGTCCGCACCCTCCAGGGTATGCTGACGCACCAGGCTGTCCAGGGCACCGGTGGCGACGTTACAACTCTCGAACCAGAATTCCAGTTCCGATCGCACGGTGCTGAAATCCATCAGGGCGGCGCGAGTGTCCCCGTCGCGGTCCAGGCGCAAGGGTGTCCGGATCAGGCTCAGCAGCCAGTGCTCCAGGGTGTCGGTCCAGTCGGCCCAGCCGCGAATAGTGCAGCGCCGCTCCAGGTATTCCCGCAGCATCGCACGGTTATCCACAACCTGCGCAAAGCCCTGCTGGCAGCACCATTCCAACAATTCGTGGAGAAAGGTGCCCGGCCCCGCCCCTTTCGGGAACTGGTGGAGGGAATGATCGGCGGGAGCTGTCAGCCTCTCCTCCGCCGCACCCTGGGCCGATTCTTCCAGCAGGTTCTGGGTTTCGGCGTCCTCCACTTCCCCGCTGAACACGATGCCGGTGCCGGCCAGGCCGGTGTATTCGATGGAGGAATAACTGGCAATCCACCAGTCTTCCCGGGCTTCCCGGGTGGCTTCCAGAGCTGGCCCCAACGCTGCCGGTGCCTCCTCGGTATAGCAGGCGGTATCGGCTTCGGGCAGTGTCATGACCTTTATCATGTCCTCGTCCCGGGCCAGCGGACCCAGGCTGTCGGCCAGGCGATACTGTTCACGGCCTTCGCCACCGAGCAGGTAGCCCAGGCCACTCTGGGCCCAGTTGTCGATGGCGGAAACACCGACCCAGGTGGCATACCGGGCCCGGGTCAGGGCCACGTAGAGTTTGCGGATATCCTCGCCCAGCCGTTCCCGGTCGGCCCGGGCGACCGCCTCGGGCTCCGGATCGAACACGGTTACCAGCCGCCCCTGTTCATCGTGGTAGCGGACATAGGCCTGCTTGTCGTTCTGAGCCCGGAATGCGGTCCCGAACGGCAGGAATACCAGCGGGTATTCCAGGCCCTTGGACTTGTGCACGGTAATGACCTTGACCAGGCCGGCGTCGCTTTCCAGGCGCAGGGTGCGGTATTCGTCCTCTTCGTCCGCCGCCCTCAGGATCTGGGCGTAGTGATGCACCAGCGCGTGCTCGCCGTCCAGCTGCAGGCTGTCCTGCTGTAGCAGTTCGGCGATGTGCAGGATATCGGTCAGCCGCCGTTCGCCATCGGGCCGTTGCAGCAGGCGGGCGGGTACCTCGAAGTCCATCAGGAAGCTGCGCAGCATGGGCAGTACGCCCTGGGTCCGCCACTGGTCGTGATAGCCCATGAACCGTTCGATTTCCCGCTCCAGGGCAATCTCGTCGGTCAGCAGGCGATCCAGGGTCTGCCAGGACTGGCCCAGGGTGGGCGTGGCCAGCGCCGCCCGGGTCAGGGCCAGTTGCCGGGGTTCGGCGAAGGCCCGCAGCCAGGTCAGTACCTCGCTGGCCTCGGTGGAGGTCAATACCGAATCCCGGTCAGAGAGGTACACGCTCTTGATCCGGCGCTGACCGAGCGCCTCACGCACCGCTGCTGCCTCGTTGCGGTTGTTGACCAGGATGGCGATGTCCGCAGGCCGGACTGGCTGAAGATCCGCCGGATCATCCGTCAGGGCAAAGCCGGCCCTGCCCTGTTGTCCGAGCGTCAGCAGGCGGGCGACTTCGCTGGCACAGCTTTGTGCCACTTCGACGGTGGCCGTGCCCTTGGCCAGGGGCTTGCGGTTGCCGTTCCGGTCCTCGTCCTCACTGTCGACGGTCCAGAAACTGAGGCTGGGTTGGTCCTCGCCGTCGATCCGCCATTGCCGTTTGGTACCGTTGGCATCGACACCCTGGAACGGCAGTGGCGTGCTGTCGCCCTTGCCGAACAGGAAGGCGCCGTCCCGGCTGTGCTGGTCGGCGTGTTCGAACACCCGGTTCACCGCCGCCACCATGCTGGCGGAGGAGCGGAAGTTGCGGCCCAGGGTCCAGGTACGGTCCCGGGCACCCTCGCGGGCTTCCAGATAGGTGTAGATGTCCGCGCCGCGGAATCCGTAGATGGCCTGTTTGGGGTCCCCTATCATCAGCAGGCAGGTGTCCGGATCGTTGTCCGCAACCCGGTAGATCCGGTTGAAGATCCGGTACTGCACCGGGTCAGTATCCTGGAACTCGTCGATCAGCGCCACCGGGAACTGGCGGCGGATGGTGGCGGCGAGCTGATTGCCCCGGGAACCGTGCAGGGCATCGTCCAGGCGGGTGAGCAGGTCGTCGAAGCCCATTTCCGAGCGTTGCTGCTTTTCCGATTCCAGCCGTTGCGCCACCCAGACGCTGGCGTGCCTGAGAATGTCCGCCCGGGCGCTGGGCTGGTTCTGGCTGAACTGCATCAGTTCATCGATGGCGTCGAACGCGGGATGATGCGGGGCCGGATCCTCGCCCTTGAGGATCTGTTCCAGGCCCTCCGGGGTCTGGTTGCGGAACCCGGCCTTGTCCAGGCCATCCGGAACCGGTTCGTCCGATTCCGCCCAGGCCAGGAGGGTGTCCCAGATCTTGACCATGGCGTTCTTGCTGCCGCCATGCAGGCGCTTGCTCTTGTTCAGTTCGTTGAGCAGGGCAATCACCTCGCCCTGCCACTGGGCCCACGGATACGCTTTCAGTTCCCGGGCGCGGGCCAGGCGTTCGCTGACCACCGAATCGATCACCTGATGGACATCGCCGTCCGGCGTGCCCAGTTCGCTGGCTTCGGGAATCAGGTTGCGAATGGCTCCGCGCAGGGCTTCCGGGGTTTTCCAGTGGCCCAGGGCTTCGTCCATCAGCACCGGAGGCAAGGGGTAGATGAAGGTGCGCCAGTAGTCGCGGACCACATCGTCCAGCAGTTCGCTCTGGTCGGTTTCCAGGGTCAGCTGGAATAGACTGCCGCTGTCGAAGGCGTGTTCGCTGAGCATCCGGTTGCACCAGCCGTGGATGGTGGAGACCGCCGCCTCGTCCATCCATTCCGCCGCCAGCAACAGTTTTTTCCGGCACTCTGGCCAGCTGGCCGGGTCCGGGTAGCTGGTATCCCTCAACTCGTACAGGAGCCGGGTTTCGGCCGGGGGCTCGCTGGCGTCCGCACTGTCGGAAAACACCTCGGCCGCCTGGGTCAGGCGGGTACGGATCCGGTCCCGCAGCTCCTTGGTGGCGGCGTCGGTAAAGGTCACCACCAGCAGGTTGGGCGGCAGCATGCCCTGGGCCAGCGGACTGTCGTCGTTCTGGCCATGGCCCAGTACCAGCCGTACATACAGGATGGCGATGGTGAAGGTCTTGCCGGTACCGGCACTGGCCTCGATCAGGGTGCTGCCGTTCAGGGGCAGGGTCAAAGGGTCGAGGTTCGGATTGCGATTGGTCATCTCGGTACTCATGCATCTCCCTCGATCTGTTCGGCGGCGGACTTGCCCTGCTCTGCCTCCCACAGGGGCACATACAGCTGGTGCAGCAAGGCCTCGAATTCACCGCTGGCGAGTAACGCCTCCGGGCTGTCGAAAGCACCGCGCAGGTAACCGGTGTCCCGTTCCAGGGCCGTGCTGTAAGCCTGTTCGGCATCACTGCGGGCCCGCTCGTCATCGCCCCGGTATTTCTTGCTCTGGTAGTAGCTGGTGATCCAGGCGAAGCCGGCCTCGCAGTGGATTGGCAGGGTGCGGGTGGTGGCTTCCATCCACCGGGCCAGGATGGCTTCCAGATACTGCCTGGCCTGTTCCGGAGCCATGGGTGTGAAACTGAAGGTGCGTTTCTCCTCCCTGGCCAGAATCAGGGTCTCGAAAGGCTGGTTGGTGAGCTGGCCGGCCAGGTGAATCACCCAGTCCCGCATCAGGTTGGCGTAGCGCACTTTCCTGCTGCCACCGGAGCCGGACAACAGGCTGGAGCCGGCCACCACCAGCCGGCACAACTGGCCGTCGCGGCTGGTGCGCAGGTTTTCGATCAGGTCGACCACTTCCACCGAGCCGTTGTCGTTCCGGTACTGGTACTCGAAGTTCAATGGTTCGGAGATGGCCTCCGGCCAGTCGGACAGCGCGGCCCGGTAGCGTTGATGCAGGTCCGGTAACCGTCCGGCCAGTTCCGTGCGTAACCGGTGTTCGGTGACCCCCATGCCCAGGTCGCCGCGTCGGGCCATGCGATCGAGGGTCGCTTCCAGCCGTTCGTGCAGGTCCTCCTCGCTGACGGCCTTGATGACGCCTTCCCGGATCAGTTCGCTGTCCAGACGCCACCGGTCCAGGCCGTTAAGATCAAAGTTCTCGTTATCGGTGTCATCGTCCTCGAGTTCCTCGAAGTGCACCTGAAGCCGTCTCTGATAGAAGGTGTCGATGGGCTTTTTCAGGAAGTTCGAGAGGTCGGTCAACCGGACCGGCTCCTCCGGTTGCTGGTACGGCAGTGGATGTCGCTCCGGTTCCGTCGCCTCGGCTCCGTGGGCACTGCGCCATTCCCGCTCGAAAGTGAACAGGCTTCGGGATTGCAGCACCTCGGCCAGGGGTCGGGGTCGGCTCTCGTGACCGGCTTCCAGGCCGTTGCTCCGGGGAAAATAATCCCGGCTGAAGGGCTGCAGCGGATGCCGGGTCGTCAGGGTTTCGGTGACCGATCCGTCCGGCTCGCCCGGAATGGTCCACAGGCTGTCGAGGTGGTCCTGTAACTGGCCCACCAGAACGGAGGG
>Ga0114984_1000114_pt1 | contig 31364 bp, 26 predicted proteins | sample Shrwel1BS1Day1_FD_96987 | JGI IMG/M metagenome (GOLD analysis project Ga0114984, IMG submission 96987) | Subsurface microbial communities from deep shales in Ohio, USA - Utica-3 well 1 S-1-Day1 | ecosystem: Environmental > Aquatic > Deep subsurface > Shale gas/oil reservoir > Produced water/Flow...
CATCAAATCACTGTTTTACCCGGTTGACATTCCGGCTGCACACCACGCGCTGAGCAAACTTGATTTGCCCGAGAAAATTTTTGAACGCGTTGACAGGCTTTCCGGGGGTGAACGCCAGCGCGTTGGCTTGGCTCGCTTGTTCGTCTCCCCGGCCAAACTCTGGCTGGTGGACGAACCCCTGTCAGCGCTTGACCCCACGCGGGCTCGGCTGGCCATGTCAGCACTCACTGAAACAGCACGCGAAAACGGGATTACCTTGGTGTGCACCTTGCACCAGGTGGACATGGCTTTAGCATTCTTCAATCGCATCGTGGGCCTGCGCCATGGTCAAATCGAATTTGATTTGCCCACCGAGCAAGTAACCCCGGCCATGCTGAAATCACTCTACTCCCAATACGAGCATGAGCTTCTGGGCCAACAAGACCGTGAATTGATCGAGAAACAATTCGAGCGAGTAACGCCCGCAGTTGTGGTCAACAATTGCCGATGAACAGCCTGCACTTGCCAGTACACAATCCGCGTTTTGATGTGCCCGCACGCGACCCGGCGTGGCATCAACGGCTGTTCTGGATTATTTTTACAGTTCTGCTGCTGTGGCCATTGACTGAGGCCACCGAATTTCGGCCTTCGGTTTTGTTTGAAGCCGAGAACATGAAAATCAGCGCCGAATTTATTGGCAGCTTTTTTCCACCCGTACTCGAACCCGATTTGCTCGCCAGAATTCTGCGCGAAACCTGGAAAACCGTTGCCATTGCAACGGCAGGTATGGTGCTGGCCCTGATCATTGCTTTCCCGCTCACCATTTTGTCCACCCGGGTTTTGTCAGTGTCGGCCATCTCGGGGAAAATGGCAGCCCTGCCCTTTGCGATTCGTCAAACCATTCGCTGGACCCTGATTATCCTTCGCAGCATCCCCGAACTGGTGTGGGCACTGGTGTTTGTTCGCGTTGTTGGGCTTGGCCCCACCGCAGGCGTATTGGCCATTGCGCTTACTTACGGTGGCATGCTGGGCAAAGTGTATGGTGAAATTCTGGAAAGTGGTGAGACCACGCCGACAGAAACATTGCTGAGAAACGGCACCGGGCGCTTACAGGCATTCTTCTACGGCCTGCTGCCCCAGAATGTGATGGAGCTGACCTCCTACACAGTGTACCGCTGGGAATGTGCCATTAGATCGTCGGTCGTACTGGGTTTTGTGGGTGCTGGCGGCCTGGGTCAGGAACTCGACAATTCCATGAAGATGTTCAATGGAGGTGAGGTGTCCACCATGCTGATTGTCTTCATCCTGCTGGTGGCCTTGGCCGACGCGGTCAGCGCGTTTTTCCGGAAGCGTTTGGTATGAGCAATTTGCAAAATACGGCCTGCCCCACCAAAGCGCCCCCAGTCATGAAAGGGGGAACGGCCGCTTTGCTGTTGGGCATGCTCACCCTGATCGTGGCGAGTTTCTGGACACTGAACCTGAAATGGGGTGAATTTTTATCCGTGGAAGCGTTTCAATCCATGGGTCGATTCATCGCCGAATTTTTCCCGATGGACACCCAACCAGCATTCCTGACCAAAGTGGGTTGGGGTACGCTTGAAACACTGGCCATGTCGCTGTTGGGAACAGCGCTGGCTGCTGTGGCTGGCCTTGCTTTGGCCATACCCGCAAGCAAGCTGCACAGCAATGACAAAGGCTACATGCGCACGCCTACCCGCTGGGTGCTCAATGCTTTACGCTCGATTCCCGAGTTGGTGTGGGCCGCGCTGCTGCTGATTTCTGCGGGCCTGGGTCCTTTTGCAGGCACGCTGGCGCTGGCCTTTCACACCACAGGGGTGCTGGGCAGGCTGTTTGCTGAATCCATTGAAAATGCGCCTTCGGAGCCTGCCGACGCATTGCGCACGCAGGGCATTGGCAACTTGAAAGTATTTTATTTCACCACCTTGCCGCAAGTACTGCCCCAACTCATGAGCTACACCCTGTACCGCTGGGAAAACAACATTCGCGCAGCTGCGGTGTTGGGCGTGGTAGGTGCCGGCGGTTTGGGGCAATTGTTGTCGTTCCACATGGGTTTGTTCCAGATGGGCAAAACCGCCACCATTCTGGCAGCCATGTTGCTCTTGGTCGCAATTGTGGACAGCATGAGCTACCACCTGCGCCGCACCTTGACCCGATGAATTCGTTCAACCCAAGAAAGCCATGAACCCAACACCGCAATTCATACAGATTTATCAAGGCCAGGCCGAGCACATTCGAGAGGAATTGCTCAGTGGCCTGCGTGCCAGCAAAGCACACACCTCGCCCAAATACCTGTACGACGAATTGGGCTCGAAACTGTTCGAAGCCATTACCTGCATACCCGAGTACTACCCCACCCGCACCGAAGCGCTGATTTTTGCCAGCCACGGGCATGACATGGCCAGGCAGGTGCCCAAGGGCTCGGTGTTCATCGACCTGGGAGCAGGCAATTGCGAGAAAGCAGCCAGACTTTTTAATGTATTCCACCCGGCACGTTATGTGGCCGTGGATATTTCCGTGGACTTTTTGAAAGGCTCACTGGAATGCCTGCAACGGCAATTTCCTGAGCTGGAAATGGCAGGTGTGGGCCTCGATTTCTCCAGCGAACTGAACCTGCCCGCTGGCCTGGCCCTGAACCCCTCGCAACCGCGAATCATGTTTTACCCGGGTTCCAGCATTGGCAACTTCACACCCGAGGAAGCACTGCTGTTTTTAAAACAGGTGCATGCGGTATGTGCCACAGCCACAGGGGGTGGCCTACTGATTGGGGTCGACCTGGTAAAAAGCAAATCTGTGCTTGAAGCCGCCTACGACGACGCATTGGGCGTAACCGCCGCATTTAACCGCAACATGTTGCTGCACTTCAACATGCTGGCTGGCACCAACTTCCAACTGGAAGACTGGAAACACATCGGCCTGTACAACACCGAACTGAACCGCATCGAAATGCACCTGGAAGCACTGCGGGATGTTGTGGTGACCTGGGAAGGTGGTGAACGCCAGTTTGTGGAAGGCGAGCGAATTCACACCGAAAATTCTTACAAGTGGACGCTGACCGGGTTCGAAGACTTGCTGAAACGCGCAGGTTTTGGTATTTGCAAGGCTTACACCGATCCCGAACAGAAATTTGCGGTGTTTTGGGCAAAGGCTTGAAGGCTGACAATTCGTATCGCCAACTCAGCGGGATCAATCACTGTCTGGTTAATTCGTCACCGTCTTGTCGCTTAATCGGCAGCGATGTCTCAATCGTTTCGCCTTCAAGAAAACCTGCCCGTTTGAATTCACACGCCACGGTCAGCCTCAGGCTGACACCAAGGCTTGGCCAGCTTTTTTGCCAAGCTTGGTGAGTCAGTGTGAATATCAAAAAGGGAAATACAGGTTTTCAGGCGAACGTTGGGACTCGCGCTGATTGAGCATTAACGTGCGCACTAATCAGGCAGCAGCAAGTCGCCACAAACTGGTCACTTCCTTTGACCGTGCATCAAACAGCGCATCACTGGCATCAAAGGCCTTGCCATGTTTGGGCTTTGCGTCTGTGCGGCCCAATACTTTCAAGCCCGCCAGTTCAATCCAGCCCAGCAACTCTTCCCGCGTGCGCAACTTTAAATGCTCTGCCAAGTCCGACAGAATCAACCAGCCTTCTCCGCCCGCATTCAAATGCGCAGCCAGGCCCGCCAGATAAGCTTTCAACATGCCACTGTTTTCATCATAAATGGCGCGCTCAATCGGTGAAGTAGGCTTGCCAGGCAACCAAGGCGGGTTGCACACAATCAAATCGGCTTTGCTGTCTGGAAACAAGTCGGCCTGCACCACTTTCACCTGCTTGCCCATACCCAAATTCTGGATATTGAATTGCGCACATTCCAGTGCGCGTGGGTCATTGTCGGTGGCCACAATATTGCTTAACCAACGTTGGGCCAGCACTGCGGCCAACACACCGGTGCCCGTACCCACATCCACTGCCGAGCCATTCACTTCACAGGCTTTTGGCAAGGGTGCTTTCAACACCAAATCGACATATTCACCACGCACTGGTGAAAACACTCCGTAATACGGATGAATGCGGTTGCTGGGCGGGTCGCCCAGGGCTGGCACATCCACACCCTTCTTGCGCCATTCATGCGCACCTACCACACCCATCATCTCGCGCAGCGAAGTCACAATCATCGGGCCGTCTACGTGTGGCTCGCCCCATGCTTCTGTGCATGCCGCCAATACATCGGGTGCGCGACGCAATGGAATGCTGTAGTCCGCATTGAAAGGGATGAGGATGGAACCCAGAATTCGGGCACGCTGAGCCTGGGCCTGGCGGTAAAGGTGAAACTTCTGGGGGTAGTCCACATCGGCCTTGCCTGCTTTCGCGGATTTGCTTTTCTTGTGCTCTGCGTTTTTGTCTACGCGGCGCACCAAAGCTTGCATCAACTGGCGGGCATTCTGAAAATCGCTTTGCCACAAAAACACATTGCCTTCGCAAGCCAGGCGGTACGCCATGTCGGCGGTCAAAGTATCGTCGGCAAGCATTACTTTGCCAGGCACCGCCAAATTGCGTTCCGACTGCCAGCGCGCGCTGAAGGTTTCCTCGCCTTTGGTCCATTGGATCACGGGGGTTTCTTGGGCTGATTGCATGCGGGTTCTCGCGGTGATTGGCGTGTTGGTTCGTGTAAACTTCTTCTGGGTCGCAGTGTACCACCTTGGGTGGCTGACACTTCGAACCATCCCATACCAAATAGAGTGGCTGTTGTCTTGATTAAACCATCCATCGTCATCGTAAGCCCTGCCTTGGCCGACGCCAACAACGGCAATTGGCAAACAGCGCGCCGCTGGCAACTGTTTTTGTCCGAACACTTCAACGTTCGCATTGTGAAGCACTGGGAGCATTCGGCAACCACAGAGCAGGACGTGGCCATGATCGCCCTGCATGCCCGCCGTTCTGCCGACTCTATTGCTGCATGGGCACAAAGCCGCGGCACCGATGCGCAAGGAAGCCTGGGGCTAATACTGGCGCTGACCGGCACTGACCTGTACCGAGACATTGAAACCGATGAAACCGCACAGAAATCACTCGAATTGGCGCGACATTTGATTGTGTTGCAGGAAAAGGGTGTCGAGAAGCTGAATGAAAACCTGCAGAAGAAGACATCGGTGATTTTTCAATCGACCACTTCGCGCAAAACCCTGAACAAGGCCAAACGCCGATTGAAGGTGGTCATGGTGGGGCATTTGCGGGATGAAAAGATGCCACAAACCCTGATGGAAGCGGCGGTGCTGCTGCGTGGCTACCCGGATATTTTCATCGATCACATTGGCGGGCCATTAGACCCTGAATTGGCACAAGCCGCCGAAGAAACGATGCAAGCTTGCCCCAACTACCGCTGGCTGGGCAATCAGCCCCACGGTGCTACCCGCACGCGCATTCAACGCGCCCATGTGCTGGTGCACGCCAGCAAAATGGAAGGTGGGGCGCATGTGATCATGGAAGCTGTGTGCAGCGGCACGCCAGTGGTCGCCAGCTACATTGACGGCAACATCGGCATGCTGGGTGCAACTTACCCCGGTTACTTCCCCTTGGGCAACTCACATGCCCTGGCCAATGTGCTAACCCAATTGCAAGAAGACATTGTGAATCCGAAACCCTTGCCACCGGGTAAATCCAGTATGTACACCAAATTGAAAAGCCAATGCGCCGAGCGGGCCAAATTATTTGCCCCGGAAAACGAACAAAACCGTTTAATTGCACTCGTACAACGAGCAGTTCAAAACAACAACGAAGCCAACCCACAAGAAGTACAGCATGCAAACATCTGACCAACCCATTCTTCGTGACATTGTGCTGGTAGGCGGCGGCCACAGCCATGTGGGTGTGCTGCGCATGTTTGGCATGAAGCCTTGGCCCGGCGTGCGCCTGACCTTGATTTGTACGGATATTCACACCCCCTATTCCGGCATGCTGCCCGGCTACATTGCAGGCCACTACAGCTATGACGACGTGCACATTGACCTGGGTCGCCTGTGCGCCTTTGCAGGTGCACGCTTGTTCAAAGACGAAGTAGTTGGCATTGACCGAGCCAATCAAAAGGTAATTTGCAAGAATCGCCCGCCAGTGGCTTACGATGCGCTGTCCATCAACATTGGCAGCACGCCCCAGGTGCAATTGGTGCCTGGCGCACTGGAAAATGCAGTGCCAGTCAAGCCGATTGCAAGGTTCAACCAGCGTTGGGTTAACTTGCTGGACCGTGTAAAAATCCATGCAGGCAAAACCACCATTGCTGTGGTGGGTGGCGGTGCCGGTGGTGTTGAACTGGCGCTGGCCATGCAATTTCGCCTGCGCAATGAATTGACTGCGATGGGGCGCAACCCGGATGAACTGGAATTTCACCTGTTCACTGCAGATTCTGATGTATTGCCCACCCACAACCCAGGCGTGCGTGCGAGGTTCGAGAAAGTATTGAATGAACGTGGTGTGGTGCTACACCGTGACGCCGAAGTGGTGCAACTGGATGGCCACACCCTGCAAACCAAGCGGGGTGAGCACTTGCATGCCGACGAAATCATGTGGGTGACGCAAGCAGGCGGTGCCGCATGGCTTGCGAACACCGACCTTGAACTGGATTCCCGTGGCTTCATCAATGTGGGCCCTACCTTACAGACCACGCGAGATCCAAAAATTTTTGCAGCAGGCGACATTGCAAACCTGACCAGCACACCGCTTGAGAAAGCAGGCGTGTTTGCGGTGCGCATGGGCAAACCACTGACCAAGAACCTTCACCTGTTTGTTCAGGGCGCCGACCTGCTGGAATACCGTCCACAAAAAACATGGTTGGCCCTGATCAGTACGGGCGACAAATATGCAGTGGCATCCAAGGGTTCACTGGGCTTCGCAGGCGCCTGGGTGTGGCAGTGGAAAGACTGGATTGATCGCCGTTTCATGGCGAAATTCAGTGACTTTCCAGACATGGATTCAAACGCAAAACCAGCTGGTGGCAACAGCACACCGAATTTGGCACTGACACAGGAAGAAAGCCTGCAAGCCATTTCAGCCATTGCAATGCGTTGCGGCGGTTGCGGTGCCAAAGTGGGTTCCACAGTTTTATCTCGCGCACTCGGTAACCTAAAACCGGTGGATCGCGAAGACGTATTGGTAGGCCTACACGCCCCCGATGATGCTGCCATTGTGAAAGTGCCCCCCGGCAAAGCCATGGTGCACACAGTGGACTTCTTCCGGGCGTTTGTGGACGACCCTTATATTTTCGGCAAGGTTGCAGCCAACCATGCACTGGGCGATGTGTTTGCCATGGGTGGCGAGGCACAATCGGCCACCGCCGTGGTCACGGTACCGCCGGGGCTGGAGTCGAAAGTTGAAGAGTTGCTGTTTCAAATGATGAGCGGTGCAGTGGAAGTGCTGAATGAAGCAGGCTGTGCGCTCGTGGGCGGCCACACTGGTGAGGGTAGAGAATTGGCCCTGGGTTTTGCCATCAATGGTTTGGTGGATGAAAACCTGGACGGCGTGATGATCAAAGGTGGCATGCGCCCAGGCGATGCAATTTTGCTGACCAAACCAATTGGTACCGGCACCCTGTTCGCCGCCTTGCCCCAGCTGAAAACCAAAGGCCGCTGGATTGATGCTGCGCTGGAATCGATGGTGAAAAGCAATCGATTGGGCGCACAGTGCCTGCGTGAATATGGATCAAAGGCCTGCACGGACCTGACCGGTTTCGGGCTGTTGGGTCATTTGGTGGAAATGACCCGCCCTTCAGAAGTTGACGCAGAGCTTGATTTAAGCGCCCTTCCCTTGCTGGATGGTGCACTTGAAATGGTCAGTGCCGGTATTGTCAGCTCGCTGCAACCAGCCAACGTGCGCTTGCGCCGCGCCATTCGCAATCAGGTGGAGTATGTGAACGACCCGCGCTACCCACTGATATTCGATCCGCAAACTGCGGGTGGTTTGCTGGCCACCGTGCCCGGAGACCAAGCCGAGGCCTGTGTAGCTGCTTTGAAAAAATTGGGATACGAGCACACCGCCATTATTGGCCGCATATTGCCGCAAGGTGAAGCAATTGAACCGATTGTATTGAAAGGCTAAGGACGCACGCGCATGCCACAAGCTGTTCAACAACACTGGAAGAAAACTGCATTGCTGCTAATCGCAGCTGTGTTGCTTATGGTGTGGTGGAATGCCGATGTATCGCTACAAGACATGCTGGCTGCGCAACGCGAATTGGCCATGCACTTCATGGAACACCCGACCTTGGTCACCCTGATTTATTTTGGCGTGTTTGTTTTGATCACCACCTTGTGCCTGCCCGGTGCTGGCGTGTTGATGTTGGTGGGTGGCGGCTGCATGGGTTTTGGTTTGTGCATGGTGGTATCAACCGCAGCATCTGCCCTGGGTGCCTTGCTGACCATGCTGTTTGCACGGCACTACTTTCGATCATCAGTTGAAAGCCGGTTTTCCAACAAGCTGAATGAGATCAACAAAGGGATTGAAAAAAACGAGATAGCCTACCTGCTCAGTCTTCGCTTGGCGCCCATCATTCCTTTTGTTGCATTCAATTTGTTGGCTGGCTTGACCCGAGTAAGGCCGTGGACATTTCTATGGACCAGTTTTCTGGGCATGCTGCCCGGCACCATGCTGTATGTAAATGCGGGCAACGAGTTATCCAAAGTAAACCGGCTGGAAGAATTAATTTCACTGGAAGTGGTCATTTCTCTGGCCGCACTGGCTTTGGTGCCATTCCTCATTCAGTGGGGAACTCGGCAATTTCAACTGCGCAAGGCGGCTTGAGCCCTGCTCGGTGCGCAAGGGCAGGTTTTCTTGAAGGCGAGGCGATCGAAACACCGCCGCCGATTGGGCGTTGAACACAGCCGTGAGTTGCGTGGTGGAGGAAGGGAGTTGCCGGGAGATTCAGGAGCTGAACTTGCAATGGGTCGCACGATGACCAGTCAGAAAACTTGCCGGCTTGGCGCGCCGAGACTAACGGTCGCGCCCTAGCGCGAAAGCCAAGACCCGACCGTTACTTTTGGAGGGCTTGGCTTAGTGCAGGCTCAAGCTGACAAGCCGAAACGCCAAGTTTTCGGGCAGCGGTGACCCTTCAAGTTTGGCTCCCAACTCACCGGCCCTGTGGAGCACAAGTAACCCATGCCAAGGGAGCAGAAAACCTCAGCGGATGTCAAACAACTCCACATCAAACACCAAGTCGGTGTTGCCCGGAATCGGACCTGCACCACGCGCGCCATAGGCGGTGTCGGATGGGCAGAACACGATTGCCCGATCACCCACCACCATTTCGCACAAAGCCTGGGTCCAGGCAGGAATCACGCGGTTCAGCGGGAAAGAGATTTTCTCGTTGCGCTTAATTGAACTATCGAACACACGACCATCCAGAAAGGTGCCTTCATAGTGCACTTCCACAATTGAATTCGGTGTTGGCTTTTGCGTGCCGGTGCCGCGCTTTTTGAAAGTCAGCTTCACGCCAGATGGCAGTACGAGTTCGTCGCCAGCGGCGGCGTTGTTGGTTGAATCAGTCACGGCGTTACCCCAGGTAAGAATTAAGACAAGCACTTATTCTAACCCGGGGTGTTCAGCCAGCCGTAAATTCGACCTTGAAATCAATAGGTTTTGTAGGGCAGGAATTTGCCGCTCATATTGATGCTGACGCGGTCACCCATGGGATTGGGCTCACGCTGCAAATCCATTTTAAAGTCGATGGCGCTCATGATGCCGTCGCCGAACTCTTCATGAATCAATTCCTTGAAAGTGGTGCCATACACACTGATCAATTCATAAAAGCGATAAATCAGCGGGTCTGTAGGCACAGCAGTGGGCAGCGACCCTTTATAAGGCACCACTTGCAGGCAATCCACCGCCTCGGGTGGCAAGGCCAAATACTCACCAATTTTCTTGGCTTGTTCTTCGGTCAAGGTCATCTGGCCCAGCAAAGCTGCTGTGCTCCATTCCTTGGACTGGCCCAGTACTTTGGCGCAGTCGTCCCAAGTGCATTTTTTCTTGCGCTTGGCCAATACAATCATCTCAGTTACGTCGGTTCGTTTCATGGTGCACTCCTTTGAATCAAATTTAGTGGGGGTGTTGTCTCGGTGCTAATTTTCGTGTCGCTCAAGGCTTTCAGTCCTGGGCGGACCACCGTGGGTTGTTTGTGTAGTTCAGCATTCAGCTTGTTGCTGTCGGGCTCTGTACTGGGTGCAGGTGCTGCACGGTTCACCAGAAAATCAACCAGATGGTTGCGAATGGCGTAGTACTGCGGATCATGATGCACGGTGCTTCGGGTACGTTCACGCGGCATGGTGTTTTCAACAATCTCAGCAATTCGCGCGCGCGGACCGTGGCTCATCAACATCACTTTGTCGGCCAGTAAAATAGCCTCATCCACATCGTGCGTAATCATGAACACGGTTTGCCCTGTGGCCTTCACAATTTGCAGCAACTCGTCTTGAATCGTGCCGCGGGTCAGCGCATCCAGCGCGCCAAAGGGCTCGTCCAGCAACAGCATTTGCGGTTGAATGGCAAACGCACGGGCAATGCCCACCCGCTGTTTCATGCCGCCAGAAAGTTCATGCGGCTTTTTGTTTGCGGCTTTACCCAAACCCACCATGTCCAGATACTTCATGGCGTGTTCACTGATTTCCTCCGGCGACTTTTCAGGCCAACGTGAACGCACACCAAACTCCACGTTTTTCAACGCTGTCATCCAAGGCATCAGCGCATGGCTTTGAAACACCACACCACGGTCAAGCGATGGGCCTACTACTTCTTTGCCGTTCATGATCACGTAGCCCTGTGTGGCTTCATCCAGCCCCGCCAGAATGTTCAGAATGGTGCTTTTGCCGCAACCGGAATGGCCGATGATGCAAACAAACTCACCTTTCTGAATATCGAAGTTCACGGCCTCGAACACAGGTGGAACCGAGGTATCAGCAGGCGCATAACTTTTTACCAAACCTTCCACTTGCAGGAAGGCGGCAGCTTTTTCATTGGGTATCAGGTCTTTGCTGAATATCTTGTGTTCAGTCGTCATTGTTGTTTACTCCTTGTAGCTGACCAGCTTGGCCATGCGGGCCAGCAGCGTATCGAGCAACATGCCGATCAAACCGATGAACAAAATTGCACTGATGATGTTGGCAATCGACAGGTTGTTCCATTCGTTCCACACGAAGTAACCGATGCCCGTGCCGCCGACCAGCATTTCAGCCGCCACAATCACCAGCCAGGCAATACCCACGGAAATGCGCATGCCTGTCATGATGGTGGGCGCCGCTGCCGGCAAAATCACCTGAAATGCGGTGCGCAGTGAACTGACTTCCAAAGTTTTGGCCACGTTCAACCAGTCGCGCCGCACACCAGCCACACCAAAAGCGGTGTTCACCAACATGGGCCAAATCGAGCAAATGAAAATCACAAAAATAGCCGAGGTGTCGCTGTCTTTGATCGTGTACAGTGCCAGCGGCATCCAGGCCAATGGCGACACCGGCTTCAAAATTTGAATGAAGGGGTCAAGCGCCTTGTACAGCAAAGGCGACATGCCTATTACAAAACCCAAGGGAATCGCCACCAAAGCGGCCAAACCAAAACCCACCAGCACGCGGAAAATGGAATAGCCCAATTGAATGCCGATGCCTTTGTCATTGGTGCCACGATCGTAGAACGGATCACTGATGTGCCCCCACAACTTCTCACCCACATCGCCCGGGGTGGGCAATGGGGTTTTACTGCCCGTGGACGCAGCCTGGCCAACCAAGGCTGCATATTCGGGATCCACATTCACCTCGGCTTGCTCGGGCAAGGTGGCAATGGTCCAAATGGCAATCAACACCACCAGGATCAAACCCGACAAAGCCCATGGGGCCCACTTTTGCTTCCTGAAGTCTTTCATGCCGCTTAGCCCTTGGTTCTGGAAATTGCAAAACTGTTGATGTACTCCTCAGGCTTCTTGGGATCGAACGGTTTGCCCATTACACTGAACTTTTTATCCAGCGATGCCGGTGGCTGCATACCCACTTCCTTCATCAAGCGAGTCGCGTCAGTGGCCAAAAATACATCTTTGGCAATTTTGTTGTAGTCCACATCGCCCTTGATTTGTCCCCAGCGTTTCATCTGGGTCAAAATCCAAATCGCAAAACTTTGGTAAGGGAACGGATCGAAGTCGATGCGCTGCGGGTCTTTCTTGATACCGCCCAAGCCATCTGCATAGGTGCCGGTCAACACCTGTTCAACCACTGTCAATGGCTGGTTCAAGTAATTGGTGGGGGCAATGGCTGCTGCAATTTCCTTGCGGTTCTCGGCTTTGCGTGCGTAGGCCGTGGCATCCAGTACCGCCTTCAACAGGGCTTTGTAACTGTTGGGGTTTTGGGTCACGAATTCCTTGCTGGCTGCAAACGCGCAGCACGGGTGGCCCGACCAAATTTCCTTCGACAAAATGTGAATAAAGCCCACGCCGTCGTACACGGCACGTTGGTTCACAGGGTCGGGCGCCAGGAAGCCGTCAATGTTGTCAGCGCGCATATTGGCCACCATTTCGGGAGGTGGCACGGAACGAATTTGCACATCTCGATCGGGATCAAGGCCAGCCTCGGCCAGGTAGTAGCGCAACAGGTAGTTGTGCATGGAATAGTCAAACGGCACTGCAAACTTGAAACCCTTCCAGTCTTTCGGATTGCGTTTGTCCTTGTGCTTCATGGCCAATGTAATGGCCTGACCATTGATGTTTTCAACAGCGGGCATAGTCCATGGAATGGCGTTCGAGCCTACACCCATGGAGATGGCCAAAGGCATGGGCGACAACATGTGAGCCGCATCGTATTCTTTGGCCAGCGACTTGTCGCGCACCACCGCCCAGCCAGCAGTTTTCACCACTTCAACATCCAAGCCTTGCTTGGCATAGAAACCCAAAGGCTGCGCCATGATGATGGGCGTTGCACAGGTGATTGGAATGAAGCCCACTTTCAGCTTTTGTTTTTCCAAAGGGCCGTTACTTTGGGCAAACGCCTCCTTGGCTGCCGCCAAAGGGAACAGGCTGCCGATGGCTGCCATGGCGGTACCACTGCCCACAGCGCGCAGGAAATTGCGGCGTAACTGGTCGTTGGGAAACAGTGCATGCATCACCGCGTTTTCAACAGCACGCTCTTCCATCTGTTGCACGGCCAGTTGTTGGTCGTGTTCAGCCTGACTGTTGTGTTGGCCACAGGCGCAGCGCATGCCCAGGCGGGTATTGGGATCGAACGGGTTCTTGAAAAAAGACATGGTGAACTCCTATGCAGTGTTGCAACAATCAGGCTGTGGCGCGGTTCAATGCGGGGCGAAAATAATCAATGTCGTGTTGGTATTGCTGGTAGGCCTTGGTGTACTCCATCACACGGGCCACCTCGGCAATAAATTCTTCGTCGTAACCGGCGCGGCGCAACAGGTGAAAACCCACTTCCATGCCGCTTGCGATGCCGCCACCTGTTACGATCCGGCCGGCATCCACCACCCTTGCATGGCTTACCTGGCAGGCTGGTGCTATTTCAGCCAAGCGGTCGATTGGGGTTTTTCCAAGGTGCGAAGCTTCAAGGCGATCGGGTTCTTTGCGGTTGGTGGCAGCCAAGCCATCGAGCAAACCCATGCGAGCGTAAATCCACGAGCCCGTGCACACGCTGGTTAGCAAACAAGTGTTGGGCAGCGCCCGAATGTAGCGGTGCAAGTTGCCATTGTTCATTTCCTGCCGGGTACCAAAACCACCCGGAATCAGAAATGCATCCATTGCAGGTGTGTCAGAAAACGAATAGTTGGGCAACACAGTGAAACCAGCTTGAGTTTGTACTGGCCGCATGCTCTCGGCAATCAGGAACACTTCCAACTCTGGGTCGAAACGTTTGGCCACCGAGAACACCCCATAGGGTGCTGCGTAGTCCACCACCTCGGCTTCCTTGAACACATACACACCCAGTCTGAACCCTTGCATTCTGGCCATTCACGTTTCTCCGGCAACACTGCATCAACAGGCTTTCAGTGTGCCGCGGGGGCTGAAGGCTGGGTATCACGCCTTTTGTGATTGTGTTGTAGTGCTGGCCCTACAAGAAAATTACAAGCCATGCAGCTTGGTGTAGTTCACCAGGTCCACCAGGTTTTTCAGTTCCAGCTTTTCAAACACACGCGCGCGATAAGTTGAAACCGTGTTGCCCGACAAGCACAAGGCCTGTGCAATGTGTTGAACAGTTTCGCCCTGCGCCATCAAACGCAGCACCTGCATTTCACGATTGGACAGTCGCTCGTGAGGCGGCCTGTCAGCTGGCTTGCGCAAATCGTTGGCCATCAAGTTGGCTGTAGCAGGGGTTAGGTAGACTTGCCCGGCGCAGGCCATTTGAAGGGCCTGTGTCAACTCCTGGGGCGAGCAACCTTTGTTCAGGTACGCATTGGCACCACTGCGAATGGCACGCAAAGCAAACTGCGCTTCGGGGTACACCGACAACATCACCACGCCCAGTTTCGGAAATTCACTGCGCACGCTTTTCAGTACATCGAAACCATCGCGTTCGCCCAGTGCAACGTCCAGCAACACGGCATCAAAGCTGCCCTTGCGAAGTTTCTGCATAGCCTCTACGCCGTCAGCCGCCTGCTCGCTTTGGTACTGCCCATCAAATTCATCCAGAATTTGAACAAGGCCACGCCGAATAATCATGTGGTCGTCCACAATCAAAATCTTCATAAGGCGAGTACCTCGGGCAGGCGCAGCTTGATGCACACGCCCTGCCCCAAAATTGAATCAATCGAGCAACGCGCACCAATGTCCCAAGCGCGTTCCTCAATCCCCATCAAACCGAAACCGGCATTGAAAGTGCGCACCGCCATGCCACGGCCGTTGTCTTTCACCTGAAATACCACCGCCCGCCCTTCAGTGTGCACGCGCACCTCTACCTTATTGGCGCCCGAGTGCTTGCTGACATTGTTCAGCGCTTCTTGCAAAATTCGGTACAAGGCAGTCTCGGTGGCTTTGCTCAGACGAACATGTTCCAGTGCCGGGGCAATATCGAGTGAACTCACCACATTGGTGCGTTGGGAAAACTCACCCAGCAAATGTTCCACTGCCGCCCAAAGCCCAAGATGATCCAGCACACCCGGACGAAGATCAGAAAGTATTCGCCGCAAACTTTCCATGGCACCCTGGGCCAAGTCCAGCATGCTCTCAATCCTCAGGGTCAGTTTTTCATCGTTTGCACAGCGGTAGGAAAGCGCTTTCAACTCCAGATCGAACGCCGTCAACTTTGCACCCAGGTCGTCGTGCATCTCACGCGCTATTCGGGTGCGCTCTTCTTCTCGAACGGTGGTCAGGTGTGCAGAAAGTCTGCGCATTCGGTCGTGCGCTTTTTGCAATTGTGCAGTACGCTCAACTACCCTACGCTCCAGTTCAACCTGCGCAGCAGCACGAATATTTTGCGCTTCAACCCGTTCGGTGATGTCTGTGAATGTGACCACAGCGCCCACCACTGCTTGTTCTTCGAAAATCGGGTAAGAAGCGTACTCAGCATGAAAACAGCTGCCATCCCTGCGCCACAACACTTCATTGTCAACACGGCAACCCTTGTTTTCCTGAAAGGCGCGAAAGATTTGGCACTGACACACTGGCATCAAATCGTTGTTCGCGTAGGAGTGGTGCATCAGGTAATGCATATTCCTGCCAAGCACTTCATCGGCCGAGTAACCCAACATTTCCGCGCCTGCCTTGTTGATGAAAACGCAACGCCCTTTGAGGTCGATTCCATAGATGCCTTCACCCGTAGAGTCGAGCAACAATTCGAGTTGCCTTCGCCAGGCAGCGTGATGAGAAAGTTTGGAAAGATGCTTGAACACGGCAGTGCACCTGAAGTTGAATCAACATCAAACTAGCAAGAGCAATGCCAATAAAATTCAAAAAGTTTTTGAAAATTTGCACGCGAGTGGTGCGAAAAAAAAACGACAAAATTTATTGAAATTTACACACAAACGGGTTGTTGATCATGTATTGATGAAAAAAGCTTTTCAGTTAATAAAATTTGATGTACACATAACTCACCACACCGTTTAAGGAAGGTTACAAAACATGGTTACAACAGATCAAAAGCCAGTCGAAGCCGAGGCAAGCAAAGCAACCCCAGCTCCAAAAAAACCAGCAGCAAAAAAACCTGCTGCTAAAAAACCAGCCGCTGCAAAACCAGCAGCAGCGAAAAAACCAGCAGCAGCAAAACCCGCTGCCGCGAAAAAACCAGCTGCTGCTAAACCAGCCGCTGCGAAGAAACCCGCCGCCAAACCAGCTGCTGCCAAAAAGCCTGCCGCTGCCAAACCAGCAGCAGCCAAAAAACCTGCCGCCAAAAAGGCAGCAGCAAAACCTGCCGCGAAAAAGCCAGCAACATCACGCGCCAAGGCAGCCACTGCCAGCGTAGCGAATGCTGCAGCCAAAGCGAAGAAAACTGTGGCCAAAGCAAAGCCAGCCGCCAAGGCCAAGGCCGCCGCAGCCAAGTCAGTGTTCAGCGCAACTGATCGCAAGAAATTGTTGAGCGATGTTCAGAAGCAGATCAAGGACCTTGAGAAACAAGTCAAGGGCATGGTCAAGTCAGTTCAAACTGACGTGATCGCCAAGATCAAAAAGCAACTGGGCATGAAGTAATCCAGAAATAGCAAAAACAATAAGACCGCTACACGACCTTTCGTACGAAAGGTCTTCTGTAGACTTGATTGAAACCCGTTGTGCGAGAGCACTGCGGGTTTTTTATTTACCAAGTGGATTCATTTGCGGATCGAAATTGTCGAGACTGGGATATGACACCTTCGGGCGTGAAGCCAGTGTGTTCACTGCAACATCCAGCTGCTCAAGCATTTCAACACGGGCTTCTTGTGTGATGTAAGGCACATGGTAAGCGGCAAAGGGTTCCAGCACATCAAAGCCGGCATAGCCCAAACTGCCGCGCAACACAGGGCGCAACATGGTATTCAAATCACCGTGAATGGCGTCATCGCCAAACATGTGATCACGCCCACCCAGTGTGAAAGTAAGCCAGGCCTGTTTGCCCTTCATCAAACCACGGTCGTAGAAATTTCGACCACCGTAAACAGCGCCCGACAAAAAGACACGGTCGATCCAGCCCTTCAAAATTGCAGGCAAAGAAAACCAGTACAGCGGAAAATTCAGCACCAGCAAGTCGCACTGCTTCAGCAACTCTAGTTCGGAGGCAATGTCTGCGGGCAATGAATTGGTTTTCTGTGCATGCCGCTGCTCCAGCGCATACACCAGGTAATCCGGGTTGCTACGCTCAGCAAAGTCGGCAGCACTGGCTACGGGGTTGAATTGCTTGGCGTACAAATCTGACACGGTCACCGTGTGGCCCTGCTCCTCAAAACGGTTTTGCATGCGCTTCATCATTGCGGTGCAAAATGATTGGGGTTCGGGGTGTGCATGCACAATCAGAACGTTCATGGTGTTGGCTTCTTTTCAGGAAAATGATCAGCCATGCTACCAAAAGAAAAGGGGCCGCCAGTCAATTGGCAACCCCTTTTCAGCGCAAACCCCCTGGCTTTTAAATGACGCCGTAAGCCAACATCGCATCCGCCACCTTCACAAAGCCACCCACATTGGCGCCCTTGAGGTAATCAATGTGGCCGTCTTCTTCCGCGCCATACTTCACGCATCGCTTGTGGATGTCGCTCATGATGGTTCGCAAGCGCTGATTCAACTCATCGCGAGACCACGACAAACGCATGCTGTTCTGGGTCATCTCCAAACCAGACACCGCAACCCCACCCGCATTGGCCGCCTTGGATGGCGCAAACAAAATACGCGCCTTCTGGAACACATCAATTGCCCCTTTTTCAGAAGGCATGTTCGCGCCTTCAGATACACCCATGCAACCATTCTTGATCAACATGGCAGCTTCTTCGGCATTGATTTCATTTTGCGTCGCACATGGAAAAGCAAGATCGCAGGGTATGTGCCACGGACGTTTGCCAGCAACAAACTCCGCATTCGGATATTGGTTCAAGTACTCGCTGATGCGGGCCCGCTTCACTTCTTTCAGCTCTTTGATGTGCGCCAGCTTCTCCATCGTAATGCCGTCTTTGTCATGGAGCGTTCCCGATGAATCGGACATGGTGATCACTTTGCCGCCCAGCGCCAGAATTTTCTCGACTGCATATTGCGCCACGTTGCCAGAGCCACTGACTGAACACACCTTGCCCTCAAACTTCAAACCCTTGTGGCTCAACATGTCTTCCATGAAATAGACCACACCGTAGCCAGTTGCCTCCACTCGGATTTCACTGCCCCCAAAGGCCAAACCTTTGCCAGTGAGCACACCAGTGAATTCATTACGGATTCTTTTATATTGGCCAAACATGTAAGAAATCTCGCGCCCCCCAACGCCGATGTCGCCGGCTGGCACATCGGTGAAGGGACCAATGTGGCGGGAAAGTTCGGTCATGAAAGCCTGGCAAAAACGCATGATCTCGCGATCGCTTTTGCCTTTGGGGTTGAAGTCTGAGCCACCCTTGCCGCCACCCATGGGCAAGCCTGTCAGGCTGTTCTTGAAAGTTTGCTCAAAAGCGAGGAATTTCAAAATGCTTTGGGTCACGTTGTCGTGAAATCGAATACCCCCTTTGTAAGGGCCAATCGCATTGCTGTGTTGAACCCGGTAGCCACGTTGAGTGCGCACATTGCCCTGATCGTCTTCCCAACACACCCGGAAACTGACGATTCGATCGGGCTCGGTCAGTCGCTGCAGAATTTGAGCAGCCTCATACTTCGGATTTTTTGCAACAAAAGGAATGATGTGTTGTGCAACTTCATGCACTGCCTGGTGAAACTCTGGTTCGCCGGGATTTCTGCGAATCAGTCCATTCATGAACTCTTCTAATTCTGGCGAGCTGCTCATCTCTTATTCTCCTATGGAAGGACGACGTTGGACTGCGTGTAAGCAGTTTACCGAATCGCCTGAGATAGAGCACTCTGGATTTCTGTGGATATCCCCAAAAAGTGGGCACAACCTAGGGGATAGCATGTGGACAAGTAGTCCAAGCTATTCATTACATAAGGAATTAGATGGACTGACTAATTATTGTGCAAGCTCGGTTCTGGCAGGCTGTGTTTTTGGATCTGGGTGTGCCGGTAAATGATCGAAGCCTCCATCCGGTTCTTGGCTTTCAGGCGTTCCAGAATGTCTTTCACATGCCCCTTCACAGTTTCCACGCTGATCTTCAGTAGCACGGCAATTTCCTTGTTGCTATGCCCGGCCCCAATCAATTCAAGCACCTCGACTTGTTTGTGAGTGAGCGCTTTTGACAAAGTCGGCATTTGCAACAATTCAATATTGGCTTGGCTCAAACCGACACGAATCAGGTCGATCATTTTTGCAAAGGGTGTGAATTTTGAAAATGCAATAAACCGTTCAAGCTGATGACGCTTTAACTGCCCCATCACTTTCTCGTCGTTTGCAGTAATCAGTACCGGAATTTCGGGGAACAGCGTTTCAAACAGGCCAATAAAAGTCTCGGCTTGGACATCGCGCAAATGAAAGTCTGTGATGATCAACGCAGGAAACTCTTCAATGGCATGCCGTGCAGCTTCCTTCAAGGTGGAAAACTGGCGAATGCGGGCGTGGGGTGCCACATCCTTCACCATTTCGACCAAGCCGAAACTGACGATGGGATGATCATCAATTACAAACACCACTTGCCGTTCCAGACCTTCCAGTTTTTTAGCCACCGCGCTTCTCACAGAAACAATTCACCATGATTTAACTTTAATTGACGAAGCCACCTACCCGTGCCGGAAATAAACTCGGTAAATCGACTCAAATCAGTGTTTCAAACGGCAGAAGGAAAAAATCATTGACATTGTGTCAACCATTCAACTAAGATCCATTTCATGAACTATGTCATCGAACGTCGCGAAGAAGAAAAGGAACGCCGCCGGGAAGAAATTCTCGACGCAGCTGAACTTGTTTTTTCTGAAAAGGGCTTTGACGCAGCCACCATGGATCAAGTTGCACGAAAAGCGAGAGTTTCACGTGCACTGGTATATGTGTACTTCAAAGACAAGGCAGCCTTGCATTTGGCAATTTGCCTGCGGGGTTTGCGAATACTGCGTGAAATGTTCGAAGCCGCACGAAACCAGCATGCCACTGGTGATCACCAAATTCGGGCAATTGGTCAGGCTTATATGCAGTTTTCAGAAGAGTACCCAACGCATTTCGCCGCCATGTCAAGGTTTGAAGCCTCTCACCATGAAATTGCACTGGACGATCCCTGCTCGGCAACACTGGAAATGATTCAGGCCGGGCAACAGGTTCATGAACAAACCGTGTTGGCTCTCGCCAAAGGCATGGCAGATAAAACCTTGCGGGACGACCTAGACAATTTGATGCAAATTTCGATCACCTTGTGGGGCTTCACACACGGCACTATTCAGCTGGCGCAAACCAAGGCCAACTTCATGACCACCATGGGCATCAGCAAAGAATCTTTCATGAACCAGGCAGTGGAGCTGGTCATGCAATCCCTGATCAACCGCAATGGCGGAGGCAAAAAATGATCTCGCACAATCACGCAGGCGCCCGACCAAGGGGCGCTTTTTTTTACACTTGGTTTGACAGGCGTCTAATGGCTGCATTCCTGTTGATGGCCATTCAAATTCAACATTCCAGCCAAGCGGGCACTCCACTGGACGATTACCTCGACCAGGCGATGACCAACAACCCAGCCTTGGCACAAGCCAGCTTCGAAGTGGAAGCTGAACGCCATCGACTAGAAAATTTACGTGCACGTTTTTATCCCAGCCTGGCACTGCAAGCTCGGGCCAGCGTGGCCGAAGGCGGGCGCACCATTGATTTCCCGGCAGGTGATTTGCTCAACCCCGTGTATACAACATTAAATTCACTAACCGCAGCCCCAGGTCAACCGCCCCGTTTTCCCACAGTGGAAAACCAATCCATTCCCCTGTTACGCCCCACTGAACAAGACACACGTCTGATTGTTCGCGGCCCCATCTATGAGCCAGTGTTGGACAGACAAGTCCAGGCGCAAACCCAGGCGGTGGGCGCACAAGAAGCAGCCCAGTTGCAAGTGAAAGAGGAATTGGTACGCGACCTGCACACCGCCTATTGGCAATATGCACAAGCCAAGGCCCGAATCTCGATTCTTGAGGCCAGTCTGCGAACACTGAAAGAGAACGAGCGTATCAACACAGTGCTTTACAAGGCTGGGGAAACGACATTGGACGCACCCAAGCGTGCCGAAGCCGAATCCCTTGAGGTCCAAGTGGCCTTGCGCCAGGCCCAAACGCAGGCCTTGCTGGCCAAAGAGTATTTCAACCTGCTGCGCTATGCCCCAAACGACAGCGCAGTTGAACTGCCGCAAGAAGAGCTGAACCCCAGTGCCATTCAAACACTGCTGGATGAGCTCACCCCGAAAACGCAGGGCAACACTCCAGCGCCAGCCCTCACCCGGCTTGAACGCAGCCTGGCCGCCCAACGCGCCCAACTGGATGCCAGCCGCGCAACTTACAAGCCCACACTGGGCTACTCGATCGAAGGCGGCTATCAGGGACGCGACTACAACACCGGCCCCAACACTGGATTTGCCAGCGCATCGGTGGTTTTGAACTGGACTCTGGCAGACGCCGGAATTCGCAGCAGTGAAGTGGCACGCAGCCAAGCACAGGTGCGGGCACTGGAGGCCCGCGCGCGGCAAGTCAACCGGCAACTTCAATTGGCCAAATTGCAGGCCCGGGAAAATTTGCTGGTGTCGCTAGACAGCATCCAGGCGCGCATGGCCCAACAGGCTGCATCCGAGGAAAGCCTGCGAATCAATGAACGCAAACGCGACGCTGGCGAGACCACTCAAGTTGAATTTTTAAGTGCCGAACAAAGTGCAACACGCGCACGGTTGGGCTTGGTGACTGCCGTTTATCAGGCCCGAATTGACCATGCTGTTTGGCAGTACAACAACCGAAATATTCCCGAGCCAAGCCCGCAGGAAGGAGCTCAACCATGAAACCCATACTCGTAATTTCAACTTTCTCCCTGTTGGTTTTGGCAGCCTGTGGCCCAGCCACCCCAGAGGAAGCACCCGCAGTGGAATACCGATTGGTGAAAACCGAAACGGTACAAAGCGGCCCAGCAGCAAGCTTGATCGAAGTAGCTGGAATTGGTGCCTTTCGCGACGAAACACGATTGAGCTTCAAAGTGGGCGGCGTGATTGAACGAATCAATGTGCGCGAAGGCGAAACAGTTGAGAAAGGCCAACGCCTTGCTGCGCTGAACAAGCAAGACGTGAATGCCGCTGTGAGCCAAGCCAGCGCTGGCTTTGAAAAAGCCCAACGCGACTTGCAACGCGGCAAATTGCTGCGTGATCAAGAAGTCATTTCAAAAGTGCAACTCGACAACCTGGAAACCGCCGCACAAGCTGCACGTGCACAACTTAGCCAAGCCCAATTTGCAAGCCAAACGGCTGAAATACAGGCTCAAGCCAATGGCGTGGTACTAAAGCGTTTTGCGCAAACCGGTGAAGTGGTATCGCCGGGCCAGCCGATATTACTACTCGGCAGCAAAAGCAGCGGCTTTGTAATGAAAGCAAGCGTTGCAGACAGGCAAGCCGTGCACATTCAGCGTGGCGCCAAAGCTGAAGTGCAATTCGATGCCCTGCCCGGCGTGAAGTGGCCCGGAAAAGTAATTGAACTAAGCCAGGCAGCAGACCCCGCCACAGGCACCTACGGCGTGCTGGTTGAGGTAGACACACGTGCCCATGAAAACATCAACCTTTTATCGGGCATGCAAGGGCGTACCCGCATTGAACCCGCCAACTTCAATGGCATGCGCAGCTATGTACCCATAGAGGCCGTGGTCGAGGGCGACAACAAAGCCGCCTGGATTTACACCGTACAAGCAGACAACACCGTGAAACGCCAGACTGTGGCGGTGGCCTTTATTCAAGCAGACCGGATCGCATTAATCGACGCCCTGCCCGAAGGCACTCGCGTGGTGAGCACAGGTGCAGCCTACCTGCAAGATGGTGAAACCGTGAAAGTTCAGGAGTAATCCAGATGAAACTCTCGGACTTTTCCATCAAGAATTACCAGTTCACGCTGGTGATATTTTTTCTGCTGACAGCAATTGGCATCAGCGCGTATCAAAACATACCCAGAACCGAAGACCCTTATTTCGACATCAGCGCGTTTCGCATCAATGTGATTTATCCAGGTGCTGACCCTCGTGAAATGGAACAACAGGTGGCCAAGCCCATTGAAGACGCCCTGCGCAGCCTGGATGACTTGAAAGAAATGCTTTCAACATCCCGCAACAGCGGTGGCGTGGTGTTTGTTCGCTTCAATGCGGAAGTTGACGTTGACAAAAAGTTCGACGAAGTGAACCGTGAACTCAACAGCATTCGAGACCAGCTACCAGCAGGCATACAAAAGCTGGAAATTGAACGAATCAACCCTGGGTTTACCAACATCATTCAATATTCACTGGTGTCTGAAACAGCAAGCTACGCCGACTTGGCCAATTACGCCGAAGACCTCTCCGAGGCGTTCGAGCGTATTTCGTCAGTGCGTGAAAGCGAAAGCTGGGCTTACCCAGAGCAGCAGGTACGCGTTAGCCTGAACTTTAAAAAACTGGCGGAGCTGGGTATTCAAGCCGCCGATGTGGCACGCATTATTCAGGGTGAGTCGCTGAACATTCCAGGTGGCCCGGTTGAAGAGGGTGCACGCCGTTTAAATGTACAAACGTCGGGCCAGTACCGCAGCGTTGAAGAAATCAGAAACACGGTGATTGCAGGCACGGGTACGGGTACGGGTGGTGATTTGGGTGGTCGCCTTGTTCGCGTGGGCGATGTCGCCGATGTGCAATGGGACTATGAAAATCAGGAGGTGATGGCCCGCTTCAATGGTCAGCGCGCGGTGTTTGTTACCGCCAACCAGAAAGATGAGCGCAATATTTTTGTAACCCAAAAAGCCTTGCAGGAAACCGCGGACGAGTTCGAGAAAACCTTGCCCCCCAATATCAAAATGGAGCGCGGGTTCGAACAATACAAAAACGTGGAAAAGCGGATTGATCGCTTGACCTTCGATTTTGCCCTGGCTGTAACACTGGTGCTGATAACCCTGTTGCCGCTGGGTTTGCGGGCCTCAGGCATTGTGATGGTCAGCGTGCCGCTCTCGCTGCTCACAGGTTTGGCCTGTTTGTACTATGCAGGCTTTTCGCTGAACCAGCTTTCGATTGCAGGCCTTGTGGTTGCATTGGGCTTGTTGGTTGACGACTCCATCGTGGTGATCGAAAACATTTCACGTTACCTGCGCATGGGTTATAACCGAGTCGACGCTGCGCGCTTGGCCACCAAGCAAATTTCGCTGGCTGTTTTGGGCTGTACTGCCACCCTTTTGTTTGCCTTCCTGCCGCTGTTGATGCTGCCTGACAACGCCGGAAAATTCATTCGATCACTCCCCGTGGCCGTGGTGTTTACGGTGCTTGCATCGCTGTTTGTTGCGCTCACCATCATTCCGTTTTTGGCCAGCCGTGTGCTGAAAAAAGACGAAAATGAACACGGCAATATTGTGCTGCAAAAGTTGATGGGACTAATCGACAAAATTTACACCCCACTGCTGCACCGAGCCTTACAAACCCCGAAAACAGTGGTAGCCGCATCGCTGGTGCTGTTCGTGGCCAGCCTGGCTTTGGCTCCACTCATGGGCATGTCACTGTTTCCCAAAGCGAACACACCGCAGTTTGTGATCGAAGTAGGATTGCCCCCTGGCTCCAGCCTGACGGCCACCGACACTGTGGTCAAACAGGTGGAAAACAAGCTGGCAAACTTTGAAGAAATTACAGGGGTCATGGCCACCGTGGGCGAAGGCAACCCACAAATTTATTACAACGTATTTCAGCAAGACAAACAATCGAACGTGGGTGAGCTTTTCGTTCAGCTCAAGGAGTACAACGACGACACACCCAAGTTGCTGGATAACATTCGCAATGAACTAAAAACGATTGCCGGTGCCAACCTGATTGTGCGCGAATTCGAAAACGGTCCACCTGTCGATGCCCCCATTGGTATCCGTTTGGTAGGCCCCGAGATCGAAACACTACGTGAATTATCTGCACAGGTGGAGCGCATCATGCTGGCCAATCCTGGCACACAAAACGTGGACAACCCCCAGCGCACCGGGCGTAGCGACTTGCGCCTGAGAGTGAATTTCGAGAAAGCAGGTTTGCTGGGTGTGAATTCAGCGGAGCTGGACCAGGCAGTGCGGCTTGCCATTGCAGGCGCGTTTGCTGGTGAAATTCGCCAAAGCGATGGAGACGCCTACACCATCAGTGTACGCGGCCCTGCGGGTGTGCGGAGTAATCTGAGCGCGCTGGACGACTTCCATGTGATTTCACGCACTGGTCAGGCTGTACCGTTGACCCAACTCACCACGCTTGAACTGGATGACAACCTGAACAGCATTTACCGCTTTGACCGCGAACGCGCCGTGTTGCTGACCGCTTATACACGCACTGGTTACAACACCGAGAAAGTTGCCAACGAAATTGCCAAGCAGATCGACGAGATGGGTCTGCCCACCGGTTACCGCTACAAAATGGCCGGCGAAGTAAAAAGCAGGCAGGAAAGCTTTGCCGGGTTTGGTACTGCGATCCTGATCACCGTATTCGGGATTCTCGCGATTCTGGTTCTGGAATTCGGCAGTTTCAAAAGCACCTTGATTGTGCTGTTCGTGATCCCACTGGGTGTAACGGGTGGCATGGTCATGCTGTTCCTCACGGGGAACTCACTGAGCTTCACCGCGATGATTGGCTTCATTGCGCTGATCGGCATTGAAATCAAAAACTCGATTTTGCTGGTGGACTTTACCAACCAGTTGCGCGAAGAAGGCAAGGGGCTGGATGAATCCATCGAAGAAGCGGGCCGTATTCGTTTCCTGCCAATTTTATTGACCAGTGCCACTGCCGTGGGCGGGCTGCTGCCACTGGCGCTGCAGGGAGGCGGACTTTATTCACCAATGGCGTGGGTGATTATTGGTGGCCTCATTTCTTCAACTTTCATCGGTCGCCTTGTGACTCCGGTGCTGTACAAACTGTTGCCACCCGACTTGCAGAGAACATAGCCTAAGCCATTGATTTCACCTACAATACGGCCTCAATGCACAAGGACACACTGAAATCATGAAAAAACCCGCAGGCCGCAACAGCAGCGCAGGCCGCACTGGCGACTCGGGGCGTTCCGGCCCACCGGCACGCCCCAGTAACCGCAACAAAACATTAGCCCCGGCAAAGCCGGCAGCCCCTGGCCGTGGCCGCCCCAGCAGCGCCACTGGCAAGGCTGGAACGGCGGCAGCAACACCCGCCGCAAAACCCGACCGCAACCGCGCAGCCATGCGCAGTGCCCCTGTGGCCCCTGCTGCAGGTGCTGCACGGCCACGCCGCAGCAAAGTAACCGGCACAAACACACTGGACATGCTCGACCCTTTCGAGCCACAACGCCTCAGCAAGATCATGGCAGCCAAAGGGCTGTGCTCACGCCGCGAAGCGGATTACCTGATTGAAAACGGCTGGGTGCGCGTGAACGGCAAAGTAGTCGATGAACTGGGCGCCAAAGTACTTCCAACCGTGACCATCGACCTGGATGCACGCGCAAAAAATGTGCTGGGCAAACAGGTCACCATTCTGTATCACAAGCCGATTGGTGTGGTGTCGGGTCAACCCGAGGGCCGCTACAAGGCTGCAATGGAATGCCTGGGCCTGGAAAACCAGGCCGACCGCAAAACATCAACCCCCTTCCAGCCCGCCATGCTGAAAGGTCTCGCGCCAGCAGGTCGCCTGGACATTGATTCCACGGGTTTGCTGGTACTGACCCAAGATGGTCGCATTGCCAAACAACTGATCGACGCCAACAGCACAGTGGAAAAGGAATACCTGGTGCGAGTAGAAGGCGAATTGACTGACCGTGGACTTGAAATGCTGCGTTATGGCCTGAGCCTGGACGGCGAAGCGTTAAAACCAGCCCGCGTCAGCTGGCAAAACGAAGACCAGTTGCGCTTTATTTTGAATGAAGGCAAGAAGCGACAAATTCGCCGAATGTGCGAAATTGTGGGCCTGAAAGTGGTGGGTTTGAAACGCGTTCGAATTGGCCGCGTGATGCTCGGCGACCTGCCCGTGGGGCAGTGGCGTTTGCTGACTCCTGAAGAACGATTCTGAAGGGGTAAAAATCCACTCTATTCAGGTGATTGATTACAAATGACTTCCGGTATTCTCGAATTTAACATTTGGACAAAGTTACATTCGAGAATTCATCATGCATGCCCAGCACTCGGCCCTGAACCAGCAAGCTTCCAACGCCCCGGTGCAGCTTCCCCCCCACGGATTCTTTACATTTTTAAGCAGGCTGTCTGGCGTAGCTCCCAACGCCACTGACCTCACTTCGATCCGGATCAATGCGGACTGGCTTTGCGTGTTTGTCAGCTTCGCCTGCCTGGTGTTTGCCACCCTGGAAGGACTGGCCTACAACAACATTGCCCAAGCGCTGGGCTGGGGTATCCCGCTTTTCCTGGGAAGCCTGGCGATCACCCGCTGGCATTCCGGCCAGCCACTGACCATGCACATCAACGCAGCACTGCTGGTTGGCATGGGTGCCTTGCATGTCCACATTGCACGCGGACTACTGGAATACCACTTCAGCTTTTTCATCTTGTTGCCAGTGATGCTGGCTTATCGGGACACCCGCCCACTGCTCAGCATGGGCTTGTTGATCGTGATTCATCACATTGTGTTCGACATGCTCCAGCAGGCAGGGTTTGAATGCTATATCTTCCGTGGCCCATTCTCGGGTATGCCTGCCGTGGCGCTACACGGCTTTTATGTGTCCATCGCTGTATTGCTGCTGTCGGTGATTGCTCAAACCCTTCGGCAACATGCCTTGGCTGCAGAAGAGGGCACCAAACTGCTGGCTTATCTGGACAAGGAAAAAGGCATCAACCTGCGTGTGCGTGCTCAAACCGATGAACAAGGCCGCATGTCGCCGATGGGGCAGGTCTTCAATGATTATGCAGACAACATGGCATTTGTGGTGGCTGCATTCAAAATGCTTCGCGCCGATATTCGCGAATTGTCGCAAATTGCCAAAGAACTGGGTGCGGGTAATACACAACAAATGGAAGAGAGCTCACAGGCTTCCAAAAAGCTGCGCGACTTTGTTCAAAGCCTGGGTAACCAAACCCGCATAGGACAAAGCACTGCCGAGTTGTCCAAAAAGGCGACCGAAGACAGCTTTGATCTGCTCAATGAACTGAATCAATCTCTGGAACAATTGCAACGCATCGGCAAACAGGCCTTTGATTCTAGCCAGCAAATGCAGGCCCTGCACAAAGAATTCCAGAAGGAATTTTCACCCGCTGCGGCACAACAACTACAAACCACACTGAGCACACTGGACAACCTGAACGAACGTACCAACGGATTCATGGCCAGAATGGATGTGCTAAAAAGCGGCTTGAGTGCCATTGAAAACCAGTTGGTATCCATTGACCGTGCCACGCATCAGTGGGTGGAAAATGGCCATGGCAATCAACGCCAAGGATGGGAAGTGCTGGGTGCCATGGAAGGCATGCAAGCGCGCACGGAAAGCGCCTTCCGCACGTTGGCCAGCACGGTACAAACCATTTTGCGCTCAGATGAAATGATGCGCGAAATGGAAAAACGGCTCTCGAGGTTTGATGTATGAACCTGAGCAATGTTCTTGACGACCCGCTGATCAACGAACTACTGGACAGCGGAACCACACGTTACGCCCTGCTGGGCCATGTCACAGACGAATTAAGCCTGATTGCCGCCAGCAAACTGTTCCGCCAAGAACTTGGATTCAAATCGGGCAGCGAATTGATAGTAAACCGTTACGGCATGTCCATTTATCGGGCATTGTCCAATTCATTGCTCCGGCAACAGGGTTGGACAGGCCATGTCAAAGTCAATGCACAATGGCTGAGTTTGCAAATGCTGGCGCACGGCGAATTTGGTGTGCTTCAGGAACAAGAGGTGAAGCGCACCCAATTGTCACCACAGGTACCTGCGGTTAACACACCTGAACAACGTCCAGAAACCTTGGACAGCACCGACAAGAAAATTCCCACCAGTGTGTTGTTGAACGTTGACGACAAAGGACGAATCAAAAAACTAAGCCCTTCGCTGGAAGAGTTTTTAGGACAAAGCAGCGAACAACTGGAAAACCTGGATGCGGCCAACCTGGTGTTTCGCACGGATGTGGGTCAATTCAAGCGACTGCTCGACCAAGTGAAATATCAAACGGGTTCTACAGATGGCTCCTTCCGCCTGCGCAACACCTTCAATGATGTGGTGTACTTTGACTGGACGGCTGCCTGTATCGGTGCAGATGTTCTTCTGATCGGCCGCTCAAGCAATATTCATCTTGAAGAAGCATTGTTGAAAAGTGAAGAGCGAATCAACAACATTCTTGAATCGATGGACGATGCATTCTTTGCCATCGATATGAATGGCTATGTGAACTACCTGAATGAAAAAGGCGCAGAACTTCTGGGTAAAACTGCACCGCTGTTGTTGGGCCGCATGGTGTGGGAACGTGCACCCCACCTGAAGAAAACACCCTTGTTCAAATACGTGAACCAGGCCAAAGGCAGCATGCAACCAGAGACATTTCAGTGGCAAGACCCGGCCAACGAAATGTGGTACCAAGTGAAAGCCTACCCAAGCGATGAACTGATTTCGATTTTCTTCACCGACATCAGCTCCATCAAGCGCAATGAAAGCAAAATGCGGCATCAGGCCACGCATGATCCATTGACGGGTCTGCCCAACCGTTTGGCCCTGTCGCAAACACTGCAAGAACTGCTGGGCAATGACCAGGTTCAGGATTTCAAACTGGGCCTGCTTTTCATCGACCTGGATGGCTTTAAGGCGGTGAATGACACGCTGGGGCATGACCGCGGCGACGACTTGCTGATTGCGGTGTCCAAACGTTTGCGCAGCGTGGTGCGCAGTTCAGACATCGTTGCCCGTTTGTCGGGCGACGAATTTGTAATCACCCTGCCCTACATTGCCGACCAAGACACCGCATTCAATGTGGGCCGCAAGGTCGTGGACGCAGTCAGCAAAAAACCGTTTGAGTTGGGTGAGAAGAAAATTTATGTGGGTGCCTCGGTCGGTGTGGCCCTGTTTCCCACCGATGCTACCGATGTGGAAGGCCTTCTGAAACATGCCGACATTGCGATGTACCAGGCCAAACAAGCCGGCAAAAATACAGTACGCGTATTCCACGCCAACATGAGCGCAACCCTGCAAACCAAAGTGGATCTTGAGAACGATTTACACGATGCAATTTTGCACGATCGAATCGAATTGCATTACCAGCCACGCTTTAACGCAAACGGTTCCATTTGTTCAGTTGAAGCGCTGGCACGCATGCGTTCCCGCACAGGCGAATTGATTCCACCGGCCCAGTTCATTCCGATTGCCGAGGAGACCGGTTTGATCATTCCGATGGGAGAACAGGTAATGCGCAAAGCCTGCAAATGGCTGAAAGACACCAACAAGAAACTGAAGAACCCCATTAGCGTTTCAGTAAATGTATCGGGAATTCAGCTGCTGGATGGCAAACTGTGCGGGACCGTTGAAAAGGTGCTGAAACTAACAGGCCTGCCAGCGAATTTGCTGGAACTTGAACTGACTGAAACCGTGTTGATGCAGAATCAGGAAACCGTATTGCATGACCTGAACCGCTTGCATGAATTGGGGGTTTCCTTGTCGATTGACGACTTTGGTACAGGTTATTCGTCGCTGGCCACACTGCACCGGATGCCGGTTCAGTCGATCAAGCTCGACCGCTCATTTGTCAGCAACCTGCCCAGCAAAACCGACAGTGTCATTTTGTCACGCACTGTGTTGGCCATGGCTCAGGCACTGGGCTTGGGGGTAGTCGCCGAAGGCGTTGAAACCGCCGAGCAACGTGATTTCCTGATTGAGTCGGGTGTGCTTGAGCTACAAGGTTTTGGCCTGGCTCGACCGATGACAGCGGATGATTCACGCCAGTTTGTATGGGCCCAGCAAATTACAAGCGACAAGGCAAAGAAAATTCTGGTGTGACAGCTTGGGTTCCGATCTCTTGGCGCTCGTTAATCGCCCAATCGGCTTGGGTTCCGATCTCTCGTTGCGTTCTAATCGCCCTCTCGGCTTGGGTTCCGATCTTTCGCCGGAAAACCTGTTTCTCCCTTGCTGAGCCTTGCGATGCCTGAGAACGACCCTCCTAAACTGCGGGTCGGGTCCGTTCTCTGTCGCCCATTCTGGGCGACACCGGCCCTGCTCGGCACGCAAGGGCAGGTTTTCTTGAA
>Ga0114984_1000115_pt1 | contig 31308 bp, 22 predicted proteins | sample Shrwel1BS1Day1_FD_96987 | JGI IMG/M metagenome (GOLD analysis project Ga0114984, IMG submission 96987) | Subsurface microbial communities from deep shales in Ohio, USA - Utica-3 well 1 S-1-Day1 | ecosystem: Environmental > Aquatic > Deep subsurface > Shale gas/oil reservoir > Produced water/Flow...
GTCTCGGACAATCCGGAGCGAGACGCTTGAGCCGAAGACGCAAAGGCCGTGATGTAAACGGCATTCTGGTAATCGACAAGCCCCGGGGCGTCACTTCCAACGGTATCCTCCAGCAAGTAAAGCGACTGTATGGCGCGGCCAAGGCCGGCCATACCGGCGCCCTTGATCCGCTGGCCACTGGCGTCCTGCCCCTGTGTTTCGGGGAAGCCACCAAGTTCTCCCAGATGATGCTCGACAGCGACAAGGCCTACATCACCACGGCCCGGCTCGGTGTACGCACCGAAACCGGTGACAGTGAGGGTCAGATCGTCGAGGAGAAGCCGGTGCCGCCCCTCGATGCGGACCGGGTGGAAGCCGTTCTCGACCGCTTCCGGGGTGCCATCGAGCAGGTCCCTTCGATGTATTCCGCACTCAAGCACAAGGGGCGCCCCCTCTACGAGTATGCCCGGGAAGGCATCGAGGTGGAGCGACCGGCGCGGCCGGTCACCATCTACGAGCTGACCCTGCTGGAGCTCCGGGACAACGAGATGGATCTGGCGGTCAGCTGCACCAAGGGTACGTACATTCGCTCACTGGTTGAGGATATCGGTGAGGCCCTGGGTTGTGGCGCCCACGTGACTGCCCTGCGCCGGACCATGGCGTCCGGGTTCACCCTGGCAAATGCTCATGACGTCAGTGAGTTGGAAGCCATGCGTGAGCGTGGCGAGAGTCTCGATGGCCTGCTCGAAGCCCCTGACAGCGCGCTGTCCATGTTTTCGGAGGTGCGCCTGGAAGGGAGTGCAGCGGTATCGATCTTGAACGGGCAACAGGTTAGAATGAGCAATCAACCCCTTGAAGGCTTTGTGCGCGTCTATGGCGAGCAGGGTTTCATCGGGTTGGCAGAAGCTTTCCCGGAAGGTGAGCGGGTCCTGCTGGTCCCCCGCCGACTGGTGAAAGGCAGCGCCGGACGTTAGTCGAGGCGCTGCATAGCCGGGCTGTAGAGGTGCGCGGTTCGGCCGGATTTATCAGCATCGCAATCAATGAGGTGAAATATGGCACTTTCTGCCAACGAGAAAGCACAGATCGTCAAGGATTTTCAGCAAGGTGATGGCGACACCGGGTCCCCTGAAGTTCAGGTGGCACTGCTGAGCGCCAACATCAACAAGCTACAGGATCACTTCAAGGCCAACAAGCAGGATCACCATTCCCGCCGTGGCCTGATCCGGATGGTAAACCAGCGCCGTAAGCTGCTGGACTACCTGAAGCGCAAGAACGCTGACCGTTACCTGGGCCTGATCCAGCGTCTGGGTCTGCGTCGCTAATCCGGGTTTTACGATCCGGGGGCCTGTTCCAGCACGGGGAACAGGCCGTCAACCGGCGGGCCCCGGGGTCCCCGGTTGAGCTTTTCTCAAGCGCAAAGAGCTGCAGTTGATTTGTCAGTGATACCGAAGGATTCCCTGTCGTAACCGAAAGCTGAAATTGATAGCAGGTTGTTGAAAAGCCCGGGCCGGATGGCATCGATGAGCCATTCTTTTGACCGGGGTTTTGCAACAGCCTGTTAGCTTTCAGACGGGTTGTCCCCTCCGGGTATCACGCAAGCACCTGCAGTCAAACAAAAAGGGGTCAGATGAAAGCCTTCACCTGCCCCCCGGTTCATGACTCAAAAAGCAGGAGTTTGTTGTGCATTTGCAACCAACCAAGAAAACGTTCGAAATGGGTGGGGAAACCTTCACCCTGGAAACGGGCCGTATTGCCCGCCAGGCAACCGGTGCTGTTCTGGTCTCCACTGGCGACACCGCCGTCCTCGGTACCGTTGTAGGCGCCAAAGAGCCCAAGCCCGGCCAGGGGTTCTTCCCGCTGACCGTCAACTACCAGGAGAAGACCTACGCCGCCGGTAAGATCCCGGGTGGCTTCTTCAAGCGCGAAGGTCGTCCTTCCGAGAAGGAAACCCTGACTTCCCGCCTGATCGACCGCCCGATCCGTCCGCTGTTCCCGAATGGTTACATGAACGAAGTACAGGTTGTCTGTACCGTCATGTCTGCCAGCAAGAACCACGATCCGGACATTGCCGCCATGCTGGCCGCCTCTGCGGCACTGGCCGTCTCCGGTATTCCGTTTGACGGTCCGATCGGTGCTGCCCGCGTTGGTTTCACCGACGACAGCGGTTACTTCCTGAACCCGTCCTTCGAGCAGCTGGGAAGCTCCATGCTCGACATGGTCGTGGCCGGTACCCAAGACGCCGTACTGATGGTTGAATCCGAAGCCAAGGGTCTGACTGAAGACCAGATGCTCGGTGGCGTTCTGTTCGCGCACCAGCAGATGCAGACAGCGATCACCGCGATCAAGGAATTTGCCGCCGAAGTCGGTAAGCCGCGTTGGGAGTGGAAGCCGGAGCCTGAGAACGCCGATCTGCTTGAAACCATCAAGAGCGAGTTCACCGGCGCCATCGAAGAGGCATACAGCATCCGCGACAAGATGGCCCGCTACGAGCGCCTGGGCGAAATCAAGGCTGCAGCCGTCGAGAAGTTTGCCGGCGACGAAGAAGGCCAGTCGTCCGAAGACGAGGTCAAGAAGTACTTCGGCAAGATCGAGAAGAACGTCGTTCGCCAGCAGGTTATCGATGGCAAGCCGCGTATCGATGGCCGTGACAACAAGACCGTTCGCCCGATCGAAGTGGAAGTCGGTGTGCTGCCGTCCGTTCACGGTTCCGCCTTGTTTACCCGTGGTGAAACCCAGGCCATCGTGACTGCCACTCTGGGTACTACCCGTGATGTCCAGATCATCGATGCCCTGGAAGGTGAGCGCAAGGATCCGTTCCTGTTCCACTACAACTTCCCTCCGTACTCCGTCGGTGAAGCCGGGCGTATGGGCTCCCCGGGCCGTCGTGAAATCGGTCACGGTCGTCTGGCCAAGCGTGGTGTGGCGGCGGTCATGCCGACCATCGAAGAGTTCCCGTACGCGATCCGTGCGGTATCCGAGATCACCGAATCCAACGGTTCCAGCTCCATGGCCTCTGTCTGTGGTTCCTCTCTGGCCCTGATGGACGCGGGTGTTCCGCTGAAGGCGCCGGTTGCCGGTATCGCCATGGGTCTGGTCAAGGAAGGCGACAAGTTCGCGGTTCTGACCGACATCCTGGGTGACGAGGATCACCTGGGCGACATGGACTTCAAGGTAGCCGGTACCAAAGACGGTGTGACTGCCCTGCAGATGGACATCAAGATCAACGGTATCACCGACGAGATCATGGAAATTGCCCTGGAGCAGGCTCACGAAGCACGTCTGCACATCCTGGGTGAGATGAACAAGGTCATTGCCGAACCGCGTGCCGAGCTGTCCGATCGTGCCCCGAGTATCACCACTATCAAGATCCACCCGGACAAGATCCGTGACGTGATCGGTAAGGGCGGTTCCGTGATCCGCAGTATTTGCGACGAGACCGGCGCTTCCATCGACCTGGACGACGACGGCAACGTGAAGATCTACGCGGACAACCAGGCGGCCGCCCAGGCTGCCGTCAACCGCGTCAAGGAAATTACTGCCGAGATCGAGGTTGGTGCCATCTACAAGGGCCGCGTTGAACGCATCGTGGACTTCGGTGCCTTCGTCAACATCCTGCCCGGCAAGGATGGTCTGGTACACATCTCCCAGATCTCCGACCGCCGCATCGAGAACGTCGCCGATGAACTCAGCGAAGGTCAGGAAGTTCTGGTCAAGGTCCTGGACGTGGACAACCGCGGCCGCGTGAAGCTGTCCATGAAGGAAGTAAAGGAAGGCGAGCAGCCGACCGACTTCACTGACTGATAGCCAGCGGTAAAGACGGGGGTCTGATGAAAACTTTCATCTGACCCCACTTTCACCCTCTCCCAAAAACTCCAACACCGCCTCCCGATACGCCGGAATCACAAACGTTGCCGCGTGGCCCGTATCCGTCCGCAGAAACCGCTTCGGCTCACCGGCCGCCTCATACAGCGCCACCCCATGGTGAAACGGAATGATCCCGTCCCGCACGCTGTGAATCACCATCACCGGCACCGGTGCAATGTCGTCAATCCTCTCCAGACCCTCGTATTCGGAGGGGATGGTCCAGCTCAGCGGAACCTGGAACGGCCAGGTCAGCCAGAAAGCATCAAGCTTTTCCCGGGCGATGCGCCGGAAGCCGGAGAAGGTGCCGTCGACAATGACGCCGTCCAGCGCCGGGCGTTCCTCCCGTTCAACCCATTCACTGGCCAGGGCGATCCCGAGTGCACCGCCAAGACTCTGGCCAAGAATAAAAACGGGCCTGTCTGGCACGTCATCCCGATTGACTAACCAGCGAAACCCGGTCTCCACATCGTGCAGGGCGCCTTCTATGTCCGCATCTCCGGTGGACTGGCCGAAGCCCCGGTAGTCGATCGTAAACACGTTGTAGGCTTCCCCGGGCAGCCAGGCCACGTTCAGGATATGACTGCTGATGTTCTGGGCATTGCCATGGAGGAAGTACACCGTACCCCGGGGCTTACCCCCGTCCGTCTGGGCCGGCAGCCACCAGCCGTGAAGGGTCTCGCCATCCGCGGTATCCAGGTAGACGTCCTCGTAATCGAGATTGAGCCGGTCCGGGGTGACATAGGTGATGTCGTCGGGGTAGAAAAAAACGCTGCTGCAGCCACCCTGAATGACCGTCAGAGCGACGATCAAGGCGGTGAACAGCGTCTTCCTGACGCTCAGAAGTAGGCGTGCAGTCCGGCGTGCCATGTGCTCTGGTACCTGTCGTAATGGTCTTCGCGGGTGAATTCGGCAAACAGGCTGAATTCCCGGCCGATATGCCAGTTGCCTTTGATATAGGCCTGATCCTGGCGGTGCTGACTGCTGACAATCCAGGCTTTGGTTCGGGCGCCGGCCATCAGGCTGAACCGGTTGTTCTGGTGCAGCACGCCCAGGTCCACGCCCGGCGCGGCATCGTAGCCCCGGCGCAGATCGTCGTCGATTTCCAGGTCGGCTGTGGCGATGGCAAAGGCCTGGGTAGAATTCCCCAGAGCCCAGCTGCCCCCGGCACCGCCTTCAAGGTAGGGCGCCAGGACACGGTCATCCCCGGTGTCGGTCCGTCTTCCGCCAAACCCGACCTGCCAGGATAGCGGCGAGAAGAACTGGTCCCTCGGGCTCAGGGAGCGGATTTCCACGCCCACCAGTTGCTCCACCTGGATCTCGTCGTTGTCCGTGTAGTATCGGGCATCCAGGCGCAGGAACTGCAGCTGCGCCCCGGGCCGGTACCCCGCTGGCGGGTCCAGCACATCGTGGTAGGCCGGACGGAAGGTGAGTTGGGTAAACTCCCGGTGAGCCAGCTGACCGGCGCCGAGGCTCACCCGGAACGTGTCATGGCCCTGGTCGTCGCGAACCTCGGGCTCCGGTGGTCGGGAGCTGGTTTCCACGCCATCTATCCGGCTCCGGGAAACCAGCAGCTTATGGGACAGGGGCGCCGCATGTTCCCTGGGCCAGCCTTCGGCCTCACTCTGGTAGCGGACATAGTCGTAGGTGGCATCCAGCACTCTGGCCCGTTCCCGTTCATTCAGCTGTTGCAGCTCGGAAGCATCGGGATCGACATAGCCGTTGGCTATCGCCGCCGACAGAGTCTGATGCTCGTCCGGCAGCTCCGAGATCCGGTAAGCCACCGAAGTGGCCGCCGAGGGGCGGTAATACACGTCTGCGACCAGATCCTTTTCGACCACCCACCGGACTGTGTCGGAGGGGATGGCGTGAGTGCTCACTTCCCCCAGCAGATCGGTTCCCGGGCGCGCCACATCGATCAGTGCCAGCAGCCGGTAGGCGCAGTTTTCGTCGAAGAAGTAGTAATCGAAGTTCTTGTCCCGGATTTCCCAGGCGTGGGCCAGCAGCAGATCGACCTCGCTTTGATCGAGATTGAGGGTGTATTCCCACAGATCCCGGTGTTCGATGTCCGAGTAAAGGCGGATCTTTTCGTAGTAGGGCTGTACCGTCGTGATGCCGGGATAACCGCCGAAGATGCCCTTGTAGGCAAACAGGATTTCACTGTCGTGGGCGGCGGCATCGGCCGCATAGGAAATGGTGCTGGCCAGCAGCAGATTGGTCTCCTCGTCTTCCCGGGGCGGGTCCAGCCGCAGGAAGGTGTGCCCGAACATGGAGGAGGGACTGTTCAGGTAGGAGGCTGCAAACACCAGGGTGACGGTTTCGGTATTCAGGGTGTCTTTCCAGTCCTGATAGTCCGGGCAGGATACTCCGGAATCCGGCAGGTCCAGACGTTCCCGGAGCCAGGCATCCCGGGCCGGGAAACGGCAACGGGCATGATCGTTGCCACCACCGGGTTGCCGGATCGCCGCGAGGGTGGCTTCCAGTTCGGCCCGGGGCGAGTGTTTGCCGTTCTCGCTCAGGAAGAAAGCGGGGTCGTCGGCCTGGCTGGTGTAGCCGTCTCCGAAGGTGTCGGCGCGGTAGTGGCCCAGTGTCAGCCAGGCCGGGTCCTGGTGCAGGTTTTCTGGAATCGGTTGTCCGTTGGCGTGAAGGTTGAAGCTGACGGCAAGGCAGAGAATTACTTGCCCGAAACGCACGGTCTGGCCCATGGAGAAGAATGATCCGGGTCGTTGGGGAAATCGGTCAGGCGCCATCCCTGGCGCCATGTCCTTCCTTGCTGTAAACGACAGTTATGCCGCTACGTATTTGCTCAGGGCCTCGTCCTGCTCCAGCAGGGCTACGATGGCATCGACGGCCTCACCGGAAGTGGTGTCGGCATCCGGGAAGATGGCAGCGAAGTTATTCTGGAGTACTTTGCGGAATGCATCGCGGTCAGCTTCCTCTACGCCCAGCAGAACCGCCAGGGTGTCGAGGTTTTCACCGGAGCCACGGGACATGTCCCGGGCAACCTTGTCAATGTTGCTATCCATGTACATGGCCATGGATTGGACCGCCTCGTTGGTCTGACAGCCCAGGGTGCCGGTGGTCATACCGAAGGTCTGGTTACCCAGGGTACCGTTGGTGGTAGCGGCCAGAACGTGGGGGGCAATACCGGATTGTCCTTTCCAGATCATGGCACCCACGCCGCAGCCCGGCTGGGCAAAAGCCATGGAGGAAGCACCCAGGAGAATTGCACCTGCGATCAGTTTCTTCATTATCTACTCCTTTCTGTGTTTTTTGCAGTCGTCGCATTGATCTCCCGACCGGCCCCGTTGGGGCAGCCAGGAAAGAACGGCCCTGACAGGGATCCTGTGGAGACAAGACAGGTAGACCGTTGGCTTGAGTATAGTCCAAGTTCCGGATTCGCAAATGGCGTGATTCGTGACTAATTGATTTATGTCGGATTTATCACGGTGATGGAGCGGGAATATGTCTCTTTTCGGGCCACATTCGCAAACAAAAAGCCGGGGCATGTCAACACGCCCGGCTTTTTCGCCAATCCTTCGGGAAGGCTTTCAGCCGCCAAGGTAGGCGTTGCGTACGTCCGGGTTGGCCAGCAGGTTCTTGCCCGTGTCGTGTAGCCGGATCCGGCCCGTCTCCAGCACGTAGCCCCGGTCAGCCAGGTTCAGGGCCTGGTGGGCGTTCTGCTCCACCAGGAACACGGTGATCCCTTCCTCCCGCAGGTGACCGATGATCTCGAAGATCTGCCGGATCACGATCGGCGCCAGCCCCAGGGACGGCTCGTCCAGGATGATCATCCGTGGCTTGCTCATCAGCGCCCGGCCGATGGCGAGCATCTGCTGCTCTCCCCCGGACATGGTCCCGGCGCGCTGGTGCTCCCGTTCCTTGAGCCGTGGGAACAGATCGTAGACATGGTCCTGGCTCTTGCGGATCTCCGCCTTGGTGTTGAAGAATCCGCCCATGTGCAGGTTCTCTTCCACGGTGAGGCCGGAGAATACCCGCCGGCCCTCGGGCACGATGGAAATGCCCGAGCGCATGATCCGGGAGGTGGGCTCATGGGTGATGTCCCGGCCTTCCAGAATCACCCGGCCGGAACTGGCCCGGGGACTGCCGCAGACCGTCATCAACAGGGTGGTCTTGCCGGCACCGTTGGCACCGATCAGGGAAACAATCTCGCCTTTCTTGACCTCGACAGATACCCCGTGCAGCGCTTCGATTTTCCCGTAATGGGTATGAACATTCTCAAGTACCAGCATGGTTGGTCCTCAGGCCTCGCCCAGATAGGCTTTGATCACGTCGTCGTTCTGGCGGATTTCCTCCGGCGTGCCACTGGCCAGGGGACGCCCCTGGTTAATGACATTGATCCGGTCGGAAATACCCATCACCAGGCTCATGTCGTGCTCAATCAGCAACACGGAAACGTTGTAGTCCTCTTTCAGGCTGACAATCAGTTGGTTCAGTTCCTTCGTTTCCGCCGGGTTGAGGCCGGCTGCCGGCTCGTCCAGCATCAGCAGCCGGGGTTCGGTCACCATGCAGCGGGCAATTTCCAGACGCCGCTGCTGACCATAGGCCAGGTTACCAGCCTCCCAGTTGGCCATGTCGAGCAGGCCGACCCGGTCCAGCCAGTACCGTGCCCGTTCGAGGGATTTCTTCTCCCGCTCCCGGTAATCCGGGGTTTTCAGCAGCCCGGCCAGCAGGTTGGTGTTCAGGTGCCGGTGCTGGGCGACCAGCAGATTCTCAACCACCGTCATCTTGCTGAACAGGCGCACGTGCTGGAACGTGCGCACCATGCCCAGGCGGGAAATCCTGTAGTCGGGCTTGCCCTGGATTTCCTGGCCCTGGAACAGAATCTTGCCGCCGGTTGGTTTGTAGAAACCGCTGATGCAGTTGAACACGGTGGTCTTGCCGGCGCCGTTGGGGCCGATGATCGAGACAATCTCATGTTCCCGGACATCCACGGATACCTGGTCCACCGCCAGCAGGCCGCCGAAGTGCATGGACAGATTCTGTACTTCAAGCATTGTCTGTCACCCCTGCTCTTTGAGTTCGATTTGAATGCGGCGCATGGGCAGCAGGCCCTGCGGACGCCAGACCATCATCAGTACCATCGCGGCACCAAAGATGAGCATCCGGTATTCAGCGAACTCCCGGGCGAGTTCGGGCAGGATGGTGACGGCAATCGCAGCCAGGATCACCCCGACCTGTGAGCCCATGCCACCCAGCACCACGATGGCCAGGATGATGGCAGACTCCAGGAACACGAAGGATTCCGGGCTGATAAACCCCTGTTTGGAGGCAAACACGGTACCGGCAAAGCCGGCGAAGAAAGCACCAATGGTGAAGGCCGAGAGTTTCACCGCGGTACGGCTCATGCCCAGGGAGCGGGCCGCGATCTCATCTTCCCGGAGGGCTTCCCAGGCACGTCCCACGGGCATGCGCATGAAGCGGCGGATGACCAGCAGGGTGAAGATGGCCAGTACCAGGGCGATCAGGTACAGGAAGATCACCTTGTGCTCACCGGAATAGGCGATGCCGAAGGTTTCGTGGAAGGAAACATTACCTTCCTCCTTGACCCGGCGGCCGAACTCCATGCCGAACAGGGTTGGATCCGGAATACCACCGATGCCATTGGGGCCACCGGTGAGCGAAGTCCAGTTGTTCAGCAGGATACGGATAATCTCTCCGAAGCCCAGGGTGACAATGGCGAGGTAGTCACCCCGTAACCGGAGCACCGGAAAGCCCAGTAAAAACCCGAACAGGGCGGCGAGCAGGGCTCCGATCGGCAAGGCCAGCCAGAAGGAGATCCCGAAGTACTGGTACAGCAGCGCGAAGGTGTAAGCCCCCACCGCATAGAACGCGACATAGCCCAGGTCGAGCAGGCCGGCGAGGCCAACAACCACGTTCAGTCCGAGCGCGAGCATGATGTAGATCAGCACCAGGGTGGCCAGGTCGACCGCTCCGCGGGACACGATGAATGGCCAGACCAGGGCGAGCAGGATGATTGCTACAAAGAATACCCGCTCCATCAGCAGGCGCTTTTCCTGGGATACCGGGCCGCGGTTGGCCAGCGGGTTGAGGTTCGGAATCCTGCCGAAAACACCCATGATGTTGTCGCGGAAAAGCTGGAACAGGAAAACCGCCACGGCGGCGAGGAAAACATTGATTACCGTGGCGGTGGTGGCGCCTTCCAGGGTGACGGAGGTGCCCTGGGCAATCAGATTCAGCCCCAGGATCGGATAGGCGATGATTACAGTGATGATCGCACAGAACAGTGCATGTCTGAGATTTTGAGCAGCCATCAGATCTTCTCAACCTCCGGTTTGCCAAGCAGGCCGGTGGGTTTGAACAGCAGAATCAGGATGAGCAGGCCGAATGAGACGACATCCTTGTACTCGCCGCTGAGGTAGCCAGAGGTCATGCTTTCCGAGACGCCCAGGATCAGACCCCCCAGCATGGCACCGGGAATGCTTCCGATGCCGCCGAGGACGGCTGCTGTGAAGGCTTTCAGGCCGGCAATGAAACCGAACAGGGGATCGACCGAGCCGTAGTACATGCCGAGAAGAAGGCCTGCCACGGCGGCGAGGGCGGCGCCGATCACGAAGGTTGCCGAGATGATCCGGTTGGTATCGATTCCCAGCAGGTTGGCCATGCCCAGGTCCTGGGAAACCGCGCGGCAGGCTCGACCAGTCCGGGAACGGGCAATGAATAGCGACAGGGCCGTCATGCAGATCAGGGTGGTGATGAAGATGGTGATCTGCATGTAGGAGAGGGACATCCGGAAGCCCTCGGATGAGCCGAACTGGAAGCCGCCCTCGATCAGCGCCGGAAAGCCGATGTTGCGGGAACCCTGCGCCAGGTGCACGTAGTTCTGCAGGAAGATGGACATGCCGATAGCGGAAATCAGCGGGATCAGCCGGTGGCGCCCGCGAACGGGCCGGTAGGCGACCCGCTCCACGGCCCAGCCCATGGAGCTGGAGACAATCATGGCGCAGATTAACGCCACAATCAGGATCACCGGGAGCCAGGTAACGCCAAGGGAGGCCAGGCCGGTGATGGCAATCAGGGCGGTGTAGGCGCCAATCATGTAGATCTCACCATGGGCAAAGTTGATCATGCCGATGATGCCGTAAACCATCGTGTAACCGATGGCGATCAGGGCATAGGTGCTCCCGATCGTCAGCCCGTTGATCAGCTGCTGGAAGAAATAAAGGAGGTCTTGCATTGTTTGTGAACTCCGAAGGCCGCTCCCTCTGCTTCCTCACCCGCGGTCCGGGTTATCCGTACCGGGGGCAGGGGAGAGTCAACAGGAGCCTAGAAAAACACCTTCTCCCGGATCGCGGTGAGAAGGTGCTCTCATTATTACCGTTTGTTAACGATTTTGGCTCAGTTTACCGGAGTTTTACTGCCATCTGAATGCCATTCATAGACCACAAACTCGAACGACTTCAGATCGCCGGCCTGATCATACTGAACGGTACCAATCGGCGTCTGGAAGGTGCCGTTGCGCAGGGCTTCGGCAACCTCGAACGGATCAGTGGATTGAGTCTGTTCGATGCCGTCGGCAATCAGCTGAACTGCCGTGTAGGAGGTCAGCACGAACGGGCCGGAGGGGTCTTCGCCCTTGGCTTCGAACGCCTTCACCAGTTCCTGGTTTTCGGCTTTCTGATCGAAGCTCGGCGGCAGGGTTACCAGCAGGCCTTCGGCAGCCTCGCCGGCGATGGTATTGATGTCCTTGTTGCCGACACCTTCCGGGCCCATGAACCTGGCGTCCAGGCCAGCCTGGCGCGCCTGGCGCAGGATCAGGCCCAGTTCCGGGTGGTAGCCGCCGTAGTACACGTAGTCCACATCCGCCTGTTTGAGCTTGGTGACCAGGGAGGAGAAGTCCTTGTCGCCAGCGGTGATACCTTCGAACATGGCGATTTTGACGCCCTGGTCCTTGAGGGTATCGCGCACGGCGGTGGCGATCCCTTCACCGTACTGCTGTTTGTCATGAACGATGGCGACCCGCTCGGGGTTCTGGCTGGCGATGTAGTTACCGGCGACCGGGCCCTGCATGCTGTCCAGACCGATGGTACGGAAGACCAGCTCGTAGCCGCGCTCGGTGATTTCCGGGCTGGTAGAAGCCGGAGTGACCATCAGGATGCCTTCATCCTCATAGATGTCAGAGGCCGGCTGGGTGGAACTGGAGCACAGGTGGCCTACCACAAAACGAACACCGTCGTTGACCAGGCTGTTGGCTACGGTCACGGCCTGCTTGGGGTCACAGACATCATCGTACTCGACGGCAACGAGCTCTTCGCCCATCACGCCGCCGTTGGCGTTGATCTGCTCGATGGCCATGCGGGCACCGGAGAACTGCATGTCACCATACTGGGCTACGGGGCCGGTCATCGGGCCGGCAATGCCGATCCGGATCTCTGCAGCTGCCTGGCCAGCGGCCATCAGGGCAACGGAAGTACTTACAGCAGTTGCAAGTTTTTTTACTGAGGTTCTCATTGGGTCAGTCCTGTTTTGTTCAGGGTTCTTCCTGTGTTCTCAGAGAGCAAACAAACACCTCGGGCTGCCGCTTGTCAAGCTGGGCCGGCCAGTGTTTATTCAGGAACACAACTTTTTTAAACGTGTCTGCATTGAAGACAGAAAGCTTCAACCCGGCAAACTGCTTGTATGCTTGCAAAGCGCGTGCCTGACTGAGAAAAGTGTCACGTGTCCGTGCTGTTGTCCTCCTGATCGGGAAAAACCAGTGAGCGGAAGCTTTCGTGGTCGCGCAGCTGTGCGAAGCTCGGATCCACCGAGGCGTCGTCCCGATAGGCTTCCGAAATTTCGATGGCTTTCTTCAGAGTGCTCACAGCATCCTCCCAGCGGCCGATCTCGGCATAGGCGCAGGCCAGCTGGTAATGGGCGTGGCCGTTATCCGGGGCCAGTTTCAGGGCCCGGCGGCAGAGGCTGATGGCCCAGAGGGGTTCCTGCATTTCAAGAACGGCATCGGCCTTGTAGCTGAGAGCTTCCACATCGTCCGGCCGGAGGTCGAGGATGCGGTCGTAGGCGGCGATCTTGTTCTCCTGTGAAGTTTCCTGGCTTGCCTTGAGCCAGAGCGAATGCACCTCGTTGGTGCGTTCAATCTCGGCCTGGTTCTGGTGAATGATGTCGGATTTCTGCTGCAGTTGCTCCTCGATGGATTTCAGGCGCCTCTCGTATTCCACCACCAGCTCATTTACCTGTTTTTCCGCGACGCTGGCCAGCTGGTTACGCATGTCCCGGATCGAGTTCCAGCCAATCACAACCAGGATGGAGGTGGCACCGGCAATCAGATAGAAGAAGTAGGTAACCGTATCGGTAGCATAGGACATGGTCTTGTCGGCCACGGACAGCTCCTTGTCGACCACCTTCTCGATCAGCTCGGCGCGGGTGTCCATCATTTCCTTGCGCAGGGCCTTGCTTTCCTCCAGCAGGTAGAGCTCGATGAACGGCGTGTACATGGGCTCTTCCAGATCAGCCAGCGCGGCGGCCACGTCATCGGAGGTGACATCGTCGTCCATGGAGGGCCGCTCTCCGGTGCCCTGGGCGGCGGCAGTCCCGGCCAGGAGGAGCAGGCACAGCATCGCACCGGCACGCAATGTCTTGAGCAGTGACAATAGCGAGAGGGTGAATCGGTTGATCATGGTACTGCGTCCGTTTTGCGGTTTTGGAAAACAACTGACCTTAGCATAGTCGCCAGCAGCCTGTCGGACTCAAGGCTGATCTGCTGCTGGCGGAAAAATGCTGTACCGACAGTTTAAAGGGGGATGGGGCGAAGTTAAGTGAAAGTGCCCACTTGCATTTAACGGTACAAAGACCTCTAATAGTTAGAGGTATAAACAAGTGTCGGGCAGTCGGAGCAACTCTGTGGACAATTATGAACAGGTGCTGGTAGCGCTTCGCCGCGTCATCCGGGCAACGGACCTTCATTCCAAGCGGCTGAGCAAGCACGCCGGGCTGACCGGCCCGCAACTGCTGATCATGCGTAGCATCCGGGACCTCGGAGAAGTGACCATCGGCACCATCGCCGAGAAAGTCAGCCTGAGCCAGGCCACGGTGACCACCATTCTGGACCGGCTGGAACACCGCAAGCTGGTCTACCGCGTCCGCAGCACCAAGGACAAGCGCAAGGTCCACGCCCACCTGACCGAAGAGGGCGCCGACATCCTCGCGCGTGCTCCGAATCCCCTGCAGGAAGACTTCATCCAGAAGTTCCAGAGCCTGCACGAGTGGGAGCAGACCATGATCCTGGCCTCGTTGCAGCGTGTGGCGAACATGATGGACGCCGATGAAATCGACGCCTCGCCGGTGCTGACCGTAGGGTCGGTGCTGAAGGATGACGGCTGGAAGGAGAAGGCCTGAAGAATGAAAAAAGGGTCAGAAGAAAGCATGGTTCAGCCCCCGCTTTCACCTGACCCCGGCTTCCCCCATTAATGCGCCGAAGCTCCTTTCCGCGGCTTGTTCCCAAAACAGACCTGAAACACGTCGTTATAATGCCGCGCAAAATTCACTGTCAGCCCTTCCTTGAGGTACTCCGGCAGCTCCTCATAATCCCCCCGGTTCGCCTCCGGCAAAATCAGGTTACTGATCTTCTGCCGCCGCGCGGCGATCACCTTCTCCCGGATGCCACCAACGGGCAGCACCTGGCCGGTCAGGGTCAGCTCGCCGGTCATGGCTACATTCTCCCGGGGCGGCTCCTTCCGGGCAATGGACAGCAGCGCGGTGGCCATGGTGACCCCGGCGCTGGGGCCGTCCTTCGGCGTCGCACCCTCCGGCACATGTAAATGCACAAAGGACTTGTCGAAGAAGTTCGGGTCGCCCTTGTACCGCTTCAGGTTCGATGACACGTAGCTGTAGGCAATTTCCGCAGATTCCCGCATCACCTCCCCCAGTTGCCCGGTGAGCTTGAAGCCCCGCTGGCTGCTGTGGATTCGGGAAGCCTCGATACTCAGGGTGGCGCCACCCATAGCAGTCCAGGCGAGACCTGTCACCACGCCGGTGCCCTTGAGCGACCTTTCCTTGCGGAACACGGGCTGCCCCAGGTACTCGGCAAGGTCCGCCACGCCCACCTTCACCGGCTGGTCCGGATTCTCCAGCAGCTTCACGATGCCCTTGCGGATGATCTTGTGCAGCAGTTTTTCCAGATTGCGCACGCCGGCTTCCCGGGCGTACCCCTCGATCACCTGCTTGATGGCCGCGTCGGTGATGTTGAGCTGCTTTTTCTGCAACCCGGCCCGCTTGAGCAATCGTGGCATCAGGTGGTGTTTGGCAATCGCCAGCTTCTCCTCGGTAATGTAGCCGGAGAGGCGAATCACATCCATCCGGTCCAGCAGCGGCCGGGGAATGGTATCCAGCTGGTTGGCGGTGCAGATGAACAGCACCCTGGACAGATCCATGCGGACATCCAGGTAGTGGTCGAGGAACTCCCGGTTCTGCTCCGGGTCCAGGGTTTCCAGCAGGGCAGAGGCCGGGTCACCCTGGTAGGACGCACCAATCTTGTCGATCTCGTCCAGCATGATCACCGGGTTGGCGACTTTCGAGTCCTTCAGGGCCTGCACAAATTTACCGGGCATGGCGCCGATGTAGGTTCGGCGGTGGCCCTTGATCTCGGCCTCATCACGCATGCCGCCCACACTGAACCGGTAGAACTGGCGGCCCAGGGCATCGGCCACAGAATGGCCGATGGAGGTCTTGCCCACGCCGGGCGGGCCCACCAGTAGCAGGATCGAGCCACTGACTTCGCCCTTGAAGGTGCCTTCGGCCAGGAACTCGATGATGCGGTCTTTGACATCGTCCAGGCTGTCATGGTCCCGGTCGAGGATGCGCCGGGCTTCGGCCAGGTCAAAGTGGTCCTCGGAATACTGCCCCCAGGGCACCTGGGTGAGCCAGTCCAGGTAGTTGCGGGTGACCCCGTATTCCGGTGATCCCTGTTCCAGCACTTGCAGTTTCTGTAGTTCGTCCCGGAAGCGTTCCTGTACCGGTTCCGGCGGATCCAGTCTGGCCATGCGCTCCTCGAAGCGTTCCGCATCGGCGGTCTTGTCGTCCTTGGCCATGCCCAGCTCGCGCTGGATCACCTTGAGTTGCTCGCGCAGGAAAAACTCGCGCTGGTGTTTCTGGACCTTTTCGTTGACCTCCTCACTGATCTCGGATTGCAGGCGTGCCACTTCCTGCTCCTTGCGCATCAGCAGCAGCACCTTTTCCATGCGCCTGAGCAGTGGCACGGTGTCCAGCACGTCCTGGAGTTCCGGGCCGGGGGCGCTGGTCATGGAAGCACCAAAGTCAGCCAGGGGTGAGCTGTCGTCCGGCCCGAAGCGGGACAGGTACTGCTTCACTTCCTCGCCATAGAGCGGATTGGTACGCAGCAGCTCCTTGATGGCGCTGATGATGGCAAGGGTATAGGCCTTCAGTTCGTCGGCGTCCTCCTCCGGTTCGCCGGGATATTCCACTTCCACCAGATAGGGTGGCTTGCGCCGCAACCACTGGACAATGCGGAACCGTTGCAGCCCCTGGGCGATGAACTGGACCTTGCCACTTTCTTTCTGGGCATGGTGCACGCGTACGGCGCAGCCGATGGCTTCCAGTTGCTCGCTGGCGGGGATGCCCTGTTCGGCGTCGTGTTCCTCCACATAGCAGATGCCGAGGACACGATGATCGGTCTCGCCCACGCGCTTGAGGGTTTCATACCAGGGATCCTCGTTGACCACCACCGGCTGGACCTGCGCCGGGAAGAACGGACGATTGGAGACCGGCAGCACGTACATGCGCCGGGGCATGTTCTGCTGGGGCAGGGCAAGGCTCTTGCTGTGCTCATCCTTGCCGATGTATTCGGTCACGTCTTCCTCGAATTCCTCAAGGCTGTCATTGTGGTTTTCGTCATTCATGCCGTCGTTGCATCCCTCAAAGGTTGTCATTGCGCGGGCGATGGTGAATGGTGAACAGTGGCCCGCGATCAGGTCTACTTGCGTATGTAGCGGCAGTTACGGCTATTTCAAGGATTTGGCCTTGCGACAGTGTATAAGAGTCGGTCACTGCGGGAGCTTGATTTTCCCGCCTTCGGCCCAATGATCGAGGCAGATTCACATATTCATTCAACGGTTCAGGTGCCCAGATGAGCAACTCGCCCTATATTTTTGACGCCACCATGGAAAATTTTCAGCAGGAGGTGATGGATGCTTCTGCCAATACACCCATTCTGATCGATGTCTGGGCCGAGTGGTGCGCGCCGTGCAAGCAGCTGATGCCGATCCTCGAGAAGCTGGCGAACGAGTACGAAGGCGGCTTCAGACTCGCCAGGGTCAACGCCGACGAACAGCAACAGCTGACCGCAAGCCTGGGCGTGCGCAGCCTGCCGACGGTGATCCTGGTGAAGGATGGTCAGGCGGTGGACGGCTTCAACGGCGCCCAGCCGGAAAGCGAGATACGCAAGGTGCTGGACAAGCATGTAGAGGCCCCGAAAGAAGATCCTTATGATGCCGCCCATCGCCTGTGGGAAAACGGCGACGTCAACGGCGCCCTTGAGATCCTCACCGAGCTGAACCGGCAGGACCCGGAGAACATGAAGGTCCTGATCGACCTGGCGCAACTGAAAGCGGAAACGGGTGACCTGGAAACCGCCGGGCAGGTGCTGGACAGCCTGCCGCCGGAAGAAAAAATGCAGCACCAGGCCAAACAGCTGGCCGCGCGTATCAAGTTCATGAAACAGGCCGGAGAACTGCCCCCGGTTGCCGAACTCCGGAAGAAACTGGAAGCAGACCCGAAAAACGCCGAAGCCCTGCACCAGCTGGCCCTGCAGCACGTGCTCAAAGACGAAAACGCCGAAGCCATGGACCTGCTGATCCGCCTCATGCAGGCCGACAGCACTTACAAGGACGGCGTCGCCAGGACCACCCTGATCGAGCTGTTCGACAAACTCGGCAACAACAATCCGGACGTACGCACCTATCGCAGAAAGCTGTATACCCTGATGCACTGACGAAGAGTCGTTCGGGGTCAGATGAAAACCTTTACCTTTATCTGACCCCGTCTTCCGCCCCGATATCGAGTGGTACTATCCCCATCCCGGGGCTGGCAGCGAGTTCTTAGCCGTTGCCTCTCTTCATCTGCTCATACTCGTCCTCGAAGAAGAATTTCTCGTCTCCGAAGGCCGGCTCCAGCTCATGCAGCCAGGTGGCTGTTTCGCTGTACCTGGCAAAGAACGGGCGCTGTATCCAATCCGGATTGCGGCCCTGGAGGAAGCGCAGGACGAAGACTTTCTCGCCTTTGATTTCGGTGATGCCCTGGATCTCCACTTTGCCGGGGCCGGCGCTCATGGAGGGGCCTCGGGCGGTGCGGGCGAGGCCGGAGACCTGTTTCATGGCTTCGCGGTAGATGTTGTAGGCCTCGGCCAGGGGCACCTCGAAGTAGTTCTTGGCGCCGGTGTCCCGCTCTACGAACATGTAGTAGGGGATGATGCCTAACTGCACTTCCTTCTTCCACAGCCTGGCCCAGGCGTCGGCATCGTCGTTGACGTGCTTGATCAGCGGGCCCTGGGCGCGGATTTCGGCACCGGTGGCGCGGATCCGGCGGATGGCCTCTTCGGCGATCCCGGTGGTGATTTCCTGCCAATGGTTGTAGTGGGCCATGATGGCCACATGCTTGCCGGCGTCGACCAGGCGGGTGAACAGCTCGATCAGTTCATCGGCGTCCTTGTCGGTCACGAAGCGGTATGGCCAGAAGGTCAGAGACTTGGTGCCGATGCGGATGGTCTGGATGTGGTCGAACTCCGGTTCCAGCAGCGGCTCCAGGTACTGGACCAGGTTCCTGGTCTTCATCACCATCGGGTCGCCACCGGTGACCAGCAGGTCGGTTACTTCGGTGTGTTCTTTCAGATAGCCGTGAAGCTTCTCGGCTTCGGTGCTGGCCATCTTCAGGTCCTTGTCGCCCACGAACTGCGCCCAGCGGAAACAGAAGGTGCAGTAGGAGTGGCAGGTCTGGCCCTGGGCCGGGAAGAACAGTACGGTCTCGCGGTACTTGTGCTGCACGCCGTCCAGTACTTCACCATCCAGTTCCGGCATGTTCATTTCCATCTGGCCGGCCGGGTGCGGGTTCAGTTCGTCCCGGATTTCCTTCGCGGCGGCCTGGATTTCCTTCTTGTCGGCACCTTCCCGGTGCAGATCTGCCATACGCTCGAAATGTTCGTCCTTCAACATCCCTTTTTGAGGGAAGACAAGTTGGTAGATCGGATCGTTGGGTACATTGTCCCAGTTGATCAGTTCGTTGATCACGTATTCGTTGACCCGGAATGGCAGCACGCTGGCTACCACCTTCATATCAAACAGGGTCTCTTCAGGGAGATTCTGGATGATGTCGATCTTGTCGATCTGGCGGTCGGTATAGACCGTGAAGCGCCGTTCCTCGAACTCCGTAGTGGGAATCCGGTTCGGAAAGGTGACGATGGAGTTCATAGATCGCCCTCTGTTGCTGCCAATGACTGGAAAGTGGTCGGACCACTTTTCCGGTGGTTAAAAAACGGGCAGGCAAGTATACATAAATCGTAATTTATTTTCAGGTCTAATTAAAAAATGTCGCCAGAAATGGAGGGTGTGAGGCTTGGGATGGCTTGAAAGTATCGGAAAATAAAGAACAAAGTGGCTATGAGAAAGAGTCAGGTCGATGTTGGATCGTTTAGTAGCACTATGAATTTTGGGCGTGTTCGGAAAACTACGACATTGGTCTGATTCTGGTTGTGTGGTGGTCTGAAAAAGGTCATTCTTGCGTAAGTAACCGCAATGGAATGTTGTTCGGAGGGGAATAAAGGCCCGTTTGATTGCTATCCAATCAAAATGTAGTAAAAACACTACAATTTTGGGCGCATCAATGTGAGCGCGCTTTCGAATTACCGGCTGGCCGCGGGCCAAAAGCCTGATTCCACAAGGCCTGCCGGGCAGGAAAACTTTGAAAGCTGTTCTATGCTTGATGGAGGTTCCATGTACTGTCCTGCAGTACCACCATCAGGCTGATACACCCATAACAATTACTCTGCATTTCTCGCAGCTTATCGACACCGTATGCGCAGCGGCTGCTGATCGTGGCCCGCGCTGCACCTTTTGATGCCAAGGGGAGGGTTTGATGTACCAGGACGATGATCCCACTGAAACCAGTGAATGGCTTGACGCACTGGAATCTTTGATCGAGAACGAAGGTATTGAGCGAGCCAAATACATTCTGGAGCGACTCTCCGAGCGCGCCAGCCGCGATGGCACCGAGTTGCCGTATTCCATCACCACGCCGTTCCGCAACACCATTCCGGTGATCCAGGAGGCCCAGATGCCGGGCGACCTGTTCATGGAGCGCCGTATCCGTTCCCTGATCCGCTGGAACGCGATGGCCATGGTGGTTCGGGCCAACAAGCGTCCGGGCGAACTCGGTGGCCATATTTCCACCTTTTCGTCGGCGGCCACGTTGTACGACGTGGGCTTCAACTATTTCTTTCACGGCGGCGACGAGAAGCGTGAGTCCGATCTGGTGTATTTCCAGGGTCATGCGGCGCCGGGCATCTACGCCCGCTCCTTCCTGGAAGGCCGTTTCGACGAATCGCAACTGGACAAATACCGGGAAGAGGTCGATGGCGGAGGCCTGTCCTCCTACCCGCACCCCTGGCTGATGCCGGATTACTGGCAGTTCCCGACGGTTTCCATGGGTCTTGGGCCGATCCAGGCCATTTACCAGGCTCACGTGATGAAGTACTTGCACAACCGCGAGCTGATCGACATGGACGGTCGCAAGGTGTGGGGCTTCCTGGGTGACGGCGAGTGCGACGAGCCGGAATCCCTGGGTTCCATCTCCAAGGCGGGCCGCGAAGGTCTCGACAACCTGATCTTCGTGGTCAACTGTAACCTGCAGCGTCTGGACGGCCCGGTCCGTGGTAACGGCAAGATCATCCAGGAACTGGAGGGTGTCTTCCGCGGTGCCGGCTGGAATGTGATCAAGGTGGTCTGGGGCCGCATGTGGGATCCGCTGTTCGAGAAAGATGAAGACGGCATCATGCAGCGGACCATGGACGAAATCTGTGATGGCGACCTGCAGAACTACGTGTTCCAGGGCCCGGCCTATACCCGCAAGGAATTCTTTGGCAAACATCCGGAGCTGGCCAGGCTGGCGGAGAACCTTTCCGACGACGACATCGCCAAGCTCAACCGTGGCGGCCATGACCCGTACAAGGTCTACGCGGCCTATCACAAGGCCGTCAACCAGGCTAATGGCAAGCCGACGGTTATCCTCGCCCACACCATCAAGGGCTATGGTTTCGGCGCCGCGGGCGAAGCCCAGAACACCGCTCACTCCCTGAAGAAGCTGGACAAGGACACCCTCAAGGAATTCCGCGACCGCTTCGGTGTGCCCCTGAAGGACGACGAGCTGGAAGATATTCCCTACTACCGTCCGGCGCCGGACAGCCCCGAGATGGTGTACATGAAGAAGCGTCGCCAGGACCTGGGCGGCTTTTATCCGAAGCGTCGCAAGGACTGCCAGCCGCTGCAGATTCCCGGGCTGGATATCTTCAAGCAGGTGCTGGAAGGCTCCAGCGGTCGTGAAATCTCCACCACTATGGCGTTCGTGCGCATTCTCACCGCCCTGGTGAAGGACAAGCGTATCGGCAAACGCGTGGTGCCGATCGTGCCGGACGAAGCCCGGACCTTCGGTATGGAAGGCATGTTCCGCCAGCTCGGCATCTACACTTCCGAGGGCCAGATGTATGTGCCCCAGGACCGGGACCAGATCATGTACTACCGGGAGGACAAGAAAGGCCAGATCCTTCAGGAAGGCATCAATGAAGACGGTTCCATGGCCGCCTGGATGGCCGCCGCCACCTCATACAGCACCAACAACTTCCCGCTGATCCCGTTCTATGTGTTCTATTCCATGTTCGGTTTCCAGCGGGTTGGTGATCTGGCCTGGGCCTCCGGTGACATCCAGGCCCGTGGCTTCCTGATCGGTGGTACGGCCGGTCGCACCACCCTGAACGGTGAAGGTCTGCAGCACCAGGATGGCCACAGCCACATCCTGGCCAATACCATCCCGAACTGTAAGGCCTACGATCCGGCCTACGGCTATGAGATGGCCGTGGTCATCCGTCACGGTATGAAAGAGATGTTCGAGGAGAACAGGAATGTCTTCTATTACCTGACCGTCGAAAACGAGACGTACGAGCAGCCGGAAATGCCGAAGGACTGCGAGGACGGCATCATCAAGGGCATGTACAAGTACGAGTCCGTTGAAACCAGGGGCGGCAAAAAGACCCCGCGGGTTCAGCTGCTCGGCTCCGGCGCCATCCTCAACGAGGTTCGCGCCGCCGCCCAGATGCTGAAAGACGACTGGGGGGTGGCCTCGGACGTGTGGAGCGTGACCAGCTACAACGAACTGGCCCGAGACGGCCAGCACGTGGAGCGCTGGAACCACCTGCACCCGGACGACAAGCCGAAGCAGGCCTATGTCACCCAGATGCTGGAGAAGCAGCAGGGGCCGGTGGTGTCCTCCACCGACTACATCAAGCTGCACTCCGAGCAGCTGCGAGCCTTCATCCCCAAGACTTTCATGGCCCTGGGCACCGATGGTTTCGGCCGCAGCGATACCCGCCAGAAGCTGCGGAACTTCTTCGAGGTGGATCGCTACTACGTGACGGTCACCGCCCTGTCCGCCCTGGCGAAAGACGGCGAGATCAAGGACGAGCAGGTTCTCGAAGCCATGCGCAAGTACGGAATCGATCGCAACAAAACGAACCCGGTGCTGAGCTAAGGAGACCGCCATGAGTGAACAGGAAATCAAGATTCCCGATCTCGGCGGTGCTGATGAAGTCGAGATCATCGAAATCATTGCCAGCGAGGGTGACTCGGTCGAGGAAGAAGATCCGATTCTGACCGTGGAATCCGACAAGGCTTCCGTCGAACTGCCGGCGCCCTTCGCGGGCAAGATCACCGGGATTACTGTCAAGGTGGGTGACAAGGTCAGCGAAGGGGATGTCGTCGGCATGATGGAGGTCAGCGGCGAGGCCGGTGGCTCCGAAGAGTCTGCCACCGAGGAGCAGGACGAGGAAAAGGCTGAAGAGAAAGCCGAGGCCAAACCGGAAGAGAGCAAGCCTGCGCCGAAGAAGAAATCCGGCGGCAGCCGCAAGGAGACGGTCAAGGTCCCGAGTCTGGACGGCTTTGATAACGTACCGGTGATCGAGATCAACGTCTCCGAAGGCGACACCATCGAAGCGGAAGATCCGCTGGTGACGGTGGAGTCCGACAAGGCGACGATGGAAGTGCCGTCTCCCTATGCCGGCAAGGTGGAAAAGATCCTGGTGAAGAAGGGCGACAAGCTCTCCGAGGGTGATGACCTGCTGGAAATGACCATCATCGAGGAAGGTGGCGAGGAGGAGGAAAGGCCTTCCGAACCGGCGCAGGAAGATAAGGAAGAAAAAGCGCAAAGCAAGCCTGCGGAGAAACCCGGGCAGGAAGCTGCGCCGCAGCCCCAGGGGGCCACCTATGCGCCGCCGGCGCCGGGCACCAAGGTCCATGCCGGCCCGGCCGTGCGCAAACTGGCCCGGGAGCTGGGTGTGGATCTGACCCGCGTGAAGGGCAGTGGCCCGAAAAGCCGGATTGTGAAGGACGACGTCCAGGCCTATGTGAAGGGTCAGTTGCAGCAGGCGCAGCAGGGTGGTGGTGTCGCCACCGGTTCTGGTATTCCGGGTGTGAAACTGCCGGACTTCAGCCAGTTCGGCGAGGTGGAGCGCGAGTCCATGTCGCGGATGATGGCGGCCACGGCGACCAACATGCAGCGTAGCTGGTTGAACGTGCCCCACGTGACCCAGTTCGACGAAGCCGACATCACCGAGATGGAGAGCTTCCGCAAGGCGCAGAAGGCGGCGGGCGAGAAAAAGGGCGTTAAAATGACGCCGCTTCCGTTCCTGCTCAAGGCCTGTGCGGCGGCGCTTGCGGAACTGCCCCGGTTCAACGTGTCCCTGGACATGGAGCGCAAGGAGCTGGTTCGCAAGAAGTACATCCACATCGGTATCGCGGTGGATACCCCGCACGGCCTGATGGTTCCGGTTATCCGTGACGTGGACCAGAAGGGGCTGTGGGATCTGGCCGCCGAGAGTGCCGAGCTGGCACAGAAGGCGCGGGACAAGCAGCTGAAGCCGGCCGAGATGCAGGGCGCCTGCTTTACCATCACCAGTCTGGGTGGTATTGGTGGTACGGCGTTCACGCCGATCGTGAACACGCCGGAGGTGGCGATTCTGGGTGTTTCCAGGGCGGTCATGAAGCCGGTCTGGGATGGCAGCGAGTTCCAGCCGCGGCTGATGCTGCCGCTGTCGCTGTCCTACGACCACCGTGCGGTGAACGGAGCCGATGCGGCAAGGTTCAGCAATCTGCTGACGCAGTTGCTGGGGGATATTCGGACCCTGCTGCTGTAATCTTCTAACGGAACGGTTGAAGTAGTACTGCGCTGCGAACAGGAGACGGTTTGCTTCGGTGGAGTCACCGGCAACCGTTTCCTGATCGAGTTGCCGTACACAGGCACTCCGGATGTGCTTATGCCCTGAGTGGCGTATTATGGAACGGACCGCACGCCTGCTTTGTGCGAATCTGAAACATTGCCCTGCTATGTTAAAGGTTTGGATCCCGCTGAGAGAGATTTATGAACAAAGAGCCCGTTTCCCGCGAACTGTTTGATGAAGTCATGGTGCCCAACTACGCCCCCGGAAGCATCATCCCGGTGCGTGGTGAAGGCTCCCGCATCTGGGACCAGGAAGGTCGGGAGTTCGTGGACCTCCAGGGTGGCATCGCCGTAACCTGCCTCGGCCATTCCCACCCCGGGCTCATCGGCGCACTCCGGGAACAGGCCGAGAAAATCTGGCATCTGTCCAACGTCATGACCAACGAACCGGCCCTGCGCCTGGCCAGGACCCTGTGCGACCTCACCTTTGCCGAGCGGGTCTTCTTTGCCAACTCCGGCGGCGAAGCCAACGAAGCCGCCTTCAAACTGGCCCGCCGCTATGCCTGGGAACACTACGGCCCGGAGAAGAACGAAATCATCTCGTTCAGGAATTCCTTCCACGGCCGCACCCTGTTCACCGTCAGCGTCGGCGGCCAGCCCAAGTACCTCGAAGGCTTCGAACCGGCTCCGGGTGGCATCCACCACGCCGAGTACAACAACCTGGATTCCGTAAGTGCCCTGATCTCCAAAGAGAAAACCTGCGGCGTTGTGGTTGAACCTATTCAGGGCGAAGGCGGAGTCATGCCGGCTGACCCGGAATTTCTCAAAGGTCTGCGCGACCTGTGCGACGAAAACGACGCCCTGCTGGTCTTCGACGAAGTCCAGACCGGCGTCGGCCGCACCGGCCACCTGTATGCCTACGAAATGTACGACGTCACCCCGGACATCCTCTCCAGCGCCAAAAGCCTCGGCGGCGGCTTCCCGGTGGCGGCCATGCTCACCACTGCCAGAATCGCCGCCAGCCTCGGCGTCGGCACCCACGGCAGCACCTACGGCGGCAACGCCCTGGCCTGCGCCGTGGCCCAGAAAGTGGTCGACACCATCAGCCAGCCGGAAATCCTCAGGGGCGTCAAAGCCCGCTCCGACAAACTCCGCAAGGGCATGATGGATATCGGCGAGCGTTACGGCATCTTCAGCGAAGTCCGCGGTGCCGGTCTGCTGCTGGGTTGTGTATTGACTGAAAAATGGCAGGGCAAGGCCAGGGACTTCCTGAATGCGGGTCTGGATGAGGGCGTGATGGTCCTGGTCGCCGGCGGAAACGTTGTTCGTCTCGCGCCGTCACTGATTATCCCGGATCAAGACATCGAGGAAGCGCTGGAACGATTCGAAAGAGCAGTGGCAAAGTTAACGGCATAACGATGAAGTAGGCCGGAGCCCGGGTTCCGACCGGCCGGATAACTCCGGTTCGAGCAAACAACAGGGAGCACCTATGTGGCTAGTCCGTCCAGCAACCCCGGCTGACCTGGAACCCATCCTGGAAATCGCAGGCACCCAGGGCGCGAGAGTGTCCTCCACGCTCCCGAAGCAGAAGGAAGTCCTGGCCAGTAAAATCCGGCACTCCCTGGGCTCCTTTGCCGGCAAAACCAACCCCGACGAACCCCCAAGATTCCTCTTCGTCCTCGAAAACACCGAAACCGGAGAAATCCTCGGTATCGCCGGCATCGACGCCCGCGCCGGCAACGGCCAGCCTTTCTACAACTACCGACGTGATGCCCTCATTCACGCCTCCCATGAACTGGGTGTTTCCCGTCGTGTCGAAGTGCTCTACCCCAGCCATGGCCTGACCGGCCAGAGCCTGCTGTGCTCCTTCGCCATCAAACCGGAATTGAGGAACACCGACGCCTTCGAACTGCTGTCCCGGTCCCGACTGCTGTTCATCGCCGAACACCGGTCATGGTTCACCAACCACATGGTCGTCGAGATCCAGGGCGTGCAGGAAGAGGATGGCAGCGTGCCCTTCTGGGACAGTCTCGGGCGGCATTTCTTCAACATGGATTTCCAGACCGCCGACCAGTATTCGGGAACACTCAGCAAGACCTTTATCGCTGAACTGATGCCACCCAATCCTATTTACGTCACCCTGCTCAGCAGCAAAGCCCAGGAAGCCCTGGGACAGCCTCACAAACTGACCATCCCCAACCTGGAGCTGCTGCAGCGGGAGGGTTTCCATGCCGGTTGCTTCCTCGATATCTTCGATGCCGGCCCGGTGCTTGAGGCACGCACCGACAGCTTGCGAACACTGGTCACCAGTGATCGCAAGGAACTGCATGGCAGCGAGGATGACGCCGGGGAAACCTGCCTGATCGCTGCAGGGGAGGGCGACGAATTCCGTTGTGCCCTGACCCCGGTGGCCATCACCCTTGACGGAAAAGTTCAGGTTCCGGTTCGTACCTGGCAGCTGCTCAACAAGAGCGCCGGCGACACGGTAAGGATAGTGCCACTATGACGCGGAATTGCAAACAGGAGGCCCGGCCATGCTGGTAATCCGGCCATTGCAGGAAAACGACCTCGACGACCTCTACACCATGGCACTCAATGCCGGTAAGGGCCTGACCACCCTGCCGGCGGATCGTGAGCTGCTGCAACGCAAGATCAACCATGCCCGCGAAACCTTCAACCAGCGCTGTGCGCCGGAAGCCGGGCTATACCTGTTCGCTCTCGAGGATACCGCCACCGGCAAGGCCGTGGGCATCAGCGGGATCCAGGCCAGGGTCGGGCTGAACGAAGTGTTCTATAACTATCGGCTGAGCCTCACCGTCAACGCGTCGAAAGAGCTTGGCGTGCACGTGCGCACGCCAACCCTGCAACTGTCCAACGACATGACCGACACCAGTGAGATCTGCTCGCTGCTGCTGTCAGAAGACTACAAGGGCGGTGGCAACGGATTGCTGCTGTCCCGGTGCCGGTTTATGTATTTGGACGAGTTCCGCAAGCATTTTTCCGAAAAGGTGTTTGCGGAGATGCGGGGCGTCTCGGACGGTAACGGCCAGAGCCCGCTGTGGGATGCGCTCGGGGCAAAGTTTTTCGACATGGAGTTCAGCGAGGCGGACAAACTCTCCGGGCTCGGAAACAAAGCGTTCATTGCCGAATTGATGCCCAAGTACCCTATTTATGTGCCGATGCTCCCGGACTCGGCCCGGGCCGTTCTCGGACGGGTGCATGAGAAAACCGTGCCGGCCCTGAAGATGCTGCAGGCCGAGGGATTCAACTTCAACGGCCTGGTGGACATCTTCGATGGCGGCCCGGTGGTGGAGGCGTTTGTCCATAACATACGCACCATCCGGGACAGTATGAATCGCTATGTTCTGATTACCAGGAAGCCAATGAATCTGGACGCGCCACCCGCGGAGCGGGCGATGGTCTCGAACCGGTCGTTCAGGGATTTCCGGGTTACCACTCTGCCCGTCCGGTGTATCGGCCTGGAAACAGTCCGGATGCCACCGGAAGTGGCGGAGTCGCTGCAGGTGCAATCCGGGGATCCGGTGCGTCTCGCACCCTTGAAAGAAGGCGGTTTCTGGCCCATTCATTCCCATAGGGAAGGCCATAATGTTGACGAGGCATCCCAGAGCAGGATCAGGAAATACCGCAGCCATTCATCGTGGGGCTGAGGCGCGGATGACAGGAACTCCAGGACCGGGAGGTGTGGAATCATGGCGAATCTGACAGGTGAAATCTTTATCGACGGATTGTGGCTGGCTGGCCATGGTCTACCCTTTGAATCCGTACAGCCGGTCACCGGGGAGACCGTATGGGATGGCACCGGCGCCAGCCTGGAAGACGTCGATGCCGCCGTCCGCGAGGCCCGCAATGCGTTTGTGAAATGGCAGCGCAAGAGTTTTTCCGAGCGGCAGGCTGTGGTTGAGGCTTTCCGTGACCAACTGGAAGCGCACAAGGAGGATCTGGCGCAGCAGATCGGCCTGGAGACCGGCAAGCCGCTGTGGGAGTCCCGCACCGAGGTGGCTGCCATGATTGGTAAGGTGGCAATCTCCATCAAGGCCTACAACGAGCGTACCGGTCACACCGAGTCCGACGTCGCCGGCGGTCATGCCGTGTTGCGGCACCGGCCCCACGGGGTGGTGGCGGTGTTCGGCCCCTACAACTTTCCGGGCCATTTGCCCAATGGTCACATTGTTCCGGCGTTGCTGGCAGGCAACACCGTGGTTTTCAAACCCAGCGAGCTGGCACCTGGCGTGGCGGAAATGACCGTCAAGTACTGGGAGAAGGCCGGCCTGCCCGATGGCGTGGTCAACCTGGTGCAGGGCGGTGTGGACACCGGCCGGTCCCTGGCGGGCCATCCCATGATCGATGGCCTGTTTTTCACCGGCAGCTCCACCGTGGGTCACCTGCTGCACCAGCAGTTCGGCGGCCAGCCCGAGAAAATCCTGGCGCTGGAAATGGGGGGCAACAACCCGCTGATCGTCCAGAAGGTGGCGAATGTGGACGGCGCCGTGCACCATACGCTCCATTCTGCGTTCCTTTCTGCTGGCCAACGCTGCACCTGTGCCCGCCGCTTGCTGGTGCCCAAGGGCAGGAAAGGGGACCAGTTCCTGGAGCGCCTGGTAGAGGTGGCCGGCAAGATCGAAGTTGGTGAATTCGATGCCGATCCCCAGCCGTTCATGGGCTCGGTAATCTCCGTAGAAGCGGCGGACAAGCTGTTGGCGGCTCAGGCAGGAATACTGGAGCAGGGCGGCAAGTCGCTGCTGGAAATGAAACAGCTGAAACCGGATACCGGGCTGCTGTCGCCGGGTATTGTCGACGCCACCGGCCTCGATCTGACCGATGAGGAGTTCTTCGGCCCGTTGCTCACGGTCTGTCGCTACAAGAGCTTCGATGAGGCGCTGGAGCTGGCCAACAATACCCGCTATGGCCTGTCCGCCGGCCTGCTGTCGGATGACCGCAAGCTCTACGACCGGTTAGTGGAAGAAATCCGGGCCGGGATTGTGAACTGGAACCGGCCCCTGACCGGTGCCAGCAGTGCCGCACCCTTCGGTGGCGTGGGAGCCAGCGGCAACCATCGCCCCAGCGCCTATTATGCCGCCGATTACTGTGCCTGGCCCATGGCCTCACTGGAGGCCTGCAAGAGCGAATTGCCCGAGAGCCTGGCGCCGGGCCTGACCTTTGAGTGACGGAAGCGGAAGCATGAGCCAACATGCGGTGGAAACAAACTTTGATGGCCTGGTGGGGCCCACCCACAACTACGCCGGGTTATCCTGGGGCAATGTTGCTTCCAAATCCAACGTCCGCTCGGTGTCCAATCCGAAAGAGGCCGCGCTCCAGGGTCTGGCCAAGATGAAGCGGCTGGCCGACCGGGGCTATGTCCAGGGCATTCTGCCGCCCCACGAACGGCCACACCTTCCAACCCTGCGGGCTCTCGGGTTCACCGGCTCCGATGCGGAGATCCTGGGAAAAGTGACGGCCGAGGCGCCATTGATCCTGGCGGCGGTTTCCTCTGCATCACCCATGTGGACCGCCAACGCCGCGACAGTGTCACCCAGTGCCGATACCGCCGACCACCGGGTGCACTTTACGCCTGCGAACCTGTGTGCCAAGTTCCACCGTTCCATCGAGCACGAGGTGACGGGCCGCACCCTGAAGGCCATCTTCACCGACGAGAGCTACTTCGTCCATCACTCCGCGTTGCCGTCGGTCAGCCATTTCGGGGATGAAGGCGCCGCCAACCATACCCGGCTTTGCAGTGGTTATGGTGATCCCGGCATGGAGCTGTTTGTGTACGGACGGATTGCCTTCAATGAAGAGGCTCCGGCACCAGTGAAATACCCGGCCCGGCAGACTCTGGAAGCATCGCAGGCGATTGCCCGGCTGCATGGCCTGAGGGACCGGAACCTGGTATTTGCCCAGCAGAATCCGGCCGCGATCGATGCCGGCGTGTTCCACAATGACGTCATCGCCGTCGGCAATGGCAACACCCTGTTCTACCACGAACTGGCGTTCCTGGACGAGGATCGGGTACTGGCGGATATCCGTTCCCGACTCTCCGGAACAGAGCTGGAAGCGGTAAGAGTCAGCAATGCCGATGTACCCCTCGATGAAGCGGTCGCCTCCTATCTGTTCAACAGCCAGCTGCTGAATTGCCCCGACGGAATGCTGCTGGCAGTCCCGGGAGAGTGCCGGGAGATCCCCTCGGTCAGTCGATATCTGGATACACTGGTAGCCTCCGGCGGCCCGATCACCGCGGTGGAGGTGTTCGATGTCAAACAGTCCATGCGCAACGGCGGTGGTCCGGCGTGTCTGAGATTACGCGTAGTGCTGACTGACGATGAACTCAAGGCGATCAACCGGGGAGTGATCCTCACGGACCAATTGTACGAACGGTTGACGACGTGGGTGGAAGCGCACTACCGGGATGAGCTTTCCCAGGAGGATCTGGGCGATCCCATGTTGCTGGAGGAAGGGCGCAAGGCGCTGGACGAGCTGACGGGCATCCTCGGGCTGGGCTCGATCTACGACTTCCAGCTTTGAGGCTGCGGCCTCACGCCGGACTCAGGCGCTGATCGATGAGGTCAGCACTTCATCTTCACCGGCCACTCTCCCTGGCCCGGATCATCAGCCCGACCCGCTGCCCCACCGGCACCTGCCGGTTGGGAAACACAATGGCCTCCGGCGCTTCTCCCACCCGGTAACAGGTCTCTCTATCTTCCCAGATCACCGTTCCTGGTTCGTATTGGGTGAAATTGGCTACGTCATCAGGAATATGGAACCGGAAGCTTTCCCCGGTGTTCAGGATTTCATGGACCACCTCAAAAATGGTGAGGCGTTCAGACCCGGTCGATTGCCCGGGCGCGGGCTCTCCCCGAAACCGCCGCCGCAGCGCATTCCGGATACCGCCAAAGCGGCCGGGATCGTTCTGCCCGAACGCCCTCGCCTTTCCAAGCTCCACCGTAAAACTCTCCGCGCCCAGCTCCGAGGAAGTGAACGACGAAA